>Ga0181519_10004430_pt1 | contig 11365 bp, 11 predicted proteins | sample PEATcosm2014_Bin_26_FD_121102 | JGI IMG/M metagenome (GOLD analysis project Ga0181519, IMG submission 121102) | Peatland microbial communities from MTU Mesocosm Facility, Houghton, MI, USA - PEATcosm2014_Bin02_10_metaG | ecosystem: Environmental > Terrestrial > Soil > Wetlands > Peat | place... | reverse complement strand
GGGGGCAGCCAGATCACCGACATCGGCGTGGGCCTGGCCGTGGGCATCCTGCTCGACACCTTCGTGGTCCGCACCGTGCTGGTGCCGGCCACCGTGGCCCTGCTCGGCCGGTGGAACTGGTGGCCGTCGCACCTGAGCATGACCCCGACCGAGGAGCCTCCGCCGCCCCGCCAGCCGGTCACGGCGGGACGACCTTGACCGACGTCGCCCGGCCGCCGGCGTCCCCGGAGCTCTCGCACCGCCGGGTCCTGCTGATCATCAGCGCCCTGCTCCTGGGCATGCTGCTGGCCGCGCTTGACCAGACCATCGTCTCCACCGCGCTGCCCACCATCGTCGGTGATCTGCACGGGGGCGCCCACTACGCCTGGGTGGTCACCGCCTATCTGCTGGCCTCGACGGTCTCGACGCCGCTGTGGGGCAAGCTGGGGGACCTGTACGGCCGCAAGGGGTTCTTCCAGGCGGCCATCGTCATCTTCCTGATCGGCTCGGCCCTCTCGGGCTTCAGCCACACCATGATCGAGCTCATCGCCTTCCGGGCCGTCCAGGGGGTGGGCGGGGGCGGGCTCATGATCGGCTCCCAGGCCATCGTGGGCGACGTCGTCTCGCCGCGCGAGCGGGGCCGCTACATGGGCCTCTTCGGCGCCGTCTTCGGCGTGGCCACGGTCGTCGGCCCGCTGCTCGGCGGGTTCTTCGTCGAGTACCTGTCCTGGCGCTGGGTCTTCTACATCAACCTGCCCATCGGGGTGGTCGCCCTCATCGTGACCGCCGTCCAGCTGCCGGCGTCGGGTCCCCGGCGCCACCAGATCATCGACTACCTGGGCACCGCCCTCCTGGCCACCGCGGCCACCGCCTTCGTCCTGTTCACCAGCCTGGGCGGCACCACCTACCCCTGGGGCTCGCCCGTCATGATCGGGCTGGTCGTGCTGGGCGTGGTGGCGACCGGCTTGTTCATCGTGGTCGAGCGGCGGGCCGCCGAGCCGGTGCTGCCGCTGCGCCTCTTCGCCAACCGGGTCTTCTCGGCGGCCAGCGCCGTGGGCTTCGTCGTCGGCTTCGCCATGTTCGGCGCCCTGACCTTCCTCCCGGTCTTCTTCCAGACGGTGAAGGGGGCCAGTCCGACCCAGTCGGGCCTGCGCATGCTCCCGGTGATGGCCGGCCTGCTGGTGGCCTCGATCGGGTCAGGCCAGCTCATCAGCCGCTGGGGCCGCTACAAGGTCTTCCCGGTGCTGGGCACGGCGCTCATGACCATCGGCCTGTTCTTGCTGTCGCGGATCGGGGTGTTCACCGGTGGCTGGGTCATCGCCCTCTACATGCTGGTGCTGGGGGTCGGGCTGGGTCTGGTGATGCAGGTGCTGGTGGTGGCCGTGCAGAACGCCGTCGAGTACCGGGACCTGGGCGTGGCCACCTCGGGGGCGACCTTCTTCCGCCAGATCGGGGGCTCGTTCGGCACGGCCGTCTTCGGGGCGATCTACGCCAACGTGCTGGTCTCGAGGCTGTCGGCCCAGTTCCCCCATCACTCGCTGTCCTCGTCGGTGGCCAGCCAGGCGGCCAACCCGGCCGTGCTCAAGAAGCTGCCTCCGGCCATCTACGCCGAGTTCATCCACGTGGCGGCGACCACCATCGACCTGGTCTTCTTGCTGGCCGTGCCAGTGGGCGCCGTGGCCTTCGCCCTCAGCTGGCTGTTGCCCGAGGTCGAGCTGCGCAAGACCGTGGCCACGGTGGCCACCGGAGAGTCCCTGCCCATGCCCACCGAGCGCACGGCGCTCAAGGAGGTGGAGCTGTCGCTCGAGCGGGTGGCCCAGCGGGAGAACCGGGGCGATCTCTACCGGCGCCTGGCCGCCCGGGCCGGCGTCGACCTCGATCCGCGGGCCTGCTGGCTCCTCTACCGGTTGGCCGAGCAGCCGGACTGCACCGTTCCCGAGCTCACCGCCCACCTGAAGGTGGCGGCCGAGCACATCGAGCCCGGCCTGGCCTCCCTGGAGGCGGCCGGCATGGTCGTCCGGCACGACTCGGTGGTCACCGTGAGCGCGGCCGGCCACGACGCCATGGTCCGGCTGACCGAGGCCCGTCGACAGGGTCTGGCCGAGCTCCTGGCCGGCTACGACGTCGACGACCATCCCGAGTTGCTCGAGCTGATCCACCAGCTGGCGGCGGTGCTCCTGGCCGACGACCGCCGGCTGGTGGACGACGCCCGGCCCGTGGCCACCGCCTGACCCCACGCCCCGGGTCGGCCTGACCGTCCGGTCAGTGTCGTGCGGCGGCGGCGGCCCGGGCCCCGTAGGGGGCCCCGAACACCACGGCGTGGACCAGCAGCGGGTGGAGCTGGTGGAAGCCCACCCGCTCCGGCCAGCCCGGGCTCAGCGGGCGGTGCTCGTCGTAGGCGGCCAGGATGCGGTCCAGGTGGGGCGCCCCGAACAGGGCGAGCATGGCCAGATCGGTCTCGCGGTGGCCGCCGTGGGCCGCCGGATCGATGAGGCAGGCCCGGTCGGGCCACAACACGTTGCCGTGCCACAGGTCGCCGTGGATCCGGCTGGGGGGCTCGGCCGGGGCCTCGGCCCGCCGGCACGCCGCCTCGATCACCGCCGCCTGTTCGGCCGAGACCGCACCCCGGTCTCGGGCCGCCGCCAGGAACGGCAGCACCCGTCGGTCCACGTAGAACTCCACGAACGAGTCGGCCGGGTCGTTGGCCATGGGGAGCGGCCCGATGAAGCCGGGCCACGGCGCACCGAAGGACGGGGCGCCGGCGGCGTGCAGGTCAGCCAGGTCCCGGCCGAAGGCCTCGGCTTGGCTGGTCGAGGGGCCCCGGGATTCGACGAAGGCCAGCTCGAGCCGGTCGTCGCGGAGGTCCAGGACCTCGACCACGGCGACGGCCTCGGCGGCGGCCAGCCAGCGCAGGCCGTTGGCCTCGGCGGCCAGCTGGGCCGGCGGGGCCCGTTTGACGAAGCGCTCAGGCGCCGCCACGTCGGGCCAGCTGGTCGGCCAGTCCCCGGCAGGCCGTCTCGATCATCCGCCGACATCGTCGGAAGTCCTCCGGGTCCCCGTAGTAGGGGTCGGGGACGTCGAGGTCGCCGCCGGCCGACCGGTCGAAGCGGCGCAGCAGATCGAGCTTGTCGGCGCCGGTCCCGACCAGACCCCGGAGGGTCTCGACGTGCCGCCGGTCGAGGCACACCACCAGGTCCAGGTGGTCGAGCCAGGCGGTCTGGAATTGGCGGGCCTGGTGACCGGTGTCGGGGTAGCCGGCGTCGGTCAGGGCCCGGGCGGCCCGGGGGTCCATGGGCTCGCCGACGTGCCACGGACCGGTGCCGGCGCTGGACACCTCCAGGCGCTCGCCCAGGAGGCCCCCCGGGGTCGGCGTCTCGCCGGCCAGGGACCGCAGGATGATCTCGGCCATGGGGGAGCGGCAGATGTTCCCGGTGCAGACGAAGCAGACCCGCACGGTCACCGGCGGGTCCCCGCCCCCGGCGTCAGCGGCCGGCATGCACCCCACCGGCCCGTCGGGCGGGGCAGAGTGGAGCCCGACGAGTGAGGGAGGGCGCCGTGGCCCAGATCGACGAAGCAGGTCCCCGACGCGATCGCACGCGTGACGTGCGGATGGTGGTCATCGGCGTGATCGCCGTGCTCTTCATCTGGTTCGCCGTGGCCAACACCCAGGAGGTGGAGGTCCACTTCTGGGTGGACAGCGCCCGGGCCCCGGTCATCGTGGTCATCGTGATCGCCGGGCTGTTGGGCGTGGTGGTCGGGGTGCTGCTGGACCGTCGACGGAGTCGACGGTAGGCATCAGGCCGTCGCCGTCCGACCCGACTCGGGCGAGGGGCCGACCAGCTGGGCCTTCACGCTCTCGTACTCGCGGTCGCTGAGCTGGCCGGCATCATGCAGCCGGGCCGCCCGGTCGAGGGCCTCGAGCACGCTGGCCGCCGCCGCCCGCTGGTCGGGCTCCGCCGGGGCCGGCGGCTTGGGTCGTAGCCCGAAGTAGATGAGGGCCCCGACGATGGGGACGAAGATGATCAGCGCCGCCCACCCGGCCTTGGCCCAACCCGAGATGGCCGGGTGGGGGATGAGGTCGAACAGGGCGGTGGCCCAGAGTAGGACGACCGGGACCCAGATCAGCAGCTCGAAGAAGATCTCCCAGAAGGTGTGCCAAGAGTTCACGCCGGTTCGCTCCCCTCGCCCGACTGGGCGTCAGACGGTGATTCGTCGCCCACCGGTTCCGGCTGGCCGGGGTCGGGCCGGGCGGTGGTGACGGCGGCCGCCGTGGCCACCGCGGCGGCCGCGGCGACGGCGCCGGGCGGGGTGGCCACGGCGGTGCCGACGGCCGGTGCTCCGACCGGGGCCAGGGCGCCCGGGCCCGCCGGGTCATCGGGCAACGGCGAGGCCAGCACGGCCGCCGCCATCTCGGCCGGGGTCCGGGCTCGGATGGTCTCGATGATGGCCAAGAGGGCCAGGCCGAGGACCGCCCACCAGATGAGGGTCACCCCGCTCGAGTGGTCGACGAAGATCATCAGCACGGCGATGAGCACGATGTCGGCGGCCCACAACCACCGCCGGAACCGCAGGAACCACATCCGCAGGCCGAGCGGCAGCACCCCGGCGTGCTCGCCGGCCCGGCCGATCCGGCCCAGCGCCCGGTTGACCCCACCGCGGATGGCCACCGCCGGCCGGGCCGGGCCTCCGAAGAATCCGACCAGGAAGACCAACAGGCCGAGGGTGAGCATGGTGGCGCAGGCCTGCCGGAGGAACCGGATGATGATGTCGAAGGCGGCGGCCGCCGCCGCCGGCGACACCTTGTCAGCGGGCACGGCGTTCAGGTAGGCGGCCCGCGTGCCCGACAGGATGACCAGCAGGACGATCATGCCCAGGACGGCGTAGGCGCCGACCCGGGTCACGGCCCGCCGCCGGTTCCGGGCCAGCAGGATCCCGCCGAGCAGGAGGAGCAGGGTCAGGACCGGCAGCCACAGTCCGAGCTTGTCCATGATCCGGAAGGCCCACTGGTAGTGGGTGAGGCCCTTGGACTGGAAGACGGTCACCGTTCCGAGCTTCTGGCCCGAGGGAATCTTGTCGGCGAAGGTCAGCCCGTGGGCCGTCAGCTGGGCTTTCACCTCGGTCACCAGCTGGTGGAGATTGACCGTGACCGCGCCGTCCTTGGTCGACACGACACCCCGGGGACCGCCCCCTTGGAGGAGGTAGACGGTGGCCTGGTGGGCCGTGCGGATGGCCCCGGTGAAGACCGTGGCGAACTGGGGCGACGTGACGACCTTCTCGACGGTGGCGTAGATGAACCCGTCGGCGGCCGAGCTGATGGGCCCGGCCAGGGGCTTGAGCTTCGGGGGCAGGAGGCTCGTGACCCGGCCACCGATGTCCGCCGCCTTGTCGACCCGGCTGGCGATCTTCTGGGTGATCTCGGTCTGGATGGCCGGGTTGGTGGCCAGGGGGGACAGGGTGGTGGTGAACCGGTCGGTGTTGACGATGGTGGTGCTGGCCCACACCGTGATCACGCTCAGCGGGATGAAGACGGCCCCCACGAAGAGGAGCAGCATCGAGAGGAAGTGGCCGGACCGGCGCTGACGGAAGGTCTTCGGGGACTTCCCGCCGGTGGTCGGCGGGTCGGTGGCCACCACCGAGGAGGCACCGGCCGGCTCTTCGGGGGCCCCGGCCGGGGAGTCGTCGTCGGCGGCGTCGCTGGCTGCGTCGGTGTCGCTCATCTGGCCGAATCCTTCCGTCCCTCTCGTCGCCCCGGTCCGCTGAGGCCCGGGGGGCGGCGGCGACCCGAACGTCCCGTCGGGGCTTGCAAACCCGGCAAGGCCACCGGCGACCGAGACGCTACCCGGTGCCTGGGGGTTCAGGGAGGGACCTCGGGCTCTCCACCTCGGCCGGCTCGTCGAGGGGGTCCCGGTCGGCGGCCGGGGGGAAGACCACCCTCACCTCCATCTCGGGCCGCCGGACCTCCATGGCGGCCAGCCGCTCGAAGGTCTTGCGGTCGCCGGCGATGAGCGGGGGCTGGGTGATGGAGCGGGGCCAGAGTCGACAGAACAGCACGACGTTGATCTCGGCGGCCAACAAGAAGGCGTGCGAGCCCAGGTAGATCCATGAGACGAGGGCGATGATCACGGCGAACACGCCGTAGGTCGGGCTGGCGTGCTGGAGCGACCGGGTGACGTACCAGCTGCCGACGATCTGCAGGGTCTCCCAGAACACGGTGGCGAACACCGCCCCGGCGACGACGGTCCGGGCTGACAGGTGGTCGGCGCTCATCAGCATGTAGGCCAGCATGAACAGGCCGAAGTTGATGACGGCCGAGCCGGCGATGGCCAGCACGGTGGCCTCGCTGCCGTGGGTCACCGCGGTGGCGAAGGCGGTCAGGGCGGTGGAGGCCAGCACGGCCAGGCCCAGGAGGGCGATGAGGCCGACGGCCCGGGCCCAGCGGAAGTAGAAGCTGGGCCAGCGCACGTAGGGGATGTTCCAGATGCTGTTCAACGCGTTCTGGGAGGACTGGCCGAGTCCGAGGGTGCCGTAGAGGGTGCCCAGGATGCCGATGGCCAGGGCCACCCCGCTGCCCTCCAGCGGGTGGGCGCTCGACTTCAGCTGGGGCCCGATGACCGGGAAGTCACCGAGGGCCGAGTCGATGAGCCGGTGGCGGAGGGCCTCGTCGCCCGAGAGCACGAACCCGAGGATGGTGGTGAACAGCAGCAGCATCGGGAAGAGGGCGAACAGCCCGTAGTAGGCCATCAGCGCCGCCTTGGCCCCTCCCTGGTCGTTGCCGAACTTCTGGAGGACGGCCCAGGGCACGGCCAACATCCGATGTCGCTGCTGGAAGCGGTCGAACCGGCGGATGGACCGCTCGACCAGGTTGGGACGACCGGGTGCCCCCCCGTTCTCCCCGACCGGCCGGTCGGGGCCGTCGCCCGCCGGCCGGTCGGCCGACGCCGGCCCGTCCGGGCCCGAGAGCGCATCGGGCTCAGCGCCCACGGTTCCCTCGTCGGCCTGGGGTCACGTCGTCTCCGGTGGGCGACCGGGCCGGCTCACGCCGCCGGTGGTCGCCGATCCGACCACGGGGTGGCCTGCTCGATCTGCGAGGCCACCCGGATGAGCACCGACTCCTGCCAGGGCCCGCCCACCAGCTGGACCCCGATGGGCAGGCCGGCCTCGGACCAGCCGAGGGGCAGGCTGATCGCCGGTTGGCCGCTGACGTTGAACGGCGCGGTGAAGGCGGCCATGGCGAACACCTCGGGCGGCAGGTTTCCCGGGTTGGTCTGGGCCTGGGCCAAGATGGCCCCAGCGGCCGGTGGCTCGATGGCCATGGTCGGGGTGACCAGGAGGTCGAACTCGGTGCCCCACCGGGCCAGGAGGTGCCGGTTGGCGCCCTGCAGGCGGCCCAGGTCGGCCACCAGCTCGGTGCTGCTCACCGACTGGGCCTGGGCGTAGGCGGCGGCGTTGTGCGGCTCGACCTTGGTGAAGTCGACACCGAGGCGGACGTAGTCGCCCAGCCCGGCGTTGACCAGATGGAGGAATCCTCCGAGGTCCTCGATGGGGAAGAGCTCGACGTCGCGCTCTTCGACGTAGTGCCCGAGGCCCTCGAGGATCCGGCCGGCCTCGACAACGGCCCGACGCACCGGCTCGGCCACCGGGAGGCCGAGTGGGGCCCGGGTGCACAGGGCGACCCGGAGGCGACCCGGATCAGCCCCCACCTCGGCGGCGAAAGGCCGGTCGGGGGCCGGAGCGTTGATCCAGCACAGCGGGTCAGGCCCGCAGATCGCGTCGAGGACGGCCGCCGAGTCGGCCACCGTGCGGGTCAGCACCCCCTCGGTCACCGCCCCCAGCCATCCGGGCACCAGGGCGGGAACGCGACCCCGGGCCACTTTGAGGCCGACCAGTCCGCAGCACGACGCCGGGATGCGGATCGAGCCGCCCCCGTCGTTGCCGTGGGCCAGCGGGAACATGGACGACGCCACGGCGGCGGCGGCCCCCCCGCTCGACCCGCCCGGGCTCCGGTCGAGGTCGAAGGGGTTCCGGCTGACGCCGTAGCGCACGTTCTCGGCCGCGGTGAGCGGTCCCAACTCCGGGGTGTTCGTCCGGCCGCACAGGATGAAGCCGGCCCGGCGGAAGGCGGCGATGACCAGTTCGTCCTGACCACTGGGTCCCTCCGGAGCCCCCTGCGAGCCGTAGGTCACGGGCCAGCCGGCCACCGGGGTGAGGTCTTTGATGGGCAGCGGGATGCCGGCGAACGGGGCCAGCTGGTCGGCCCCCCGGGCGATCGACTGGGCCAGGTGGCGGGCGTCGTCCATCGCCTGGTCGTCATTGCGCCAGATCACCGCGTTCACCGTCGGATTGACCTCGTCGATCCGGGCCAGGCAGGACTCCAGGAGCTCGACCGGGCTGAGGTCGCGCCGACGGATGGCGCTGGCCAGGAAGGTGACCGGATCGTGGGCATCCATGCGCCCAGACCCTACGGCAGGGAACAGGTCGGTTGGCGCCCGCCGGGCTGGCTCGACCGCGTCACACGGCCTCCCTGACCGTCATAGACTTGCATTCGGGCACAAAGGCCCGTTGTCGACGGGGCCGCCTTGCGCGAACATGAGGGCGGGCCCGTGCGGGAATCCGGGGACGAGGAGGCGCCGTGACGCTGTCACGGAAGGGCAGTCACAAGGGGGAGGCTGGTGCCGCTCTCCGAGCATGAGCAGCGGATCCTGGCCGAGCTCGAGGAGTCGCTCGTCCGCCAGGACCCCGAGTTCGCCGAGCGCGTCCGCTCAGAGACCGTCTACCGGCACGCCGGGCGGTACTGCAAGTGGGCCGCGGTGGCGTTCGTGGCCGGGTTGGCCGTGCTGGTGGGCTTCTACTCCCAGTCGGTGGCCGTCGGCCTCTTCGGGGTCGCGGTCATGTTCGTCTCGGCCGTGGTGTTCGAGCGCAATCTGCGGCGCATGGGCAAGGCCGGCTGGCACGACCTGACTCGTTCGATCAACGACGACAGCCCGTCGGGCACCCGGGGTTTCGAGGGCGCGGTGCATCAGGCCCGCGGCTGGTTCCGTACCCGCTTCCACCGCCGGGAACGCTGAACCCGCGTCCCTCGTGGACGAGGTGAGCCTGGCCGTCGACATCGGCGGAACCAAGATGGCGGCGGGTTTCGTCGGGTCCGACGGTGCTCTGCACCCGGGCGGCGTTGTCCCGACCCCGATCAGCGACGATCCCCTCGTCGTGTGGCAGGCCCTGGCCGGCCTGGTGACCGGCGTGCTGACCGACGCCCCGGTCCGCCCGGTGGTCGTCGGGGTGGGATGCGGCGGCCCCATGGACCACGACACGGTCTCTCCGCTCAACATCCCCGCCTGGCGTCGCTTCGACCTCGGTCGACGGCTGAGCGAGCTGACCGGGCTGGCCACCTACGTCGACAACGACGCCAAGGCCCTGGCCCTGGCCGAGGGCTGGCAAGGCGGGGCCGTCGGGTGCTCCGACTTCATCGCCATGGTCGTCTCGACCGGCGTCGGCGGGGGGATCGTGCTCGATGGTCGACTGCTCTCGGGCCGGCTCGGCAACGCCGGCCACATCGGACACGTGGTCGTGGAACCCGACGGCCGCCGCTGCGGCTGCGGCGGTCGGGGCTGCCTGGAGGCCGAAGCCTCGGGCCGGGCCATCACCGAGATCACCGGGCAGCCACCGGCTCAAGCCGGTCCCGAGGTGGTCGAGCGGACAGGCACGCTGGTCGGTCGAGCGGTGGCGTCGGTGGCCAACCTGCTCGACCTGTCCTGCGCCCTGGTCGCCGGCTCGGTGGCGCTGGGGTTCGGCGAGCCCTTCTTCGCCGCCGCCCAGGCCGAGGCGTCGGCTCGGGCCCGCCTCGACTTCTCGGTCGGCGTCGAGGTGCGCCCGGCCGCCCTGGGTGCCGAGGGTCCGCTGGTCGGGGCGGGGGCCGTCGGGTGGCGGGGTCTGGGTCGGTTGTCGCCGGGCCAATCACGGTGAGCACCGAACGGCCGTGGATCGGGCCGGCCGTCCGGGCCGTGGCCCGCCGACCCGACCTGTGGTCGACGGCCGCAAGCGCCGTGTTCCGTCTGGCCCGACCGGGGTGGTGGCGTCGCTGGCCCCCGTTGCCAGTGCCCCCCGACGACTACTGGCGCTTCCGTCTGGAGACGGCCACCGGGGGGGATACCCCGCCGACGCCCGGAGATGTGGTGGCCTATCTCCAATGGTGTCGGAGGACCACCCCGGGCCGCGGATAGCCTTCCCGGTGTGATGGAGCGGGTCCTCCTGCTCAATGCGACCTACGAGCCGCTGGCCCTCGTCTCGGATCGACGAGCGGTGGTCCTCGTCCTGGGCGGCCGGGCCGAGGCGGTGGCCTTCCGGCCCAACGGGCACATCTTCCACTCGGCCCAGCTGTCGGTGGAGGTCCCGGCGATCGTCCGGCTGTCGCACATGGTGCGGATCCCGCGCTGGGCTCGGACCCCCCCGCTCACCCGTCGGGCGGTGCTCCGACGCGACGGTGGCCGGTGTGCCTACTGCGAGGCGCCGGCCGACACGGTGGACCACGTGGTCCCCCGGAGCCGGGGTGGTCGCCACGAGTGGACCAACGTGGTGGCCTCGTGCAAGCGGGACAACCTCATCAAGGGCGACCGCTTCCTCGACGAGCTGGGCTGGACCCTGCCCTTCACCCCGGTGGCTCCGGACGGCCACCTGTGGCGGTTGCGCCATCTGGCCGAGGTCGACCCGCTCTGGGAGCCCTACCTGGCCGCCGCGTCCTGAGGGGTGGCCGACTGGTTCGACGTGGACGGGCTGCGGACCTCCCCGGTCCGGCTGATGGTGGTCCGGGAGGTCGGCCGTTCGGCGGTGGTGATCGGGAGCACCCAGTCCGAGGCGGTGGTGGCGCCGGGCGACCTTCCGGTGGTCCGTCGGCGTAGCGGGGGCGGGGCTGTGCTGGTCACCCCCGAGGACCCGTTCTGGGTGGACGTGTGGGTACCCCGCTCCGATCCGCTCTGGCACCCCGACGTGGTCCACGCCGCCCGGTGGGTGGGGGAGTGGTGGGTGGCCGCCCTCTCGGCTCTCGGCGCACAGCCGCTCTCGGTCCACCGCTCGGGCCTGGTCGCCCGGCCCTGGTCGTCCCTGGTGTGCTTCGCCGGGGTGGGACCCGGCGAGGTGCTGGCCGGCTCACGCAAGGTGGTCGGCCTGGCCCAGTGGCGGGGCCGTGAAGGCGCGCTCTTCCACACCGCCGCTTACCGAGTGTGGGACCCGGCGCCCCTGATCGACGCCCTGGAGCTGGCGCCCGGTGACCGGGTGGCGGCCACGGCCGCCCTCACCCCGGCGGCCACGGGCCTGACCGAGCTGCTCGGCCGGGACGTGACCCGGGAGGAGCTGGAAGCCCAGTTGGTTTCTCACCTGCCCATCGGCCCGTGGG
>Ga0181519_10004429_pt1 | contig 11366 bp, 18 predicted proteins | sample PEATcosm2014_Bin_26_FD_121102 | JGI IMG/M metagenome (GOLD analysis project Ga0181519, IMG submission 121102) | Peatland microbial communities from MTU Mesocosm Facility, Houghton, MI, USA - PEATcosm2014_Bin02_10_metaG | ecosystem: Environmental > Terrestrial > Soil > Wetlands > Peat | place... | reverse complement strand
TCTTCAATCTGCCGGACTATTTCGTCGAGCGGTACGGCTTCGAACTGCGCGAATGGGGCCGCAATCTCAAGAAGATCGGTCTCGTCAAGACGATCGTGTTGCGCGAAGGCACCGTGTCGGACCTCTCGCCAGATCCAGAGATCGGCGCCGTGCTGCTCGGCGTGAAGTTGCAGGCGAAGATCGAGCGGCTCGCCGGCGACGAACTGCGGCTCGTCATCTCGCCGGCGAGCGAGATGGATGAGCGCACGGTCAGGAAGCACGTCGAGAAGATGACGCGGCTCGGGGTGCCGGCGATCGCCAGCCTGGTTGAGCCGCCGCGGCCCGGCGTGCCGGCGTTCCCCAACATCATCGGCGCGCCGGCGCCGCCCGCCGACGGAGGCGTTTGATGCCAGGACCCGGATCGCGTTTCACCGCCAAGCAGGACCGCCAGGCCAAGCACGTCGCTGCGTCAGAGCGGAAAAAGGGCGTCAGCGCCGCCAGGGCGCGCTCGATCGGCTACGCAACAGTTGTCAAGGCGCAGAAGTCCAAAGGCGGCAAGAAATGACCGCCGGCGACGCCCGCTCTGACGCGCCGGGGATGGGCGACGTCGTTCGCATGATTCAAAGCCAAGTCGGTCTGCGCTACTTTTTGTCGCAGCCGCCGATCATCAGCCGCAAATTTCTCGTGCCCTACGGCGCCGGGCGGTCGATGGACGGCTCTATGGTGTATATCGACGAAGGCGTGCCGCTGCGATTCAAAATGGGCGTCGAACCCGACAAATACGTCTCCGGCCACGAGGGCTTCGAGTGGTGGCTGATGACGCGGCTCGATAAGGACTATTGGCGGGGGCCGAACGTCAGGAGCGCCCATTATTGGGCGACCGGCTTCGAACACATGCTGCTCAAGCTCGATGGCTGGTCCGACGCCGAGATCGACGCCTATGAAGACGAATGGCGGACCTACGTTTCTGAGGATGAAGCGCAGCGCATCACGCCCGAAACTGTGCCGCCGGACCTCTATGCCGGGCCTTATGAGCCGGGCGAGGACGAGGGCGAGTCGATGGCGGAGGCGAGGATTCTGCCGATTCTGCTCGCCGCGCGCGCCCGCGTGCTGCAGGCGCAGGCGGTGCGGGTGACCTGATGGGCGACGTCTTCTACATCGAGCCCGGCACCAAGGCCGCTGATTTCATCGTTTCCAACCGGCCCGTCGACATGCTGCTCGGCCCACTCGGATCGGGCAAGACCAAGGCGCTGTGCCTGCGCGTCGTCCGCCACGCCCAGGAGCAGCGTCCAAGCCCGAAAGACGGCGTGCGCTATACCCGCTTCGCCATGGTGCGCAACACCATGCCGGACCTGAAACGCTCGACGATCAGGACGTGGCTCGAGACATTTCCGGAAAACGTCTACGGCCGCTTCACTTACGGCGCGACGATGGGGCACAAGCTGCGCTACGATTATGAAGGCGGCCGGGTAAATTGCGAGGTCGATTTCATCTCGCTCGACAAGAGCGACGACGTTAAAAAGCTGCGCTCGACTGAGTACACCGGAATTTGCTTCAATGAACTGCCGTTCATCGAAAAAGAGCTGTTCGACGAGGCCGATTCGCGGTTGCGCTTTCCGCCGCAGGAGCATGGCGGCCCGACCTGGCGCGGGCTGCTTGCCGACGGCAACGCGCCCGACGAGGATCACTGGCTGGCGACGATGGCTTATGGCCTCGATCCGCCGATCGGCCTGACTGAGGAAGAGCGCGCGCTGTACGAGTGGCCGGAGGAATGGGGCCTGCACATGCAGCCGCCGGCGTTGATCGAGGAATTCGACGCCCGCGGGCAGGTCGTCGGCTACCGCGTCAACCCGGAAGCCGAAAATCGCAAGAATCTGCCCGCCGACTATTACGACCGCCAGCTGCGCGGCAAATCGAAGGCCTGGATTGATTCGCGCCTGATGAACCGCGTGGCGCTGGTCGCCGAAGGACAGCCGGTTTGGCCGATGTTTCGGCGCGAATTTCACGTCGCGCGCGAGGCGCTGCGCCCGATTCCTCATTACGACGTGCAGGTATGGCTTGACTTCGGCCGCGTCTATCCCGCCGCGTTGTTCGCCCAGGAGGTCGGCGCTCGCGTCTTCGTCCAATACGAGATGCTCGGTTTCAACGAGCCGGCGAGCGTTTTCGCGCCGAAGGTGCAGCGCTTCCTCACTACCCATTATCCCAGCTATTCGGCGCGGTTCATCGGCGATCCCAAAGGCCGCGATCGAGGCCAGCAGACGGAGCAATCGAGCTACGACATCTTCCGCTCGCACGGCATGCCGGTGCAGCCGGCGCCGGTCAAAATGAACGACATCGAGACGCGGACGGAAGCCGTCGCCTTCGCGCTGAACGACAACCCCGCAGGCGTTAACCGCGTGTCGATCTCGCCTGTCTGCCGGACCCTGATCGTCGGCATGGCCGGCCGCTACCATCTCGAGCGCGAGGAGAGCGGCGTGCTCAAGCCGAAGAAGGACAAGTGGTCGAACCTGTGCGACTGCCTGCAATACGGCGTCCTGGCGCTCGGCGACGGGCGCCGCATGGTCGGGCTCGAGCCGATCGGCATGATCGCGCCGGCGCGCATCGGCCACATGCGGCGCACGATGCGCCGGATCACCGCTTGATGGAACCCATAGAGTCGGCCGGCGCTGTCGAACCGCAGGAGTGGTTTGTCATCTTTCATCCCGAGGCGTCGACGCGCTGGTTGGCGGCGCTGGCCTTCGGCCGCTTCAAGCATGTCTCGGCCTTCGCTTATGTGCCGGTCGGCGATTGCTGGATCTTCCTCGACGCCGAATGGTCAGGCCTGCGCATCGTTCACGCGCGCCACGATGTCGCGCGCGCGCAGATCGCGCGCTACGCCGAGCACTGCGTCATCGTCCGGGCGCCGCGCGCGGCCGCGCCGATGGCGCTCGCCGGGCGCCTCGGCTTCACCTGCGTCTCGGCGGTCCGGCATCTGCTCGGCGTCCGCGCCTGGTCATTGCGGCCCGACGCGCTCTATCGCCATCTCCTCGCCAACGGCGGTGAGAGGACCGATGACGCCCGAGATTCCGGTCGACCCGATGCTCCAGCAGGAGCAGCAGCAGGCGCAGAACAGCCTCGTGACGCAGCTTCAGACCCAAAGTCAGGGTGACATGGCGGCGCTGATGGCGCGCTACGGGACGCAACTCGCCATCGCCGGCGGCACGGCAAGTCCGCTGGTGTCGCCGCAAACCGGCGGCCTGGCTTCCGTCGGCCGGGCGGCCTGAGCGATGGCCGAGATTCCCGCTACCACCAATTCAACCGACGCCGATGTCTCGACCGGCGAGACGAAGGACCTGCAACAGCAAGCAGTCGCGCGCTTGGCCGCCGCGCGAGTCTGGAAAAGCTATATAGAACTTGACGTTAAGGAGTGCTATTTTCTTTCCGCGCCCAATCGCCAGCGGCAGATTTCGTCGATGACGGCGCCGAGCCAGGCGCGCATGCTCGACGCGCCGGAACTCAATACCGACGAAGTCTTTATCATCGTTGAGGATTTTGTCACGGCGGTCGTCGGCGCGTTCATGCCGGAAGCCGAGCCGTGGTGCGAGCGCGGGCCAGGCATGGACCTGCCGGGCGGCGTCAACGGTTCGGTCTGGAAAAAAGTCAAGGATCAGGTCAAACGAGACGACGCGGCGATTTTCGCAGCGATGAAGGCCTCTAACCTATATCCAGAAATTCCGAAAGCCTTCAATCCCGATCTGGCGATCGGCACGGCGGCAGTGTGGATCGAACGCCCGCACCCGGCGGCGCCGATCACCGTCTCGGCCATTCCTTTCCGAGAACTCGAAATCGATCTTGGACCCTACGGCGAGATCGACTATCGCGCCGCGGTGCGTTTCACGAGGAACCACTACGTCCGCGAGCTGGTCGGCGAGGAAGTCTGGAAGAAGATTCCAGAGAAGATCAAGACCCGCCACACCGACAAGCCGAGCGATCGGACGCAGGTGATCTGGGCCTTCTGGCGCGATTGGGAGGACAAATCGGACGAAGTCTGGCAACACGTCATCATGGTCGGCAACGAGGTCATCCACGACGCCAAATGCGTCGGCGAGGGCTCTTGTCCGCTGCTGGTGATGCGTTTCGGCGCGACCGCTGACTGGCCGCACGGCGTCGGGCCCTTGATCAAGGGCCTGCCGACCTTCCGCCAGATCGACGAGCTCGAGTACATGCGGATCACTCATGCCGCGCTGTCGATCATGCCGCCGATCACCTATCCCGATGATTCGTTCGCCGCTGTCGAGCAGGGCGTCGAGGAAGGCATGGCCTATCCGGTGCGGCCGGGGGGCGGCGACGACGTGAAGGCGATCTACAAGGTGCCCCCGCCCGAGGTCGCAAATTACCAGTATCAGGAGAAGATCAAGAAGGAGCGCAAGCTGTTCTTCGTCGATTACCCCGAGCAGACCGGCGACACGCCGCCGACGCTCGGGCAGTGGCTCGACGAAATGGCGCGCGCCCAGCGCCGCCTCGGGACGCCCGGCCTGCCGTTCTGGCGCGAAGGCCCGATGCAGATTTTCATGCGCTTCAAGTGGCTGCTGGAGAAGGCCGGCGCGATCGCGCCGTTGCGCGTTGACGGCCGGGCGGTCGCCACCATGCCGCGCAATCCGGCGCAGGCGGCGGCCGAACAGCAGGAAGTCGGCATGGCGATCAAGGCGCTGCAAATCATCGCGCCGACATTCCCCGAGGAATTCAAGATGTATTGCGACGGGGAAAAGACGATGAAGGCGATCGTCGAAAAGATGCGCGTCACGCTGCTCAAGTGGCGCGATCCTGAACAGGTCAAGCAGGCGACCGCCGCCATCGCGCAGCTCGCCGGCGCGCGCCACGTCGGCGCGCCGCCCAACGTCACGCCGGGGCCGGCCTCATGAGCGAAGTCACCAAGGAAGATTTGGACCTCGCGATCGATCGCATCGCGCGCACGCCGGACGGGGTGACGCTCTATCTCTATTTGCAGAAAATCCTTTGCGGCGTCGTCACCGACAATTCGGAAAGGTCATTGCAGCAGGACCATGGCCGCCGCAGTTTCGCCCGCGACTTGATGGCCCTCATGGCCGATGGAATAGCGCTCAGTGACCGAACTCGCCCCGTCACCTTCCGCCTCGCCGGCCCCGTCGAGCGCCCCGAGCGCCGCATCCCCGGCGGCCGTCTCGTCAAGCCCGACGCCTTCGTCCCCGGCTTCTCCGTCCCCGAGCCCCCAGCCGTCCCCGACGCCGCAACCTAGCGCGCGCCCCTCCTACATTCCCGAGTCCTACTGGGACGCCTCGGCCGGCAAGGTCAAAGAGGCGGAATTCGAGAATCATTTCAACGAGCTCCAGACGCGCGTCGCGGCTGAGGAATCGCGCCGCCTGACGCTGCCGGCCAAGCCCGAAGACTACAAGATCGAGTTGCCGAAGGATTTCAAGTTGCCGCAGGGCGTCGAGTTCAAGCTCGACATTTCGAATCCGCTGTGGGCGCAGGGGCAGGCTTGGGCGCAGAAGCACGGGCTGAGCCAGGAAGCTTTCGCCGAAGCAATCGCGCTGGTCGCCGGCGACCGCGTTGGCACCGAGGCTCAGATCGTTCAGGCGCGCAACGCCGAAATCGGCAAGCTCGGCGCCAACGGTCAGGCGCGCATTACCACCGTCGAGACCTGGGCGAAGGGCATGCTCGGCCAAGAGACCGGCGCGCGCTTCGTCTCGAGACTGTTCACCGCCGCCGACGTTCAAATGGCCGAGGCGCTGATTTCAAAGTTCACCGGCGCCGGCACGTTCCGCCAGGGCGGTCGCGAGCCGCCAGAGACACCCGGCAAGCTGACCGAAGAGCAATACAACAAGCTCAGCATCCCGGATCGAATCGCCTATGCGCGCCAGCAGACGGCCGCGGCGGCGGGCAAGAAGGTCGCCTGAGATGACGGTTTTCACTGCCACACTCGTCGATCAGAGCTTCGATAAGAAGTCGGCCGAGGTCGGCTACATCGCCAGGGTGCTTCGGCACATGGCCGACGATGTCGAGAGGAGCCAGGGCACGATCAGCGCGGCGACCTCCGTTCTCGACGTTAACCAAGCAGGCACGCCGAACACCGCCGTCGCTCAATGGACTTACACGGCGAGCGCGTCCAATCCGTGATTTGAAGGGGAATTTCGATGGCCGTCAGCAATCTCATGACCCTCACGGAATATGCCAAGGGAATGGCGCCGGAGGACGTTCGTCGGCCGGTGATCGAGATGTTCGCCCAATACTCCGACGTCTTCGAAGTCATGCCCTTCGAGGGCTTGAAGGGGGCGAAATACGTCGGCTATCGCGAGGCCGCGCTGGCGACGCCGGTCTTCCGCGCCGTCAACGAGGCGTCTTCGTCTGGGCACGGCGTGATCTCGCCCTTCGACGAAGCGACCTACATCATCGACCACGACATCGACGTCGACCGCGCCATTCAGGATCGCTTCGGGCCGGAGCGCCGTAATTACGAACAGCGAATGGGCATCACCGCCTTCGCCCGCCTGTGGATCGATACTTTCGTCAAAGGCGACCAGTCGGTCAATCCGCGCGTCTTCAACGGCCTCCAGGTGCGCGCGCAGAAGTTTGGCCGTCTCTACTACAACTCGACTGCCTCGGGCGGCGCCGCGCTGTCGCTCGCCAATCTCGACACCATGCTCAACAACTTGTCGGGCAAGTCGGGCACGCGCTTCCTGTTCGTTCCCTTCCTGTCGCTGCCGCTTTGGATCCAGGCGGCGCGCAACACGTCGCTGACGGGCTACGTCATGCAGACGTGGGACGAGATCGGCCGGCCGAAGTTGACCTACGCCGGGATTCGGCTGCTCTATGGCTATCCGAAGGATGACCAAGTGCCGGTCCTCCAGTTCAACGAGGTCGGCGACGGCGGCGGCTCGGCGGTCACCGCCTCGCTTTACGGCCTGACGCTCGGCGAAGGCATGATGCGCGGCATCTACGTGCGCAACCTGACGCCCGAAGACGTCGGCCTGCTCGAAGACCGAAAGACCTATCGCACTCACATTTCCTGGGACGTCAGCTTGGTCGACGAATTCAAATATTGCATGACCAGGATGACGTCCTGGACCAACGCGCCGATCGTGGCCTGAGAGGATCAACCGATGTTCACGCTCCGCGGTTTCATCGAAAGCATCGCCTCGCCGCTCGGCGCCGCGCTGCACATGGGCGATCGGACTTACGCCTTCGACGCCAATAACGGCCTTTCCGACGGCGCGTCGGCGCTGACCGTCTCTGGCTACGCGCAGTATGGCGGCGCTGACGGCATTGTCGATACCGGCGGCAACCAGAACGTCACGATCACGTTGCCCTCGATCGCCTCGGTCTCGTCCATCACGCCGCAGCAAGCGCGCATCGACTGCGTCATCCCGATCTGGCTGACGGCGATCATCGTGACGAGCGGCTGTTACTACAAGCTGCTAGCGCTGATCTCGAATGACCCGTCCTTCGGTTCCGGCAACGTGCAGATTGGCGGCTCGCTGCAGTTCGGCATCGCCGGCTCGAACGATGTGCCGAACGGCATCACCACGCCGACGCCGAACGCGATCGGCGGCGACCCCTACGAGTTGCTGCTGACGACCGAGCAGAACAACGTGAAGTACGAGTACGTCAAGCTGTATGTCGTACTCGGCGGCTCCAACGCCTCGATCACCTTCAAGGCGTTCCTCGCCGTCCTGCCACAGATGTGAGCGATGATGGCCGAAACGATCCAACTCAACGAGTTCATCAAACTCAGCAATCTCGGCCCCGACGCGGTGGCGATGGCCGATCGCGAGCGCTCGATGGTCTATGTCTGGGACTGTGGCCCAACGGCGCCGAGCGCGCCGCGCCGTCCCGTCGCGCCAAAGGGCAAGGAAGGCGATCCCGAGTTTGACCTGGCGATGGTCGACTTCCGCCAGGCGCTCGTCGATTATGAAGCCGATCTGAAAACCTACGGCGCGCGCAAGGAAGAGTTCGCGCACTGGCAGCGGCAGAACGGCGGCCCGATCGAGCTCAAGATGTGGTCGGTCGACGCGCGCGACGCCTTCGCGCGCGACGGGAAGGCAGTTGACGAAGGCCGCCAGCCGGCCAAGCGCTATTTCATTTCCTCGCGCACGCGCGGCCATGAGTCGCTGCCCAACCAAGGCCTGCCCGGCAACTTGAAGCCCGGCAAGGGCCATCTCGAAAACCTGCGCCGCGAGCGCGAAGGCGACGCCGACCTTGACGCGGCCCGTCGCGCGGACCCGATCTTCGGCGCCATGGAGAGACGAGCATGAATATGAAGCATTGGCTCCTTGGGGCGCTCGCCGCCGCCGCGCTGTCGCTGAGCCTCGCCTGTCCGGCTTCGGCTGGGGCGATCATGTGCATGCCGGAGGCCGCCGCAACCGGGCCGCATGCCGGCGTGATCGGCGGCTCGACATCGCAGGTGCCCTCCGGCACGCTTTATACGATGAATTCGGAAGGCTGCGCCGCCGTCTCCAACCAGGACGTCGGCTACTTCCGGTCGCAGGGCTGGTATCCCGGCCCGAATCTGTTCTCGGTGTCGCTGGTCGGCATCACCGCGCAGACGACCGCCGCGCAAGCGCCAATTCTTCCGGCGGGTTCCTACATCGTCGGCCTCGTGATTCAAGAAACGGCAGCCCAGGCAGTGACGGGCGGCCTCGACATCGGCATCGCCGGTTCGTCCGACGCGACCATTGCTTCGGCCGTAACCTGCGCGGCGAGCTGTCTCGTTCACGTCGTCGACTCGGCCATCCTGGTTCGCACGGTTGGCGCGTCGACGACTGGCACCGGCAAACCGAAAGCCTTTCCGATCTACATCAATGCTCACACCAATTGGTCGGATGGGGCGACTGTCAATCTGACGGTGTTTTATAGCCTCTATTCTCCGACCTGAGAGCCTGAAATGACGACCGTCGCGCTGCAAAAGATCAAGGTTCTTCCCGATATCGGGATGCAGCATGCGCTGACGGGGCCCGTGACGGGCGCCATCTACACGGTTGATCCATTGGGCCGCGTCGTCGTTTCGACGCTCGATTCGCCGACGCTGCTGACGAAGGGCTGGGCTTACGCGCGCCTTGACGATATGCCGAGCTCGCCGACCGCCGGCGTAGCGACGATCAACTTTGGCGCTTTCCCCGGCGCAGCCTCGGCGCAAACGACGATTGCCGCAAGCGACATCGACGATCCAAACGCCGTCATCGACGCCTGGATCGTGCCGATCGCGACGGCGGATCATTCGGCGGACGAGCATTCGGCCGATCCGCCGCTGGTCTCGGCTCAGATTTCGGGCGGCAATCTGGTGATCAACGCCTTCCCGAGCGGGCGCGACAAGCCAATCCCGTCGGGAACGGCGTTCGGGCAGACGGCGACAAGCCAAATGCCGGTCGGAGAACAGCAACCGACGCCTTACGGGGCATGGTCGGTTGCGTGGGCCTTTAGCCCGTAGGAGAGATAGATGTTGGGCATTCAGGGCTACTCATCCGGCAACGGCGTCGAAGCTGCGGCTAACACCAATGCGCTGAGGGTTTCCGAGCGCCCGATGAACGTCGGCGCCTACGGCTCATATTCCTTCGGTTCGCCGGGCGGTATCGAGGCGGCCGGCGCATCGGCCAACTCGCCGATTTTCTCCATGCGCAGTGCGGCGGCCAACGGCCCGAACGTCGTCATCCGGCGCTTTACCTTCAACGCCATGGCCTATACGACGGCGTTCACCGCCGGCCAGGCGTTGTTCCAACTCTTTGTCGCGCGCGCCTTCTCCGCTTCCGACACGGGCGGAACGCAGGCGACGATGACGACCAACAATATGAAGCGCCGGACGGCCTTCGCCACGACGGCGCTCCAGGACTTGCGTTATTCGACGACCGGCGTTCTGACCGCCGGCACGCGCACGCTGGACGGGACGCCGATTGCTTCGCTTGGCGCGCCAGTTCCCGCGACCTCGGTCAGTTACAACCTCGTCGGCCCGTGGGACATGATCAGGTACGGGCCGGAAGCATGGCCGCTGATCCTTGCCCCGAACGAGGGCCTGATCCTCCAGGCGACGGTGCCGGCGACCGGCACCTGGCAGTGGTTCGTTTCCGTCGATTGGGACGAAATCCCGTCGACCGAACTCTGAGGCTCGGCGATGGCGGTCCTTTACGTCGCAGAGTTTCAGTTCATGGGGCAGGTGCCCAGCGCATCCGGCCAGATGGCGCAGCAAGCGCCGCTGGCCGAGCAAACCGCCTCGATCGGCGGATCGTCGGCGACGTTGACCAATCCGTTCAACGCCAAGACGGCTTTCATCCGCGTCCACACCGATGCGATCTGCTCAATCAAGGTTGGGGCGTCGCCGACCGCCACAACGTCAACCGCGCGCATGGCGGCGAATCAGACCGAATATTTTGGCGTGCCGGTCGGTGCGGGGTGGAACATCGCAGTGATCAGCAATTCATGAGGACGCCGCGATGGATTTTCTGCCGCCCGCCGCCACGAACGAACTCTTCGGCCTTTTGACCGTTCTCTCCGACCCTGGCAAATACAAGCAGGCGCTCGACGGCTTGAAAGAGCGCGCCGACGTTGCGGCGGAAGCCTTCGCCAACGCTCAAGCCGCCCAACGCGCGGCCGACCAAGCCAAGGGAGAATTCCAGGCGCAGAAAGACAAGCTGGCCCAAATGGAGGCGACGCATCGGCGCGACGTCGCGCAGCTCGAGGCGGCGCGCGCCGCGCTCGACGCCCGCAGCGCGACGCTGGACGGACGCGCGGCCGATCTTGTCAAGCGCGAGAGCGCGGCGGCGGCAGCCGAGGAGGCGGCGGCGGCGCGTTCGGCCGTGTTGGCGGCGCGCGAGAAAGCGTTGGATGACGCGAAGGTGGCCGCCGATCGGCGCGTCGCGCAAATCGAAGCGAGCGAGAAGGCGGCGGCGACGAAACATGCCGATCTCGATCGCCGACTCAACCTCGTGAAGCAAGCGGCGGGGGGTTGAGAGTGCCGCAGCGCGAAGGCTACCTCATGATCGACAACCGGGCGAGCCCTGGCATCCGGCCGGAAGACGTGCCGGACGCGCGGTTCTCCTGCGTCGGCGAGGGCCAGCTTTTCGAGGCGCGTGTGTTCACCTGTTCGCATTGCCAAGCGCAGATGATCGAAAACAAGGCGCGCAAGCGCGCGCGCGCGTTCTGCTTTGGTTGCGGAAAATACATCTGCGACACCTGCGAGGCGGTCAGGGTCAACGCAGGCGGCGGCTGTCGGCCGTTCGCCGCGATCATCGACAAGGCGATGGCGAAAGGGGCGATTCGCGCCCTGACCATGCTCAAGCAGACTTTGGGAGAGCTCCATGGCTAAGCGCTCATTCTCGGTTGCGACGTGGACCCCGACCGCGGTCGGCGACGGCGCGAACTTCACCGCCAGCAGCTATCAG
>Ga0181519_10004419_pt1 | contig 11378 bp, 10 predicted proteins | sample PEATcosm2014_Bin_26_FD_121102 | JGI IMG/M metagenome (GOLD analysis project Ga0181519, IMG submission 121102) | Peatland microbial communities from MTU Mesocosm Facility, Houghton, MI, USA - PEATcosm2014_Bin02_10_metaG | ecosystem: Environmental > Terrestrial > Soil > Wetlands > Peat | place... | reverse complement strand
CGCTATTACAAAAACGGCTGGCGATTGTTGGAGCAAACGAAAATCGCAGGAATGCGCATGGACCAGATCACCAAAGACGAGATCGAGAAGCTGCAGTTTCCCGGATCGGCCTCGAACGGAAACAATGCCTTGCGGACGCTGCGAAGGATGTTTACGAAAGCCAAGGAGCACAAGATGATCTTTGAGGTACCCGACTTTGCGCGCTTCAAGGAACACGGGCGGTCGCTGCGCCTCAACGACGAAGCGGAAAGGAGACTGGCAGCGGTGGCTGAGCAACCGCTGATCGACATCATCGTGGTCATGCGCGACACCGGAATGCGCAACGCCCGCGAACTCTATTGCATGCGGGTGGAGAACGTGGACTTCGATGCCGAGACGATCTTCACGCCGGACAGCAAGACGGAGGCCGGCCGCCGGTTCATCCCTATGAGCAGCCGCGTGAAGCAGATTCTCGAGGCGCGCTGTGAGGGACGGAGCGAGGGCTGGGTGTGGATGTCGCGTTACAGGGGAAAGCACATTGGAGAAGGGCTGGTGTACCGGCAATGGGCGCGGGCGAGGCAGGTCGCGGGGCTGCCGCGCGAACTCGTCCTCTACTGTGCGCGCCACGACTTCGGCAGCTTCGTGTTGGCGAAGACCGGAAATCTGAAAGCGGTCATGAACGCAATGGGCCACGGTGACGTAAGAAGTGCCATGGTCTACCAGCACCCAGAAGGGGAAATCATTCGCAACGCGTTAAACGCACGGCACATTTCTCGGCCCGCCGTGCCCGACGACAGCCAGGCAAATGCTTGAACCTAACCAGGATTCGTCCCCCAACAGCGTTTCGAGGATGCTGATGCCGGATCAGTGACCCAAGTTGGCTTGGCGACTGGAATCTCGTGACCAATCTCTGCTGTAGATTGCAGTTGCCTACGGCGTTTTTCGGTACTAATCCAGAATACGGCTCCATGGACCGGCAGATCGGCTTCCTGCGAGTGCTCAATTCGCGATTCTGTGTTTAATCTTTGCATGAGCCCACCTGGAATTTCTCTGCAATACAAGCGCCTACCCTGGACCTTTGATCGCTGGCTGAATGAGAAGGGTGTCGTGCGTGACTATATATCGTGCTACGATATATAGATGAACACTCGATCTGCGAAGGACGCTTCTGAGTCGCTGGTCAGGACCCTGGCGGAGTTTCGCTATGAGCTGCGCCGCTTTTTACACTTCAGTGAGTGCGCAGCGCTGGAATTAGGATTGCAGCCAAAGCAACATCAGCTTCTTTTACAGGTTGCAGGCGCTCCTGATGGAGCGGCTGTGACAATCGCGTACGCGGCCGAGCGACTTGGGCTGAAGCATAACAGTGCAGTTGAACTTGTCAATCGATCAGAGCGCGAGGGTTTGCTGGTGCGATTAGCCGACGCAGACGACAAGCGGCGGGTGGTTTTGAGAGCAACACGAAAGGGCAAGAAGGTTCTGGCACAGCTTTCAGAGAAGCATGCACGGGAGCTGAATGAACTGGCCCCACGGCTGGCACAGGCTTTGGAGCGCATAAGGACTCATGGCCGCGACGTTGCCGGTAGGGTGGCTCGATGAGATCGCGGCCCTCCGCTTTGCGCGACTTTACGGTGGATCATCGGGTGTGGCTGCTCACGGGGGTGGCGCTCGTGATTGGCACGGGAGCGGCGGCTTTGGCCGTGATCCTGCTGCGGGCAATTGCATTCGCGACCAATATCTTCTACTACCACCGGCTGAGCCTGGCGATGGTCGGGCCAGCCGGATCGCCATTCTCACCAAGCCTCTTGATGTTAGTCCCCGTTGTCGGCGGCCTGCTGGTGGGACTGTTGGCCTACTTTGGGTCAGACAAAATCCGTGGCCACGGAATCCCCGAGGCTATTGAGGCGATACTGCTGAATGGCGCACGCGTCGACCCTAAAGTAGCGGTGCTCAAGCCGCTTTCGGCAGCGATTGCAATTGGCTCCGGTGGACCTTTCGGTGCGGAAGGACCGATCATCATGACCGGCGGAGCTTTCGGCTCACTGGTCGCGCAATGGCTTAAACTTTCGGATGCCGAGCGAACAACACTGCTGGTGGCCGGCGCCGCTGCGGGAATGTCAGCAACGTTTGCGGCGCCGATTGCTGCGATCCTATTGGCCGTGGAGTTGCTTCTCTTCGAGTGGCGCCCGCGCTCGCTGGTCCCGGTAGCGGTGGCAAGCATCCTGGCAGGCGCGCTGCGCGTGCGTTGGCTTGGACCAGGGCCACTTTTCCCCGTCACTTTACACTCCGCGATTCACGTCAAACAGGCGCTCCTCGTGGCCGCCCCATTAGGGATACTCGTTGGCTTTGCCTCAGCAGGGCTAAGCCGATTGATGTATGGCTTCGAAGACGGGTTTGAGCACTTTTGCGGCCGTCTGCGCGTGCATTGGATGTGGTGGCCGGCGATTGGCGGCATCGGTATCGGGGTGGGCGGGTTCTTCTTCCCGCGCGGATTAGGGGTTGGCTACGACAACATCGCGGAGGTTCTGCGCGGAAATGCTCCTGTCGCGCTTCTGCTTGGCCTCATTGTTGCCAAATCGCTGATGTGGGCATTTTCACTAAGTTCCGGGACTTCAGGCGGCGTGTTGGCTCCCATCTTGATGATCGGTGCAGCTTTGGGAGAGGCTGTGGCGCAGTTGGCGCATATGACAGGCGAAACACAGGCGCTTTGGGCGCTGATGGCAATGGGGGCGATGCTCTCAGGCGCGCTGGGTGTGCCGCTCACGGCAATTCTCTTCTCTCTGGAACTGACCCATGCTTTGCCCGCAATACTGCCTCTTGCATTGGCGTGTACTGCGTCCTATCTGGTGACCTCTTTGGTAATGCCGCGGTCGATCCTGACGGAGAAGCTGAGCCGCCGTGGGTACCACTTGTCGCGTGAATACGGCGTCGACCCTCTCGAAATGGTCAGTGTAGCGGACGTGATGACAGATGCGTCCGCGTCGGGCGAAATGGAAAGAGCGAGCGATGTACCTGAGGCATTGCCAGATACCTTTGCCTACTCCGATGAGACCTGCCGGGCGGTCGCGGAGGAAATGGCGACGACGGGAGTGGTGAACATGCTGGTCGTGGATCGGCAAACAGGGCTTGTCTGTGGGACCATCGGGGCGCAAGAGTTGCTCTTGGGGCGACGGCGAGCGGTGGAGCGAGAATCCGAACGAAGCATATCCTTCCAGATTTAGTCCGAGCGATATCCGGGGTGGGCGGAGTTCCAAACCGTCAAAGGAGACAAACAATGATCAAGTTTGACGCGGAGCATGCCGCCGTTCATTATCCCCCGGATCGTCGCCACCGCCTCTGGATTCGTCCTTCGATTCTGATCGGAACTGGCGCCGCAATTGCCGCGCTGGTGGCCGCGGCGTGGATTGAGGTTGCCGCAGCCGGGCTGCCGCACATTCAGCCCGTCCCCGTGGCGTACCCCAACAACTTTACAGGCCCGCACGGCTTTCCTCTCTGGGTCCGCTACTGCCATTTCTTCAACTTCCTCTTCGTCACCATGCTCATCCGCAGCGGCCTTTCGATCCTCGCCGATCATCCGCGGCTCTACTTCAGCGACGATTGCACACCCGGCAGCGAGTGGATCCGCTTGACGCCGATCAAGGTTCCGACCGACCGCCTGTGGACGGCCAAGGACGATGCCCGCTATCTCACGCCCATGGTTGGCACGCCCGGCTACCGGCACACCATCGGCCTGGCACGCGTGTGGCACTTCATCAACGTGCATGGCTTCATCGTTTGCGGCGTCTATTTCGTCGCCATGCTCTGCACTTCTGAGCAATGGAAGCGCCTGATCCCCACTTCGACCACAGTGATCGTGCAGGCATGGAATACCTGGGTGCACTACGCCACCTTCCATTTGCCGGCCGAGCCCAACGGCTTTTACGGTTACAACGCGCTGCAGCAGATCGCCTACTTCACAGTGGTTTTCGTCTTCGGCCCGCTGGCGATCCTTACCGGCATCGCCATGTCGCCCGCAGTGGTGAATCACTTCACGTGGTACGCGAAGCTCTTCGGCGGGCGGCAAGCAGCACGCTCCATTCATTTCCTCACCATGCTCAGTTTTCTGGCGTTTCTGTTGGTGCACATCACGCTGGTCGTCATGACCGGATTCGCGCGCAACATGAACCACATCGTGCTTGGCACCAACGATGACGGCCGGCTGGGCATGTGGCTGGGCTTCGTGGGCATTGGCGTCGTGTTTGTTTGCTGGATCGCTGCTCACTATCTCTCATGGCATCAGCCGCGGGCCCTGCAGCATGTGCTCAAATTCGTTACCTATCCCATGCAACTGCTCACCCTCAATCGGCTCGTGCCGCAGCAGACGTATTCGGAAGCTGACATCTCGCCTTACATGTGGCCGAATGGCAAGTTGCCCGTACGCGACGACTGGAAGCACATGGCCGAAGGCGGCTTCCGCGATTTCAAGCTGAAGATAGGTGGGCTGGTCGAGAATGCGGTCGAGCTTTCGCTTGCCGACCTTCGCAATCTGGGCGAAGCGGATCACATCACCATGCATCACTGCATCCAGGGCTGGAGCGGCATTGCCAAGTGGGGCGGCATCCCCATGGAGAAACTGATCGAACTAGTTCGCCCACTGCCTGAGGCACACACCGTAGCCTTCTTCTCCTTTGGCGAAGCACTCTACGGCGGACCCTACTATGACACGCAAAGCCTTGAGAACGTGCTCAAACCGCAATGCCTGCTCGCATCCGAGATGAATGGCCAGCCGCTACCCGAGGTCTACGGCGCTCCGCTGCGGCTGCGGGTCGAAAACCAGCTCGGCTACAAGATGGTGAAGTGGATTGAACGCATCGAGTTTGTCGAATCGGAAAAGAAGCTCGGCGAGGGAGAAGGCGGCAAGAATGAGGACGATGAGTACTTCGATCTGCTACCGAACATCTGATGATTTCCATGAATAATCAGAACCAGGTGAACAGAAGATTCGGAAGCGTCGAGCATGTCTCTGTGTTGCTTGCTCATTTGCGCCTGAAGTGGTTCTTACAGCACTTTCCGACGCGTGTCGTGTGGGCAATTTATGTATGCATCAACGGCTTTATCACCATCGGACTGCTCGCGTTGCTGGCCCTTCTTACGGGCAGCCCCTTTGTCTTTCCATCACTCGGGCCAACTGCGTATCTCTTCTTTTTTTCTCCTCTGGCGGAGGCTTCATGCCCGCGCAATACCATCTTCGGGCACGGTATTGGACTCATCTGTGGTTATGCCGCCTTTTTGCTCACCGTCGCTTCCAGCCCACCTTTCGGTTTGCACCCCGGCGTTCATGGCGCCAGAGTCCTGGCTGCTGCGCTCTCGTTGTCGGCTACGGGTGCGCTCATGGCGCTATTCCGGGTAAGCCATCCGCCGGCAGGAGCCACAACTCTCATTGTTTCGCTCGGCATCATTTCCCAGCCCAAAGAACTCGTCATCATCGAAATCGCGGTGATCCTGCTTACGGCACAGGCTTTCGCCATCAATCGGCTTGCGGGAGTGCCCTATCCCCTTTGGCGGAACCGCGATCCCGCAGAAACAATTGACATCGCCGCAACGGCAACTCCTGGGCCAGACGAATGACATCGGAGCGCGGATCCTTTCAACTGATCCGCACCCTGGATGACGGGTTTGTGGTTCGGCGGTTCACCGACTAAACGGTTGCGCCGATGACCGACGATTCCAGATCGATGGCACGGGGAAACAGGATGTTGTTTTCCAGATGAATATGCTGGTGCAGGTCCTGCTCAAATTCCTGCAGGCCATCATAGTACGCATGATAGGTGGGACAGGCGCCAATGGGAGTGGTGAAGTTGTCGCTCAAGCGGCGAATCTCGGCAAGCAACGCGCCGGCGGCATCATGTTCGTGGGTCATCATCGCGATGGGATTGGCCACCGCGCCGAAGCACGCGTCGGGTGGGGCACTGCCTGAGACGACAGCGGCCTCGAGACGGGCAATGTAGGGAAACAGGACGTGCTCTTCCTTCCCGAGATGGTGGATCAGCTCTTCGTCGAGTTGCGCCAGCGCCTTCTGCATGGCGGGCAAATGAGCCTGCGTATCGCCGTGGCGGTTCGCGACTTTCTGTGCCAGCACCGCCAGGCGCGGCAACTCCCTTTTCACATACGAGTGATGCGTGGCGACAATATGCTCAATGAGCCGGCCTAGTGGGGCTTGCGCCCAGTCGATAGGTGATGCCGTGTTCGAACTTGCAGCAGAGTCGAGCGCAGCGAGCACTTCATCAACGTCGAGTTCCCTGGCGGCGCACGCTTCGGAAAGGGGTTTGCGCCCGCCGCAGCAGTAGTCGATGCCGAAGCGCTCGAAGACGCGAATGGAAGAGGGTTGTTCGAAGGCAATCTCACGAACGGTTTTTGTAAGGGCAATCATGAAGTTCTCCTCAACTCACCTTAGAAGTGCCGCGTACGCAGTGCAGCGACTTTAGTCACTGGGGGCGAAATCAATCGGCGGCGCGTAGCGTTGGAAATGCGCTAGACTTTTCCCCATGGCGAGTGAACACACGGAACTGGCAACCATCCTCGAGAAGACCGCACTGCTTTCCAGTCTGTCCCGCGCGGAATTCCAGTCGCTGGCGGCGCGTACAGTGCGCAAGCACTTCAGGAGCGGCGAGCTGCTTTTCTCTGAGGACGAGCCGTGCCACGGGCTGCACATCATCGCGCGCGGCATGGTGCGCATCTTCAAAACCTCGGTAAACGGGCGCGAGCAGGTGCTGGCCATGAACCATCCCGGTGAGTCGGTGGCCGAGTTGCCTGTGTTTGACGGAGGGCGCTATCCGGCTTCTGCAATGGCGGTCGAGGATGTGGAGGTTGCGTTTATCTCGCGCCAGGATTTTCATGCATTTTGCATGGAACATCCTGAGGTTGCGCTCAAAATGCTGGCAGTGGTTGGCGCGCGGTTGCGAAGGCTGGTGGGCATCATCGAGGAGCTTTCATTCACCACCATTCGTCAACGCCTCATCTCTCTGCTGTTGCGGCTTGCGGAGAGCGAGGGCAGGCAGACGCCGCGCGGAATTGAATTTCATTTGCCGGTAAGCCACCAGGAATTGGCCAGTCAACTGGGCACAGTGCGCGAGTTGATCTCGCGCAACTTGATGAGGCTGCAAGCCGAAGGCCTGCTGGATGTTGACGCCCGCCAGATCGTGCTGAAAGACAAGGCCGGTCTGGGTGCACTGCTGACGACGGCGCCATAGCCAGGATCAGTGGTCGACGTTGTTCGGGTCGGGCACAAGCTGCATGTAGATCTCGCGTGGGATGTTGGTCTGCCAGTGGCCGGTAGCGCGCGCAGCGCCTATCAATCCAAAGAAAACCAGTGCCAGCAACGCGGCAACAACCTTTGGATTGAGTGTACGATGCCGCCATTGAGCTGTGACAGTTTTAGCCGCCAGTCCATCGGGAACGCCCGACCTGCGTGGCGCAAGCGAGAGCTGCAATGCGTTCTCCGCGGGGCACACTGCAATGCACGCCATGCACCCGGTACACTCGACCGACCGGATCTGCACCAGCCTGTCCACTGGGAGATGCGATGGGCAGGCCCTGTTGCACTTCCCGCAGTCAATGCAGGCCTGAGTGTCGCGGCGAATTATGACCGGGCTGAGAATAGAAACGATGCCCATCAGCGCTCCGTATGGGCAGAGAAAGCGGCACCAGAAATTCTGGATAAGAACTGAAAACACGACAAGCGCCAAGAGCACTACGATTCCGAGGATGCCTATGTTACGGAAAAAGTTAAGCATCTTCACGTCTGCCACGATGTCAAACGGCGACACCAGAAAATCGCCGAGTTCCTGCGCCGTCATGGTGAATACAACGAAGAGAAAGAAAGCCAGCAGAAGATACTTGACGCTGCGCAGCGGCAGATCGAGCCAAAGCGGCACGGTAAAGCTGCGGCGAAACAGCTTGCGTCCCAGTTTCCACAGATATTCTGAAACCGTGCCGACCGGGCAGAGCCAGGAGCAGAACGACTTCTTTACCAGAAGACTGCACAGGACAAAGACGCAAACGAGAACCATCGCGGCCGGATGGATCGCGGGAATATGGTGCATGACGAAAAAGTACCTGAGGTTCATCAGGCCCGCGATCGGCAACCAGCCGTCCACGCCCGCAGGCCGTTCGATATAGGGCGAACTGCCCTGGCTCTCAAAATACCGGACCCACAGTACAAATCGAACCCCGATATATGCATTGAGCAGAAGAAAAGCAAACTGCACAGAGCGACGAACCTCTTGCGAGCGGCCGGGCGATGATCTGCGCGCCAGAAGTTTCTTCTGCTTTGCCGGGACGTTGTGGATTGCTGCAGCCTCGCTCGGGGGCGCGGAAAAGGTCAACATGGAATCCTTCTGCGCTTAACGATAGCCGGCACCCGCAGTCCTGAATAGGACTTAAGTCACAGCGTTTGCGACGCGCCTTGTGCGAAGGTGACAGGTAACATGTGGCGCATCGGAGATTCATGGCAGCAGAACAGGCAGTCATAAGCAATGTGGGGCAACCACATAAGAATGCGTGGTTCCTGCCGCGCGAGCACGGGGCTACGGCGATGCTCTTCACGCCTATCGTCTGCGCCGCGATTCTTGCGCGAGAGTGGCGCTGGAGTGAAATCGCCACGCTGACGGCCGCATTCGCTGCGTTGGCCGCCAAAGATCCTATGGTCATATTGGCAAGGCAGCGCTTCATTTGGAAAGTGCAGCATCCTGAGACCGTCGCTGCCGCGCGGTGGTTCACCGGTTGGATGGCGATCCTCATCGGAAGCGGGCTCGTACTTGTCTTTGCCTGGCCCCTTAAGGCGATCGTCGCCATGGGCCTGGGTGTTGCGCTCTTTTCGGCGCTGGCGATCGGCATCAATGTAAAGAACCGTCAGCGCTCCACTTTATTTCAAATTGCCAGCGCGGTGGCTCTGACATCCAGCTCGCTGGCCACTTCGCTTTCGGCGACAGGAAGCATCGCGCCCTGGTGCTGGTGGCTGTGGCTCCTGCTGGCATTGCAAACCACTGCCGGAATCCTGGTAGTTCACGCTCGTCTCGACGCGCGTATTGCGTCGCGCTCGGCCGCGCCCGCAAGGGAGGATTTCCGTCGCGCGGCTCAAGTCTCGCAGATTGTGCTGGTCTGCGCGGCGCTTGCCGCCATCGTCCTCAGACGTGGATGGATCGCGTTGGCGCTGCTGGTCGCTGTTGTAGGCTACGGGGACGATCTCCGTCACCAGCGTGATACTGCGGCCCTTCAGATGCCACTTACTACAGTTGGCCAGCGGGCTCTGGCGCTGTCCTCTTTCTTCGCAAGCCTGCTCATCCTGGGATTGTGGTGAGCAGACGTGGTTTTGCGCCTGGATCACCCGCAAGCCGGAGACCGTCAATCCGGCACTGGCTACCCATCAGTTGCCAGTTGATCGATGGGCCGGGACGCGTTCGGCGTGGATGATGTTTTGGTGCCCTGACGCTTCGGCTGGCAGCATCACGGTGTGCCAGTCGGCAAATTCGACTCTCATCTGAAATGGTCGTTTCAACCCAAGAGGCACGACACAATTGATGCAATGGATTCATACTCTGCGTGCTAGGGTTCCTAGCCGAGATAGATCCTCCAAAGTCTTAGTGCTGTATCCGAAGCGCCCCGCGACGCGATAGTGCGCAGTTGCATGCTCTTTTGCGGGGCGCTTCGGACCTGCTCCCGAAAAGCTCTACCAGTTGAAGCTGGAGTTCTCTCGTAATCTGAACGGGAGGACTTGCGATGAAGAAGAGCCGGTACACGGAAGAGCAAATCATCGGGATATTGAAGCAGCACGAGGCCGGGGTTAAGACTGCGGATCTGTGCCGGGAGCACGGGGTCAGCGCAGCGACGTTCTACGGCTGGAAGTCGAAGTTCGGCGGCATGGACGTGAGCGAGGCACAGCGGCTGAAGGCGCTGGAAGATGAGAACCGCCGGCTGAAGTTGCTGGTGGCGGAGCTGAGTCTTCACGGCGAAGCGCTGAAGGGCGTGATAAGAAAAAACGGCTGGAGCTTGCCGGTCTAAGAGGCGATGTCGCGTTCGCTCAGACTGAGCATGGACTAAGCGAGCGCACGGCCTGCAAGCTGCTGGGAGTGGAGCGATCGAGCTATCGGTATGAGCCGCGGCCTGACCGTAACGCGGAGCTGCGAGAGGCGTTGGTGAAGCTGGCACGGCAGAAGTCGCGCTATGGCTATCGCCGGCTGCACGCGCTGCTGATGCTGGCGCGCCGGAGAGCCTCAACCTCACACGGGATCCAGCCAATGCGGGAACGGGGTGGATGGGGAGAGAATTGCCAGAGCTGGTCTTTCAAATGGGTGGTGCGAAGCCGCCTCGGGGGCAGAGGTCACGGGTTGGAGACGGTCGTCCACGCAACACATTCCTAAAGACTTAGGAGTGAATGTCAAGTGATGTTTAGAGGTACAGTAAAGGTACAATAAGGAACTCGAACCTCTCAGTGCATTCATCCTTCTCTAGGCCCGCTCCAACGCCATCACCGCAGGATGTGACTTTAGTTCTATTCCCTTTGGATTTCGAACGTGCCAACTTATGTGTTGACGTTCCTCATGAGGTCGGCATAACCTTCCATTCCGAGTGCGGCCAATTGTTTTTCTACACTCTTCCGCTTAACAGAGAGATCGATGCGGAGTTCGTGTCGCCGATGCGGAAGCGTTTACAGCACCAAATCAATCGACTTCGAAAAGCAATTCGTGGTTCTTGATTCCGTGAGCTGCACAATAGCCCTTCCCTAACACGCAGCGGCGGCCTTGCCAGATCCGAAGAAGGCGCCGCTGTCTCAACCCCCAAAAACGAGAAGAGAGGTCTCCCCCAATGAGAATCAATGCAAAAAGTATGACACTGGCACGAGGCACGGCTGCCTTGGCAGCCGCCGCAGTCACCTTGTTGGCAGCCAGCATTACTTCCGTCCACGCGCAATCCCTCACCAACTACGGCACCTACATCATCACCAACGTCCACAGCGGCCTGGCCCTCGGCGATCCTGCTGCCGCGGCTACAACCGGACCGGATGCGGAGCAATTAAACGTGACTAACGGCACCAGCCAGCAATGGGTGGTGACCAACCAGGGCGTTAACGGCGATGCTTCAGGCTCCGCCGGCTACTTCGAGCTGGAAAATGTATCGAGCGGGCAGTTCCTCGACTTTGTCGGAGCCTCCACGGCCTCCGGCGCGCTCGTCGATCTCTATCCGAACAACGGCAATCCCAACCAGAATTGGCGTGCCGTTTCCCTGGGCGGCGGACATTACGAGTTGGTCAGCCAAAACAGCGGCCTGGCGCTGGGCGTCGTGGGGGACAGTACGTCCAACGGCGCGGAGATCAATCAAGCTACCTATACCGGCAGCGCCTCGCAGCAGTGGGTCTTCACCACGCT
>Ga0181519_10004417_pt1 | contig 11381 bp, 12 predicted proteins | sample PEATcosm2014_Bin_26_FD_121102 | JGI IMG/M metagenome (GOLD analysis project Ga0181519, IMG submission 121102) | Peatland microbial communities from MTU Mesocosm Facility, Houghton, MI, USA - PEATcosm2014_Bin02_10_metaG | ecosystem: Environmental > Terrestrial > Soil > Wetlands > Peat | place... | reverse complement strand
TCACCGAGCTGGGTTCGCTGCTCAAGCTGAGGGAGTGCCGCTTCGAGACGCAGATGTCGGCCGGCCATCCCACTCGGATCGAGCGTTCCGGTGCCGTCGCCCTCGGTGGGCTGCACTGGGGAGCCCACCACAGCGGGCTGCCGGGGCGGGAGGTGGAGCTGATCGTCGACTACCGGGGCAGCACCTTCGGCCGCTTCGTCATGGTGCCGACGCCGGGCGCCCCCGTGCCGGCCGATCGCCTGCTCGTCGCCGCCTTCATCGCCGACCAGGTGGGGGCCGCCCTCGCCGTCCAGGCCAGGAGCGCCTGAGCCTCGGACAAGGCGCCGCGCGCCGCGCGCGCCTCAGCCTGCGAGGAGCTCGGCAGCGACGCCGTCGAGCAGGTCCGACTCGGAGGCCGTCAGCGATCCGAAGCCGAGCACGACCATCGCCTCGGCGAGCACGCAGGCTCCCCCGATGATCACGTCCGCCCTCCCGGTCTCAAGCGCAGGTCGCTCCAGGCGCCGGGCCAGGCTCACAGAGGCGAGCTCGCCGAGCAGGCGCTCGACCACCGCCAGGCTCAGCCGGGCGTGATGGATCCTGCTCCGGTCGTAGTCGACGATCCCTGCCTCCAGGCGCACGAGCGCGCTCACGGTGCCCGCCACGCCGACAAGGTGCGCCGCGCCCCCGAGCTCAGGATGCTCGTCGAGAGCCCGCTTCACGAGGCCGCGCACGTAAGCCCTCGCCGCCGCGAGCTCGGCCTCGAGGGGCGGGTCGTGCTCGATGAACCTCTCGGTGACACGGACACAGCCCATCTCGAGCGAGACCGCGCCGAGGCGCCCGGTCCCGCCGCCCACGAGCTCGGTCGAGCCGCCTCCGACGTCGATCACGAGGTGAGGGCCGTCGCGAGGGTCCAGCTCGGAGGTCGCCCCCAGGTAGGTGAGACGGGCCTCTTCGGCACCTTCGAGAACCTCCGGCACCGTGCCGAGCACCTCGGCGACCTGCCGCGCCAGCGCGCCCTCGTTGTCGGCGTCGCGGGCGGCCGAGGTCGCGGTCGCCCGCGTCCGGGTCACGCCGTGGTGGTCGATCACCGTCTTGAACTCTGTGAGGACGCCTACCGTCCGCCGTATCGCCTCTTCGGCGAGCCTGCCGGTGCGGTCGACGCCCTGGCCGAGGCGGGTGATCCGCATGAGGCGGTCGAGCTGCCGGCCTTCGGCGTCGACCACGAGCAGACGGGTCGAGTTCGTCCCGAGGTCGACCGCCGCCACCGGGCCGGCCGCGCTCACGACGGACGGCCCCAGGCGCCCCGGCCCTCGGGGCTGTAGCCGGACCGGTCGAGACCGAGCTGCTCGCATGTCCAACTGCCGACCGGATCAGGACCACCCGCGAGGTACCAGGCGAGATGGGCGTGGAGGCACTTGACTCCCCTGCGGGTGCCCCCGACGCCCCCGGCCGGTCGCGGCCCGCGGTGGTCCGCCGGCATGGCCGCGTCACGGGCCGCCGCGTACTCGGCGTGTGCGGCCTCGAGCGCCCCCGGGTCCACGGCGGCCTCGGCCGCCTTCACGCCACCGGTCGACTCGAGGCGGCTGACGAGGTCGCGCTCTGTCCGTCCGACGAGCCAGTAGCGCGTGGGCATCGGTGTGCCGTCGTCGAGCAGGGGTGAGTTCAAGATGACCACCGGAGCCCCGCCGCCGTCGCGGACGGCGACCTCGAAGGCGCCTTGGGGCGCCCTTCCGAGCAGCCCTGCGACAGCCTCGAAGTCGTCCTGGGTCACCGCCGGCGGCGCCGGAGGGAGTAGACGACGATCCGTGTGATCAACAGCAGGCCGGCCGCTGTCAGGTAGTACGGCCTCGCCCGCTTGAGGAGGGACTCCCGCTTCGCGATGGGATGCAGCGGCGGCTCGTAGGGCCGCGGGTACTCGCGCGAGGACGGCTCCCCGGCGACGGCCTCCTCCCCCGTCTCGAGCTCGTCGGAGGCCTTCTCGTCAGCCACCTCGGATTCGTACGACGCGACGTCGGCCTCGATCTCGGCCTCGACGGCCGCTTCGATCGCGGCCTCGTCCACAGGTGCGGCGGTCCTGGCCGGCTCGCCGGCCTCGTCCCGAGGAGCCCGGTCCTCGGATTCGTCGTTCAGCTCCATCGCCGCAAGTCCTCCTGAGTGTCGATATCGGCCGTGACGCCTTCGCACGCTACTTCGGTGACAAGCTCGGGGCGCCGGCCGGCGAGCGACCTTGCGCCCTCGTCGCCGCTGATGGGCAGCAGCGACCAGATCTCGGCGTCGAGGCGAACGGGGTGGCCCCGGTTGCCGTGGTAGGTGGCGAAGACCATGGGCCCGCCCCGGGCGGCGGCCACGGCGCGCCACGCCTCCGCACTGAGGCCGGGAAGATCTCCGAGGCCGATCACCGCGGACAGGTGCCCCTGCCGGGCGCACCAGTCGAGCGCCACCCGCAACGAGGTCGCCTGGCCGAGGGACCAGTCGTCGTTGCGCAGCAGTGTCGCCCCCTCGGGCACCGCTTCGCTCAAGTCGGCCGCACCGCAGACGACCACCAGCTCGTCCAGCTCGGCCTCGACCGCCGGGGCTATGGCCCATTCGACGAGCAGCTTGCCGCGTGTCTTGGCGAACAGCTTCGCCCCGGGGCTCGCGCCGGGATCATCCCGGTTGAAGCGGGTCCCGGCCCCCGCGGCGAGGATCACTGCGGCTACGGACACTGCCCGGAGCGTAGTGGCCGGGAGCGCCCGGCCGGGCGGCGGCCGCGCCTGCGTCAGCGCCTTTCGGGCAGATGCCAGCGGTGGGGCGCGACGAGGCGCCGGATCGAGTCGGGTCCCCAGGAGCCCTTGGCGTATGGCTCGGCCCGCGGGGGGTGCTCGAGCAGTGGGGCGGAGATCTCCCACAGGCGCTCGATCGCGTCCGAGGGGATGAAGAGGGACTGGTCGCCGACCATGGCGTCGAGGATCAGGCGCTCGTAGCCCTCGAGCTCGTAGGCGGTCGCGAAGGAGTCCTCGTAACGGAATTCCATCTTCGCCTCCGCCAGGCGCATCTGGGGCCCGGGCTCTTTCACGAGGAACTGGCCCGTGATTGTGCCGGGATCGCCGAAGTCGATGACGAGCTCGTTGCCCCGCCTCTTCTCGCCGGCGGTGGCATGGACGGGGAACATGCGCAGGGGCGGCTGGCGGATGCCGAGCGTGATCACCTGGCGGGACGCGGCCAGGCACTTGCCCGAGCGCAGGAAGAAGGGCACCCCCTGCCAACGCCAGTTGTCGATGTGGGCCGCCAGGGCGACGAAGGTCTCGGTGTCCGAGTCAGGGCGGACGCCGGGCTCGGCCCGGTAGCCCTCGTACTGGCCGCGGACGACCCGTTCCACATCCAAGGGGGCCATGGCGTCGAAGACCTTCGTCTTCTCCTCCCGCAGGGACTTCGCGTTGATAGAGGTCGGTGGCTCCATCGCCACGAAGCCGAGCACCTGGAACAGGTGCGTGACGACCATGTCCCGGAACGCCCCGGTCTCCTCGTAGAACTCGGCCCGCCCCTCTATCGAGAGGGTCTCGGGCACGTCGATCTGGACGTAGGCGATGTGCTCGCGGTTCCACACCGGCTCGAACAGACCGTTGCCGAAGCGGAAGGCGAGGATGTTGTCGACCGACTCCTTGCCGAGGAAATGGTCGATGCGGAAGATCTGGGACTCGTCGAAGACAACGTGGATGGCCTGGTTGAGCGCCCGGGCGGAGGCGAGATCGGTGCCGAAGGGCTTCTCCACGATGACGCGGGCGCCGGAGGCGAGGCCGGCTTCGCCGAGCATGGCGACCACCGAGGTGAACGCCGCCGGCGGTACGGCCAGGTGGTAGAGGTGCCGAGGACGGCCCCCGATCTCGGACTCCGCCCGCCGCACCGCCGAGACGAGGGGCGTCGTGTCGGACGGATCAGCCGACCCGAAGCTCAAACAGGCGGCGAACCGGTCCCATGCCTTGCCGGTCGGTGGGACGTTCCCGAACTGCGACACCGCCTCGTGGGCCCGTTGGCGGAACTCGTCGTCCGAGACCGAGAACGCGGCCGGCGCCGAGCCGATGATGCGGTAGCGGTCGGGAAGCAGGCCGTTGACCGACAGGCGGAACAAGCCGGGCAGAAGTTTGCGCTTGGCCAGGTCGCCCGTCGCGCCGAACATCACGATCACGTGGTCGTCGGGCCGGGCCATCGCCATATCCAGCGGGGGCGTCTTCGAGGACATGCCCGTGCATGCTACGGAACCTTGCCGCGGCGAAGGGCCGCCCTCAGCGAGTCGCGAGGATCTCGGCCCGTTGCGGCTCGGAGAGGGGCTTGACCGCCTCGCGCAGGGTCACGCCCGAGGCGCGCCCGGCCCTCGGCCGCAACCACTCGTAGACCATGTCGGGCCGTCTCTTCGCCGTCTCGCGCAGAACCCAGCCGATCGCCTTGCGGATGAAGAACTCCTTCTCCTCGAGCATCGAGTCCGCGTAGCGCGAGAACCGGCCGAAATCGCCCTCGCCGCGGCGAAGGGCGCCGAGGAGGGCGAGGAGGGCGGAGCGGCGCAACCAGAAGTCGCCGTCGACCGCCCATCGGTCCAGCTCGGCGTTCAGGACCGGATACCGCTCGGCGAGGGGCCCGACGATCGAGGCCGCCAGGGGGTCGACCAACGCCCAGGTGCGCCCTTGGCGGAGCAATCCCTCGAGACGGGCGATGTCCCCGGGCAGAAGACTGCCGACATTCAGCTGCAGGACCTCGACGGCGGCCATGCGGCGCTCGTGCACCGGCTGCGACCAGAGCGCCCCGACGAGGGCGAGGACATCGTCGTGTCCGAGCCCGGGAGAGCGTGCCCCGAACGACTTCACGACGAGACGGATCTCGGGCATCGTCGTGCCGTAGTGCTCGAGATCGCTCTTCAGGTAGGCCTTCTCGTGCTCGGCGCGCTCAGGCGTGCCTCGCTCGTGCAGCTCTGCGTCCATCTCGGCGGCGATCCTCCGCACGTCCATCGGCCCAGGGCGTCGATCAGCTCGGGTGGATGGGGCCGGTCCCGCGGCGCAGCGGCGCGAGAACGCCCTCCGACCGGCCGGACCGGTTGGCGATGATCTCGGCGCAGATCGCCACGGCCGTCTCCTCCGGCGTGCGGGCGCCGATGTCGAGCCCGATCGGGCTCATGAGGCGCCGCCGCAGCTCCGCCTCGTCGGCGCCCGCCTCCACGAGCCGCGCCCACCGCGCCTCATGGGTGCGCCGCGAGCCCATGGCACCGAGATATCCGACCCGGGTCCGCAGCGCCCCGAGGACGGCGGGCACGTCGAACTTGGTGTCGTGGGTGAGCACGCAGACGGCGTCACGCGCTCCGAGCTCGTGGCCGACCCGATCGAGATAGCGGTCGGGCCACTCGACGACGACCTCGTCGGCGAGCCGGAAACGGGCCTTCGTGGCGAAGACCGGGCGGGCGTCGCAGACCGTCACGTGGAAGCCGAGCACTTTGCCCACCTCGACCAGGGCCCTCGTGAAATCGACGGCACCGAAGACGATGAGGCGGGCCGCCGGGGCGAAGACCTCGATGAAGACTGCGACGTCGTCGCGCCGGGCCTCGCCGTGCGCCCCGTAATGGCGGGTCACCACCACACCGCGCTCGAGGGCGGCGAGGGCGTCCCGCCTCGCGACCCGGTCCAGCTCCGGGTCGCCGAGGCTGCCCAGGGTCCTGCCATCCGGCCACACGACGAGCTTGTCCGCCAGGGCCGTGCGGCCCTCGGCCTCGCCGGCGACGGAGGTAACGGTGGCGAGCACGACAGGCTCGCCGGCAAGAAGGGCGGAGCGGAGCTCCCGGTACAACTCGCCGCTCACGGCTGCGCCAGCCTGGCGGAGACGGGCGGGCTGGCGGAGACGGGCGGGCTGGCGGAGGCGGGCGGGCTGGCGGAGATCGTGCGGCTTGTCACCAGTCGAGCGGCTCGACGAGGAGGTGGATCGTGCCACCGCACGTCAGACCGACGGCGAAGGCGTCGTCGTCGGAGTAGCCGAAGGTGCACACGCGTGCCTTGCCGTCCTCGAGCACCGCCAGCGCCTCGGTCACGACGGCGCCCTCGACGCAACCCCCGGACACCGACCCGGCGACCTCGCCGTCCTCGTTGACGACCATCGTCGCGCCCGGGTCCCGCGGCCCGGAGCCCTCGACCCCGATCACCCTCGCGATCGCCACGCGGCGGCCCGCGGCCTGCCAGCGGTCGATGTCCGCGATCACCTCTTTCATCGGCCCATCACCTCCACGACGCGGCGCGAGGCTACCGCCGCCCGCGGCCGGCCGCGATCCGGGCTCAGAACAGCGAGTGCCAGAACTCCAGGCTCCCGAGCACCCGGTGCCAGAAACCCGGCCCGCGCGCGACAGGCGCCGCGCCCGGCACGCCCGGGTCCAAGATGGCATCGCTCGGAAGGAGGTCCGACGGCGAGACCGGGCCGGCGGCGAGGGGGTTGCGAGTCGCCGAGGCCGTTTTCGTGGTCCCGGGCAGGACGACGACGGAGCGCTCGCCGGGCTTGGTCAGACCGTACTCGGAGTGGGCGATCTGGCCGATCACCGTCGGGTTGTGCAAGGCGTGCACCTGCGAGGACAGCTGCCCGTTCTCCGCCTGCAGCCTCACGAGCTCGGAAGTGTCGGCCCTGACATCAGCGCGGCCGTGCAGCAGGGCGCCGAAAGGGAAGTTGGCGACGAGCACACACACCGAGACGGCGAGGGCCACGAAGAAGAAGAGCCGCGCGCGGTGGATCATCGTGACCCGCCCCCGCCGCTGCTGGCAAAGGCCCGACGGCCGAGATACTCGGCCGAGCCGCCCAGCTGGCCCTCGATACGCAAGAGCTGGTTGTACTTGGCCACGCGGTCGGTGCGCGCCGGGGCGCCCGTCTTTATCTGGCCGCAGTTCGTGGCCACGGCCAGGTCGGCCACGAAGGTGTCCTCGGTCTCGCCGGACCGGTGCGAGATGACGCACGCGTACGAGGCGCGCACGGCCCTCGACACGGTCGCGAGGGTCTCGGTCAGCGTACCGACCTGATTGACCTTCACCAAGATGGCGTTTGCCACGCCCGCCTCGATGCCTCTTTCGAGACGTTCCGCGCTCGTGACGAAGACGTCGTCCCCGACGATCTGGACCCGGTCGCCGATGGCGGCGGTATGTGCCACCCAGCCCTCCCAGTCCTGCTCCGCCATGCCGTCTTCGACCGAGATGATCGGATGGCGGTCGACCAGTCCGGCCCAGTACTCGACGAGCTCGCCGGAGGAGAGCGTCCTGCCTTCGCCCTCGAGGACATAGGCACCGTCGTGCCACAGCTCGCTCGAGGCAGGGTCGAGGGCGATGGAGACCTCCTCGCCGGGAACGCGTCCCGCCGCCTGAATCGCGTCCTCGAGGATCCTGAGGGCGTCCTCGTTGGTCTTAAGGTCAGGGGCGAAGCCCCCCTCGTCGCCGACCGATCCCGAGAGCCCCCGGCTGCGGAGCACCTTGTGCAGGGCATGGTAGGTCTCGGCCCCCCACTGCAGGCCCTCGGCGAAGCTGGCCGCCCCGACCGGGACGATCATGAATTCCTGAAAGTCGACGTTGTTGTCCGAGTGAGCGCCTCCGTTCAGCACGTTCATCATCGGAACGGGCAGCACATGGGCGTCGACTCCTCCCAGGTAGCGGTAGAGCGGCGCACCGGCGTCACGAGCGGCCGCGCGGGCGACCGCGAGGGAGGTGCCGATGACGGCGTTCGCCCCGAGGCGGGACTTGTCCGAGGTGCCGTCGAGATCGATGAGGGTGAGGTCGACGGCCCGTTGGTCGTAAGCCTCGGCGCCCAGCAGGGCGTCCGCGATCTCGCCGTTGACGTGTCCCACGGCCTTGCGCACGCCCTTTCCGCCGTAGCGATCGCCGCCGTCGCGCAGCTCGACGGCCTCGAAACGGCCCGTGGACGCGCCAGAGGGCACCATCGCCGACCCGGACGCGCCGGATTCGAGATGGCAGGTCACCTCGACGGTGGGATTGCCGCGGGAGTCGAGGACCTCCCGAGCGAAAAGGTGCGCTATCGCGCTCACGGCCTGTTTCTCCTGTGAAAGGTGTGACCCAAGTTAGCAAAGTGACTCGGGCAAGAGCGGCACCCGGCAAGCTCGTACCAGGGAGGCCACCAGAACCCGGGCCTGGGCGGGCCGGGCGCGGGGGCCGGGCACGGCGGGGCGGCCGGACCGGCAGGGGCGGTCCTGGGCGGGAGGCCTTCTCAGTCGGTGCCGTCGAGCGAGGCGGCGCGCCACAGCTCGAGACGCCGCTGCGGGTCCAAGGCACCGAGGTCGGTGCCGGCGTCCGCGGCTTGCCTTTCCACCTCGGCCACGCTCGCACCCAGGCGGTCGACCGCCTGTCGCAGGAACGACTCGGCGTCGCCTCCCCGACTCGCCACGAGCCTCGTCTCCTCCAGGAAGAGGGCACCGATAGCGGCGGCGGAATCCTCGTCCAACGGGGCGACCGACTCCGAGAGCCTGAACAGTCCTGCGAGAGCCATCACGAGCGACCCGGCGTCGAGCCCGGTCTCGTCCCAGCCGAGACCGAAGCTCGCCAGCTTGCGCTCGGCCTTGGCGGCCCTGGCCAGGGCGGGCATGGCGGCGGGGATGCCCTCGAACAGGTGCGTGCGCTGTTTCTCGGCCTGCTTGTTGCGCTCCCAGTTGGCCAGCACGGCGCCGGGTGAGGTCGCGATCACGTCCCCGAAGACGTGCGGATGCCGGACGACGAGCTTGTCGTGCACCTCACGGGCGACGTCGGCGAGGTTGAACAGGCCCTCTTCTTCGGCCAAGGTGGCGTGGAAGAGCACCTGGCAGAGCAGGTCCCCCAGCTCCTCTGAGACGTGCGCAGCCAGCTCCGGCGAGGCATCTGCGGGATCCTCCCCCAAGGCCTCGACGGCCTCCATCGCCTCGTAGGTCTCCTCGAGCAGGTGCTGCACGAGGGAACGGTGGGTCTGCTCACGGTCCCAAGGACAGCGGGCCCGCAGCTCGCGCACGAGCTCGGTCAGGCGAACGAGCTCACGGGCGACGGGCACCGCCGCGTGAGGCAGGTACAGCGACGTCAGGTGATCGGCTTCGAGGGTTCTGTCGATCTCGGACCACGGGACCTCGACGACGAGCTCGTCGGCCAGCCCGAGATGGTGCAGCAGTACGGCCGGCCCGGGGTCCGAGTCGAAGGAGAGCTTGACTCCCGAGAGCACGTCCCTCGACCAGCACTGCCCGACGAGGAGCGGCCCCGGGTCGCCGGCGGCTTGGACGGCGAAGCTCTCCGCGTCGACGAGGCGGACGCCCGCTTCGACGGGGTCGATGCCGAGCCGGGCCCAGGCGATGTCGCAGAAGGAGATGCCGGGCACGATCTCGAGATCGACCGACCCCTCGGCGCGGAGCAGCTCGACGGTCCGCTCGGCCACCGCGGGAGAACCGGGGACGGCATAAGCGGCCGTCCCGTGCTCGACCGCCCCGGCCACGACGGTCGCCGCGATCGACCTGTAGACCTCCGCGAAGGTGGCGCCGTTCTCGTAGCGGTCGTCGAGCGCGACGACCTGTTGCCTCCCGACAAAGGGGGCGGCGGCCGGGTGCCTGGCCGTGCGCAGGTAGGCGACCGGAGCGCTCGAGAGAATCTCGAGCGCGGCGGGCGTGGTGTGCTCGGGCCCGGCCGGGCCGAGCCCGACCGCTATGACTTTCGGGCGCGCCCGTCCGGCCCGGGTCATGAAGGGCGCTCGGCCTCGCGTGCCCGGTCCAGAAAGCCCGCTCGCTAGCCGTTCGCGCCGGGGTTGGGAACGACCGCGGCCGGGGGCCCGGGGTTGGCGTTTACCCTGGCCGGGCTGGTGGTCGTGTCCCACTTGCCGTACTGCGGGTCGACCTGGACCTTGGCGGACTTGATGAGATGGGGGAAGAGCACGTTGAGCTTCGCCTGCTCGGAGGCGACGAGGCTCGTGGCCTGCTGCAGGTAGGTCTCGGGCTGCCGCTTGGTCACGAGCAGGAGCAGCCAGCTCGTGCTGAACGCGATCGGGGCCGACACCTGACCGACCTTGAGGCCGGCGATGTCGGCGTTGAGCGGCGCGGTGAACTCGGCGTCCGGGATGCACCCGAGGGCACCTCCGCCGGCGGCGGTCGTGCTGTCGGTCGAGTGCGCCTTGGCCTCGGCTGCGAAGCTGGCACCGTGCAGCAGCTGGCTGCGCAGGGAGGCGGCGGTCGCCTGCGCTGCCACCTCGATCACCGAGACGCAGGCCAGGGACATGAGGTTCTCGTGGGTGGCGGCGTAGGCGCTGAGGGAGCTCGCGGTCAGGCTGACCCCCGCCAAAGAGGCGGCGAGGGCGTCCTCGTCCTCTTGGAACTTGACGATCACGTCCCGGTAGGAGGGCGCGAAAGCCGCCACGATCGAAGCGCCCGAGCCGGGACAGGTGCTCGGCGGCGCCGTGGACGTGTCGAGCTGGGCGAGGGCGATGGCATGCAGGTTGGACGGCTCGACGAGCTGGCGGCGGGCGGCCGCCTGGCGGACGACCTTGTCCTGGATGAGGATCGAGAGCACCTGGGCGCTGAAGGCGGCGTTGTAGGTGCCCTGCCCGACTCCGGCGATGTGCGTGGTGCCGCTGGCCTCGATGGCGCACTTGTAGCCGGCGTTGGCCGCTATCGCCGAGAGCGCGTCACGCAGCTGGGTCTGGGAGATCTCCGAGCCGTTCACGACCGCGGCATAAGGAGAGAAACGGACGTTGCACCCCGACAGTCCGAGCACCAGGACCGATGTCGCGGCGATGCCTGCCAGCACAGCGGGAAGTCGTCTCACGGTTCTCAGATGGTAGGGGCGCGGCGAGTGCCAAAGCCAGCCGCGGCCGCCTCGGCCGCGGCTACCGCCGCCGCATCGGGATCGACCGGGGGGCCCGCGGCGGGATCGGGGGGTACGAGCTCGCGTAGCAGTACGGCGAGACGTTCGGCAAGATCGTTCCCCGCGGCCAGGGGCACGATGATCTGGTCCGCTTCCTCCTTGACGATCGCCCGCGGATGCAGACGGCCCAGCCGCACCCTGGCCGAGGCCCGCAGGCGTATCGGTGACACCCGGGCGACCGCTTCCCCGCTGCGCCCGGGGCCGCCGGCCCCGGGCCGGGCGACCGAGGCCGTCACCTCGGTCACGCCTGTGCGGACGCACTCGGCCCGCAGGCGCCCCACGGCCACGAGGGCCTCGGCCTCTTCGGGCAGCGGGCCGTAGCGGTCGAGCCACTCGGTGCGCAGGTCCTCGACCGCGGCGGCGTCGCGCACCTCGGCCAGCCTCCGGTACGCCTCGAGGCGCAGGTCCTCCCGTTCCACGTAGGCGGGGGGCAAGAAGGCGTCGACGGGAAGGTCGACCGTGATGTCCACGGGGACGCGGACGGGTTCGCCCTTGAGCTCCGAGACGGCCTCGGCGACGAGCCGGACGTACAGG
>Ga0181519_10004415_pt1 | contig 11388 bp, 10 predicted proteins | sample PEATcosm2014_Bin_26_FD_121102 | JGI IMG/M metagenome (GOLD analysis project Ga0181519, IMG submission 121102) | Peatland microbial communities from MTU Mesocosm Facility, Houghton, MI, USA - PEATcosm2014_Bin02_10_metaG | ecosystem: Environmental > Terrestrial > Soil > Wetlands > Peat | place... | reverse complement strand
TCCTGCTCGCCGATCTCGGCCGGCGCGAGGCAGCGCTCGACGCCATCGAACAAGCCGCGGAACTCTATCGCGCCCTCGCCGCAGACCGGCCGGACGCCTTCCGGCCCGCTCTGGCATCCGCACTGAACAATCTCTCCCTCCTTCTCGCCGCTCTCGGCCGGCGCGAGGCAGCGCTCGACGCCATCGAACAAGCCGCGGAACTCTATCGCGCCCTCGCCGCAGACCGGCCGGACGCCTTCCGGCCCGCTCTGGCAGCGTCGCTAAACAATCTCTCCCTCCGGCTCGCGGCTCTCGGCCGGCGCGAGGCAGCGCTCGACGCCATCGAGCAGGCCGTCGAAATCCGCCGCGCCCTCGCCGCAGACCAGCCGGACGCCTTCCGGCCCGCTCTGGCCCTGTCGCTTTGGGTCATGGCCGACCGGTGGGACGAGGCCAATGAAAAAGAGCGCGGGCTTGCCGCCAATGCCGAGGCCATCGCCATTCTGTCGGAGCCGTTCCGAGAGATTCCGCAGGCGCATGCGCGACGAATGAGCGGCATGATCGAAGAATACCGAGCGCGAAGCACCGCCCTCGGCCGCGCACCGGATGAAGCCCTGCTCGGCCCGATCCTGGCCGTTCTGGCAGCGCTGCCCGAATCCGCAAGAGACTAGGAATTCCGTGCAGACCGATCGCCCCACCCCGCTCCTCCCGCAAGGGAAGGACGCGTTCGACGCGTTTATTCTTTCCCGGAGACCAAGCATGATTGACGCCATCGCCGCCGCCGCCAGCGCCGTCGGCTTTCTCACCCCTGCCCTCGCCGAAATCGGCAAGGGCGCCGCCGGCAAGCTCGGCGGCACGGGGGTCGAGGCCCTGCTCGCCTGGCTGCGCGCCAAGACCACGGGGCGCGCCAAGGAAGCGCTGGAGGATCTCGAAAAACACCCGGATTCAGGCGACAATCAGGCGGATCTGCGCAAGCAACTGGCCAAGCTCCTGACCGACGATCCGGCGCTTCTCGCCGAATTGGCGGCGCTGCTGCCGGCCGCGAAAAGCGACGAGCGGATGGTGCAGAATATCACCGGCTCGAACAACAAGGCCGCCCAGGTCAAGGGCGACGGCAATACCACGACCATCACCTGACCCTGCATCTAACGCTCGCCTACGGCACCAGCCCGATCAGGCGCTGGACTTGGAGCCGCCGCGCCGGGGCCAGCCCTGCCAGCCAGCCGTTCAGCGCGGCGGAATCGACGTTCGGCTTGGCGATGTCCGGCGGCGTTTCGCCCAGCGCCCGGTAGAAGACCTCATAGGTGCACAGGTAATTGACCGTGATCCTCGTGCTCACCGCCGGGTTCAGCCCGCGGCTGCGCAGCATCTGGTAGAAGACGCGGTCGCAGGCCGCCGACAATTCCGGCGGCATCGTGCCGAAATACGGCACGGCATGATACGCGCCGGGCAGGAAGAAGAAGCAATTCGTGTCGACATGCTCTTCGACCGGGCGATCGGCGATCGGCATGATCGTCTCGTCCGGCCGCCGGAGGCAGCGGCGGGCGATGATATAGTCGATGGCCTCCGGGGCCGGCGCTTCGGCCATGGTGTCGAGGCAGGCCGCGATGTGATCCGGTTCCAGCCAATTATCGGCATCGAGGAAGCCGAAGCCGTCATATTGCTCGCCGATCGCCAGCATGGCGCCGATGGCGCGCGGCGTGTTGCCGAAATTGCCGTGGGCGCGGTCGAGCACGAGGTGGCGAACGCCGGCGCTGCCGAGCCAATCCTGGGCGTGGCCGTCGGCGACCAGAATATGATCGGCCGGCACGGTCTGGCGGCGCACGCTGTCGATGCAGCGCTGCAGCCAGGACGGCGGCTCCTTATGGTACGGCGTGATGATGGCGTAGCGCACCGGCGGCCCCTCCTCGCGCTGCTGCGGGCGGCGTTTGCTTAATTGATTGCGCTCAGCTTGTCCTGCGCCAACCGCTGGCGGTAGGCGGTCATGAAGCTCTGCAAATCGCCGACCTGCGCCACCTTGTCGGCGACGGTGCGGTAGGCGCCGCCGACCGTGTTGCCGGCCAGGATGCGGAAATCATCCTTGAACTGCGTCTTGTCGAGTGCTGCGCCATAGTTCCGGCTGAGCTGGTCGAGGCCGGCGCGGTCATTGCCCAGCACCATCGCCGTCGCCATGTTGATCACCGCCCCGGCCGTATCGGCATCGACCGTGCCGTCCGCGGCCGGCGGCTTCAATTTCTTGGCCAGCAGGCCTGAGACCGCGCCCCAATCATGGGTGCGCCAATAGATATCGGCGCGCAGGCGATCGGCGTCGGCGCTGTCGTCGCCGGCGAGCGTCTTCAGCGCCGCTTCCGGCTGGGTCAGTTCGGATTGCGCGCGGGCGCGCAGCTCCGTGCGCTGGCGCTGCAGATCCTGCGGCAGATCGGCGGCGACCGGAATGTCGAGCGCCGCGATCGCCGCGTCGGGCTTGTGGTCGAGCAGGCGCACCAGCGCGAGCTGCGTGGCGACCCGCGCCTGTTCCGTGCCGTTCAGCCGGGTCTTGACCTGGGTTTCCAGGAGCGACGCCGCGCGGTCGAGCAGATCGACCGCGACCAGCCGGTCGGCGAGCTTGCGGATGATCGCGTCGCCATCCGGCCCCGGCGGCGTCAACTCCTTGAAATCGTCGTAATTGGCCAGGGCGGTCAAGGGCGGCACCGCCTCGGCGGCCGGGCCGATGAACAGATCGACGAAGGATTTCTGCATCTTGGCCGCCGCATCGCGCGCCGCCGGCGTGTCCGGAAAGGCCTCGATCAGCCGATGCAGCGTATCGAAGCCGGAATGATAGTCATTGTCGGCAATATAGAGATCGGCGAGCTTGCCCAGCACCAGCGCTTCGAAATCATCGCCGCGCCAGGCGAAGCGCAGGCGGTCGAGGGCGGCGATCGCGTCCGGCCGCGAGATTTCCTTGCGGTCGTATTTGGTCACCGTCAGCGCGTAGATCGCCTGGGCGCGGCCGAGATCGGCCTCCGGCGAATTCGCGGCCTCCGACCACAGCGCCAGCGCCTTGTCGATCTGGCCGCGCGCCCCGGCAATGCGGCCCTGCAAGGTCATGGCCAGGTCGCGCTGCCCGCGCGTCGGCTCGTCGCCCAGCACCTGCGCGGCCAGCGCCTCGGCATCGTCCGGCCGCTTGGCGCGGAACAGCGCCTCGCCGAGCTTGAAGGCGAGCTTGCGGCGCAGCACCGGCGGATATGTCGGCAGCGCGCTCTTGCCCTTGTCCCAGCCCTCGGAAGCGGCGGCCCAGTCGCCCTGATCGGCCGCCAGCATCGCCCGCCAGAGTTCCGCATCCGGCTTGCCGTCGAGATCGCGGCCGCCCAGATCCGCACGTGCCGCATCGGTGCGCTGGGCCAGCTCCTCCGCGGCGCCGCGCAAGGCGCGCACCACCGGCTCCTCGCCGACCGCCGGCGTGTCGTGGCCGATGACGTCGAGCACGCCCAGGCTCTCTTCCGCCATGCCATTGGCGAAGTAGAATTTCGCCAGATCGAGCCTGGCGTTCGGCCGCTCGGGCTCCGGCGCCGCCGTGATCGCGGATTGAAAGGCCAGGCGGCGCTGGGTGAAGTCCTGATCGCCGGGACCCGCCCAATCGGCCAGCTTGAACAGATTGCCGCTGCCCGCCCGCGCGCTGCGGCGCTGCGCCAGGCGGTCGGCTTCGGGCGAGAGCGTGAGGCCGCCCGGGGCCGCGACCTCGACCTCGGTGTGCTTCGAGCGGATGACGAGCTGATCCGCCACCGGGCGGAAGACCAGACCCTGCGCCGTCGCCAGCGCGCGGAAATCCGGGTAGTCGCTGGTTTCACCGACGCCTTGGCCGAGTTGCGGCACCGGTACGGCGACCAGCACGTCGCCGGCATCGGGATCGGTCATGCTGATCGGTCCGGCCGGCTCCAGCACCGGATAGACCAGCGAGGCATTCGATCCCTCGTCATGCAGCACCGCCTCGACCGGCGCATCCGGGCGCTGCGCCTGGCCCTTCAGATCGACGATCCAGCTCGTGCCGGCGCGCCGGACCACGGGGTTGAACCCGGCCCAGACATTGAGCCGGAGCGCCGTGCCGCTGCGGCTGGGCAGTTGCGCGATGGCGGTCACGACCGGCCAGTTTTCGGCATGGAAATCGCTGAAATCGAGTTTCTGCTGCTGGTCGAACACGATCCAGACGGCATTGCCGCGCCGGAACACGGCGGCGGCCGACGGCGCCTGCCATTCGAAGCGCAGCGACACGCCGTCGTCGATCAAGGCATAGCGGATCTGCAAGGCATTGCCGCTGCCCGGCGCCGCGGCATGGCCGAGCGTGCCGGTGAAATCCTCGGCCGCCGCCGCCGGGGCCGCCGGCGCCGCCTGAACCGCAGCGGGCGGCGGCGGCGGTGGGGGCACGGATGGCGGCGGCACGGCCGGTGCCGCCGGCGGCGCCGGTGCAGCGGGCGGGCTCGGCACGATGTCGACGGCGATCCGCTTGCCGTCCTGGCTCGCCTTCAGGTGCTGCCCCGGCGGCAAGGCCAGGCTCAGCCCATCCGCCACCGCCTGGACCGGACGCAGCGCCGCCGGCAGCGCCGCCGACAGGCGATCCGTATCGAATCGTCCGGGCTGGTCGAAGATGATCGTGCCGCGGCCATCGGCCTCGGCCGTCGTCGCGGTTACCGGTTTCGGCCAATCGAAGGTCAGGCGCTCGATCTTGTCGTGCAGACCGGCATGCACCGCGATCCGCGGCGGGGCCGGCGGCGGCTTCGGCGCTTGTGCCGGCGCCGGTGCCGGAGCGGCCTGGATCTGCTTCGCCAGATCGCCGATCGTCGCCGGCTTCGGCTGGTCGACGAGATCGACATAGAAGGTCGAGGTGCCGTCGATCGCCTGCTTCGGCTGCACCGGGCGCAGCAGCCGGGCGGTCAGCACCGTGCCGTCGGCGCTCATCGCCACATCGCCGAGATAGGCGCCGAGTTCGCCGCGGATCAGGGGCAGCGACGGGGCGACCGGCGCCTCGAATTTCAGGGTCAGCGTCGTGCCGTCGCTGCTGGTCGTGAACCGGACCGGCTTGCCGCCGGCCGTCGGGGCGAAGACCAGGCGGGCAAAGCCGGCATGGATCGCGGCGCGCGTCTCGAGCCGCACCGCATCGTCCGCCCATCCGGACCCGGGCAGCAGCAGCGCCAGCGCGAGCAGGACCGCCTTATGGCGCGCCATGCTCCACCTCCGCCGCATTCTCGCCGATCGCGATCTCGATGCGCAGCGCCTGCGGCCCGCCGGGGAGATCCGCCGACCCGGTCGCCGCGACCGGACGGGTGCGACCGAGCCGGTTCAGCGCCGCGGCGATGTCTTGCGCATGGCCGAGGGCGCGGCGCCAATCCGCTTCCGGCCGGGCATGCGGCGACGCATCGGTGCCGCCATGGACGACGACCTCGACCCGATTGTCGAGGCCATCGAGGAGCCGCGCCAGGTCGGCCAGCGGCGACGGCGTGCCGCCGACCCAGTCGGCGGGTTCGCGCCCCTGCGGCAGAGTCAGCACGACATCGTGCTCGCGCCGTTCAAGCCCCGCGCCGGTGAGCGCCGGCACCGCGCCGACCAGCCGTTCCAGCAGGGTCGAGACATAGGCCAGATCGAGCCGCGCCGGGGGCGGCGCCGGCCCGGCGATCTGCGGCGCGGCGATCGTCCGGCCGGAAAGATAGGTCGAGATCGGCTGCACCACGCGCTGCCAATCCTTGGGGCCGACCGCGGTGGTGGCGAAGACCAGGACGAAGAAGGTCAGGAGCAGCGACAGCAGGTCGGCGAAGGTGATCATCCAGCCGGGCGCCGTCGCCCGTGGGATCTCGACCAGCGGATCGTCGCCCGGATTCATGTCACTCCGCCTCTGCCGCCGCGCCGATCAGGGCGAAGTCGAAGCGCAGCGCCGCCTGGGCGCCGGGTTCCGTGCCGATGGCGAGCGCCTCGGCCGGGCAGCCGCGGGCGAACAGCGCCGCGGCGAAAGCAGCGATCTGGCTTGGTCCCGGTTCGGCCGCACCGGCCGGCGTGACGGCGCGCAAGGTCAGGTGGTAGTGCCGGCCGGGCAGGCGGTGCTGCAGCAGCAGGGCCAGCCGGTCGAGGATCGCGGCGGCGGCCGGCTGCAGCTGGTCGGTGCCGGGCCGGAAGATCTGCTGCGGCGCCAGATCGATTTCCAGGAGCACGCCGCCCGGCGCCGGATGCGCGCTTTCCGACAGGTTCGTGAAGCCGGTGATCAGCGCGCCCACGGCGCGGGCGAAGCCCTCCGGCGTCGCCTCGGCATCGTCCGGCGGCGGACGGTCGAACAGGCCGATCGACGAGGGCAGCCGGCCGAAGGCATCGTCGATGCCGGTGAGCACCGCGTCGAGGCGCTCCTGCCGGATCTGCGCGATCGAGAACAGCACGATGAAGAACACCAGCAGCAGCAGGAACAGGCTGACCAGGGTCGAGATCGTACCGAGCGGCCGGCCGGAAGCGGCCGTTAGCGCATTGTCGAAGCCGCGCTCGTCGATACCTTCGGCCGACACCGGCGGGGCCTAGAACAGCCCGGCCAAAATCGCGTCGATCTCGGCCTGGCTATTGGCGACGGCGGGCAGCTGCGGCCCGTGCAGCAGCTTTGAATCATCGTCCGGCGCTTCGGGCGCCGCCGGCGGCGGCGGCACGTCGAGCTCCCGCGTGCCGAAGGTCGTGACCAGGCTGTCGATCTTGTTCTCGATGTATTTCAGGGTCTTGACGACCTTGGTGATGCGCTGGCCGGTGACGTCCTGGAAATTGCTGGCCTCGAAGATCCGGGTCACCGCATCGGTGATCTGCGCGGCCGCCGCGGGCGGCAGGGTCGCCCCGAGCTTCTCCAGGCTTTCGGCGCAATCGAGGATCTCGCCGGTCGCATGCGCGGTCGCGGCGACCACCGCGTCCAGCTCGTCCGTCGCCGCCGGAATATGCTCGTCCTGGATGTCGTGCGGGCGCAGCGCCGCGATCTCGCGTTTGGCCGATTGAATGAAGCGCGCCAGATCCTCAAGCTCGCGATAGAGCTTGATGTCGGACATCGAGAGCGTGCCGGTGAGCGACGAGATCACTTCCTCGACCGCTTCGGCGACCGCCTCGCGGCTTACCTGCGGGCGGTTGGCGCGCAGCCCGTCCATGCGCTTGGAGAGATCGTCGGCGATAGCGGGTTTGGGCATGGGAGAGTCCGGGAGCGGTGAAATCGGTCAGTTGGTCTTGAGGTCGGGCATTTGCTTGTGCTCGGCGAGCGCGATGGTGATCGCGCGCGCCTTGTCGCCATCGAGATGCGGCAGGATCGCGGCCACAGACCGGTCTTTCATGCGCGTCAGCACCTGCATCAGGACCGGCTGCTCGAGCTTGTCGAAGATGGTGGCGGCCTCCTGCGGCTTCATCGTCTCGTAGATGCGCACGAGGCTCTGCAGCCGCTGATCCTCCTGCTCGTCGACCTTGCCCAGGGCGGCATCGACCTGCGCCTGCATCGTCTGCAGCTTGTCGATCTTCTCTTGCACGCGCTGTTCGGTCGCCTTGAGCAGCAATTCGCGCTGGTCCAGGGCCTCGCTGCGCTGATCGAGCTCGGCCCGGCGCTTGGACAGGCTTTGCAGGATCTCGACCTCGCTGGCTGAGAATTTCTGCGCCGCGGCCGGCTTCGCCGCATCGGGAGATACCGGCTTGCCGTCGGCCGCCTGAGCATCCGCCGGCTTGGCCGGCACATCGGCCGGCTTCGCAGTCGCGTCTGCCGGTTTCCCCGGAGCCTCCGCCGGTTTCGCGTTCGCGTCCGCCGCCTTGGCGGGGGCGGCGCTGCCGTTCTGCGCAAAGGCGACGCCCGCGTCATGCCAGACCGAGCCCAGCCTGACCGTCAGCATCAGCACCGCGGCCACGACCAGCAACTTCAGCAGGCGATTGAGCCCCGGCATTGCTATCTCCGTCCTTCAAGGGCGCGCAGCAGGTCGCGCTCGGCGCGCGATTGCGGCGCCGCGCGGTCGGCTTCGGCGGCCGGAGCGGCGGCGGGTGCCGCCGGTGCCGGGCGCGGCGGCGGTGCCGGCGGCGGCGTTTCGGCCTGCTTCAAGAGGCTGGACAGCCGGCTTTGCGCGGCCTTGGCATCGGCGGCAGCCGGTTCGAGTTCGGCGCGCGGCGGCGGCCGGCGGCGCGGATCGCGCCCCGGGCCGGCGCCGAGGGCCGCCGGTGCCTCGGCCGGCGCCGCCTCGCGCTGCACCTTGAGCGCCGCTTCCAGCCGGTCGGCGGCGGCGTCGGCCTTTTCCGTGATGAACATCAGATCGGCCTTGAGCACGCGGGCGCTTTCGACGATCTCGTGCAGCGCCCGCCCGGCATCGGCGGCGCCCAGGCGCAGGCCGCCGACCGCGTCCTCGGCCTGCTGGGTCGCCTTCTGCAGCCCCTTGATCATGTCCTGGAGCTGTGCCCGGTCGTCGCGCAGCACCGAGAGGCGGCGGCTGAGCCGGCCCGCATAGACGATGGTGGCGACCAGCAGTGCGGCAACCGTGAGATCGAGCAGCAGCGACCAGATCATCATCGGTCGAGCTTCTTCTCGACCTTCTCCTCGATGCGCACCGCGATGTTGCCGCCCTTGCGGCCCATCTTGCCGTTGAACATCAGGAGATCACCGCACAGGAGTTCGACATTCGAGACCGGCGTGGCGTTCAAGGGCAGCCTCGTACCGATCTGCCAGTTCAGCACGTCCTTCAGCGTGAGCTGAAAATCGTCGAGCACGGCGCGAATCTGGACATTGGTGTGCCAGAGTTCGCCGGCGAGATGGGTTTCCCAGATCGAGTCACGGCCGAATTTCTCGCCCATGAACATCTGCAGCAACAGCTCGCGCACGGGTTCGAGCGTGGCGTTCGGGAACAGGAGTTCGAGCCGCCCGCCGCGATCTTCCATGTCGATTCTGAGGCGCGCCACGATCGCGGCATTGGCGGGTCTGGCGATGGTCGCGAAGCGCGGATTGATCTCCAGCCGCTCGAAGCGGAAATCGACCGGGCTCAACGGATCGAAAGCGGCCGAGAGGTCGCCCAGCACGACCGTGACCAGGCGCTCGACCAGATTGCGTTCGATGGTGGTATAGGGCCGGCCTTCGATGCGCATCGCCGCCGTACCGCGCCGCCCGCCCAGCAGCACGTCGACGATCGAGTAGATGAGCGCCGAATCGACGGTCAGCAGGCCGTAATTGTCCCATTCCTCGGCCTTGAACACGCTCAGCATGGCCGGCAGCGGGATCGAGTTCAAATAATCGCCGAAGCGGGTCGAGGTGATGCTGTCGAGCGAGACTTCGACATTGTCCGAGGTGAAATTGCGCAAACTGGTCGACATCATGCGCACGAGCCGGTCGAACACCACCTCGAGCATCGGCAGGCGTTCATAGGAGACCAGCGCCGAATCGATGATGGCGCGGATGCCCGACGTGTCGCGGTCGCGCGAATTGCCGTCGGCAAAGCCGAGAAGCGAGTCGATTTCGTTCTGGTTCAGCACGCGGGTCGAGGCCGGCTCGACCCCCATGGCCGCCGCCATGTCGTCGCCGCCGGCGCCGGCCGCATCGTCGTCGCCGCCGGCCATGGCGGCCCATTCGGCCGCCATGCGCTCTTCTTCTTCTTTCGAGATCTCCGACATCAAGCGCTCCCGGCGTCCTATTGCACCAGCATCTCTTGAAACAGCACGTCGTCGACCTTGGCCGGCGAAACCGCCGCGTTCAGGCGCAGCAGCAGTTCCTCGCGCAAGCGGTAGAGACCAGCCGAGCCCTTGAGGTCCTCCAGGCGCAACTCCCGCAGATAGGTCTGGAATGTATCGATCACCCGCGGCTGCACGGCCTGAAGCTTGGGAATAACGTCCTTGTCCTCGATCTGCAGACTGATCTTGATCTTGAGAAAACTGCTCTTGCGCCCGCCGGTATTCAGATTGACCAGCATGTCCGGAAGCCCGTCATAGAAGATCGCCTCCTTGGGCGGCGGCGGGGTGCTGTCCGCCTTGGCCGTCTCATCCTTGTGCTTGCCGATCAGCACGTCGAGCACGCCGCTGAAATAGAGCCCGGCACCGCCGGCGATCAGCAGCAGCAGCGGCACGGCGATTAAGATCAGCAGACGACGGCCGCTCTTCTTCCGGCCCGGGCTGGAAAAATTGCCGCTCCCATCGTCGACCATCTCCTCGGCCATGCCCTGAATCCCTGCTCCGCCGATGCGCCGGCGTCGGGCCGGGCAGCGTTTGTTAACCCTGCAACAGGGTGATTAATATCTGGTTTAGCGCGCCGGTGGTGGTGGCGGCGACATGGTCGCATCGATGCGCGGGGTGACGGGCGGCTGCGTGTCGTGCCACAACGCGGGGGGTCAATCGGAACGGGGCCAACGGGCTGCCGATGACGGTCTTCGGCGGCAAATTACGGGGCCAGTGTCCTAAATAGATCCGAAGCTCATCTCCATTCGCCGGAGGATTCTCTCCAATGACGAAGAATTTCGGTATTCAGGTCAAGCTAAATAGAGGTAGGCATCGGTCCAGGACGCTGCCGAAGTGCTTCCACTCCGGCAGCCAGCAGTACCAGCCGATAGAGCCTAATTGGACTCTGTAAACTCGATGAAAGGTGACGATCCACCGGTAGTAGTGCAGCTTCCGGCCGTCAGATTATTGGTCTCTCCGGTCGTACCGTCGGTGTCGGACGGCGGTAGACAAGTCGGCGCGACGGTCGATCCATCCGTCAACGCTATTTTTGCAGTCAGAGACACGGGAGTGTTAAATACGGCCTCCGATCCACCGGCGTTGCCGAGCACATTGAATTCCACCATGCTCCATCCGCTGGCGATGTCGGTAAAGCTGTCGGAAACCGTCGCACTGAAAGCTTCGCCGTCGAAAGTAACCGTGGCCGCATCAGTGCCGCCAGATTTGGCGGAACCGGAAAGCGTCAGACTTGCAAGGTCAGTGATCGGAATTTGCCCGGTGAAGATTTTTGTGGCGGCGGTGTTTTGGACGCAGTCATCCCCCGGACCGGCCGAATCCGCACCGGCATCAATAAACCCGCTCGGACAAATATTCTTGCCGTTATGAACGCCGAAGTCTATGAGCCAGTACTCAATGAACACTTCCGTGTTTCCGGTGAGACCATTGCTGGTCAGCGACACGGGCGTATTCGTCGATAGTACGTACTGCTGCCAGGCAATGCAATTCGTGGAGTTGCCGCACGCTGCGGAGTGGAAGAAATTCGTATTGACCTGAAGCGTGTACTCATTACTACCAAGAATCCCGCCATCGCCAAATGCCGCAACGCCAACGCTCTTTTCCGACTTCACGCCCGTCACCGTCGCAGGGCTGTTCAGTTCTGACTGATCGGCTCGCGGTGCGATTCTGAGCGCGGAATAGGGAGCGTAAAACGAGTCTACCAATGAGCGGGGAAGCCTGAATCTATATCCGGCAGTTTCTGCGGCC
>Ga0181519_10004413_pt1 | contig 11403 bp, 4 predicted proteins | sample PEATcosm2014_Bin_26_FD_121102 | JGI IMG/M metagenome (GOLD analysis project Ga0181519, IMG submission 121102) | Peatland microbial communities from MTU Mesocosm Facility, Houghton, MI, USA - PEATcosm2014_Bin02_10_metaG | ecosystem: Environmental > Terrestrial > Soil > Wetlands > Peat | place... | reverse complement strand
CGCCGCGATCCTCGACCGCAACTGGAACACCGTCGAAGAGACCGCCACCGCCCTACTCGAGCAAGAGACCCTCTCAGGCATCGCCCTCGACGCCGTCCTCTCAACCGTGATGCCGACGGAGCTCGACGGGGTGCGCGAGATCCGACGCAAGACCGCGAACGGGGGGCAGAACCAGTGAAGCGTGGCCCTTCGCCGGCCCTCGTCATCTCTCTCCTCGCCCTGATCTTCTCCACGACGGGGCTGGCCGACGCCGCCCGCCGCGCCGTCCTCGCATCGATTGACGGGCACGCCGTCACCAGTCGTCCCACGCCCGGCGCGATCCTGACACTTGGGCACAACGGGAGGTTTCCCGCGTCAGCCATTCCCACGGTCCGGAACGCCTCGCACATCGACGGCGAGTCCGCCGCCCAGCTCGCGGGGACGTGTCCCTCGCACTCGGTCGATATCGGCACCTGGTGCCTGAGCTCCTCGCCCTATCCGGTACCGCGCTCCGATCTCGGCAAGAACAACTTCTTCTGGGCCAGCCGAGCCTGCGAGGAAGAAGGCGGGTGGCTGCCCAGCGCCGCGCAGTTGATCGGGGCGGCCGACCGCGTTCTGCTCGAGTCGACGATTCACGATTCGCCCTCCACAGCGACGGTTTCAATCGAACCGGCCCTGGGGCTGATCGACAAACGCGAGATGAGCTCCACGCTCGTCACGACCGAGGCCGGATCCTCGGCCGCCGGCTCAGAGGGAGTGAGCGAAGGCGCGACCGGCGATCCCCGTCTCGGCCAGCCGAACCCGACGCCGGAGCCGGCCGACCCCTCACCGCAGTGGCTGCAGTACGTGACCGTCTACTCCAACGGCACGAAGGGCGGCTTCGCCGGATCGGAGCCGGTCGGGCAGCCCGAGAACTTCCGCTGCGCTTTCAACAAGGGTCCCGCGAGCCCCTCCGAAGGGGAAGGGTGAGCACCCTTGCGGGCATCCCTCCCACTACTGCCGCGGCCCGCCGCCCGCGTATGGGTCTCACGCGAGCGTGCGCGTGCCGCGGCAGTCTCTCATTGCCCGCCACGGCCCTCCTTGTGGCGCTGGTGGTCACGCTCTCCGCGTTCCCTGGGCTGGCCGCCGCGGCGATCCACTCCGCCGGCACGATCGACGGGCCCAGCCAGGACATCGTCGGCTTCGGCGGCGTGGCGATGGCCGAAGACGGGACCGGTGGGCTCGTCTACCTCAAGCGCGAAGGAGGCGTCGCTCACGTCCTTGTCTCCCGTTTCGCCGACGGCACATGGCAGCCGCCGATTCGAGTCGATCGCACGCAGGCCTACGCGGCCAGCTGGCCGGTCATCGGCGCCGCCGACGGCGGCGAGCTGCTGGTCGGCTGGGCCACGCCGGTCGCCTCGGTGAACGGGCATCCCGTCGAGGAGCTCCTCTCCGCGACGCTCGGCCAGGGCTCATCGACCTTCGGCCCGGCACGGATCGTCGATCCGAACATCGGGTTCGGCACAGGGGCCGACCCGGACCTCGCGATGAGCTCGACCGGCCAGGCGGACATCGTCTACCGGGTCGTCACCGAAGCGGGATCCTCGAGCACGATCCCGTTGCTGCGCCCCGGCGACGTGCTCGGCGAAATTCGCGTCGCTCACTTCGAAGGTCAGACCTGGTCGCGGCTTGGTGCGATCAATCGAGACAGGACGATCTCGATGCGGCCCCCGACCCAGGCCAACGCGCCCCGGATCGCGATCGGTCCGACCGGCAACGCACTCGTCGTCTGGCAGGAGGCCGACTCCAGCGGCGTCGCACGGATCTGGGCGCGACGCATCTTCGGCCGCAGCGTCGACTACGTGATGCCGGTGAGTGCCGCGACCTACAACGGGTCGGTGATCAGCGACGACGCCGACGCGCCGAGTGTCGCGCTCACGCCCTTCGGGGCAGGCTTCGTCGCCTACCGCCAGGGCGCGGGACCCGGGTCACCGCTGCCGGGGCCGCGGATCTTCACGAACAGCATCGGTGAAGGCGAAGCCAACGAAGGCGGTGAATTCGTGGGGGCGAGCCTTGCCGACATGGACGTCGCCGGCGGCGCCGCGGCATCGATCGGGCCCCCGTCGGTCGACATCGATGAAAAGGGGGACACAGCCCTGTTCTACGACGCCAACGGCTCGCCCAGGCTGATCACCGACGAAGTCGGTGGCGCGAGTGGCTCCGCCTCGCTCGCCGAGCCCTTCGCCGGGGCCGAACCCGGCGGCGGCGCCATCGTCGAGCCCAGCGGGGGCAACGTGCTCGCCTGGACCTCCGCCGATGCCGGCGGTCCCGGAGTCGCGGTGCGCCAGGAATTCACGAACGGATCGGTCCAGACCGCGATGCTTCGCGGCGGCGATGGCGGCCCCGTGAGCGGCCTCGCGGTGGGGCGCTCCGAGCATGGCGCCGCACTGTTGGGGTTCCTCCAGGGGCCACTCGGCAACGCGGCGATCGTTGCTTCCTCGACGACCGCGCCGCCGACGAGGTTCTTCCTCAAGCTGAGCTCCGGATGGGTTAATCCGTCTTCGGCAGTCGTCGGCTGGACGGGAGCGACGAGCCTCGTCGGAGGCCTGCGCTACGTCGTCATTCTCGACGGGCGCGAGCTGCCCGTACCGTCCGGCGCCGGGCAGCTGCGGCTCGACCCGCAGGGGTTGCGCTCCGGTCCACACAGGATCCAGGTCGTGGCCTTCGACGCCGAAGGCCAGAGTGCGCTGACGCCGGCGGGGACCCTCCTCATCGATGGTCAGCCGCCGAGCGTCCGCACCCGGGAGCGGCCGGGTAGCCGGACCGTCCTGCTATCCGTCCACGACTCCCTCTCGGGGGTTCGCCCCGCCGCGACGAGGATCAGCTGGGGCGATGGCCACAGCGGATCCAGGGGCGTCAGCTTCCGCCACCGCTACGCACACGGCGGCATCTACACGATCACCGTCCAGGTCGAAGATCGCGTCGGCAATCGCGCCACCGTCAGACGTCTCATCGACGTCCCATGAGGCGGCTCCTCGCAGTTCAGCTGGCGCTCGTGGCAGGTGCTCTGAGCATCGGCGCCCCACAGGCCGGCGCTGACGTCTTTGAAGGGACGAGCCTCCTGTCGAGCTCGCCCACCGAACAGGCGATCTACGCCCACGACCCAGCCATCTCGGGGGACGGGCACTGGGTTGCCTTCGACGGTTACTACGGCGGTGAGCTCGGCGTGTGGCGCCGCGCGGTCGACGGTGGCGCCATCGAATCGGTCGCCGTCGGGACACCGGGAACTCCTGCGGGCAGCGGTGTGCTGCCGTCGATCAGCTACGACGGGCGGTATGTGAGCTTCACGACGACCGCGCGCCTGGACCCGGCGGACGACACCAACCGGGCGCCCGACGTCTACGTCCGCGACATGGATGACCCGGACAGCGAACCTTGTGCTCCGCCCAGTGAAGCGGAAAGACTCGCCGGCGAACGCCCGCCGTGCGCTTACACGCTGGTCTCTGCCCGCAACGGGTCAAGCGAAGGGCTGAGCTACTCCTATGGGCCCAACCAGGCCGCGGAAGAACCGTTCTACGGAGCCCTCGCTGCCGGGCGCTCGGCGATCAACGCCGAAGGCAACGAGGTCGCGTTTGTGACGACCGCGCCGTCGGACCTCGCGGGCCCCGAAACGCCGTCACTGCAGGTCGCCGTCCGCTACCTCTCGAGCCGCACGACCCGCCTGGTCAGCGTGAGACTCGACCCGGCCACGGGACTGCCCGCGGTCGATCCGAAGACCGGCGGGCCCGAACCGGTGTCATCCGTCGAAGGGCCGGAAACCTACGGCGCCCTGTTCACCGGAAGCGGCGGCCACGTCCCCCGCTTCGGCGCGCCACAGCCGAGGGAAGCCCCGCCGCCGATCGGTGCCTCGCTGAGTGCCGACGGCTCGACCGTCGCCTGGATGGCCACGAACGTCGGTCTCCAGGCACCTGTCCTGGCGGGTGAATCCCTGCCGGCAAGGTACACCGAGCCTCTGTGGCGGCGAATCAAGGAAGGCCCACAGGCACCGACGCTGCGCGTGACAGGAGGCTCCGATCCGGCGAGTGGGGCCTGCCGGGAAAGCGGCGAGACCGTGCTGATGGCCCCCGCGACGGCTGCCGACCCGTGCCAGGGGCCGTTCGCGACCTTCACCGATGCCGCCAGCCCCGGGATCGTCTCAAGCCTCGAAGGCAACGATGACGTCATCCCGCGCCTGAGCGGCAACGGCTACAAGGTCGCCTTCCTTGCCAACGCGCCGCTGGTCGCGCTCGGCGAGGGGTTCGGCAACGGGGCCGGCGGACACACAGACCTCTACGTCGCGGACATGACCCCGGGCGCAACGCGCGTGCAGGCGCTGACCCCCCTGACCGAGCTCGCCGGCGGCGTCCTGACCGACCTCGCGACAACCGCTCCGATCATCGATCTCGGCATCTCGGCAGACGGCGAACAGGTTGCGTTCACGACCAAGCGGACCCAGTTCCCACTCGGCACGCCCGCCTACGTCAGCCCCCCCGACTCCCCGGGGATGCTCGAACTGTTCGACATCGACCTCGCCGACGAGACCCTGACGAGGGTCACCGAAGGCTTCGAAGGCGGGCCCAGCGAACGGCCGCACGAACCCGTAGCCGGTGGCGAAGACCCGTACACAAGCGCCGGTGACGGGGCGCTCTCGCCCTCCTTCTCAGCCGACGGCAACCTGATCGCCTTCAGCTCCACGGCGTCGAACCTCGTCTACGGAGACGGCAACAGCCCGCCCGCCGACGAACCGTTCAGCCCGTTTGACGGCAGCGACGTGTTCGTCCGTCACCGGGTCGTCTTCCCTGCCTCGGCCGCCGGCGGCTACGTCAGCCCCACGCCCACGTTCGCGCCCCCCACACCGTCGTGGGAGCTGGGGGTCACGACAGGCTCGCGGCGCGACGGAGGCGTGCTCGTCGACGCGCTCGTTCCCGGCGCGGGAGCGCTGCGCCTGAGCGCGCTCGCGGTCATCCCCCAAGGCTCCCGGCGCGGCGCGCTCAGGCGCACCCTGAAGAGCGCCATCGTCGCCGGGCACGTTCTGGGCAGCGGGAAGGCATCGCTGATCGCCTTCGAGCTCCACCTCGGCGCCCGGTATGCCGCTCTGGCGGGGCGGCCCGGAGGTCTCGCGGCCACGCTCAGCGTCACCTTCAGCTCCGCCGGGCACCCGCTCCTGCGGGAACGTCTGGAAGTCACATTCGTGCGTCGCGACTCCTCGCACGCCGCCCGCGCGCGGAGGTCCCGGCATGCCTAGGCGCCGGCGGGGCTCGGGACTGACCCTCGTGTTGTGCCTGCTCGCGGGCCTGCTCGCCTGCGCCGGTCCGAGCGCCCGCGCGGCGGCAGCGACGGGCTATGAAGACGAGGGCGGGGCGAGCTGGCGTCTGGAACCGCTGACGCCGCCGGAACTGCCCGACGGGGAACACTCCTCGACACCGATCGGGCTCGGCCATGTCGGTGACATCGAGTTCTTCCGCCCCAACCGGGGGGTCTTGATCACGGCCGGCAACGGCTCCACGATCAAACCCTCGATCTGGGCCTTCGACGGGTTGCACTGGCACGAGCTGAGCGCCGTCTGCGGCGCGACCGACGGCCGGATCGCCTGGGCCGGACCGGAGGAATTCTGGACCATCTCGGACGAGCGGCCCGGCCAGGCCGCCGACAGCCACGGCGACCCGGCGCCGACGGCAGACGACACACTTTGCCGCTTCTCCGGCGGGTCCGTCACCGCCTCCTACGCCGTCCCGGCCTTCCAGGCGACCTCCTATCAGGCGATGCACGCCGCCGCCTGCATCTCGGCCGCCGACTGCTGGTTCGCGGGGAATGCCCTGCCCGAACCCCAGGTCGGCTCGTTCCACCTCCACTGGAACGGCCATTCGGGCACGCTCGAAGAGGACGCCTACGAGGGCGAAGGCAGGCCCGTCGAGGACATGACGTCGTTCGCGGGCGCTCTCTACGAGAGCGTCCAGATCTCCTCGAGCGACCCCGTCGTCGAACACCTCGCCGAACCGCCTCCGCTGCATCTGATCAACCCGATCGGCGTCAGCCCGACGTTCGAACCGCTCGGCGGGCTGCCCCTCTACGGCGCCGGCGAGTTTCCCGAATCGCTCGCTGCGCTGCAGCTCTCGGCCGACTCCGAATCGCTGTGGGCGGCTGCGGGCCCGCGCCGGGAAACCCCGGAAGGCTCAGAACCCGCAACGGTCACGGTCGACCGCTACACCGCTGCCGAGGGCTGGCAGCAGCTGCTCGGCCCGAGCGCCGGGGCGCCCGACCCGTTCCCCGGCGAGACGGTCCGCTCGATCGCCGCCGAGCCGCGCGGCGAAGCCGCCTGGGTGGCGCTCGCGCCCAGCGCCGAACAGGGAGTCGATCCGAGTGCCGACGCGCTCGTGGCCCGCGTCGCCGCCGACGGCACGGTGAGCGACGAGCAGACCCTCCCCAGCGCCACGGAAGTGGCCGAAGGCGTCGGGCCCAAGGGAGCCGCGGCCAAGGTCAGTTGCCCTGCGGTCCACGAATGCTGGCTGGTGACGACCGAGGGCTGGATCTTCCGCCTCACCTCCCTTGCCCCCGGCGCCACGACCGCCGAAGGACGCGACACCGACCCGGCGTTCGACGGGCTGATCACCTACCGCCCGCCCGACACCGGCCTGCCGGCGGAAATCCCCGACGCACCGCCCGTCGATGACTCGGGCGCCGAAGTGAGCGAACAGCCGCCCGCATCCGAAGCTCCCGCCCCGACCCAGCTCCGCGAAACGGTCGCGTTGATCTCGAAGGTCAAGGTCCGGCTCGTTCACCGGACCACCCTCGAGCTGCGATTTCACCTGACCGTACGGGCGCGCGTGCGTCTGCTTGCGCGTCTGCACAGCGCGACGGTATCGGCCACGCCGAGCTATGTCCTGAGCGCCGGCTTTCACACGCTCCTGCTCCATCTGCAGACGAGCCGCTGGCCGACAAAGCTCGACCTGCAGACCCACGCGCTGGCGCCGCTCCCGACGGTTCCGGTGAACGTCAATTCGGGTTCCGCGATCACCGCATCGGTGACCCACGGAGGAATCGGCGGACGAGTCGGTTGAGGCCCTCGCCCCGCAGAGGCCGCCGCGGTTTCGCCGCAGCGGGGATGGTCATTGCTCCGGCCGCGGCAAGCCTTGCGCTGTTCGCCGGGGGCGGCGTCCTGCGCGCTCCGGCTCCGGCCGCCGGCGCCGACGCGCCGGCCGAAGTCATCGCTCAGACCGACGACTCGCTCCCCGCCAGCAACGTGACGATGGTCGGGTCCTCACCGGAAGAGGCACCGTCGGAGACCTGGGGGGTCGGCGAAGCGCAGGGCGGATCGGGTGCCGGACCGGCCGTTCTCGTCAGGTACACACAGGAATCGGGCTGGTCGCTGGGCCCCTCCTTCGAAGCCTCCTCCGGTGGGGCCCTCGCGGGCTTCAGGCTCGACCAGCCCAGGAGCCTGGAGGCTGCCAGCCCGCTGGCCGGCAGCATCACGCCCTCCGGCAGCGGTGCCCTGCTGGGCACCGTTCCCAGCGCCGCGGCGAGCGGCTGCGGCCTGCAGCACGCCGAACAGACCCTGCTCGTCCGAGACCCCGGCGGAGCCTTCAAGCAGGTACCTGCACCAGGCGCCGGCCTGCTCGCAAGCGGCGAATGCCTGTTTGCGCAACAGCGGGCGCCGCTGCTGGCCGCGCTGGAAGAGGGCCACGGCCAGGCCGGGGCGCTGGTCGTTCCGGTCGACGAAGCCGGCAATGCGGAAACGGGGGTCCTGCACTGGAACGGCACGAAGTGGGCGCGCGAGACCATCGAAGTCCCCGCCGCGAGCGCCGGCGACTTCCACGTACTCGCAATCGGGGCGTCCTCACCGGAGAATGCGTGGCTGTTGGCCCAGCTCTCGGGCGAAGGCGGCTATCCGCCGGGTGCCGTCGCGCTGTTCAGACGGATCCGCCCCGAAGGCGAAAGCGAACCGACCTGGCGGCCCGTGGCCCTCACGGCCGGCGACGGCGACGGCGAAGCGCACCCGTTGCGAGTCGACGGAGAGCCCTTCACCGTTCACGGCACCGGCGAGCCGCCGACCGTCCAGGCGCAGCTGCTGACGGTGACCCAGGACGGCGTGTGGGTGGATGGCGAACGTCAGGACGTGCATGCCTCGGCCACGCTCTACTTCAAGCCCGAAGGGGAAGCCGGCGGGCAGGTACTCGCCGGCTGGTGCACGATCGCGCCGGGGTCGCCCGGCGGGACGGCCCCATGCGATCACGAACTGCCCGAAGGCCTTCCGACCGGCCCGTCGCGGAGCTACGCCTGGTCGACACCCGGGGAACCCTTCGGCAGGCGGGTCATCAGCGGTCTGCGCGAAGGCGTCAGCCTGAGCCTGGAGGGCGCGACATTCAATCGCGTGCTCGCGCTCGGCGGCGGTCCTTCGCGTGAACCCGGCGCCGAATTCGGTGCCGCATTCTCGAGCCCGACCGAGGGCTGGCTGGGCGAGGCTCAGATCCCCGTCCACCTGACCGCCGATCCCTCCCCCTCGCGTCTGACGCCGTGGCCGGTGTCCTTCCGCCACGCCCTCCTGGCGATTGCGCCGCAGCCCGGTGTGCCGGTCGGCGCGCTCACCAGCAGCGCGCTCGCGGTGGGCGACCAGGGCGAGGTGGCGCGCTATGTCCCCGGGCAGGGCTGGATCCCCGAACCGCTGCGCGGCGTCGGGGGGCGCCTTGAAACGCCTCGTCTTCGTGCGGTCGCCTGGCCCGAACCCGATCGGGCATTCGCCGTCGGCGACGGCGGGCAGATGTGGATGTGGCAGGCGGAGACGGGGCTCTGGGAACCCGACCCCGCCGCGATCGAAGTGACGGCCAACCTGATGGGCATCGCCTTCGACCCCAACGAACCGCAGCGTGGTTACGCGGTCGGACTCGGGGGCGCGCTGCTCGGCTACGGCAAGACCTGGACACAGGAACCGCTCCCGGCGCAGGCGCAGGGAGCGAGCTTCACCTCGATCGCCTTCGCGGGCTCGGAAGCGATCGTCCCGTTCCGCAAGCTGATCGACCCGACCCGCCGCAGCGGCTACGTCGGTGGGCTGCTCGTGAACGACGGCTCCGGCTGGCACGTCGACAGCGAAGCGGCCGCCGTGCTCGGATCGAGCACGAAAGTGCCGGTGCTCGTCGCGGCGCTGCCGGATGGCGGCGCCGCGTTCATCGCCGAATCCTTCGGCCCCGGCGAAGGCGGGGCACAGCTGTATGTGAAGAACTCGCCGGGGGCGCACTGGGAACCCTCGGGGCTGCCGATCCCCGGCGGCAGCGCGCCCGGCTCGCTGAGCCTGTTTCGCGAAGGTGGCGCGATCCGGGCAGTGATCGCCGGAAGCGCACCGGACAGCTTCTCCGTCGAAGGCGCCTCGCCCGCGCCGCCGGGCTTCCCGGCGCCGGAACTGCGGCCCTACCCGCTCTCCACCACGACCGGCCTCGGGGTGCTCCGCCAGACCGCCACCGGCTGGCGCGACGAGCAGCACGAACTCAACGACGTCAGCGAACCACCCGGGAGGTACTCGCTCTTCGACACCGTCTACCAGCCCGACCCCATCCGTGCCGTGCTGATCTCGCCCGAAGGCAATGCGGGCTGGGCCGTGGGGGGAGCCGTGGACTCCGAAGACGCAGAAGGCGTCCTTGACACGGCAGCCGTCGAACGCTATCCGGCCGACGGGTCACAGCCGCTAGGCGAGGGCACCGCGCCGATCACCACCGAACCCGGTGAAGCGACGTTCGCGATCGGTGGCAACGCGCAGTGCGCGGCGCCGTGCGCCAACCGTGCGAACGCGCGGGTCGGACCTGACGTCTGGCTGTCCTCGGCGCTCGAACACGCCGGGCAGATCAGCGGCGTACGCGCCTTCCTCTACACCGGCCCCCGCGTGACGACGGGCGAAACCAACGGTCCGCCCACGCTCGTCGTCCCCTACGCCCGCGAGCTCGCCCGCTATGCGCAGCTGCTCGGCTCGAGCAGGCTGCCGACCTACGCGGCGCTCTCGCCCTACGAGCTCGACGGCTCACGCAGCGAGTGCACCCTCCAGGACGAGTTCCCGGCATTCCCCGCCGCGCCGGTCGAATCCCGCTCGGAAGAGGGCTGCACGGGGCAGGCCGGCTACTACTCGTTCAACTCCGCGGGGCAGGGCGGAACGGTCAACGTGATCGTGCTCGACGACAGCGCCGAAGTCGGCAGGGCCCAGCTTGAATGGCTCACCGCCCGCCTGACGGCCGACGAACGATCGCTCACGCCCGCGATCGTCGTCGGCTACGCCGACCTCGACCGGCAGATCGCCGCCGGTGACGGCGCCGCCCTGGCCGTCGCCGGCGCGCTCGTCGATCACGGGGCGTCCGCCTACTTCTTCGACTCGCCCGAAGAGAACGTCCAAGAGACCCTGCGGGTCGGAACCGGCTCGATCCCGGCCTTCGGCTCGGGAACGCTCGGCTACGTCGACTTCCTAGCTGAGCAGACGGGGCACTTCCTGGGAGCGAGCGGCTTCCTGCTCGCCGGCATCGACGTCGCCGCTCGCAAGGCGGGGAGCAACCGCGTTCCGGTCAAGGTCAAGCTGATCCCCAACATCGGCGAACTGGCACTCGAAGCCGAGAGCGGGACCCTGCTGGCACGAAGCAAACCCGCGCTGTTCCAGGCGCTCGCCCGCCGACCACGCTCGGGCAACCGCTCGCCCGGTGGCTCGCTGACGCGGCCCGACACCGACCCCTACATCCCGATCCCCTCGAACTGTGTGGGCAGCATCTGCGCGAGCGGGATCTTCCCGGAATACACGTTCACCTCATCACGTCCCGAAATCGGGAACTTCGTCGAGCCCAACCTCTCCTCACCGGACCCCAAAGCGGTCCTGCTCGAACACGAAAAGCCCGTGCCCGACCCTCGATCCGGCCTGTTCTGTGCCTACAACGCGGGCACGACGATCGTCACGATCGACGCCGGTGGCCTGTCCGCCTCGTTACCGGTGACCGTCCAGGCGGGCAGCGTTCGCCGTCCATGCGGGACCCAGCCGCTGAAGGGCCAGGCCGCGAGCGCGGCGGCGCCGACGCCGCCTCCCGCCGCGAGCCCATCGCCGGCCGCGGCCGCGCCGCTGGTTCTGCTGCCCGCAGTTCCCGCGCCGCCGCCCGCCTCGCCGCCCCCGGCCGCCCATATCCTGACGGCCTCTTTTTCGCCGGTGCCTCCGGTGCCCGCATCCCCGAGCGGGGCGCTGCTGGTCCCCGTGCCGGTCGCGGCGCAGACGACTCCCCCGAGCGGCACCTCGCCGGTCACCTCGCCGATCGAGGTCGCCCAGACCGAAGACGAAGACGAGCACGCGACCGAAGAGAGCTCGGCCAACGCCGTCGCCTACCGCGCCCCCGACGAAAGCGTGATGGCGCCGGCGATCCTCGGCCTGCTCGTGCTGGCCGCGTTCGCCGGCGT
>Ga0181519_10004408_pt1 | contig 11407 bp, 10 predicted proteins | sample PEATcosm2014_Bin_26_FD_121102 | JGI IMG/M metagenome (GOLD analysis project Ga0181519, IMG submission 121102) | Peatland microbial communities from MTU Mesocosm Facility, Houghton, MI, USA - PEATcosm2014_Bin02_10_metaG | ecosystem: Environmental > Terrestrial > Soil > Wetlands > Peat | place... | reverse complement strand
GCCGCCGGTATCGTGGCCGACTCGGTGCCCGAATCCGAATGGCAAGAGACGGAAAACAAGGCCCGCGCCGTGCTGCGTGCGGCCGAGCAGGTGCAAGACGGTCTCGACGCCGAGTACTGAGCTGCGGGGCGTGGCGCGTATTGGGGCGTGGTGCCTCACGCACGGCCCCTGCCGCGAAGACGAACCGAACGCCTCCCTCTAACGCGAAGCCGTCGCGCTGAATCTTGCCGTGGGCGATGCGTCAGTCATCGCCCAATCGGCACATACATCCGTGCCAGCAGGCCACCACCATCACGAGGCGCAAACTCCAGCGTCGCGCCGAATCGCGACGCAATCGCCCGCACGATCGATATCCCCAATCCCGCCCCCTCGCCCTGCTGCCGTCCCTGATCGCCTCGCCAGAATCGCTGCCCCACCCTCGCCGCCTGCTCCGGCGCCAAACCCGGGCCTCTGTCGCCTACCTCGATGCAATACCCTCGCCGGTACTCGTCCAACTTCACCGTCACGTCAACGCGACTCCCCTCCGGGGAATAGCGCAACGCGTTGTCTACCAGGTTGCGCACGGCCGTGCTCAGCATCGAACGAGGAACCGCTGCGCCGCCATCGTCGCTCTTCATGCTAAAGACGACCCGTGGTACCCCACGACGGACCGAGGCCCCATTGCGGCACTCAGACATAGGCCCAACTCGCAGCGCAACGGGGCCCCGATCCGTCTCTTCCCATTCGATCAGTGCCTCCTCCACCGCGCCGCGCACCGACTCGCATGCGTCCTGCGCATGGGCCGACGCCTCCGCTCTCGCCAACGTCATCATCTGATCCAGCGTGTGACGCAAACGGCGCACGCCAATGCCCGCCTGCATCAACGCCCGCCGCGCCGGCCCGCCCCTCGTGATCTCCGCGACCTGCAAATGTGTGTCGACGGCCGTCAGCGGAGTCCGCAATTCATGCGCCGCCGCGTCAGTGAACGCCCGCTGATACGCCACCGCCTGCGTCAGTCGATCCAATAATCCATTTAACGCCGCGACTACCGGGCGTAACTCGGTCGGTGCGCTCCCCAGATCTATCGGCGCCGTGTCGTCCGCGTGCTTGTCGCGCAACGTGGCACGCAACGTCTCCAACGGCGACAGGCCTCGCCCAATACCGATCCATAACGCGATCAAACCGCCCACCACAGCAATCAGGAACGGAATGCCCGCCGCCCTCAACAACGCACTCGTGAAGCCCGCCCGCTTCTCGAGCCAATCCGCCGTCATGACCTGATACCCCCGGTCATCCTGCAACACATAGGTTCGCCAGTGCTTGCCATCAATCTCCACTGTGCTGAAACCCAACGGCAACACCCGCCCTTCAGACTGCGGCCCACCCTCGGTGCGCGCCAACACCGCGCCATGCACCGAACGAATCTCGCACGCGATCCCATCGTTGGTGCCCACACGAATGACATCGCCCCAATCCGCTTGCCCCGCACTCGGCACCAGCGGCGAAAGCTCAACCCGCGCCAGCAACCCCGATACCATCCGGGCCGACATCGCCAGACGCTCGTCCAACGCCCGGTCGAGATTGGCCTGCACCCCGCGCATCATCCAGCCCGCCGCCACCACCCAAAGCACAATCAGCGCCACGCCTGCGATCAACACCGCTCTGAGACGAAGACTCATGACAACGTCCATCCCAATCGATAACCCAGGCCCCGCGCGGTCTGGATGACCTCTCCACCCAATTTGCGACGCACATTGTGGATGTGCACATTCAACGCATTGCTGTTGACCCGCTCCGACAATCCATACAGTCGCTCGTGCAACATGTCAGGCGTCAGCCACCGCCCCCGAGTGCTCGCCAGATGCGCCAGCAAGTCGACCTCTTTGCGTGAAAGCTCCACCGGCTCGCCCTCAAGCCACGCCAGTCCGCTCGCCGGGTCCAGTCGCAACGGCCCAGCCTCGATGATCTGCGCGGCCCGACCCTGCGTGCGCCGCATCAATGCATGCAATCGCGCCGCCAACTCGCGCAAATCGAACGGCTTGACCATGTAGTCATCCGCCCCGCCGTTCAATCCCGCAATCCGATGCTCGATGGCGTCGCGTGCCGTCAGGATGAGGACGGGAATCTCCGGCTCGATCGCCCGAACTTTTGCGAGAACCGCAAGTCCATCGCCGTCAGGCAACCCGAGATCGAGTATCAAGGCGTCGAACGTGTTCTCGCCATGCGCCGAAACGGCCGCCGATCCGCTCGCCGCATGCGCAACAGCAATGCCCAACGCGTCCAGCCCCGCGACAATGCCACTCGAAATCAACGCATCGTCCTCCACCAACAGCACTCGCATGAATCCGCACCTCCCGTGATTACCGCGTCATGTTACGTAATTTGCGTAATCCATTGGACGCACGGCCCATGCGGGTTGGCGTATCGCCGACACACGCGTCTTGCCGTTAACTCTCGGTTAATCGACGTAGGGCAAGCTCCTCCCTGCTTTGGCACGCCCTCTGGAGGACAGATTTGCTACGCCGCATTTTTCTCATCTTTGTGATTTTGCTCGGTGCGCTTGGTGGAATGCGCGCAGCCAATGCATTTCCCTGGCAAAGCGAGCCAAAGTTCCTCGACGCGTCGCAGGTGCTGACGCTCTCTCCCGTCAATCAAGTGGATGGCCACTTTGAAGTCGTCGGACACGTTGCAAAGGACTACTACGTTTATCGCCATTCGCTTCGCGCGCAGGACGCCTCCGGCAAGCGGATCGATCTCACGCTCTCCGACGGCACCCGGCACACCGACGAGTTCTTCGGCGAGACGGAGATCTATACCCGGGACGCGCTTCGCTTGCGTCTGCCCGGCGCGACATCCGGTCCCGTGACCCTGCACTGGCAAGGCTGCGCAGACGCCGGCATCTGCTATCCGCCGCAGACGATGACGATCACTTTGCCCGCCGACGCGGCATCGAGTGCGGATGCCACGGCAATCTCCTTGACGCCTGCCTCTGCCGACGCAGACGCAGATGCCGTTCCGCTCGCAGAAGATCAGGCCACGGCACAGCGGCTCGCCACTGTCGGCCCTGTGACCGCCACGTTGCTGTTCTTCGGCTTCGGCTTGTTGCTGGCCTTCACGCCGTGCACGCTGCCCATGATCCCCATCGTCTCGACGATGATCGTGGGCAATCGTCCCGCGCCGATGCGTGCGTTGGCACTCTCGCTGTCGTATGTGCTGGCGATGGCGCTGACGTATGCGTCGATTGGCGTCGCCGCCGGTCTGGCAGGCGCCAATTTGCAAGCGACGCTGCAAACTCCCTGGTTGCTCGGTGCTTTCGCAGGGCTCTTCCTCGTACTGGCGGCATCGCTGTTCGGTCTGTTCGAGCTGCGTCTGCCCGCCTTCGTGACGAATCGACTCGACGCCGCCGGACACCACCGCACCGGCGGCAGCCTCGCCGGCGCCGCTGCGCTCGGCTTTCTCTCGGCGCTGCTCGTCGGCCCGTGCATGACAGCCCCGTTGGCCGGAGCACTGCTCTACATCGGTCAGACCGGTAACGCCTGGATGGGCGGCATCGCGCTGTTCGCGCTGGGGCTCGGCATGGGACTGCCATTGCTCGCCATCGCCCTGTTCGGCTCGCGGATTCTGCCGCGTCCCGGTGCATGGATGGTGCGGGTGCGAATAGCATTCGCCTATGTGATGACGGGCATGGCCATTCTGATGCTCAGCCGCTTCCTGCCCGGTAGCGTCAGTCTTCTGCTCTGGGGTGCCCTCGGCGTCGGCATCGCCGTCGGATTCGCCGCCTGGGCATGGGCGATGCGCGCAACACCGGCGACATGGACGCTCACGTTCGCATCGGCATTGACCGGTATCTGGTCAGTGTTCATGCTCTTGGGCGCCGCGTCTGGCAGCGATTCCGTATGGCAGCCGCTGGCGCGAGCGAACGCTACCGTTGCCAGTGGCACGAACGCGCGCAGCGGCAGCGCGGTCGACTATGTGAGCGTCAAGTCGGCAGAGGATGTGGACGCGCGCATCGCCGAGGCAGCGGCGAGAGGCCAATGGACGCTGATCGACTTCTACGCGGACTGGTGCGTGAGCTGTCATGTCATCGAACGCAATGTGTTCGGCGATCCGGCGGTCGCCGCGCGGCTGGCGCGCATGCAGGTGCTGCGCCCCGACGTGACGAAGAACGACAAGACCGATCAGGCCCTGATGAAGCGCTGGGGCGTGCTCGGGCCGCCCACGCTCATTCTCATCGACGCGAACGGTCAGGAAGTGCGCGCGCAACGCATGGTCGGTGAACTGGATGCGCGCAGCTTCCTGCGCCGTCTCGACGCCGCAGGGTTCGTATGACAGGCCTCGGTCCCTTCTCGATACAAACGGTCGCCGTTGCCGCTGCAACGCTGGTGGCCTGGCTCGTTGCGCGCCATCTGCTGCGCAGTGCAGACGCCGCATCGCGCCGCGCAGGCGCCAGCACACTCCTCGACGCGCTGTTCGTCGGTCTGCTCGCCGCACGCCTCGCTTACGTGTTGCGCTGGTGGCCGGATTACGCTGCGGCACCGCTGTCCATCGCCGCGATTGGCGACGGCGGCTTCGACGTCTGGGCCGGTCTGCCCGTCGCTCTGATCTGGGCGCTATGGCGTGTGAGACGTCAGCCGTCGCAGCGGCGACCGATGCTTTGCGGCTTCGTCGCAGGCGTGGCGATCTGGGGCGCCGCACAGGCGGGCCTGGGTGTGATGCAACGCGCCGCACCGCCGCTGCCATCGCTAACGCTCGCCAGACCCGATGGACAGCCCGTCTCACTCGACAGCTATCGCGGCAGTCCGGTCGTGATGAATCTGTGGGCAAGCTGGTGCCCGCCGTGCCGCCGCGAAATGCCGGTGCTCGCCAAGGCACAGGCCGACTATCCCGATGTGCGATTCCTGATGATCAATCAAGGCGAGAGCGCGCATACGCTCGAAGCGTTCGTGCAATCGCAAGGCTTGCAGTTCGACGATTTGTTGCTCGACCCGACCTCTCAGGCCATGCAGGCGGCTGGCGCTCGCGGGCTGCCCACCACGTTGTTCTTCGATACGAATGGCCGTCTGGTCGACGCCCATCTGGGCGAACTGACGGCGGCGCGTCTGCGCGACACGCTGCAAGGCCGTCTCCATCAAACCCCGGCACCTCGAACACCCTAGGAGTCATCGATGTCCGCTCGCAAGTTTCTCGTTCTCACACTGATCGCCGTGCCCGTGCTGGCAGCGCTCGCCTATGCGCTCGTGTTCGCCACATTCGGCACCTCGGACACGTCAGCCAGCGGCAATGACACCCCGGCCGTCATTCAGGCGCTGGCGCGCGAAGGTTTGCAGGATCCGCGCCCCTTCGACACCGGCACCGAGCTGCGTGGCTTCGCCGGTATCGCTGGTCAACAGCCGGTCGCCGTCTACGTGCTGCGCGATGGCAGCGCCATCGTCGGCGCGCGCCTCGGCGCCGACGGCAAGCCGCTGGACGACGAGCGCGTACGTCGTCTCTTCGCCCAGCCGATGAGCGAGGAGATAGCGTCGAAACTCGCCGCCGCCACCTGGGTGCAGGATGGCAGCGCAGACGCCCCGCGCGTGGTGTACACGTTCAGCGACCCGAATTGTGTCTACTGTCATCGATTCTGGAGCTCGGCACGCCCGTGGGTCGATTCGGGCAAAGTGCAGTTGCGGCACATCATCGTCGGCGTCATCAAGGCCAACAGCAGCACCAAGGCAGCGGCCATCCTCGGCGCGCAGGATCGCACCGCAGCGCTTTTGCACAATGAACGACAGTTCGACAGCGGCGGTATCCCGCCCGCGCCGCACATCTCACCCGACATTGCCCGAACGCTCGATGCCCATCAGCAACTGATGGCAGAACTCGGCTTTCGCGGCACCCCGGGCATCGTCTATCGCGACGACAACGGCATGATCCAACGCGTGAACGGCATGCCGCGCCCCGAGGCGCTGGCCACCGTCATGGGCCCGCTTTGAAGCCTCTGGCAGACGGCCCTCACGCGCGGGGCCGTGGGCGCCGGCAGTTGCAGAATCGGCGAACGACGGCCGCTGCCGGGCGCACATTCTTGCGAGAAATACCCCGTTCGCGCGCGAATTGCGCCGATTGAACGCTTTTTGCGCCGCCCCGCCCACGACACCCGGCAGATGCTGCTACAATCGGCGTCACTATGAAGTCGCATCAGTCTTCCTCCCTCCTCTGGTCGCCCCTGACCGCCGCCCTGCGCTGGTGGCGGTAACCCGCCACGTCTATCTCATCCCCATAGCGCCCTCCCCCGCGGATCGCGAACTCAATGTGGGGGCACGCTCAGGGGACATTCGCAAATTCCATGCGTTCGACAATCCATTGTCACCAGACGAACAGGGACCATCATGCTGCTGATGATCGACAACTACGACTCGTTTACCTACAACATCGTCCAGTACTTCGGTGAGCTGGGCGAAGACGTGCGCGTCTTTCGCAACGACGAAATCACCCTCGACACGATCGCCGAACTCGCCCCCGAGCGTATCTGCCTCTCGCCCGGCCCGAGCTGCCCGGCCAACGCCGGTATCACGCTCGACGTGCTCAAGCGCTTCTCCGGCGAAATTCCGATTCTTGGTGTCTGCCTCGGCCATCAGGCCATCGGCGAAGCGTTCGGCGGCAAGGTCGTCCGCGCCCAGCAGATCATGCACGGCAAGGTGAGCGAGATCGAAACCACGCAACAAGGCGTGTTCGCGAATCTGCCCAAGCACTTCACCGTCACGCGTTATCACTCGCTGGCCATCGAGCGCGCATCGCTGCCCGACTGCCTCGAAGTCACCGCGTGGACGCACGACGGCGAAATCATGGGCGTGCGCCACAAGACCCTCGACGTCGAAGGTGTGCAGTTCCACCCCGAGTCGATTCTGTCGGAGCACGGCCACGCCGTGCTGCGCAACTTCCTGCAAGCCGCCCCGCGCGTGACACAAGCCGCCTGAGCCGATCCGACAGAAGAGAGAACACGCAATGATTACTCCGCAAGAAGCCCTTCAGCGCACCATCGAACACCGTGAAATCTTCCACGACGAGATGCTGCATCTGATGCGTCTCATCATGAAAGGCGAGATTTCGCCGGTCATGTCCGCCGCCATCATCACCGGCCTGCGCGTGAAGAAGGAAACCATCGGCGAAATCGCCGCCGCCGCTCAGGTCATGCGCGAATTCGCGAATCACGTCGAAGCCCCCGCCGACCAGCACTTCGTCGATATCGTGGGCACCGGCGGCGATGTGTCGCATACGTTCAATATTTCCACCGCCTCGATGTTCGTCGCTGCCGGCGCCGGCGCGAAGGTCGCCAAACACGGCAACCGCGGCGTGAGTTCGAAGTCGGGCAGCGCCGACGTGCTCGAAGCCCTCGGTGTGAACATCATGCTCTCGCCCGACCAGGTGGCCGAGTGTCTGCGCGAGGTCGGCATCGGCTTCATGTTCGCGCCGAATCATCATCCGGCAATGAAGAACGTCGCCGCCATCCGCAAGGAAATGGGCGTGCGCACGATCTTCAATATTCTCGGGCCGCTCACGAATCCGGCCGGCGCACCGAACCAGTTGATGGGCGTATTCCACCCCGATCTGGTCGGTATTCAGGTGCGCGTGATGCAGCGCCTCGGCGCCGAACACGTGCTCGTGGTCTACGGCAAGGACGGCATGGACGAAGTGTCGCTCGGCGCCGCCACGCTCGTCGGCGAGTTGAAGGACGGCAAGGTCACCGAGTACGAGATTCATCCGGAGGACTTCGGCTTGCAGATGGTCAGCAATCGCAGCCTGAAAGTCGGCAGCGCCGAGGAATCGAAGACGATGCTGATCGAAGCCCTCGACAACCAGGCCGGCACCGCCCGTGAAATCGTCACGCTCAACGCCGGCACCGCCCTGTATGCCGCCAACCGCGCAGCATCGATCGGCGACGGCATCGAGATGGCACGCGAGTCGATCGCCAGCGGCGCAGCCCGCGCGAAGCTCGATCAATTCGTCGCATTCACGCAGCGATTCAAGGCCTAAATTCAGACACGACCGCGGCGGGCCGGCTTTTCGTCAGTCCCCGCCACTCTCAGCAGCCCCCGAGTCATTCATCGATATGTCTACCGTTCTCGACAAGATCCTGGCCGTGAAGGCCGAAGAAGTCGCCGCCGCGAAGCGCGTGCGTGAGCTCGCGAGCCTGCGCCGCGATGCCGAAGCCACCGTCGGCGACAGCGCATTGCGCACGCGCGATTTCGTGGGCGCAATGCGCGCAAAGATCGACAGCGGCCTGTGCGGCGTGATCGCCGAAATCAAGAAGGCCAGCCCGTCGAAGGGCGTGATTCGCGAGCATTTCGTGCCGCCGCAGATCGCCGAGTCGTATCAGCAAGGCGGCGCCGCCTGTCTGTCGGTACTGACCGACGTGCAGTTCTTCCAGGGCTCGCCCGAGTATCTGAAAGCCGCGCGCGCCGCCTGCGATCTGCCCGTGCTGCGCAAGGACTTCATGATCGACGCCTATCAGGTCTACGAAGCGCGTGAGATGGGGGCCGACTGCATTCTGCTCATCGCCGCCGCGCTGGAACTGGCCCATATGCGCGAACTCGAAGCGCAAGCCCACGAACTGGGCATGGCCGTGCTCGTCGAAGTGCACAACGGCCGCGAGCTGGATGCCGGTCTCGAATTGCGCACGCCGCTGCTGGGCATCAACAATCGCAACCTGCACAACTTCGAAGTCTCCCTCGACACGACGCTGGGCCTGCTCAAACACATTCCGGACGATCGTCTTGTCGTCACGGAGTCGGGTATCCTGTCGCGTGACGACGTGACGCGCATGCGCGCAGCCAACGTCAATGCCTTTCTCGTCGGCGAAGCCTTCATGCGCGCGCCCGAGCCGGGCGATGCACTCGCCACGCTGTTCGACATGCCCCGCTGACGCCCTCAGGCGCGTCGCGCAAGCGTTCGATGGCACGGTGTCCCCCTCCCGGGACACCTCTCGATGTCTGGCAAGACGCGTCGCGCCTGCACGGTGCTGCGACGCGCGGCACGCCCGGCGTCCCCTCTTACAGGAGCGGCCCGATGGCCATCGAACGCGAACTCAAACTTGCCCTGCCGGGCGACCTTCCCGCCGCACGCGCCGACGCGCTGATCGCTCACCTCAACCGTCTGCCCGGTGCGCAGGCGCGCGGGGAACGACATCTCGTCAATCGCTACTTCGATACGCCGGCACTCGCTCTGGCGAGCGCCAAGGCCGCGCTGCGACTGCGTTTCGTGGCGCGCGACGGCCACGCCGGGCAATGGCTGCAAACGCTCAAGTCGGTCGGCGAAGCCCGCGACGGATTGCACGTGCGCCACGAGTGGGAGCAAGCCGTACAAGGCGAAGCGCTCGAACTCCCGAAGTTGATCGCGGCTTGCGATGTGCCCGCCATCGCCGATTTGTTGCGTACCGAAGGTGCGAGCGTCGTCGCACAGTTCGAGACGAATTTCGTGCGACGCCTGTGGCGCTATATCGCCGGTGACGGCACGGCCGTGGAGATCGCGTTCGACCGGGGCGACGTTGCCGTCGAGGCCGACGGCAAGCGTCACACGGCGCCGCTCATCGAAGTCGAACTGGAACTGCTCGACGCGCCCGACGACGATCGCCATGGTCAGGGCGAACGCATCCTTCACGCACTCGCGCAGAACTTGCGCGAAGTCTTGCCCGAACTGCACAGCGACAACGTGAGCAAGGCGCAGCGCGGCTATCGTCTGCGGCAGACAGTGCTCGGTCATTGATCGCTTTGCCTCGATGCCCGACGCTATCGACGCCGCCCCCCTCGCCCCATTCGGCCCATTCGGCCCATTCGACAGACCCATCGCATGACATCACGCGCCGCATCCCCGAAGACAAACGATGACCGGCAAGGCTCGCTGTTCGACGAAGCCGCACCAACGCCCGGCGCGCACGACGCGCCAGTGCCGCCGCAGGCAACGCTCGCTGCGGCTCAGACGCCTTCGCGCCGTCGCGGACGTCCGCCGAAGTCGGCCTCGTCTTCGACATCGGCATCCCAGGCATCCAAGCCGGTCACTGCGACCCCCAGGCCCGTCGCGGACAACGCCAACGCCGCGGGTCCGCTCAAAGGACGCGTCGAAGATCAATTCGACGCATTGCCCGACGACTGGAAGACGCTGGTCGCGCCGTTCGTCGAGAGCGAGGCTTACGCGCCGCTGTGCCGGTTCGTCAACGCCGAAGTCGCCGCAGGCAAGACCATCTACCCTGCGGACATCTTCCACGCGCTTCGCATGACGTCGCCCGGCGACGTCAAAGTCGTCATCCTCGGACAAGACCCCTATCACGGCGACGATCACGGCATCGCACAGGCGCACGGCATGGCGTTCTCCGTGCAACGTGGCGTGCGCGTGCCGCCTTCGCTGCGCAACATCTACAAGGAAATCGAGCGCGATCTGGGCATCGCCGCCCCGTCGCACGGCAATCTCGACGCCTGGGCCAAGCAGGGCGTGCTGCTGCTCAACACCACGCTGACAGTGGAAGCCGCCAACGCGGCGAGTCACGCAAAGCCGTTCAAGACAGGCGGATGGCAAGCGTGCACCGACACGCTCCTCAGCGGCCTTGCCGCGCAGCCAGGGCCGCGGGTCTTTCTGCTGTGGGGCAGTCATGCGCAGGCGAAGGCGCCACTGCTCGCCGGTCGCGCGCATCTATTGCTCGAGGCGCCGCACCCGTCACCCCTCTCGGCGCATCGCGGCTTTCTCGGTTGCGGCCACTTCAGCGCCGCCAACACCTTCCTCGTGCAACACGGCAAGACGCCCATCGACTGGCGGTTGCCGGACTGAATCGGGGGGCGCGGCTCACCCACAGTTCACCCGCGCCTCACCGCCTCCCTTCGCTTGTCTCCACTACGCGGCCGCCAATTGCGCCGGCGATACGTCCACGCTCGTCCTGATTTCCGATCACCGGATGGCCGGAAATCGAGCCGCAGTGGCGCTGTCCTTTCCATCGGGCGGGATATACGAAGTCATACACGCGACCCAAGGTTTACATATTTATTGGGGAATATTACACTTCCGGCCCGTAATGAGAATCCGTCTCATTATCAAAAACTATAACCGCGCGTTGCCCGGCCTGCGAAGTGTCCGATGGCGACGCCACTGCCGGAACACACGTATGTCCACCGCTTTCCAGACGCGTCAGCGTCTGCTTGCCTCCGCCTGCGCGCTTGTCGTCGCCGGCAGCTTCACCTCCCTGAGCGCCCAGGCGCAAACGTCCCAGCCGACGCAGGCTGCACCGTCGAATCCATCAAAGGCCCCGGATGCGCCGACCAACGGGCAGACGTCCGCCGCGCCGGCCGTCACCCTGCCGACCACGCAGGTGAACGACAACGCCGTGCCGTCGCCCATGCAGACGAAGACGCTGCCGTCGTACAAGTTCGTTGCCCCGCTGCGTGACACGCCGCGCTCGATCACGGTC
>Ga0181519_10004407_pt1 | contig 11407 bp, 5 predicted proteins | sample PEATcosm2014_Bin_26_FD_121102 | JGI IMG/M metagenome (GOLD analysis project Ga0181519, IMG submission 121102) | Peatland microbial communities from MTU Mesocosm Facility, Houghton, MI, USA - PEATcosm2014_Bin02_10_metaG | ecosystem: Environmental > Terrestrial > Soil > Wetlands > Peat | place... | reverse complement strand
CACCACCGAGCAACGCTGGAAGAACCTGCAGGTTGGCATTCCGATCCATGTGATTCGGTGAATTGGCTTGCGGAGAATCGACGCAAACATCAAAGGCCGGAGCGATTGCTCCGGCCTTTGACGTTTGTTGACTCGTCGATCCGTTGACTCGCGCTATCCCTGGATATCGAACTGCTCCGGGTGCAGGGTTGCGTCGCTCTTGACGAGGATGTTCTTGCCTACCAGCTCTTCGAATTCGGTCAGCCACGAAGCGTTGTTTTGCTTGAGCACCTTCACGGTTTCGGGATTCACGCGCAGAAGCACATCTGCGCTTTCGAAGTGCTTCTTCATCTTGCGCAGCTCGGTGTAGATCTCATTGCAGACCGTGGTCGGGCTCTTGACCATGCCGGTGGCCTGGCAGGTGGGGCAAGGAACCGAGAGTGTCCGCTCCAGCGATTGCTTGACGCGCTTGCGGGTGATGGCTACCAATCCAAAGTCGTTGAACTGCAGAACCTTGGTTGGGGCGCGGTCGGATTTGAGAGCTTCTTCCAGAGCTGCAAGAACCTTGAAGCGGTTCTTGCGGTCGTCCATGTCGATGAAGTCGATGACGATGATGCCGCCGAGGTCGCGCAGCCGTATCTGGCGAACAATCTCCGGCACCGCGTCAAGATTGGTCTTGACGATGGTGTCTTCCAATCGCGCCGACTTGCCGACGTATTTGCCGGTGTTGATGTCGATGGCGACAAGGGCCTCGGTCTGGTTGATGACGATAGATCCGCCGGATTTGAGCCAGACCTTGGAGCGCAGGGCCTTGGCAATCTCGTCCTGAATGCCGAAGTGCTCAAAGAGCGGCGTCTCCTTGGTGTAGAGCTTAACGCGGCGCACTAACTCGGGCGAGACGCGGTTGAGGAAGCGGACGATGCGCTCGTAGTTGGCTTCCGAATCCACCCAGATGGAAGAGAAGTTCGAGCTGACCTGATCTCTCAGGATGCGCTCGATCAGCGAGAGATCGTGATAGATCAGCGCCGGCGACTTGGACTCATCGGAGCGGGTCTTGATCTCATTCCACAGGTGAATGAGGAAGCGCAGATCGGCGCGGAGTTCTTCTTCCGACGCACCCTCGGCGGCAGTGCGGACGATGAATCCACCCGCGGATTCACCGCGTTCGTGAACCAGGATGCGTTTGAGGCGGTGACGCTCTTCGTCCGAAGCGATTTTGCGGCTGACACCGATGTGCGTGACAGTGGGCATGAAGACCAGGAAGCGCCCCGGAAGCGCGATGTGCGATGTGATGCGCGCGCCCTTCTGCGCGATCGGCTCCTTGGCGATCTGGACGAGAATCTCCTGGCCGGGCTTGAGCAGGTCGCTGATGATGGGCAGATCGGACATCTGCGCGGAACGGCGCGCTGCGCCACGGCCTTTGCTGAGGCCTGGGGCCTGCGCGGGCTGGCCTGCCTGGCTGCCGTTGCCTCCGCGGCCTCCACGGCGGTTGCGGCCATTGCGGTCGCGACGTTGCTGACCTTCTCCGGTTGCGGGCTGGCCAACGGCGGGCGCGGCCTCCTCTTCTTCGCCTTCGTCGCCATCGCCGTCAAAGTTCAACTGGATGCGGTGGTCGAGATGAGCTTCCTGGAAGAGCTCGCCCAGGTCGCCGGTGCGCATCTGACGAGGCAGAGTCTCTTCCTCGAAGTCCTCGTTGTCGCGCAGGTCGCTCTTGCCCTGATGCGCGCGCGCAGGGGCATAGCTTTCTTCTTCGTCGATGACCTCTTCTTCAATGAGGCCTTTGCCGGGCGCATAGGAAGAAACAGAAGCAACTGCAGCCGCCTTGGGCTGGGCCGCCGGCTCCTCTTCTTTTTTCTTCTTGCCGCCGAGGCCGAAAAGACGGAAGCCGGTGGGAGGAATTGGATCGACATTGTGCGAGGCTTCGGCGTTCGGTTCCGGTTCGTGCGGCTGGACAATTTCGTCGCCGGTTTCAACTGCTTCGGAAACGGCAAGGACCGGCTGCCCGGCGGGTGCTTCCTCCGGCACGGAGTGTGCCTCGGCATAAGCATCTGCATCGTCTTCGGGCCGGTCTGCCGACTTTGTCGTCTCTTCGATCAGCAGGTCGTCCAGAACCTCTTCTTCAAACTGATGGACGATTGTTCCGTGAGCAACTATCTCTTCGACGGCGGTTTCAGCAGCGGCATCAAGCTTGAGTTCCTCGCTCTCCTGCACCTCTTCGAAGAATGCGTTCGGAGAATCGACAAAGACACCGCGCGGCTCGGCGTGAACCTCTGCCGAGGGCTGCGCGTGAGTTTCAGCGACCGGCTCCTGGTGTTCGGCTGGCTCAGTGGCGCGATTGCGATGTCGGGAGAGGGATTCGCCGGGCAGCAGCCCACTGCCGTCCCACTCAATGGGGGATTCGATCAAGGTTGCCGGCTTATAGGTGGACTGCGGACGGGGCGGAGCCGCGGAAGCGGGAGCGGCTCCCGAAACCGCAGAGGCGCCACCATACTTGCTCAGCGACTCACCGGGGAGCACGAAGGGGACTGGAGCTGGTTGCGCAAGAGCGGACGGAGAAGCTCCGGCATAAATCTCCGGCGCAACCTCTGTCTTTGATTCCGGCTCGGCATCAAAGACAGAATCGAGCGCAATTTCTTCTGATTCGACAACGTAGGTGGTCTGCTTCTCACCGGCTGGGGTCTGTTCGTCCCCCGAACCGGCCTGACTGCGGCCACCGCGGCGACGGCGGCGACCGCGCCAGCGCTTTGCCCCTGCCTCGTTGGATTCATCTTGCGCATCTTCGGCGGATTCTACAACGAAGTTCGGTTCCGAGGGAGCCTGAATTGCTCCTCCGGCTTCGAGAGGCGCCGGACGGCGCTCCCTGCCCTGCCGCTGGTCCGGCCTCGGTTCCTGCTTCTGCTCGGGCTTAGATTCCTGGCGCTGCTGCTGCCCGGAGCGACCACCGTTTTTATCTTGGCTGCGATCTGCGCTTCGATCCTGGGCGCGGACCTCGCGCACCTGCTGGCCGCCAGGGCTGGTTGCGGCTTTCTCTATCTCATCGGTCTCTTCCGGGTCTTCCAACTCCATGAAGTCGGTAACGTAGAGGAACGCGTCGCGCTCCAGGCCCACATCGACAAAAGCCGACTGCATGCCAGGCAGTACGCGGGTGACGCGCCCGTTATAAATGGACCCCGCCAGGGTGTATTCGTTTTCGCGTTCGTAATAAATTTCCGCGAGTTGATCGTCTTCAAGAATTGCAAGCCGCGTTTCGTGCGGCGTACTGGAAATACAAATTTCCTTTGCCATCATGCCTTTCCGTCTGGCGGCAAATGCCGGCCAGAGCCTGCGGTCAGGTCAGAAGGAGGCGCGGAAAACCGGAGGGAATGGGAAATGGCGGAAGGGACAACCTGGAAGACGCTGGTGTGCCAGTTGCTGGTCGGCCGCCAGCCCGGAGGGGCGGCGAACCGAGGGACGCGTCGAACCTGAAGGCTAGGCCAATGGTAGAAACCAATTGAACAAACCAAACAAGCAGGACAAGCCAAACAAACAGAACAACCCGTGCGAAGCGGTGATCCGATTGCAGAGAGTTTGTGGCCAACCACTCCATTAAAACTGGCGGGGCCGTTCCATCGTTGGTATTTGTCAGGCCGTTCCGCGCTGTGGAAGAGGGGCGATTCCGCCCGATGCCTTCCGTGCTAAAAGTGCAACCTGCACAATCCCAACGATACCGGGGTCCCCAACGACTGGTCTCCATCGTTGGGGTGGTCCGGATTTCCCGTCTCTGCGTGCTCATAAACCCAATCCCGCCGTACTCCGCGATCCCTTTGGACCGGGCCGGCGAAATGATTAAAAATCCTTCTCTCGCAAACCGGACGATTCCGGGGGGACGCGAGAGGTGAAACTCTTTCTTACTGCCTCCGGCTCACGAGCCGGGATCGCTCCGGGAGCACTACTGCCTCAGCCACAGCAGCAATGGCCCTGATTCATTTAAGCCTTCTAGTTTACGAACCGGCGCATGCGGACATTCATCGCCACACCCAGCGCCAGAAAGGTAAACAACACCGAAGAACCTCCGTAACTCATTAACGGTAAAGGAATTCCGGTGACCGGCATAAAACCGATGACCATGCCCACGTTGACCGCGATCTGGAAGGTCAACACCGCGACTACCCCCATGATAATCAGAGAGCCGGACAGGTCGGCGGCTGTTTGAGCGTTTTGAATCAAACGCATCAACACAGAAAAGTATAGCAGCAGCACAAAAATCGCGCCGACAAAGCCATGTTCCTCGCAAAAAGCGGCAAAAATGAAGTCTGCATGGGGAATGGGCAGGAAATCTCCCTGAGTCTGGGTTCCCTTGGCCGCGCCTTTGCCCCACACCCCGCCCGAGCCGACCGCGATCAGCGACTGGCGGATATGGTAGCCCTTGCCGCGGGGGTCATCGTCCGGGTTGAGAAAACTGGTAAGCCGGGCTTTTTGATAGGGTTTGAGGATCTTTCCGCTATTCCATACGCCGACAATGAGAGCCGAGCCGCAAACGAGCAGGATCAACCCCTGGCGCAGGTTCATGCCGCCGAGGAGCAACCCGGCGATCAAAATGGGCGTGTAAGTGAGCGCTGTTCCCATATCCGGCTGGATCAACACCAGCGCCATCGGCAAACCAACCAGCGCGAAAGCCTTGAAGATATCCGGCCAGGTGAGCCGACGTCCGCCCAGATTGGCAAAATAACGGGCGACGAGCAAAATCAGCACCAGCTTCATCCACTCTGAGGGCTGAAAGTGGATGGGGCCGACTTTGATCCAACGCTTGGCTCCCAACACCTTGACCCCCACCAGCTTGACCGCGACCAGCGCCAGCAGAAAGAGGCCGAAAAACCAGGGAGCGAGATCGATCAGCTTGTGATAGTCGATCTTCGAGAAAATGGCCATCGCCACCAGGCCGGCGGCAATCCAGAAAAGCTGCTTGGTGTGGAAGCCGACATATTTGGTATGCAGGGTTGCCGAGTAGATCTCCAGGACTGAGATTGTGCATAGCGCCAGCACCATCAGCAGCAGAGCCCAATCGAAATCGCGAAAGCTCATGAAGCGGCGCATCAGGGCAGCTTTTCCTTGAAGCGAAGGGGCAGGGATGCAGTCAACCAGATCGATGCCGGAAATATCCCGGCGGCCACGGCTTTCGATTTGTCTGCCACGGCGGCAGGATCGACAAAAAAGTGTCCTGCGTGAAGCGCAAAACCTTGCCACGTAGCTTCAGTCTGCTCGTGGCCGTCCAGCGTGGGCTCCGACCAGACCGCTCCCACTTCTACCGGCTTGGTTGTCCCCGCTTGATTCAGCACATTGTGCTCCTGCATCCGCTTCTTATTCACGTATTGGACGACCATTGCCTGGGCGATACGGGCGGAGTTTGAACCCCAGTCGCCATGCTCCTGCAGCACGGCAATCACAATCTCGGGATTGCGGCGCGGCACCATACCCACAAACCAGGAGTTGGGGGTCTTGGCTCCGCCTTTTGTGTGAGTATCGCCTCCGCCCACCACTTGGGCCGTACCGGTCTTGCCTGCGAAGTCGACGCCCTCAATGTGCGAGGCCGCTGCCGTGCCGGTGGTTGTGGCGGCGGCCATGCCATCGGTAATCGTCATCCAGGTGTCCGGGTTGAGAGGGACGGTCACATCTCCAGAGCCGGGGAAACTGTCCTGCACCGCCTGATGGAACTGCGCGGGAAGCTGGTCGGGGTTCACAATATGGGGACGGACAAAATGCCCGTTGGAAGCGATTCCGCCCAAGGCCCGCGCCAGTTGCAGAGGTGTTACCTGCGTCTCGCCCTGGCCGATGCCGACCGAAATCGTATTGCCGGGGAAGTACTTCTGATGGAAGTTCTTCATCTCCCATTGTGTGGAGGGCATCACACCGGCCATCTCGTTGGGCAGGTCGATGCCTGTCTTCGATCCCAGGCCGAAGGAAGTAGCGTACTTGGCGATCGTGTCGATGCCCAGCTTTTGCGCCAGAGTATAAAAGAAGGTATCGCACGACAACGGGATGGCTTGGCTGATATTCAGTACGCCGTGGTGATGATCGCAGTGGAAGAAACGTCCATAGAACGTGCCTCCGCCGATGCAGTTCACATGCATATCCTGCGCCACGCCTTCCTGCAGTCCGGCAGCGGACATGATGATCTTGAAGGTGGAACCAGGAGCAAGCTGGTCCTGAATCGCCTTGTTCATTAGCGGGTGGTTGGGGTTGGTGATTAGGTCGTTCCAGTCCTTGCGGTTGATACGGATGGCGAAGGCGTTGGGATCGTAGCTGGGGTGGGAGACCAGAGCCAGAATCTCGCCATTGCGCGGGTCCATGGCCACAACCGCGCCGTTGGCGTCGCCCAGCGCCAGCTCGGCGGTGCGCTGCAGATCGAGGTCTATGGTCAGCTTCAGATCCTGGCCGGGGGTTGCGTGCTGTGTCCGCAGATAGCCCACCTCGCGTCCGTGACTGTCTACAATCACGTCGCGGCTGCCATCCTGGCCGCGCAGCAAAGCGTCGTAGGTCTCTTCCACGCCCGCCTTGCCGACCACGTCGCCCGGTTCATAAGCGGCATAACGTGGATTGTTCAGGTCGTCATCGCTGACCTCACCGACGTAGCCGATGAGGTGCGCGGCAAAGCCGTCGCGGGGATAGAGCCGCCGCTCCTCGTCAATTGTCTCGAGTTCCGGAAACTCATTCCGGTGCGCTTCAAGAAATGCTTCCTCGTCTTCTGTGAGACCCTGCTTGATGGGAATCGGCTGGTACCCCGGCGCGGCGCGGTAGCGCTTCAAAGTGGTCTTCAACTGATCGAGGTCGAGATCGAGGCCACGCGCGATCAGCGGCAGATCGGCATCCACGTCGTGGCCCTGCTCACGGACCAGAAAGCAGGAGACTGATGGGTAGTTGTCCACCACCAGCCGGTTTTCGCGATCGAAGAGCTTGCCCCGCGCGGCCATCACCGGCACTTTGCGGATACGGTTCTGGTCGGCCTCAAGACGATACTGACTGGCGCCCAGCACCTGCAGGCGCCACAGCCCCGCTGCCAGCGCCAGCATCATCAACAAAATGCCGTACTGCACCACGGTCAGCTTGAGGCTGGAGAGCTTTTCTCCGCGATTGATCATCCGGTCGGGGAACATATCTTCTCTGCTATAGCATAGCGCCAATTGCTGTGCGATTGATTGAGCCCGTCAAAACCAATTAAGAACTGCGTACAGCTTTTGCCAGCAGTTCCGCAAAATGTACTGCCTGGCGATCCGAGAGTTGTGCGATTTGCTCCCGGCAGCTGAACCCATCCGCGACTATCTCGGTTGTTGCCGCGGCGGATTTCACGGCGGGCAGCAAGCCGTCGTTGGCGATGGTTTTCGAGACCTCGAACTTATCCGCCTCAAACCCGAACGGACCCGCCATGCCGCAGCAACCGGCCTGCGTCTGCTCAACCGTGGCCCCGGCGCGGCGCAGCAAGGCGATCTCATTGACAGGCCCGCCGAAAACGGCTTTGTGATGGCAGTGGCCATGCAGCAGAACATGCGACCCGGAGAGACGATTGGCCAGCCAGTCATTATTGACTGGGGCGGGAGCCTTTGCCGCCAGCCAGTCGGCCAGCAGCCAGATATTTTCCCTCAATCGCCGGGCACGGGCATTGTTTGGGAATAACTCCTGCAACTCATCCTTGAAGACGCTGGCGCAGCTTGGCTCAAGAAAGATAAATGGCAGGCCCGCATCAATATGCGGAGCCATGCGGTCAAGCACTTCAGTGAGATAGCTCCACGCCGCGTCCAACAGGCCAAAGTCATAGAGCGGCCTCCCGCAGCAGATATGGCCCTCTGGAGTTTTGACTGCAAAGCCAGCTTGTTTCAGAACCAGCTCCGCGGCAGTTAATGTCTGCGGATGATAATAGTTATTCCAGGTATCCGGCCACAGTACCACCACCTGCGCCACCTGCGGCCGGGCGGGCTGCCCTTCCCCGGTCCCCAAATGCGAGGGACCGGGGGCGCCCTTGTTGGTGCGGGAACGCTGATAACTCTTTGCCGCGAGCCGTGGCAGCTCCCGCTGCTGCGCTACTCCGACGATGTGCTTGATCAGCGGGCTGGTGATGGGGCCGGTCAAGATTGCATTGGTCAGCGCAGGAGTGATTGATCCCCAGCGGGCCAGCTTATCCGCAAATCCAAAGATATAGTGATGCAGCGGATGCGGGCGGTATTTATATCTCTGTGCCAGATACTCCGATTTATACGCCGCCATATCCACCTGCACTGGGCACTCGGTTTTGCAGGCTTTGCAACTGAGGCAGAGATCGAGCGCCTCGTGGACGGCCTCGCTCTGAAAACCCTCCTCGTGCAGTGCGCCGTCGGCGGAGAGCATCTCCCAAAGCAAGCGCGCGCGGCCTCGGGTGGAGTGCTGCTCCTCGCCAGTGGCTCTGTAACTGGGGCACATCACGCCGCCGGTCGTCTTGCGGCACGCGCCCACGCCCACGCAGCGCTCCGTGGCGCGTTCAAGCGAGCCTAGATCGGCGGTAAAGGCAAAATGCGTTTCGAGCGTCTTCGCATCCCAGGTCCCGAAATCGGAATCTGGGGGCGCACCGCGCTCTTGATCCTCTTGTGGGTGGTACCGGAGATTCTCGATTGGATCGTAGACGCGCACCGCATCCACCAGCTTGCCGGGATTCATGCGGTTCTCCGGATCCCAGATGGCCTTGAACTCGCGGAAGGCCTGCATCAGCTCCGGACCAAACATCTTTGGCAAGAGAGCGGCGCGGGCCTGGCCATCGCCGTGCTCGCCGGAGAGCGATCCGCCAAAGCTCAGGACCAGGTCAGCGGCGCGGTCAATGAATTCCCGGAAACGGCGCAGGCCTTCCTGCGAACGGAAGTCGAAGTTGATCCTAAGATGGACGCAACCCTGCCCGTAGTGTCCATACAACGGGCTGCGGTAGCCGTACTCGCCCATCAACGCGAAGAGCTTGCGCAGATACGCGCCGAGTTGCGCGGGAGGAACGCCGGCATCCTCCCAACCCTCCCAGCCCTCCGGCTCGCCGGGCACAAAAACCGTTGCGCCGAGGGCCGACTCGCGCACCTTCCAGACGCGCTCGGCCTCGGCTGCGGCGTAGATGCGGGCCGTGGGCTTGATGGCCCAGCCTTGCGCGGCCTGGGCGAGGGCTTCGGCCTTGGCCTGCGCCTCGGTTGCCTCCCACGCGCCCATCTCGACGAGCAAGAACCCGCCGCCCGGCGGCAGCAACGAGACATCGGCGACAGCAAGATTTTTGCGGCGCATGAACTCGAGCAGCAGCCCATCAAAACCCTCCAGTCCGATGGGTCCAAACTCCAGCGCCTGCGGCACCGCATCGGCAGCTGAGAAAGCGTCGGGGAAGGCCAGCGCCGTCAGCACGCGATAGGGCGGGCTGGCGGCGAGGTTGAGCGTCGCCGAGAGAACTGTCGCGCAGGTTCCCTCGGAACCGACCAGCGCGCGGGCCACATTGAAGCTGTTCTCGGGCAGCAGATCATCGAGGTTGTAGCCGGAGACGCGGCGGGGAATGCGCGGGAATTTCTCGCGAATCAGATCCGCATACCGGTCGCGAATGCGGGCCAGACCGGTATAAATCTGCCCCTCGCGGCCGCCACCGCGGATCAGCGCTTCAAGTTGCGCTTGGTCGGTCTTGCCAACCGTCAGCCGGGTACCGTCATAAAGCGCCAATTCGAGCGACTCGACATTATCGACAACCTTGCCGCCCAACAGCCCATGCACCCCGCAACTGTTGTTGCCGATCATGCCGCCCAGCGTACAGCGGGAGTGGGTGGCCGGGTCAGGCGCATAAGTCAGATGATGTACCTCGGCCGCTTCGCGCAGCCGGTCGAGCACAATGCCCGGCTCAACCTGAGCCAGCTTGGCCACCGGATCAAGCGAGATCAGCTTGTGCATGTACCGCGAATAATCGAAGACCACGGCCACGTTCGCGCACTGTCCGGCGAGGCTCGTTCCCGCTCCGCGCGGCAGCACGGCAGCGCCGGTGGCGCGGCAGGCGGCTAATGCCGCCTCTACATCGGCGGCATCGCGGGGAACCACCACGCCGACCGGAAGCTGGCGGTAATTCGACGCATCGGCCGCATAGAGCGCACGGGAGCCGAGGTCGAAACGCACCTCTCCGCGGAGAGTCGATTTCAGAAGCGCTTCCAGTTCGCGATGCGCGGCGAACCGTTCATGGTCGAGCGCCGGTTGATTAGTAAGGATAGAAAAAGTGCTCACGTTGGAATGGTAACGCTTTCGCCGGTCGGTGCGCAGTGATAGCAAACAACCCGGTTTCGATGCAGATTGAATTGCCGATGATTTTTACTGTTCAGTATGCCGAAGGCCCCCACCGCAGGTGGTTAGCGCGCGGGCCACTCGTCGGCAACGATGCCGAGGTCGCTGAGCTTCTTGAGCAGGGCTTCGACATTGCGACGCACCTTGGGCCGATTCTTTGAGTCTGCCAGCGGCGACTCGGCAACGGCCACCACGCGGCCATAGCGCCATGCGCCCGGAGGCAGCGCAATCAGTGCTTCGGGCAGATCGTTGGGGCGCAATTGCAGCTCCTGCCGGCGCGCGGCCGCGGGGCGCAGCAGAGTTCCTTGCCCTAGAGAACTGGGGTTGGCATCGGCTAGCGTCACGCGCAGATCAATGGTCTCGGCATCCACGCTGAGAAAGGGATTGGCCCATGCGCCCTGCTCGTGCACGTCCACATAGAGGCTCTTGGTGGGCAGCGGGATCTTCTCCAGGGCCGCGCGCTGGCCGGCAATCTCGGTTTGCGCGGATTGCGAGGCGGTTTGCGCCTGCTGCTCGGCGCTGACAGCCGTCTTGGCAACGCCTTCGACGGCCTGCTCTTCGCGATGGCAGGCAAAAAGAGCGACAACCAACAGCAGACCCATACAGGCGAATTTTTTGTAATGCAGGCTTTTCATGCCCCCTCAGAATAACAGCCGGTTCAATGCCGCGGGGTTGCGGCTCCGCTCACACCGCCTGATTGCCGCAGGCCCGTAATTTGAAATATTTTCATCATAATTGCGATAACTCGCTGGCGGAAAACCGGGTCAAATTGTCAAGTCCACAAGAGTATGATTCTCGTATCGTTCTGGTGGACCGGGAATCTATCTATTGCGTAGAGCCTTAGTGAAGGGACTGGAACCGATCCTGATGGAGGAGTCATGACGACGCCGAAGTTCGTCCTTGCATCGATGTTACTGACACTGCCGCTGGCCTCAAGCACACAGATGCGGGGGCAGCAGAGCACTTCCACGCCGGAGCAGGTGAATAAAGATGCCCGCGATTTGTCGACTGGCGTCGTCCTTCACCAGACGGTGCGCCGTGTTCCCATCGATGTTGTCGTAACAGATAAGCAAGGCAACCCGGTGAAAGGGCTGAAGCAGGAAGACTTCACCGTCAAGGAAGACAAGAAGCCACAGACAGT
>Ga0181519_10004404_pt1 | contig 11411 bp, 7 predicted proteins | sample PEATcosm2014_Bin_26_FD_121102 | JGI IMG/M metagenome (GOLD analysis project Ga0181519, IMG submission 121102) | Peatland microbial communities from MTU Mesocosm Facility, Houghton, MI, USA - PEATcosm2014_Bin02_10_metaG | ecosystem: Environmental > Terrestrial > Soil > Wetlands > Peat | place... | reverse complement strand
CTATTCCAAAAAACCCTGATCATCGCCACCGCGGTTGCCCTGGGCACCGGCATCTATCAAGCCCGCCAGGTCTCGCATTTGCGCGAGCAGAACGAGGGCCTGCGGCTACAGCAGGCGCCCCTGGCGGAACAGATCGCGCGGCTCAAATCCGACAGCGCCAGTCTCTCCAACCAGCTCGCGCTGGCCAACCGCTCGCCTTCGGCGAGCACCGCACGATTGAGGGAATTGCTCAAGCTGCGCGGGGAAGTCGGTGTGCTGCGGAGGCAACAGCGCGAACTTGAGCAGACGCTGGCCGCAGCGCAGCCGCAGGCGCCCGCGCAGTCACCCGGCGCCGCCCCGCGCCCGAGCCCGCCGGCCCCCTTCCAAGTGCAGCTCGTCTCAGACGAACCCGGCGATGGAATCGAGTCGGTGACCAACGACGGCAGCGGTGAAGTTCTGCAGCTCGTGAAAGCGCCGCTCCTGGACGCCGGGGCGATCCAATCCGTCTCCGTCGTCCAGAACGAATCGTCTGGCGAACCCGAAATCAACGTCCAGTTCAGTCCGGAAGGCGGCGAGTTGTTTGCCGCGACTACCAAGGAGAACATTGGCAAACGGCTCGCCATCGTATTGGGCGGGCACCTGTATATGGCCCCGGTGATTCGCTCTGAAATCCCCGGAGGCCAAGCCCGGATTAGCGGCAACTTCTCGGAAGACCAGGCCAACCAATTGGCGGCATATATCAACAAGGTGATTAGCGACCAGTGAGCGGGGCGTGCGCCGACTTTCGGCCGGGCCATGAATACGATCGTAGGCTCTTGCCTTTTTTTGGAAACCGGGAGCGAAACCCCGTGTTCGTCACGGTGATGCTTTGCTGACTTCCAAAATCTCGATGGGTCGCCGGGTCAAAGTTAATTTCAACCCCAGCCGTTCGCGGGCTGCGTCAATGACGTTGCCCGGGTCGGGCCGGAATTGATCGGCGTCAAGCTTGACCAGTTCTAATTTCAGGCGTTTGTCTCTTTCGAGGGCTTCTCCTTGCCTCAATTCCGCCGGCAAGGCACTAATCCAGTCGCCATTGGGATTGGCTCTAATGGCCTGCCAGACCCTTCTATCCATCCCCGCCTCCAATTGCTCGGCTTCTGAAAGCCTCCATTTCATGTCCACGTCATAGAGCCCTTTCAAACCCGATTCGTCCAAAACCGGCTTTCCCAAGGCCGCCTCCAAATACCACGCAATGGTTTTCATCTCACTTCCATTGAGCCGGAACCCTCCCCGGTTTTGGCCGCCCCCTCCAGCTTTTTCGACCTTCTTAAGACCGGGAGCATTGGTGCCAATTTGGGTTAGCAAATAAACGTCCAGCTTCTTCGTTGATTTTGTCGCGTTGATGCCGAAAGTCGTGCGCAGCGCGGCAGTAAATTCATTTTGCAATTCGTTCGAATGTCCCAAGGGTGCCTTCAATTCAAAATCATAATATCCCGCGGGCAGTTTGCATTTGATAAAGGTCCGGGCGGGGGTTTCATCATAAATAGAATTCAAGGCTGACTCCACGGTGGCAATTTTGCCATTGAGGTCACAGCGGTTGGTGTCGGCCGACCACATGCAAATTGGCCCGCGAGCCTGTGGCGGCAGCTTGTGCTCCCGAATGGTAATTGCAAAGAGCGGCGGAGCTTCGTTCGACACGACTTCGGACGAACTTTTGTCCAGGGTGGAAACCACCGGTTCGGGCAGCGAACATTTCTTCCCAGCCAGCACCTCTTCCAAGTTTTCCGGTTCAATGTGACCTGGATAGGCAATTGCGGCGATGTGCCCCCGGGCATCGACAATCACTGCGTGGGGAATTCCCATCACATGAAACGCTTTGTTCAAAACCTCGTAATCGTCCAAGCCCACCCAGGCTTTCATGACATGGCTTTTCAGGAAGAGCCGCACGACATCTTCATTTTCGGATGTCACCGAAAGAAACACGACGGGCTTGTTGGTGAATTGCTCCGCCAAGTCGTTCAAATGCGGCAGAGCTGCCACACAAGGCCCGCACCACGTCGCCCAGAACTCCAGCACCACCACCTTCCCCTTGAACTTTTCCCAGCTCATTTCCGTTGCGGGCGGGCCTTGGATCGTCTTGGCCAGAGTTAGCGGTGGCGGAAGGTCGCCAATCTTGGGACCGTATCGATCAGCGTCCGCCAACGAATTCCCGGCAAAAATTGCCAGGCAACAAAAAACGGCGAGGCTAATCCGGAAAATTTTCATGAAATTGCCGGTTTTGATTCAACAGACATTCTGGAAGGTTTGATGACTATGAAAGTAGCGAAAAACTCCTCGGCATCCAATCGAATTCGCCCCACCCGTTTCCCTGATAGTGCTTGCCTCGGAGGTCAACGCGGTAGTACGGTTTGGCTGTGTTTATCGTAGGTTCGGATGCGCGGAAAGTCGTCCCGTATGGTTTATGAGCTGTCTGTTAACTGGGTGGAAAAAACAATCCGGGATTGCACAACCAAATATTACGGTGAAAATCAACCGGCTGCTTCCGTAGCTCAAATGGATAGAGCACGAGTTTCCTAAACTTGTGATCACGGTTCAATTCCGTGCGGAAGCACCAAACTTTGCATCACCTATGCCGCTCCTCAAACTGGAGACCAACGTCGCCCTCGCCGGCAATAAAGCCGCGGCCCTCCTCGCCGCCCTCAGCCAGACCGTCGCCGCCACCATCGGCAAGCCCGAGCAATACGTCATGGTCACCGCCGCCCACGCCGCCATCCTCATGGCCGGCGAAACCGGCGATGCCGCGTTCGTGGACGTCCGCAGCATCGGCGGCCTTTCCAGCGACGTCAACCGCCGCCTGGCCCACCAAATCTGCCAGCTTCTCAAGGATTCCCTCGGCATCCCGCCGGACCGCGTCTATCTGAATTTCACCGACGTCAAAGGCGGCAACTGGGGCAGCAACGGCAGCACCTTCGGCTGAACGGCGTGCGACAAAATTCTTTTGGACTGTGCGAAACTCGAATGGCCACAAAACTGCAGAGTGCGTCCAATCTGGCGGACCGCGGCTGTGTCGAAGACCAGCCGCAGCCCGGTGGCCAGCCAGAGGGCCTGCCGAGCGGCTTGGGCTCGTTGAATTATGATCGTTGCTGCGGCTGGCTTTCAGCCCAGCCGCGGTCCGGCCCAACCTTCCAGCTCCACCCACTCTTCGGCTGAAAATCGCATGCTTTTTCGCTGGCGGCGCGCGGCAGGTGGATGAATATTGGCATCGGCGCCGCCCCAACCCGGCGCACACCAAATTCAGATGAACCATTTTATGCCCGAATCGAAACGGTCCGCTGCCGCGTTCACCCTCGTCGAACTGCTGACGGTCATCGCCATCATCGCCGTTTTGACGTCGCTGCTGCTGGCCGTTATTCCGGCCCTCACCAAGGCCGCCAAAATCCGCAAGGCGGGCATCCAGATGAATGATCTCGCCACCGGCATTCAAGGCTACGAAAGCGCCTACGGCCATTTCCCGGTCTCCCGTGCGGCCCAGGCCGCCGCCAATCCCGACTTCACCTACGGCGGCGTCTTCCAAAACCACTCCGGTTCCGTCACGATCGGCACTCTCGTCACCAACTCCATCGTGCTCAACGCCGAGATCGTCGCCGTGCTCATGAACTTCACCAACTACCCCGGCACCGCCGTCCCCACCCCCGACGCCAATTTTCAGGCCAATCCCCAGCGCACCCCCTTCCTCAACGCCAACCTGTCGGGCGACACGGTCTCCCCCGGCGTCGGCACCGATCTCGTTTACCGCGATCCCTGGGGCCATCCCTACGTCATCAGCCTCGATTTGAATGATGACGACCTGTGCGAAGACGCCCTTTACCGGCTGCCGGCCGTTTCCACCGGTGGCATCAATGGCTTGATCCTGCAAGCGGACGGCAACTACGCATTTCACGGCCGGATCATGGTCTGGTCCGCCGGCCCCGACGGCATGGTGGATACCACCCTCCCCGCCGATCAGGGCGTCAATAATGACAATATCCTGACTTGGCACTGAGCCGGAGCGAACCGGGCGCGCCAATCGTGCAGATTGCAATCACGCCGAAGGGGGTTGCCTGCGGCCGCTTGGGCGGGTAGATTGGTTTTGCCGACCATGAACGCGTTTCAAATCATTTTTACGCCCACCAGTGCCGCCGATCTGGCGCGCATGCCCAAGGAGCTGCAGCTCCAAATCCTGGGCGATTTCCGCGGCCTGCCCCAGCACGTCATCGGCAGCGAGCTCGAGGACTTCGGCAAGCTCGAAAACGACGGCCACATCCTCCACCGCTTTCGCGTCGGCGACTATCGCGTTTACTTCGAGCGCCACCCCTTGGGCATCCTCGTCCATCGCGTTTTGAGCCGGAACACCCTGAAGGATTTCTTCTTCCGCTCCGGCATCAAGGTGGCCGAAGACCAGGCCCTGCAGGAAAATCCCAAGTTCTGGGAGCTGATCGAAGCCGCCAAAACCACCGAAACCCGCTAAAATTCAAAGGTTTCCGGGGTCATGTAACATTTCTAAAACAATTCTTAAACTATTTTGAACTATTTTTCCCCAGCCCGGTCTGAATATATGTAGGTGATTGGGATAAGGGTTGAAAGAGCCTGGCTTTTTTTAGTGGTTTTTTAGCCAGGCTCTTTTTTTGCCCAAATTGATCGCCCGGTGAACCGCTCCCGGCATCGTTTCCCTTCCCCGGCACACAATTCCCTTCTTGCACCGCGCCCTTTTGACCGTAAAATTTCCCCCGCTCATTATGAACTACAAAATCTCCAAACGCGCCGCCTCACTGACCCCCTCCCTCACGCTGGCCATTGACGCCAAAGCCAAGGCCATGAAGGCCGCCGGCGAGGATGTTGTGGGTTTCGGCGCTGGCGAACCGGATTTTGACACCCCCCAGCATATCAAGGACGCCGCCGCCAAGGCGCTCGCCGCCGGGTTCACCAAATACACCCCCAGCAGCGGCATCCCGGAATTGCGCCAAGCCATCGCCGCCAAGTTTCAAAAGGAAAACGGCCTCACTTACAAGCCCTCCCAGATCATCGTCTCCTGCGGCGGCAAGCATTCCTGCTTCAACACCATCTTCGCCACCTGCGAAACCGGCGACGAGGTCATCATCCCCGCCCCCTACTGGTTGAGCTACCCCGAAATGGTCAAGCTCGCCGGCGCCAAACCCGTCATCCTGCCCACCACGGACAAGACCGAATTCAAGGTGACGCCCGAACAGCTCCGCAAGGCCATCACCCGCAAAACCCGGCTGTTCATCCTCAATTCCCCGAGCAACCCCACCGGCACCGTCTATACCCCCGAGGAAACCAAGGCGCTCGGCGATGTCTGCGTGGAGAAAAATATCCTCATCATGAGCGATGAAATCTACGAGCACCTGCTTTACGATGACGCCAAAGTCCAAAGCGTCGCCAGTTTCTCTCCGGCCCATTACGACCACACGATCATCGTTCACGGCTTTGCCAAGGCCTGGAGCATGACCGGTTGGCGCCTGGGTTTCCTCGCCGCCCCCGAGCCCATTGCCAAGGCCATTGACGCCGTGCAGAGCCACAGCACCAGCAATCCCACTTCCTTCGCCCAAAAAGGCGGCGTCGCCGCCCTCACCGGCCCGCAGGATCATCTGCCCATCTGGCTCGCGGAATACAACCGCCGCCGCCGCTTCGCCCACCAGAAGCTCAATTCCATTCCCGGCCTCTCCTGTGTGAATGCCCGGGGCGCGTTCTACCTGTTCCCGAACATCTCCCAGACCGGCCTCAAATCCACCGAGTTCTGCGCCAAGCTGCTCGAAGCCCAAAAAGTCGCCGCCGTGCCCGGCATCGCCTTCGGCGCCGACGACTATTTCCGGCTGAGCTATGCCACCAGCATGGCCAACCTCGAGAAAGGCCTCGATCGCATCGAGAAATTCTGCCGCACCCTCGTAAAGTAACTCCCCTCCCGGGCCGCGCCCCCGCGGCCCCAGGCCATTCTGAAGGAATGGCAACCATCCAGCCCAGCGTTGGCGCGCGAGCGCCTGCGCTGGGGCATGTCCTCAAAACCCATCAAGCCTGTAGGGCTTGCATCACCCACTCCCATCCGCCAAAAGCGAGCCGAATGGCTTGATTTCTCATGCGCGGGGAGCGTTTTTCCCTCCCCGCGTTTTGCCGGTCACCAGCCGGGGTGGCGGGTGCGGACGGAGTAGAGGGAGGTGCGGGCGGCAATGAACAGGGTGCGGTGATCGGGGCCGCCGAAGAGCAACTGGATGGGGCGTTCGGGGACGGCGATGACGCCGAGCGGCCGTCCGGCGGGGTCGTACACGTAAATCTGGCCGGCGGCAATATAGACGTTGCCGCGAGAATCCGAGGTGACACTTTCGCCGCCTTGTTCGGCGAACAGGCGGAAATCGTGGAGGGAGCCGTCTGGATTGACGTCCGCAGCCCAGGTTTGCAAGGCGGATTCATCGGTGACGTAGAAGGGCCGACCGGGGATGGCACGATCCAAGCCGAAAGAGCGGATGGGCGGGCTGGATTTGACGCCCCAACTGACGGCGCCGTCGAGGAAATCCTGGCCGACGGGGAGGATGGTGGTTTGATCCGGCGAGACGAACTGCGCGGCGGGATGGGTCAGAGAATCCTGATTCAGATGCCAGTCGCTGGCGGGAAGGGCAAGATTTTTTCCGGGCCGGGCGGTAACGGGTTGCGGGCTGAGGGGCTGGATCTCGCCGGCGGGGCTCAGCGCATAGACGATGGCGTCGCCGGCGTAGGAAACGACGAGCAGGTTGCCGGCCTGATCCACGGCGAGGTTGACGGGGTCCAGCGGGGCGTCGGAGACGGTGGAGAGTTGCCCGGCGGCGGACCAGCGATAAATCCGCTGCCAGTGGGCGTCCACGAAATAGAAATCGCCGGCGGGGCCGACGGCGCCACCGGAGATGTTGAAGAAGCCGCCGGCGAGGCGGGTGACGCGGGTGCCGGGAGCGAGAACGGGAGACGGCGGGTCGGCCACGGGATGTGGCGCTTGGCCGGAAAGATCGAGGGCGGCGAATTCGTGCTGGCGGATTTCGCCGCCAGTCGTCTGGTCATAGACGGCATCGTCGAAGCTAACCTTGCTGTTGCTGTCGCAGTGGAAATTGCGGAAATGGATGTCGCGGGAGTTGCACACTTTGACGGCCCAAGGGAAGGGTTGATAGGAACTGATCACGCGGTAGCTGTGAAAATTGACGATGGTGATGTCGTGGGAGGATTCAATTTCGATGGGCAGGCAGAAGCCGCTTTCCCCGCGCTCCTCCTCGGTTTGGAGGGCGTAAAAGGTCCAATGGGCGGCGCGGCGGAATTGAATTTCGTGGCGGACGTGGTGTTCGCTGGAGATTTGGTAGGCACGGCCGGGGGTCTCGGTATCGGAGACGACCATGCCGGCTTGGGCGTAGGTGGAGGGGGTCCAGATATCGAGAAACGTGCCGCCGCCGCCGCCGGTGACCCAGAGGCTGGGGAACTGGCTGTCCCAACGGCGGTCGGGATCGGGATCGGCGGTGTGGTTTTGATTGTAGGGCCTGGCGCGGGAACCATCCGGCAGTGGGGTGCCGTGGCCGCCGAGGAAGCGGACGTCGTTCATGAGGGAATTGCTGCCGGCCTGCCAGAGGGCGGCGACGGCGCGGGGATTGTTGCCGCTGGTAAAGAGGCCGAGGCCGATGACGATGTTGCTGCCGCCCGGGGGCGCCGCGAGGAGGGCTTTGGGGGCGCCGACGCCTTGATAGCCCGGCGTGCCGTCGGGGAGGATGATTTGCGTGGCGCCGGGGTGCAGACCGATCAAAACGGTGTCTGGGTTGAGCTGGAGGGTGCCGTGGACGAGATAACAGCCGGAGGGAAAATACAGGGTGCGATGCTGGCGGATGGCCTGCTGCAACGCGGCGGTGTCGTCGGTGCGGGCGTCGCCCTTGAGGCCGAGGTCGTGGACGTTGACCCAGGTATCGCCGGGCGGCAAAGCGGCTATGTCTGAAGGGACCTGGGGCGGGAGCGAGGGCAGGTTCGTGGCGGCGAACGTGGTTTTAATTTCGGGCGTGGCGCCAATGTCCGAATAGGTGAAGCCGTGGGAGAAGTTGTCCACGCGATAGATTTCACCGGGGGCGACGAATTGGCGGCCGCTGTCGCGCAGGGCGGCGAAGACGGGGACACGGCGGCAGGTGAGGCCGGAGAGAGTGATTTCGGTGCGGGGATTTTTCTCCAGGTCGAAGACGAAGGCGGGGCCGGAGACATCTTCGAGGACGGCGTCCTGGACGAAGAGCTCATCCGGCCAGCCGGGCTCGATTTCGACGGCGGCGGGGACCTGGCGAAAGGCGGGGCGGATGAGGGTGAGGCCGGCCTCGTGTTCGAGGATGGCGGCGGCGCGCTGGCCTTCGAAGGAGGAATCAATGATGGTGAACTGCCAGCCGGGGGAGGGTTTGGAGGTCCAGATGGCGTGCGTGCCGCCGAAGAAATGGACGTCCTCGATGACATTGCCGCCTTCGTGGACGCCGGCCAGGGCGGAGCCGAGGTGGAAATCCATGTGGGCGAGGAAACAGTGCTGGGCGTAGCGGGCGCGGACGGCGACGGCGCCGGGGTTGGCGTCGCCGATTTCGATATCGAGGTTGGCGATGGCGGAGTAGAAGGTGCCGGGGTTGGCGTCAGGAATGGAGGCGGGGTCGGTATCCGCGTGGCGCGGGCGGGCGCCCGCGAAGAAGAAGAGGAATTTTTCCTGGTTGGTGTCGCCGAAGCCGGGGGAGCCGGCGGGCAGGGAGATGACGGGGCGTTGGGGTCCATAGCCGATGAGGCGGATGCCGGGCCAGAGGTAGAGGGTGTCGGTGAGGCGGTAATGGCCCGGCGCGAGCAAGACGATGCCCTGGCCGGAGGCGGCCTGGACCTGGTTGACGGCGCGCTGCAGGGCGGCGGTGTCGTCGCCGCTGGCGGCGGGGGCGACCTGGACGGCGCGGGGGTCATCGAGGGGCTGGGAGTAAAAGGAGGCGGCCGGGGCCGGGAAGGCGGCGGCGAGCCCGAGCAGCGCGAGCGAAAGAAGCCAGAGTTTCATGGGTTGCGACGATGAAGTTATAGACAACGGGGGCGGGAGAAAACCATTAAGTGCGTTGGCCGCCAACGGGGGGGGGGTGAGCCTGGATATTTCATAGCTGCTTTGACGGGCGCGGGAAACACCGCCGTAGCGCAGGTTTCCAAACCTGCTGTATCGCCGATTTCCAAATCGGCAGGGTGCCGCAATTGCGTGGCGTCTGCGGGTTTGGAAACCCGCGATACAGCAGACTTGGAAGTCTGCGCTACAGGTTTGACTATGAAATATCCGGGTAAGGGACAGTTGCGGGAGAAAAGCGTTGACACCAGAACTCGAAGATGTGAATGCATGGACAAATGAAACGTTTCGTGGAATCAAAGCGATTAAGGGGCCGCGGGTTTCTGCTGGCGTTGTCCGTCCTCTTAGGGTTGGCCCTTCGAGCTCCAGTCATCGCAGCTCCCGTTCCAAACTCTCCCTCCTTGCCGCCCCGGCTGGAAGTTCCTGACAGGTTCCCTCGCCTGGAAAGTATAATTGCGTCGAATTCCATCTATTGGGCCGCCGCCCAGCGGACGCACCATTTCATTGTGGGCAACTTGCTAACCCCCTACCACAGTTATGGTTTCACTCCGGGGACCAATACGGCTTACGAATGGTATTGCATCAGTCAGATCTATGGCGATGCGGCCATGATACTTGGCGGCGATTCCGGCTACGCGGCTTACATGAATGACTCCTATGTCTGGATGAGTCATCTTTGGGACAATGAAAACCCCGTCGGCGGTTACTTTGCAGCCGGGAACATCAACGGCACCGGCCAGGGGGGCGGAAAGTACGTTGACGACAATGCGCTGGCTGGCAATGTGTACTTGGATTGTTATGCCGTCAGCACCGGATTGACCAAGACCAATTACCTCAATTCCGCCATGGCAATCGCGAATTGGCTGATGTTCAGCGGCCAATGGGACAACACCTATGGAGGCGGCTTCTGGTGGAGCGACAGCAAGACCGTCAAACCCACGCAGTCCAACGGCCTGGCGGAGCAGCTTTTTCTGCGCCTGTATCAAATCACCAGAAAGCCTTATTATGCCAGTTGGGCGACCACCATTGACACCTGGCTGGACCGCCAAATGTTTAATCGTACAAATGGGTTATATGTTTGGGAAATTGCCACGAACGGGACCGGCCCGGGCGCGAAGAGTTATGTGGAGTTCACCTATGACAATGCCATTATGATCGAAGCTGACCTGCTTTATTGGCAAGCCATGGGTTCCAACTCTTACTTGGCCAAGGCCCAAACTCTGGCCGGGAATTTGAATGCCGGCCTGTGGGATGAGCGTCACCATGCCTATCATTTCAGCACTGCCGACGGACGAGTAAATCCCTGCTGGTGCGGCTGGGCGTCCCAATCCCTGGTCAAACTTTATCAAGCGGATGGCGACGCGACGTGGCTGAATTATGCGCAGCACAACGTGGATTATATGAACGCGCACCTGCGGAACAACGCCACCGGCGGCTATTATCAGTTTTGCGACATGGACGGGTCTAATCTGCAAACCCAGCAGGTTCAAGCAGTGGACCAAGCTTGGATGGAGCGCATCCAAGGCCTGCTGTCACGCTATCGCTAAAACCGCTTTTAGGAGCGGGGCTATTGGTGGTGCTGTTTGCGAAGGTGGCGGAGCCGGCGGAAGCTGACCAATTGTTTTTGGGGCTCGTTCCACAAGCGGAAGGTGAAGGATTTGAAACTGGAAAAGAGCGTGATGGGCTTCACCTGTTGAAACAGGGGATCGGCGCGGTGACATTTCTCCAGATTGTAATTGGGGATGCGCGGGCTTAAATAATTGTGAAAAATGATGAATATACGGACCAATTTGCGTATTTATTTATCGAAGGAAGGGAAGCAATTATCGGGAGATCACGTCGTAACCCAGGGCTTGCTGGGTTTGATTGAGGTGCTGGAGGTATTCGGGGACCCGGTCGGGGGCGACGGAATCGGCGAGGGCCTGATATTCGTATTCCATGACGAGTTTGTTGCCGGCACAGCGGGAGGCTTTTTGGAAGAGGAAGGCGGAGTCGGAAACGGTTTTCTTGTCCGCCTCGGCGGGCCAGACATCGGGGAGGGTGACTTCGGTGCGCACAATTTGGTGTTCCGGGAAGGACACGCCCAAGGGGAGCTGGCGGGTGGTATCCACGGGTTTCTTGAGCTCGGCGGCGATGGCCAAGGGGTAGAAATCGCAGCGGAATTTGTGTCCCTTGTCCGGCTTGGTCCAGGCGTCGTCAATGGCGTAGGACTCGACGATTTGGAAGCGGTTTTGCTGCTCGTCGTCCTGGACGACGATGGGGGTGGACAGGCGGATGCCGGGGTAGGAGTCGGCATAGAAATGGGTGTGATTCTTCTCGATGTCGCTGCGCTTGGTTTCGG
>Ga0181519_10004402_pt1 | contig 11411 bp, 7 predicted proteins | sample PEATcosm2014_Bin_26_FD_121102 | JGI IMG/M metagenome (GOLD analysis project Ga0181519, IMG submission 121102) | Peatland microbial communities from MTU Mesocosm Facility, Houghton, MI, USA - PEATcosm2014_Bin02_10_metaG | ecosystem: Environmental > Terrestrial > Soil > Wetlands > Peat | place... | reverse complement strand
CGCCGGCCAGGGCGGTGACGTCGCTCAGCGGTACCTGGACCGGCTCGTCCTTCTCGCCGGTACCCCCCCGACAGAGCTGACCGAACGAATTGTCGCCCCATCCCCAGGCCTGGCCGGTGGTGTCGACCGCCAGCGCGGTCTCGAAGGGTGACGTGTCGGCCAGGAACTTGATCTTGACGCCGGCCGGAAACACCACCTTGACCGGGGTCAGGGAGTTGACCTTTTCGCCGTCTCCCAGTTCGCCGTTCGTGCCGACCCCCCACGCCCACACCGAGCCGTTGTCCATGAGGGCGTACCAGTCGCTGTTCGTCGTGGCCACCTGGACGACCGGGCGGGGGAGGGAGGCCGCCTCGACGGACGGCACGGAGAAGACACCGTCGGAGCCCCAGAACCCGGCACTCGGCGTCGGCTGGGCGCTCACCGCAGAACCGGTCACCACGAGCAGGGTGACCGCGGCGAGCGCGATCCCGACCGCCCGACCCGCCGCCCGGAACCGTCGCGGCAAGGGGGTTCGGGGAGCCACCGGCGCCCACTCCGGACACCGGACATCGTCGAGCCGGACGACCCGGACATCGGTCGTGGGGACATCCTGGGTCGTCTGGCGCATCGGATTCCTCCCGGGTCAACGGCGAGGGTAACCCCATCTCGGTGGGCCGCCGGCCGGCGGCCCACCGATGTCCGGGAACGGTCACCGTCTCGTCGAACTGTTCGCGTCGGGATCGATGGCGTCGGGGCCGGGCGATGCGGGTCCCCGACCACCGGGGGACCCGCCCCGGTCACGTGATGTCGATCGACGAGCTGGTCCCCGAGGACAGCGCGTTGGCCCGGGCTTGGATGGTGAACCGGGTGCCGGCGGACGCCGTGCTGATGGAGCATTTGAAGCTGACCGAGCCGGCCGAGACGGTCCCCGGGTTCGTGGTGCAGGCGAGGGTGCCGTGACCGGCGTTCGCCTTGAGGGCCAGGGTCACCACCGTGGTGCCATCGGCCCGCACGACGTCGCCCAGACTGTCCTCGACCACCACCCTCACCGTGAACAGCGCCCCTGAGGCCCGCTTGGCCGGTGGTTGGGCGGCGAAAGCCAGCTGGGCCGGCTTTCCGGGCCTGACCACGTACCCGCTCGCGGCCCCGGCGTAGGTGATCGTGTACGCCGCCGGGTTCGACGTGGCCAGCCCCGAGCAGCTGGATCCTTCGACGGTGTAGGAGCCGGCCGGAAGCGAGGGACCGATCGAGGTCCCGTCGCCCACCGCCGTGCACGCCACCGTCCCGGTGACGGTCACGCCGCCCGGGGCGTCATCGGTGTAGCTGAACGACGGGGAGGCGCTCCCGGCGACCTGCCGGCCCGACACCTCCACGGTCACGGGGACGCTGGAGATGGCGAAGGCCCCCATGTCGCACGGGGCGGTGCGGGTCACCCCCCGCTGATCGGGCTGACTGCACGATGGCGTCGAGCTGTCGGGGGCGACGAAGGTGGCCGGGATGACACCCTGGGCCGGGTTCGGCGCCCCGGCGGTGCCGGGCAGCAGGGCCACCGTCTCGGTGGGACCGCCGTTGCTGGCGATCGTGCCCATGAATCCGTCGATGCTCGAGGAGTCGCTGACGTCGCCGGTCTTCGTCAGGAGGCAGGTGCCGTCATCGTCGACGCTGTAGCCGAAGTCGTAGTACGTGGTGGACGGCGTGGCCAGGTTGCATTCTCCGCCTTGGGGCACCCCACCGTGGCTGGCGAAGATGTCGCCTCCCACGCCCAGAGAGCCGACCCGGGAGTAGACCGCCGACCCCTCCGTCGACGCGGTGCTGTTGTCGGCGAAGGTGCTGTCGCCGATGTCCACGGTGTCGCCGATGGCCGAGATCGCTCCGCCGCCGTTGGTCGCTTGGTTGGCGTCAAGGGTGTCGTTGCCCAGCTGCAGGTCGGTCTCGTTCTCGGCGAAGATGCCGCCGCCGTACCCCGCCCAGCCATTGGGTTGGGCGGCACCGTCGGCCGAGTTGGCGTAGAGGGTCGAGCCGCTGATGGTCAGAAAGGAGGAGAAGCCGCCGGGGTCGTCGTAGATGGCCCCGCCGGTGGCCGTCGTGTTGTTCGAGAACGTGCTGGTGGTGATGGTTCCCGTGCCGTCCTCGTACAGTCCGCCACCACTGGTGACGGCCCCGTTGGCGCTCACGGTCGAGCCCGACATGGTGAGCCCGCCAAGATTCGAGATCCCGCCCCCGGTCCCGTAGACGGGCACGCCGGCGTTGTCGCTGGAGGCGACGTTGCCCGAGACCGTCGAGTCCGTGAGGGTCAGCGACCCGCTGAGGGCGTTGAAGATCCCAGCTCCGTACTCGTCGGCGTTGCCGGTGATCGACGAACCGGTCACCGTCATCGTGCCGGCGTCGCCGTTGTAGATCCCCCCGCCGTCGGTCGCCCCCCATGCCGGTGTGAAGCCGTTGTCCTCGATGACGCAGTTGGTCACGTTGACCGTGGCCCCCTGGTTGTAGATGCCGCCGCCGTCGCGCTGGTCGGCGGTGTTGTATCCCGTGCCTCCCTCGATGATCAGACCGGACAACGTGACGGTGGCGCTGGCGTTGTCGATGTCGAACACCGATGTGCCCCCGGCCGACCCGTCGACCGTGGCCGGGCTGGCCCCGGGCTGCTGTTGGATGGTGACCGAGATCCCGACGTGCACGTTGTCGTCGATGGTGCCGGCGACGTCGATGGTGTCGCCCGAGCTGGCGTCGGTCACCGCCTGGGACACCGTGGCGCACGGATCGACCTCGGTGCAGGCCGCGCCGGACCCGCCGGCGGCGACGTACCAGGTGCTCGACGTGGCCCCGGCCGGCGAGGCCAGGACGACGGCGCCGGCCCCCAGGCTGGCCAGGAGGGCCCCGCCCAGCACCACCGCCGAGAGGGCGCGCAACGACCGAAACCTGGCCGGCCCGACGGGGCGGCGCGGCGCCCCAGCACTGTCCGCCATCACTGGACCGTCCCCTCGTTCGCCCTGACGGTGAGGATACCCGGGAACCGCCCGTGGATCCCCTCCCGCCATCGCCCCTGGGTCAGACGGCGCCGACCGGCGCACCGCGGTGGTCGGAGACGGGAGCACCGTCGGCGCCCCGGTGGCCACCGCCCGAACCTCCGCCGGGGCGATGGCCCGGCGGGGCTCCGGACGCACCTTGGCCGTCGCCGCCGTCGGTCTGGGGACCGTCGGTCAGGCCGGAGGGCCCGGCGTCCAGGGGACGACCGGGAGCCGGATGTGGCTCGGGTGATCGGGCCCGGTGTGCAGGCGGTTGGTGGCGCCGGCGTGGTAGCTCGGGTCGTAGGTCCGGCCGGCCACCATTCCCGGGCGGTCGTCGGTGCGACCCCCGGGTCCCTTGAAGCCCTCGAAGGGCTCGAGGATGAGGCGCACCCGGTGGTCCCGGGGGATCCACGCCGTGGTGATGGACAGTTCGATCTCGATGGGGACGATCTCGTCGGGCGAGCTCAGGGGGGCGTGATCGGCCTGTCGGTGCGTGTGCCACGGCCGCCGCTCGGAGGTGCGGACCGGGTCGAGGGCCCGGTGGGAGACCTTGAGGCACCCGTGGGCCAGCGGGAAGCCCGGTTCCCGGGGCCGCACGGCGTAGGGGACCTCGACGCCGGACGGGTCGAGCACCCTGACCGTGGCGTAGACATCCATGTCGGCCGAGGTCGACGACACCCACAAGGTGGCGTTCAGGTGCCCGGCCAGGGCCAGGTCATCGGGCAGCGGCGACGAATCGAAGACCAGGCCGGGCTGGGGGGCCAGCGGATCGGCGGGAACCTCGGCCGGGTACTCGGCGACGGCCCCGGCCACCGGCACCGACGGGGACATGGCGCCCCCACCGGGAGTCGTCGCCTCCAGGTACAAGGGCCGGTACTCGGTGCCGGCGGGTGGCCACTGCGGGCCCTCCCACCACTCGAACGACCCGTGGCCGGTCCGCATGATCATCCGCACCTTGGCGAACGTCGGGCTCTCCTGGCCCTTCAGGTGGCGGTCGAAGAAGGCGAACTGCTGGGCCAGGCAGTCCCGGTACATGAACTCCCAGTAGTTGGCGTCGACCACCACCAGCTCGGCGTGGGCCGCCGGGGCCGAGCAGATGGCCTCGGCCCCGGCCCGGCCGTGGACGATCGCCGCGATGTTCACGGCGGTGAGAAACGGTGTCGCCACCGTCGAGTAGTCGCCGCCGCACACCACCGCGCCCTGCGGCCCGTACACCTCGGGCTCGTCGAACGGGTGCGACGCCATGGCCTCCACGACGTCGACGACCGCCGGCTCCGGCCCACACTGGTTGGGCGTGACCAGGTCCCGCAGCCACGCCTCGCGGTAGCCGCGGATGAAGATCCCGCCGGGATGGGAGAGCTCCCGGTAGGGATCGCCGTCGCCCGACCAGGCGATCATGGCCCGCAGCGACGGCGGCCCCAGCGCGGCCACGGCCCACTGGACGGTGGCCTGGTAGGAGCCTCCGTAGAGGCCGACGGCGCCGGTGCTCCAGGGCTGGCCGGCCGCCCATTCGATCACGTCGTAGTAGTCCCGGGCCTCGGTCCGGGAGAAGGGGTCGATCACCCCGGGGACCCGGCCGACACCCCGGGCGTCGACCCGGACGCAGACGTAGCCCCGGGGTACCCAGTCGAAGGCGTTGGCGCTCACGATGTTCTCGGAGAACCGGACGGCCGGGGTGGCGTTCTCCGGCGGGCCGTGCTCGAACCAGGCGTCCTCCCGGGCCTCGCTGGCCCGCCGGCTCTCCTCGTCGCAGACCGACCCCATGGCGAAGGCCCGGCCGTACACGCCGAGCCGCACGATCACCGGGTACCGGCCGTCGGCCACCGGTCGGTAGACGTCGGCCAGCAGGTAGGACCCGTCGCGCAGGGGGATCCGGACGTCTTCGGCCTTGTCGATGCCCCGGCCGGCCCGCCGCTCGAGGTTTCGGCTCTCGGCGGTCCGGGCGTCGTCTCGGCCCGCGCCGTCCGGGCCCGAAGGCCCCGGTGCTTCTGCGGCAACGCCCATCGGTGGTGGTCCCAACGCCTGAGTGGCCCGACACCGTGCCGGGGCTCCTGGCCGACACGCTACGCGGCCGTCCGGGCCCGGCGCCCGGCCGCGGTGGACCACCGTGGCGGTGGTGCGCGGCGGGCCGGCGGGCCGGCCGGAACGTGCTCGCCGTCCGTCGACATCGTTCGGGCGGGCGTGTCCGGGTGCTCGGCGGCCCGCCGATACAGTCGGGAGGCCGAGGGCGACAGGGCCCCGCCGGCGGTGGACACAGAACACGGGGAGCGCGTGGCCCAGGCGAGGGTGGAACCGGCAGACCGGGGACCCGATGACCCCACCGGGCCGGGGATGCGGCCCGAGCTGCGGAGCCCGGGCAAGGTGCTGGGGGTCCGGGCCAAGGGCACCATCGAGGCCATCCTCGACGCCACCCGCCAGATCCTCTTGGTCCGGGGGTACGCCGGGACGACGATCGACGACATCGCCCGGACGGCCGGCATCTCCCGGGCCTCCTTCTACACCTACTTCCCGTCCAAGCGCGACGTCCTCTTGGTCCTCGGCGCCCACGCCGTCGAGGACGCGGCGGCGGTCATCGACCTCCTCGACGGGCTGCCCCGGCCCGGGCGTCCGGGCGATGTCGAGGGCTGGGTCGAGCGCTACTTCACCTTGCTCGACGAGCACGGCAGCTTCGCCTTCGCCTGGACGCAGGCCGCCCACCAGGACGCCGAGCTGCTGGCCGAGGGCCGACGGGGCCACCTGGCCCTCTGCCGGCGCCTGGGCGAGGCGCTGGCCCGGTTGGGCGACAACCCGTCCCAGAGCCCGACCGAGTCGGGACTGGTGGCCTTCAGCGCACTGGAGCGGGCCTGGTCCTACTGCCAGCTCTACGGGGACCACGTCGACCTGGTGGCCGTCCGACGGGACATCGCCCGGGTCCTGGCGGCGTCGGTGCGGGGACCGGCCGATCGACCGGCCCGGGGCGACAAGGCCGGCCGTCGGCGCCCTACCGGCTGAAGGACCGGCCCCTCACTCCCAGCGGAAGTCGGGCGGCCGTCGCTCCAAGAAGGCCCGTCGGGCCTCGTCGCTGTCGGCGTGCCGCCGGATGCGCACGGTGTAGTCCTGCTCCAGCCGGTAGCCGTCCTGGAGGCCCAGGTGCTCGACCCGGTTGGCCGACTCCTTGGCCAGCCGGAGGGCGATCGGGCTCTTGGCGGCGATCGTCGCCGCCAGGGCCAGGGCGGTGGGCATCAGGCGGTCCGGCGGGACCACGGCCTCCACCGCCCCCAGCCGGTACAGCTCGCTGGCCGGCTCCCACTCGCCGGTCAGCAGCATCCGCTTGGACCTGAACGGGCCGACCAGGCGCTGGGCGTGGCGCACCCCGCCCAGCACGCCGACGTTGATCTCGGTCAGGGCGAAGCGGGCCGCCTCGGACGCCACCACGAGATCGCACGATCCGACCAGAGCCACCCCGGCCCCGACGGCCGCCGCGTTCACGGCGGCGATGACCGGGACCGAGCAGTCGTAGATCGACCAGAAGCAGCGGCGGACCACCCGGCCCGGGTCGACCTGGTCGACCGGGTTGCCCTGCGGTCCCCCGTCCCCGCGGCGCCCGTCCGGTCGGAACCGGGTCGGCGAGTCGACCAGGTCGACGCCCCCGCAGAAGGCCCGCTGGCCGGCCCCGGTCAGGACGGCCACGCTGACCGAGCGGTCAGCCGACAACCCCTCGAACACGTCGCCCAGCTCGGCGAAGGTGGCGGCGTCCAGGGCGTTGACCGGCGGCCGGTCCAGGGTCACCACGGCGACGCGCCCATCCCGCTCGACCCCGACGCTGGCCATCGGTCGACACCGTAGTCACCCCGGGCGGTACCGTCGCCCCGTGGACCTGGCCTACCCGCCCTCGGCCGAGGCCTTCCGACTCGAGGTGCGGCGGTTCCTGGACACCCACCTGCCCGACGGCTGGTCGGGCATGGGCGGGCTGACCAACGAGGAGGCCGAGGCCTTCTCCATCACCTGGCGTCGCACGCTGTTCGAGAACGGGCTGCTCGGCCTGACCTGGCCGACCGAGTACGGCGGGGGCGGCCGGTCCAAGATCGACCAGGTCGTGCTGGCCGAGGAGCTGGCCCGGGCCCGGGTCCCGATGGGCCGGGTGACCGACACGACCAGCGTCAAGATGCTGGGCAACACCCTGGTCCGGTGGGGCACCGAGGCCCAGAAGCGCCGGTACATCCGGCGCATCCTCTCGGGCGACGACGTCTGGGTGCAGGGGTTCTCGGAGCCCGACGCCGGCTCCGACCTGGCCGGACTGGCCCTGCGGGCCACCATCGACGGCGACCACTGGATGGTCAGCGGCCAGAAGATCTGGACGTCGCGGGCCGACGAGGGCTCGGGGATCTTCCTCCTGGCCCGCACCGACCCGGCGGCGCCCCGGCACCGGGGCATCAGCTTCCTCCTGTGCCCGCTCGACGCGCCGGGCGTCGAGGTCCGACCCATCCGGGTCCTCACCGGGGGCACCGAGTTCTGCGAGGTGTTCTTCACCGACGTCCGCATCCCGGCCGACGACGTGGTCGGCGAGGTCAACGGCGGCTGGGCGGTGGCCATGAGCCTCCTCGGCCACGAGCGGGGCGAGGAGGCGGCGACCAACCCGATCCTGTTCCGGGCCGAGCTCGACCGGCTGATCGAGCTGGCCCGGGGGTGCGGGCGGTCCGACGATCCGGTCATCCGGGACCGGCTGGCCTGGTGCCACACCAAGGTGGAGACCATGCGCTTCCTGGGCTACCGCATCCTGACCGACTACCTGGCCTCGGGCGAGCTGGGCCCCGAGGCGTCGGTGTCCAAGCTCTACTGGAGCGAGTACCACCAGCAGGCCGCCGATCTGGCCATGGCCATCCTGGGCGCCCGGGCCCTGGTGCGCGAGGGCCGGCGGCCTTTCCGCCATTTCCGGACCGACGAGCCGGGCGCTCCCAACACCACCAACTCGTGGATCGACGTGTTCCTGCTCAACGCCCGGTCGGGGACGGTGTACGCCGGGACCTCCCAGGTCCAGCGGAACATCATCGGCGAAGCCATCCTCGGCCTGCCCAAGGAGCCGTCGGCCGGCCCGGGGCCGCCGCCCTGACCGGCGGGCGATGGTAACTTGACATGTCCGTCAAGCACCCGGTCCTCGGACCGGGCCGCTGACCCAGGAGGCGCCGTGATCGAAGCCATCGGGACCTACCTGCCGGTGTGGGGCAGCGCCACCGGCCGGGTCCCCGGCGAGGACGAGGACGTCGTGACCATGGCCGTGGCCGCCGGCCGGGGCGCCCTGGCCGACCCGGGAACGCCGGTGGACACGGTGGTCCTGATCAGCCGGGAGCTCCCCCTGCTCGAAGGGGGCAACGGCGCCCCCCTCCTGGCCGGGCTGGACCTCGAGCTGACCGTCGACGTCCGCGAGGAGATCGGCGGGGCCCCGGCCGCTCTCGAGGCCGTGACCAACGCCCGCCCCGGGACCCTGGTGATCGCGGCCGACGTCCAGGGCGGGGCCGGGGCGGCGGCCGTGCGCTGCGGCTCGGCCGGCCCGGCGGTGGGCTCACTGGGCCGGGTCACCCGCAGCCTGCCCGTGGTCACCCGCGACGCCTCGGGCACGGTGACCGAGTACGCCGATCCCCGGCTGCTCCGCGAGCGTGGCGTCCGACGGTCCCTCGAGCGGCTGGGCCCGCTGGGCTCGGTGGTCGCGGTGGCCGGCCTGGCCCGGCGCGACGCCGAGCAGCTGACCGGGGCCGAGGGCCTGCCGGCCCTGCCCACCACCGGGGCCAGTGCCGCCCTCTTCGCCCTGGCCGAGGTGGCCGAGGGGGCGGCCGGCGGTCCCGTGCTGGCCGTCGAGCAGGCCACGGTGGCCCTGGTCGAGCTGGGCCCGGGCCCGGTCGCCGTGCACCGGGACGAGGCCCCACCCCGGTCCCAACCGGTCACCCGGCCCGGGGCCCACGCCGACATCGCCGTCTCCCTGGCCGCCTACGACCGGGCCTTCGACGCCAAGCTCCGGCTGGTGGCCGAGCGGTGCACCACCTGCGGCACCCTGGCCTACCCGGCCCGATTCCGCTGCCTGACCTGCGGCTCGGAGGCCGAGACGGCCCCGGTGGCCCTGCCCCGCGACGCCGTGGTCTACACCGTGGCCACCATCCACGTCCCGGTCCCCGGGCTCAGCACCCCCTACACGGTGATCCTGGCCGAGCTCGGGGACAGCGCCGTGCGCCTGCTGGTCCGCCTGACCGGGGCCGAGGCCGGGTCGGTGGGCATCGGCGACCGGGGTCGGCTGGTCTTCCGGCGGGTGGCCGTGCGCACCGGCGTCCCCGACTACGGGTACGCCTTCACCCCCGAGGGACCGGCGGAGGTCGCGGCATGAGACGGGTGGCCATGGTCGGGGCCGGGATGACGCCGTTCGGCGAACTGTTCGGGCTGGGCATCAAGGACATGGTGCCCATGGCCGTGGGCGAGGCCGTGGCCAGCGTGGACCGGGGCCTCGACCGCTCCGACATCGAGGCGGCGTGGTTCGGCGAGCTCGTCCCGAGCGACGGCTTCGCCTCGGGGATCCTGGCCGACTCGTGCGGGCTGCTCGACATCCCGGTGTCCCGGTTGGAGAACGCCTGCGCCACCGGCAACGACGCCGTCCGCCACGGCACCATGGCCGTGGCCAGCGGGATGTACGACGTGGTGCTGGTGGCCGGGGCCGACAAGGTCCGGGAGACCTCGGCCCGGACGACGTTCTGGGACTGGATGGGCATGACCCGGGACATGGCCTGGGACTTCCCGCTGGGCCTGGTGGCCCCGGCCAACTTCGCCCTCCACGTCTCGCGCTACCTCTACGAGTCGCCGGCCACCCGGGAGCACATGGCCCTGGTGGCCGTCAAGAACCACCACCACGGGGTGTCCAACCCCAAGGCCCAGCTGCGCTTCGAGATCACCGTGGACCAGGTGCTCACGGCGCCGATGGTGGTCGAGCCCTTCGGCCTCTACGACTGCACCCCCCAGAGCGACGGGGCGGCCGCCGTGCTGCTGGTGGCCGAGGACGTGGTCGACCGCTACACCGACCGCCCGGTGTGGGTGCGGGGAGTGGGCCTGGGCCTCGACCGGGTGATGCACGCCCACAAACCGGACATGACCAGCTTCCCGCCGACCATCAAGGCGGCCCGGCAGGCCTACGCCATGGCCGGGATCGGTCCGGCCGACATCGATGTGGCCGAGGTCCACGACTGCTTCTCGGGCGTCGAGCTGATCAACTACGAGGACCTGGGGTTCTGCGACCGGTTCGAGGCCTACAAGCTGATCGAGGCCGGCGAGACGGCGGTGGGCGGCCGGATCCCGGTCAACCCCAGCGGCGGACTCAAGGCCAAGGGCCATCCGCCGGGGGCCACCGGCATCGCCCAGTGCTACGAGCTGTTCGCCCAGCTGCGGGGCGAGGCCAACCTCCAGGTCGACGGGGCCCGGTGGGCTCTGGCCCACAACGTGGGCGGGCCCACCGCGGTGTCGGCCATCACCATTCTCAGCACCGAGCGGGCCTGAGCCCCACCGGACCCGGGACATGGGCGCGCTGGACGGCCGGGTGGTCATCGTGACCGGCGGTGGCCGGGGCCTCGGCCGGGCCCACTGCCTGGCGCTGGCCGCCCAGGGGGCCACGGTGGTGGTGAACGATCTCGGGGTGAGCCTCCAGGGCCACCCCGAAGCGCACCAGCCGAGCCCGGCCGACCAGGTGGTGGCCGAGATCGAGGCTCTGGGGGCGACCGCCGTGGCCGACGGCACGTCGGTCACCGACTGGGACGGGATGGCCGACCTGGTGGCCCGCACGGTCGAGCGCTTCGGAACGCTCCACGCGGTGGTCAACAATGCCGGGTTCATCCGCGACGCCATGCTGGTCACGATGACCGAGGACGACTTCGATGCCGTGGTCGCCGTGCACCTGAAGGGCAGCGTGGCCTTGACCAAGCACGCCTGCGCCTTCTGGCGCCAACGGGCCAAGGCCGGCGAGAGGGTGACCGGCCGGGTCGTGCTGACCACCTCGGGGGCCGGATTGTTCGGCCACGCCGGCCAGGCCAACTACAGCGCGGCCAAGGGCGGCCTGGCCGCCCTGGCGGCCACGGTGGCCCTCGAGATGCAGCGCTACGGCGTGACGGCCAACGCCATCTCACCGGTGGCCGCCACCCGGATGCTGGCCGCCATCGGCCGGACGGCCGACCGGGCGGCCGACTGGGACCCCCTCGACCCGGCCAACGCCTCGCCCGTCGTGGCCTGGCTGTGCAGCGAGGAGTCGGGCTGGCTGAGCGGCGCGGTGCTGCGCATCGACGGCAACACGGTGCGGCGGGTCCGGGGCTGGACCGTGGAGGACGGCTACACGGCGAAGGCCGGCCGGGCCCTGGAGGTCGGCGAGCTGGGCCTCGGCCTGCGCCAGCTCTACGGGGCGGCTCCGGTCGGCCTCGGCGG
>Ga0181519_10004399_pt1 | contig 11415 bp, 10 predicted proteins | sample PEATcosm2014_Bin_26_FD_121102 | JGI IMG/M metagenome (GOLD analysis project Ga0181519, IMG submission 121102) | Peatland microbial communities from MTU Mesocosm Facility, Houghton, MI, USA - PEATcosm2014_Bin02_10_metaG | ecosystem: Environmental > Terrestrial > Soil > Wetlands > Peat | place... | reverse complement strand
GGAACCAAGGGGCTGAGCGCGCCGAAGATCGAGGGCAAGTTCAGTTTGCGCGCCTCGGTGACCGGCATGATCATGCTGCAGGACGTGTTGGTTCCCACCGAGGCGATGCTGCCGAAGGTCAAGGGACTGCGCGGGCCGTTCTCGTGCCTGAACAATGCCCGCTACGGCATCGCCTGGGGCGCGCTGGGCGCGGCCGAGTTCTGCTGGCACGCGGCGCGCAGCTACACGCTCGAGCGGAAACTGTTCGGCCGCCCGCTGGCGGCGACGCAGTTGGTGCAGAAGAAGCTGGCCGACATGCAGACCGAGATCACGCTGGCGCTGCACGCCGCGCTGCGAGTCGGGCGGCTGTTGGACGAGGGCCGCGCGGCACCCGAAATGATCAGCCTGGTGAAGCGCAATTCCTGCGGCAAGGCGCTCGACATCGCCCGCGCCGCCCGCGACATGCACGGCGGCAACGGCATCGTCGACGAATACCACGTCATCCGCCACGTGATGAATCTGGAGACGGTGAACACCTACGAGGGCACGCACGACGTGCATGCGCTGATCCTCGGGCGGGCGCAGACCGGCATTTCCGCGTTCGGCGGGTGAGCACGCCACCCGCGGAGGTCCGCGTCGCGCGGATCGGCGCCGACGGCGACGGCATCGGCGCGTTGCCCGACGGCACGGCGGTTTATCTGGCCGGCACGCTGCCCGGCGAGACCGTGTTGGCTGAACCCGGCGCCAAGCGCGGTGAAGGACGGGCGGCAACCGTTGCGGCGGTGATCGCGGCGAGCCCCGAGCGGGTCGCCCCGCCCTGCCCGCATTTTGGTTCATGCGGTGGCTGCACGTTGCAGCATTGGGCGGACGCGCCGTATCGCGCCTGGAAGGCGGGGCTGCTGGGGGCGGCACTGCGGCGGGCGGGATTTTCTCCCACCATCGCGCCGCTGGTGGCGACGCCGCCCGGCGCGCGCCGGCGCCTCGATATGGCCATGCGCCGCCAGGGGACTTCCGTCATCGTCGGCCTGCATGCGGGGCGCGCGGCCGACGTGGTGGACCTGACCGCGTGCCCCGTGATGCACCCCGCCCTGTTCGCCCTGGTGGCGCCGCTGCGCGCGGCGCTGCGCGGGCTGAAGCTGCTGAAGCGCGAGGGGTCGGTGATCGCGAACCTGCTGGAGAACGGGCCCGACCTGCTGCTGCGCAGCGACGCCGAACCGAACACGGCCGACCGCACGCGGCTGACGGCGTTTGCCGGGGCGCACGGGGTGTGCCGGATCAGTTGGGCGCGCGGCGAGGGACCGGCGGAGACGCTGTGCCTGCTGCGCCCGCCGGTGGCGAGTCTGTCCGGCGTGGCGGTGCGCCCGCCGCCCGGCGCCTTCCTGCAGGCCAGCGCGGCGGGCGAGGCGGCGATCGTGGCCGCGGTGCTGGCGGGACTGCCCGACAAGCTGCCGGCGCGGGCGCGGGTGGTGGAACTCTTTTCCGGTTGCGGCACGCTGAGCTTTGCCCTCGCGTCGCGCGTGCGCGTCGCGGCCTTCGAAGGGGATGCGGACCTGGTGGCGGCGTTGCGGACCGCCGCCAACGCCCAGGGCCTCGCCGGGCGGATTGCCGTCGAGCAACGCGACCTGGCGCGGCGGCCGGTGATGGCGGTGGAGTTGGCGGGCTGCGCGGCGGTCGTGCTGGACCCGCCCTACGGCGGAGCGGCGGAACAGATCGCCCAGGTCGCGGCGGCGCGGCCGAAGCGGGTGATTTACGTCAGTTGCAATCCCGCGGCGCTGGCACGCGACGCCGCCGTGCTGCACAACGCGGGATACGCGGTGGCGACGGCGGCGCCGATCGACCAGTTCCTGTGGTCGGCACGATTAGAGAGCGTGGTGGTGTTCGCGGCCGGATAGGCGGATCAGACGTGGAAACTCTCGCCGCAGCCGCAACGGCCCTTCTCGTTCGGATTGGTGAAGGAAAAACCCGCTGACAGCGGCTTCACTTCATAATCCATCACCGTGCCGATCAGGAAAAGACTGGCCTTGCGATCGATCACCACGCTGACCCCCTTGTCCGTCACCACCTCGTCGCCGGGACCCGCCGCGGGCACGAAATCCATGACATAGGACATGCCCGAACAACCCTTGGTGGAAACCGAAACGCGCAGCAACAGGCCCTCGCGACCCCCGGCGTAAAGGGCGCGCAGACGGTCGGCGGCCGCATCGGTGACCGATAGCAACGGCGGCAGGGGACGGCGCGTGGCGGTGCTTGCAGACATCTTATCCATCCAGGCTCACTCTAGAACATGTTCAACGCAAGGCGGGCATCGTCGGTCATGCGGCTGGGGTCCCAGGGCGGATTCCAGACCACATCGACGTCGCACTCGCTAACGCCGTCGACCGCCATGATCGCCTCGCGGATCTGCATCGGCAGTTCCTGCGCGCTCGGACAGCCCGGCGCGGTCAGCGTCATCTCCACTTTCACCACCCCGCCATCGTCGATCTCGATCGCGTAGATCAGGCCGAGTTCGTAGATGTTCACGGGAATTTCGGGATCGTACACGGTCTGACAGGCGGCGATCACCGCATCCTCGGTCAGCTTGGGCGGCGTCTCACCGCCCGGCGTCCAGGTTCCCACCGTCGCGGGAACCGGCGCATTGGCGTCGGTGTCATTCACTGGTTGCCAGCCCTCCTCCTTCGAGCGCCGCCATCAGCGCGTGCCAGGGCAACGTCGCGCACTTCACGCGGCTCGGATATTCGTGCACGCCGGCCAGCGGTCGCAGCAATTCCATCGTTGCGTCGCCATCAGGGCACGCGCCGGTGCGCGCCATGTCCTCGAACCGGGAAAATACCGCGCGTGCCGCCTCGGGTGCCAGCCCGGCAACCGCCTCGGCCATCAGGTCGGCGGAGGCGATGCTGATGGCGCAACCCCGCGCATCGAACCGCGGATCGACGATCCGGCCATCCGCGCCGTAGGACAGAAAAACCTCGATGCGATCGCCGCACATCGGGTTGTCGCCGCGCGCGGCCGCATCGTAACGCGACGGCTTCCCGGCATGACTCGGATGGCGGCCGTGCTGGAGAATGACCTCCTGGTAGAGATCGCGAGGGTCGGAAAAATTCATGCGAAGAACTCCCGCACCCGCACCAGCGCGTCGGCCAGGAAGTCGATTTCCGCCGGCGTCGTGTAGATCGCGAAGCTGGCGCGCGCCGTGCTCTCGATGCCGAAGCGGTGCATCAGCGGCTCGGCGCAATGGTGGCCGGCACGCACGGCGATGCCGCTGCGGTCGAGCAGGGTGGCGACATCGTGGGCGTGCGCGCGGTCGAGGGTGAAACTCACCACGCCGCCGCGGTCCTGGGCACGACCCAGGATGGTGAGCCCCTCAATGGCGGAAAGCCGAAGGATCGCGTGTTCGGTGAGCGCCTGTTCGTGCGCCGCGATGGCGTCATAGCCGATGGCCTCGACGTAGTGGATGGCGGCGCCCAGGCCGATGCCTTCCAGGATCGCCGGTGTGCCCGCCTCGAACTTGTGCGGCACCGCTGCCCAGGTGGTGCGCTCGTAGCTGACCGAGGAGATCATGTCGCCGCCGCCCATGAACGGCGGCATCGCCTCGAGCAGTTCGCGGCGCGCCCACAACACGCCGATGCCGGTGGGTCCGTACAGCTTGTGGCCGGTGAAAGCATAAAAATCGCAGCCCAGCGCTTGCACGTCCACGCGCCGATGGACAATGGCCTGGCTGCCGTCGAGCAGCACTTTCGCCCCATGCGCATGCGCGATCTGCACGATGCGCTCGGCAGGCGTGTAGGTGCCGAGCACGTTGGACATGTGGGTGATCGCCACCAGCCCGACTTTTCCATCCTCCAGCAGCCGCTCGAACGCGGCCATGTCGAGCTCGCCCGCGTCGCTGATCGGGGCCACGCGCAGTTCGATGCCACGGTCCTCGCGCAGCAACTGCCAGGGCACGATGTTGGAGTGGTGTTCCATGGCGGAGATCAGCACGGCCTGGCCGGGCTTCAGCACGCCGCGCCCATAGCTGTAGGCAACCAGGTTGATCGCCTCCGTGCTGTTGCGCACGAACACGATTTCCGCGCGATCGGCCGCGTTCAGCAGACGAGCGGCATCGTCGCGGGTGGCCTCGTAGGCCTCGGTGGTGCGCTCGCTCATCCAGTGCAGGCCCCGATGGACATTGGCGTACTGCGTCTCCATGGCGGTGACCATGGCGTCGATGACGGCGCGCGGCTTCTGCGCGCTGGCGGCGCTGTCGAGGAACACCAGCGGCTTGCCGCGCACGGTCTGGGTCAGAATCGGAAAATCCTGGCGGATGCGGGCAACATCGAGCGTGGCGGGAGCGATGTGGTTCATGCCGTCCGTCCTTCCCACCAGGTGGCGATCATGCCCTCCATCGCACCGCGCGCGGCCTCATGGCCGATCGGGTCGAGCGCCTCGTTGAGGAAGGCGCGCACCAGCAGGCTGCGGGCCTCGGCCTCGGGCACACCGCGGCTGCGCAGGTAGAAAAGCTGGTCCGGGTCGAGCTCGCCCACCGTGGAGCCGTGGCTGCACTTGACGTCGTCGGCATAGATTTCAAGCTGCGGCTTGCTGTTGATCTCGGTATCGGGGCTGAGCAGCAGCGCCTGGTTCATCTGGTAGCCGTCGGTCTTCTGGGCGATGCGGGAAACCTCGATCTTGCCCTGGAAGACGCCGCGCGACCGGCCGGTCAGCACGTTCTTCACGGTCTGCCGGCTGACGGTCGCCGGCGCGTCATGCGTCACCACGGTGGTGAAGTCGGCATGCTGGCTGCCGCCGAGCAGTTGCGCCGCATTCAGGTGGGCCGTGGCCTTTTCGCCGGCCAGCCTGGTGTGCACTTCCATGCGGGCAAGCCGGCCGCCGAGCGTGAGGAGAAAACTGTCATAGGTGCCGCGCGCGCCCACCTCCGCATAGAGAGTGGAAAGATGGAACGCATCCTCGCCCTCCTGCTGAATGCGCAGGTGCGTCAATGCCGCATCGTCGGCAACATCGACCGAAAACACAGGATTGTGGAGGTAGGCGCCGGTGCCGAGATTGGCCTCGATCAGGGTAAGCCGCGCGCCGCGGCCGAGCCGGATGGCGTGACGCGGATGGAAGGCACCGCCGGTGGCGAGGCTGGCCAGCACCAGCGTGCCGCCATCGATGCCGTCGGCGACCTCGATCGCCGCGCCGTCCTGCGCCAACATCGTGTTCAGCGCGACGAGTTTCTCCGTCTCCGGCCGCGCAAGCCGGCCCCAGGCCGGCGCACCGGTACGCACGGAAATGCCGGACGGCGGCGCAGAAAGATCGGCGCGATAGCAGCCATGAACGAAAACCAGGCGCGGGGCCTCGATGTCCGGTAACTGCGACAGCAGCAGCGCGGGATCGGCACGCTGCGCGTCGAAGACCGCGTCGGCGAGCGGGCGCAGCGTGGTGTAGTGCCAGGCTTCCTCGCGCGGACCCGGCAGGCCGCCCGCGCGAAACAGCGCGGCCGCATCCGCGCACACGGCGTCGTGGCCCGGTTGCGCCTCGTAACGGGCGACGAACGCGTCCGTCACCGCCTCCAGCGGCTTTGCCCGCGCGTTCATGCGGCCTCCGCGGTCACCGCGGCGTAGCCGTTCGCCTCCAGCTCCAGCGCCAGTTCCGGCCCACCGGAGCGGACGATGCGGCCATGCACCAGCACATGCACGCGGTCCGGCACGATGTAGTCGAGCAGGCGCTGGTAGTGCGTGATGACGAGGGCGGAGAAGCCGGGCGCGCGCAAGGCATTGACGCCGTCGGCCACGATCTTCAGCGCGTCGATGTCGAGTCCGCTGTCGGTCTCGTCGAGGATGGCGAGCTTCGGCCGAAGAATGGCCATCTGCAGCACCTCGTTGCGTTTCTTCTCGCCGCCCGAGAAACCGACATTGACGTTGCGCTTCAGCATGTCGTCGGCGATCGACAGCCGCTTGACCTCGGCCCGCGCGAGTTTCAGGAACTGCACCGCATCGAGTTCCGCCTCGCCGTGCGCGCGGCGCAGCGCGTTCAGCGCGGTGCGCAGGAAGTTGGCGTTGCCGACACCGGGCAGCTCGACCGGATACTGAAAGGCGAGGAAAAGCCCCGCGGCGGCGCGCTGCTCGGGTTCCAGCGACAGCAGATCCACGCCGTCGAAGGTGGCGGTGCCGCCGGTGACCTCGTAGCCCTCGCGGCCCGACAAAACGTAGGAAAGCGTCGACTTGCCGGAGCCGTTCGGCCCCATGATGGCATGCACTTCGCCGTCCGGAATCACCAGGTCGATCCCGTTCAGGATCTCCTTGTCCTCGACACGTGCAGTCAGGCCCTTGATCTCAAGCATGTCTTCTCCTCTAGCCGACCGAGCCTTCGAGGCTCACGGCGAGCAGTTTCTGCGCCTCGACGGCGAACTCCATGGGGAGTTCCTTCAGCACTTCCTTGCAGAAACCATTGACGATGAGGTTGACCGCGTCTTCCTCGGACAGCCCGCGCTGGCGGCAGTAGAACAACTGGTCGTCGGCGATCTTGGATGTGGTCGCTTCGTGCTCGAGCCGGGCCGAGCTGTTGCGGCTCTCGATGTAGGGCACGGTGTGCGCGCCGCACTGATCGCCGATCAGCAGGCTGTCGCATTGCGTGTGGTTGCGCGCGTTGTGCGCCCGTGGCATGACGCGCACCAGGCCGCGATAGGTGTTGTTCGACCGCCCCGCGCTGATGCCCTTGGACACGACGGTGCTGCGCGTGTTGCGACCGATATGGATCATTTTCGTTCCGGTATCGGCCTGCTGGCGATTGGTGGTGACCGCGACGGAATAGAATTCGCCCACGCTGTCGTCGCCGCGCAGGATGCAGCCCGGATATTTCCAGGTGATCGCCGAGCCGGTCTCCACCTGCGTCCAGGAGATCTTGCTGCGCGCGCCCCGGCAGTCCCCGCGCTTGGTGACGAAGTTGTAGATGCCGCCTCGGCCTTCGGCATCGCCGGGGTACCAGTTCTGGACCGTGCTGTACTTGATGGTGGCGTCGTCCAGCGCCACCAGCTCGACCACCGCGGCATGCAGCTGGTTCTCGTCGCGCTGCGGGGCGGTACAGCCCTCGAGATAGGAGACGTGGGCACCCGCCTCGGCAATGATCAGCGTGCGCTCGAACTGGCCGGAGTTGCGCGCGTTGATGCGGAAATAGGTCGACAGCTCCATCGGGCAGCGCACCCCCTTGGGGATGAAGACGAAACTGCCGTCGGTGAACACCGCCGAATTCAGCGCGGCGAAATAGTTGTCGTTGGTCGGCACCACCGTGCCCAGGTACTGGCGCACGAGGTCGGGATGCTCGCGCACCGCCTCGCTGATCGGGCAGAAAATCACCCCCACTTTGGCCAGCGATTCCCGGAAGGTGGTGGCGACCGAGACGCTGTCGAACACCGCGTCCACCGCGATCTGCGCGGGCTCGTCCTCGGCCCCCTCCACGCCGGCCAGGATGGCGCGTTCCTTCAGCGGGATGCCGAGCTTCTCGTACATCGCCAACAACTCGGGATCGACTTCGCCCAGGGTTTTCGGTCCGGCCTTCTGCTTCGGCGCGGCGTAGTAATGGATCTCCTGATAATCGATCGGCGCGTGGTGCAGCTTCGCCCAGTGCGGCTCGGTCATGGTCTGCCACGCCGCGAACGCCTTCAGCCGCGACTCCAGCAGCCAGTCCGGCTCCCGCTTGTGGGCGGAAATCAGGCGGATCGTGTCCTCGTTCAGTCCCTTCGGGGCGATGTCCATCTCGATGTCGGTCGAGAAGCCCCATTTGTAGCCGGAGCCGGTGACGGACTGGACGGTGTCGAGGGTTTCGGTGACTGCGGGCATGCGTCGCCCTCCTATTCGGCGAACGGGGCGAACGGGCGCGCGCGCGGCACTGGATCGAAGCGGAACGCGAGCGGAATCGAAGCCTCGCGCATATCGGCGAGCGTGATGCCCCCCAGCGCTCGCCGGATGGCGTCGTTCACCAGGTCCCAACGCCCCTTCACGGCACACAACGCCTGCGTCTCGCAGGGCGTGGCGGCGCCATCGACACAGGCGGTCAGCGCGATCGGACCGTCGATGGCGGCGATCACGTCGGCGATGGCGATGTCATCCAGCGGGCGCAGCAGGCGATAACCGCCGCGCGCACCGCGCTGGGAGGCCACCAGACCGCCCGCGGTCAGCGCCTTCAATACCTTCGCGACGGTCGGCTCGGGCACCCCCGTGGCGGCCGCGATGCCGGGCGAGGTCTGCACCGCATCACAGCTATCGGGGGTGGTGGACAGCTTGATCAGCACGACCACGGCATAGTCGGTGAGCTTCGAGAGCTTGAGCATGGCGGCGACCCTAATAGGACCTGAACAGTCCTGATTATCTTGAAATGGCCCATCCCCCCGCCGCCGTCAAGGCCGCGCAAGCCGGCATCGCTCTAATCGCGCGGGGTCATCTGCATGGCCAGCACGCCGGCGACCACCAGGGCGGCGCCGGCGAGACGCCACGGGCTGATCGGGCGCGACGGATAGCCGGCCAGGGCAAAGTGGTCGAGCAGCAGCGAGATCAGCATCTGCCCGGCCACCACCGAAGCGATGAAGCGCGCGGCACCCATGCGCGGGGCGAGCAACACGCTGGCGATGAGGATGAAAACGCCGAGCGCGCCGCCCACCCAGACCCAGCCGGGTTGCGCGCTCACCGTGGCCAGTTCGGGTGGCGGCAGGCGCACCAGCAGCAGGACCGGCAGCATCACCGACAAGCTGACCAGGAGCGACACCAGCACCGCCCAGAGCGGATGCCCGAGCGCCCGGCTGAGCTGGTTGTTCACGCCGGCCTGCAGCGGCACCGCGACGCCGACCAGCGCCGCGCCGATCAGCATTCCCACCTGACTCAACCAGCCCATGTCGGCCTACCCCAGTCCCATGCCGCACAGGCTGGCGCGAGCGACACGCGACGGCAAGGGGGGTGACAAGAAAGGGGCGCCCGCCGTGACGGACGCCCCCGATGAGGTTCCCCCGGCCCGCTCAGGCCGGGGAGGCTCGGTTCAATGCCAGGCCGCCAAGCCCCCTGGTCCGTCTCCGGTCAGGAAACCAAGTGGCCGCCGTTGGTGCCGACGTAACCCACCAACGTCAGGCTGGCGATCTGGTCACCCAGGTGCATGGCCTGACTGCCGCTCGCGTTATAGACGATGGTCTGGACCGGCGTGGCCTGGTTCAGGAAATCGGACTGGCTGTTGAACACGTAGGCGTAGATATCGGCGCCGGCGACGGTGCTGAACACGTTGTTCGGGGCCGCCACAGGCGTGTTGGTGAGCTGGTTGATGGTGGCGTCAGCGAAGATTTTTTCCCCGCTGGTCACTTCCCCCTCGAAGTAGATGCTGGCACCCGAAGCGAAGGGGTTGCTGCTGTTGCTGATCTCCAGGAACGCCGTCGTATCGGTGTTGCTGCCCGTGGCCGAGCCGATATTGGCCGTCGTCAGCTTCACGGTGTTGCTCGGGTTGTACGTCAGCTCCAGCTTGTCCGCCGAGCCGTAGAGCGACGACAGGCTGCCGGTCGGCGCGCTGCCGTTCTCCGTGATCGGACTGTTGCAACCCAGCACCTGCACTTCCGCGGAGTCGCTCGCGGTAACGGTGGTGACGGCCGGCGTGCCGGAGCCGGTGTTCGCCGGCGTGTTCACCGTCGTGCTGCCAAGGATGGAGAAGTTCTGACCGCTCCCGCCGCCGAACAGATGCCCGTTCACCGTCACGCCACCGACATTGAAGGTGGCGTTCGGAGCCAGCAGCGTTCCGTTGAACGTGTCGCCGCTGGTACCCGAGATCGTGCCGCAATTCTGGTCGTTGAACAGCACCTCGTTGGCGGTGAGGCCGCCGGTCAACGTCACGTTGTCCACATTCGGCGTCACGCCGGAGGCGAAGTTGAAGACGACGTTGTTCGCGCCGGTACCATTGATGGTGATGTTGTTCGCCCACTTGGTGATCGTGAAGACGTAGTCGCCGGCGGCATCCAGCACGCCGGAGGTCGCGTTGATGGTCTCGCCGGAAGTGAGCGCCAGGCTGGTCCCCGTCTCGCTCCCCAAAGTGGCGGACAGCGCCTGCAAGGCGGCGATATCGGCGGCCAACGACGCGCTGTTGCCGGTGATGCAGCCGGTCACGGTGCCGCCCGTGGACCACGTCGTCCAGCCGGTCGTCACCAGATTGCCGGTGACCTTGTCGCCGTAGAGCTGGATGCCGCAATAGGAGCCGATCCCGAGATTGCCGTTGATCGGACTGCAGCTGTTACCCTGGAAGGTGCACGGGTTGAACGCGATGATGCCGTAATTGGCGGCATCGCCCAGGCTGAACCCGTTGCCGAGCGTGGTTGCGGTGACGATGGCGGTGTCGGCCTGCGAACTATCGCTGAGCTGGCCCTCGCAGAGCGAACCGCTGCCGCAGCCGTTGCCGCAGCTGCCGTTGCCGCAGTTTCCGCCGTAACCGTTGCCGCCATAGCCATTGCCGCCATAGCCATTGCCGCCATAGCCGCTCGAGCCACAGTTGCCGTTGGTGTACTGGTTTTCCGGGGTCCCGGCGCAGTCGTTACCGGAACCATTCCAGTTGTTCCCGCCACCCCAGTTGTTCCCGCCACCCCAGTTGTTCCCGCCACCCCCGTAGCCGCCGCAATAATTGCCGCTGTCGCCGCAGTTCCAACCGTAACCCTGGTTGATATCGCCGCCGTTGCCGTAGCCGGTGGTATTGTCGCAGGCCTTGACGCCGATCTGGTTGTAGTCGGTCTGACCGTTGCAGCCGTTCTGGTTGAAGCTGCCGTAGCCGGTGCAGCCGGTCTGCCAGGAGACGTTGGAAGAACCGCAGTTGTTGGCGCTTTGCCCGATATTCCAGGTAACCGTCGCGCCCGACAGGTTGCAGCCCGAGGGCACCGCGAAGGGTAGGCCGCTGAGGAACACATTGCCGGGGTTGCAGTTGGCCGGCAGCGTGGTGACCCAGCAGTTCTCCGCCGAATTATAGGTCGTGGTGGCCTGATTGCAGGAACTGGAGAAGGTCACGCAGGCGTTCGGCACGGTCACGGTGGTGGTCGGGCAACCCGGCCCGCTGATCGTGCAGGACACGTTCTGGAAGGTGTAGGTCGCGCCGTTCTTGCACGAGGTCGGCGTGAAGCTCGAGTTCAGCCAGGCCGTACAGCCGCCGGAGAGATTGCTGCCGCTCACCGTGTGGCAGACCGAGCCGCCCTTCGAGGAGTAGTCCCCCGACTCGTTGATCGTGTCGGTGTACACCCAGGTCTGGCCGACCCCGAGCACGCCATTGGCGCCGGTTGCCGTGACCAGGGTCGGGGTGATGTAATCCGGGTTTGCCGCGGTGCCGATATTATCGGTGATCTGGACGTTGGTGAGCGGGGTGCTGCCGGTGTTGGTGACGTCGTACGTATAGGTAACCTGCCCGCAGGTGCCGACGACCACCTGACTCGGCAGCTTGATGACGGTGATGCCGTTG
>Ga0181519_10004384_pt1 | contig 11444 bp, 11 predicted proteins | sample PEATcosm2014_Bin_26_FD_121102 | JGI IMG/M metagenome (GOLD analysis project Ga0181519, IMG submission 121102) | Peatland microbial communities from MTU Mesocosm Facility, Houghton, MI, USA - PEATcosm2014_Bin02_10_metaG | ecosystem: Environmental > Terrestrial > Soil > Wetlands > Peat | place... | reverse complement strand
TACCTCGGCATCGCCCGCGTCGGCGCGATGTGCGGACCGGCAATTGCCGGCGTGCTGCAACAGGCCACGGGCGGGGCCGGCATGATGTTCTTCGTGCTGGGCGCCGCGCTCGTCACCGCCGCCTTGCTGGTGTTTCTCGTCGCCCGCCCCGAAAACCTGCCCAAGGCCCCAGCCTTTGGTCACTAATCATGTCCAAGCTCACCCTCTCGCTCGCCGTCAACGATTACGACCATGTGCGCGACCTGCTCGACGGCCGCGTCGCAGCACAAGGCATCGACCTCGTGCCGTCGGTGCTTCCGGTCGAAGAAATCTTCTATCGCACGACTCACTTTCAGGAGTGGGATCTCTCGGAAATGTCGCTCGCCAAGTACGCGTCGCTGCGCTCGCAAGGCGACGACCGTCTGATCGGCCTGCCGATCTTCCCATCGCGCGTATTCCGGCTGTCGTCGCTCTATGTCCGCAGTGATGGCAGCGTGGCATCGCCGGCCGCCCTGCGCGGCAAGCGGATCGGTGTGCCGGAGTGGGCGCAAACGGCGTCCGTCTATTCGCGCGGATGGCTCGCGCACGATCAAGGCGTTGCGCTTACCGACGTCGAGTGGGTGCAAGGCGGGGTGAATCAGGCGGGACGCAAAGAGAAGGTTGCCGTACGTGTGCCGGACGGCGTGCGCTATCGACCGTCGCCCGAGAAGTCGCTCACGGACATGCTGCTCGACGCCGACATCGATGCGATTCTCAGTGCGCGTCCGCCCGCGCCGCCGCCGGGCCGTGAGCGGGAAATCGTGCGCTTGCTCACGGACTTCGAGACGGCCGAGCGCGACTACTTCGAGCGAACCGGCGTCTTCCCGATCATGCATCTGATCGTCATGCGGCGCGATGTCTTTACGGCCAATCGCTGGATCGCGGGCAATTTGCTCAAGGCCTTCACTCAGGCAAAGGACGCCAGCATCGCCCGTCTCGAGGACATTACCTGTTCGCACTTCCCGCTGCCGTGGATGAGCCAGCGCGCCGCGCAGGCGCGTGCGATGTTCGGCGGCGATCCGTGGCCTTACGGGGTGGCGCCGAATCGCGTCACGCTCGACGCCTTCCTGCGCTTCGCCTACGAGCAGGGCGTGTGCCACCGCCTGATGCAGGCCGACGAACTGTTTCCCCCGGAGATGGCGGCCGCCGTGCGGGTCTGACGCTCACGCGCTGCCTACGCTCCCTTCATCCTTCTTCTTTGGTATTTCACCTGTCACGATCATGACGCAAGCTGCTACCCCCTACACCCCGGCAGTCACCGAACACGATGCCCGGTCGATGGCGCAATTGTTCGAAGACCTCGCCGCCGCGAACCACATCCTCGCGCATCACGAAGTGCTCGATGGATTCGGCCACGTGAGCGTTCGCGACCCGCGCAATCCGGCGCATTTTCTGATCGCGCAATCGATGGCGCCCGAGCTGGTCACGCCGGACGACATTCTCACGCTCGACCTCGATTGCCAGCCGGTCGACGGCGACACCCGCAAGCGCTATCTCGAGACGTGGATTCACAGCGAGATCTATCGCGCACGACCGGACGTGGCGGCCATCGTGCACAGCCACTCGCCGTCGGTGATTCCGTTTGCGGCGTCGTCCGTGCGGCTGCGTCCGGTCTATCACATGGCGGGTTTTCTCGGCAGCGGCGCGCCGGTATTCGACATCCGCCATTGTTTCGGCTGCACGGACATGCTCGTGCGCAACGGCGATCAGGGCAAAGCGCTGGCAGCATCGCTGGGCGACTCGGATATCGCGCTCATGCGCGGTCATGGTTTCGTGGCGACGGCCCCATCACTGCCCGCCGCCGTCTACCGCGCCATCTACACCGAATTGAACGCTGGCATGCAGGCCAAGGCCATCGCGCTTGGCGGCGAGGTGACGTATCTCGACCCCGAAGAGGGCAAGCGCTCGAATGCCACGAATCTCGGCGTGATCGAGCGGCCGTGGACGCTGTGGAAGCGTCAGGTCGCGGCACTGCGCGGCAGTTGAACGACAGTTAAACGGCAATTAAGCGGCAACTGAGCGACAGCACAGCGGTGCGAAGGTAGCGTCTTCACCACGGCACCGTTCGACCGAGATAGTCGACGTAGTGCAATCCGGCGCGGCCGCTGTGGGCCGCGATGGTATCGACCAGATTGGGAATGCTCTCGTCGATGCTAAGACGCGCGTCGGGCCCGCCCATCTCGGTGCGCACCCAGCCCGGCGCCATCAGCAGCAACATGCGCGCGTCGTCGCCGTGTCGGGCCGCGAAGCTGCGCATGAACATGTTGAGCGCCGCCTTGCTGCCGCGGTACACCTCGTAATTGCCGTTGGTGTTGTTGGTCAGGCTGCCCTGCCCTGACGACATCACGCCGAGTGTGCCACCGGGCGGCACCAACGCCTCGAACGCCTCGATCACGCGCATTGGGCTGAGCGAATTCGTCACCATCACGCGCACGAACTCGTCGGTGGACACGTCGGCGATCGTCTCCCGGTCGTCATTCTTCACGCCGGCGTTCACGAACAGCAGATCGAGACGGCGACCCGCGAGCCGCTCGCGCAACGCGGCAACCTGCGCCGGGATCGTGATATCGACGGTTTCGACCTCGAGTGCGCCGCCCGCGGTGGCTGCCAGCGAATCGAGTTTGCCTGACGATCCTTCACGCGCCGTGGCGATGACGTGCCAGCCTCGCTTGAGATACTCCTGGGCCATCGCGAAGCCCAGACCGCGCGATGCGCCGATCAGCAGGACGGTTTTTGACTGCGATGCGATAGGGGGGGATGGGATCTGCATGCGGTTTCCTTATGTCGAGCGCCGCTCGTCAATGTCCGGCGAGATGCCGGACGGCGAAGCGGCGTGATCTGTCAGGAAATATAGGATGGCGGGACACATGGCGGAAGGCGCAGCCTATGCACTGATACCATGCATGCAACGCCATATCTGACCTCAGCGGAAATCGTCATGTCCGATCCCGATCTGAATTTGCTCATCGCGCTCGATGCCTTGCTCGCGGAAGCCAGCGTGGCGGGCGCGTCGCGTCGGTTGGGCCTGAGTGCCTCGGCGATGAGCCGCACGTTGAGCCGCCTGCGCGAAGCCACCGGCGATCCGCTGCTGGTGCGGGCTGGCCGTCACATGGTGCTCACGCCGCATGCCGAGCAGTTGCGCGCCCGCAGCCGGGGCGCCGTCGACGAAGCGCGCACATTGCTCACGCCTGCCACATCCGCGCCCGACTTTGCGACGCTGCGCCGCACATTCACCCTGCGCGCCAATGACGGCTTCGTGGAAGCCTTCGGCGCGTCACTGATTGCTGCCGTCACGCGAGAGGCGCCGGGCGTGAGCTTGCGCTTTCTGCCCAAGGCCGAGAAGACGGCTGCGCCGTTGCGCGACGGCCGGACGGATCTGGAGATCGGCGTGCTCGGTGAGGTGGGGCAGACGAGCAACATGGGCCCGGAGATACGCGTGCAGGCGCTGTTTCGCGATCACTTCGTGGGGGCGGTGCGCGTCGGCCATGCGCTGCAAACCGAGGCCGCGCCGAGCGCCGAGCGATATGTCGCCTTCGGGCATGTGGTGGCGTCGCGCCGTGGCAACGGCGAGGGGCCGGTCGACGCGGCGCTTGCCGCATTGGGTTGGCATCGGGAGATCGTCGCGGTCGTGCCCAGCTTTCCGGCAGCGTTATCCGTGGCGCAAGCTTCCGATCTGATTGCGCTGGTGCCCGCGTCGCTCATGACGCAACGCGCGGCACAGCGGGCTTCGGGCACATCCCCTTCATTTCACGTGTTCGAGTTACCCGTGCCGACCGCACAGATCACGGTATCGCTGATGTGGCATCCGCGCATGGAAGCAGATCCCGCGCATCGCTGGCTGCGGCAACGCGTGCTGTCGGTGTGTCGCGCTGCGACGCCCGATTGAAGGCTTGGCGTCGAGTGATCGACTGACGGCGACTTGCGCAAATTGCGCGACGTCGCCGTCCTGCAAGGCTTACGCGCGTCGCGTGGCCAGTTCCGCACCTTGACGCAGCGCTTCGAGCAGACTGCCTTCGTCGGCAATCCCCTTGCCCGCAATGTCGAACGCCGTGCCGTGATCGACCGACGTGCGCACCACTTGCAGGCCCACGGTGACGTTCACGCCGGCTTCGAGGCCCAACACCTTCACCGGGCCGTGCCCCTGATCGTGGTACATGGCGACCACGAGATCGAAGTCGCCGCGCCCGGCGCGGAAGAACAGCGTGTCGGCCGGCAGCGGGCCTTCGATGTCCCAGCCGCGCTCGCGCAGACGTTGCACCGCCGGCACGATCTTCTCTTCCTCTTCGCCGTAACCGAACAGGCCGTTCTCGCCGGCGTGCGGGTTGATGCCGCACACGGCAATGCGCGGATTGGCGATGCCCGCCTTGACCAGCGTGGCATGGCCGCGCTCGATCGTACGCTGCACCAGACCCGGCTCGATCTTGCGAATCGCGTCGATGATGCCGATGTGGGTCGTGACGTGAATCACGCGCAGTTGCGGCGCGACGAGCATCATCGACACTTCGTCGACACCGGTCAGGTGCGCCAGCATCTCGGTATGCCCCGGGAACTTGTGACCGCCGGCGTGCAGCGCTTCCTTGTTCAGCGGCGCCGTGCAGATCGCGTCGATCTCACCGGCTTCGGCAAGCTTCGCGGCGTGCGCAATGTACTGATACGCCGCATCGCCCGCGATGGCCGACAGTTGGCCGAACGGCAGGTCTTCCGGAATCAGGTCGAGGTCGATGCACTCGATCACGCCCGGTGTGAACGTCGCTTGCGCGACCGTCTGGATGCGTCGCACGCTCAGCGGCTTCTTGACGATGGCAATGGCCTGCTCCAGACGTCGCGCGTCGCCGATCACCACCGGACGGCACTGCTGATAAACGCTGTCGTGCGCCAGACTCTTGACGATGATTTCCGGGCCGACGCCAGCCGCATCACCCATGGTGATGCCAATGACAGGGAGATATTGATTCATGGCGTTTGCGTTGATATCCGTTTCGTTGGGGGGATGCCCGGAACGTGCTGCCTATTGCATATTGCCTGTTCCGGGTCGATGTCCTGTTGTCCTGCTAGCCTGATGTGCTGCTGCCCAGCTACCCGCTCGCGCCGCCTCAATGGGCGTCGCAGACCTTCGCCGCAGCGCGCAGATGCCGGTAGGCGCTGTGCAGTGCCGCTTCTCCACCGAAGGCGCCCGCCTTGGTGACGATGTGCACCGGCGAACCGTCGGCGGGCCGTCCGACGGCAACGCCCGGCTCGACTTCCGAGAGCAATTCCAGCGCGCCGATACCGGCTGCGCTCAACATCGCGCGCGCCGTCTCGCCGCCCGTCACGATGAGACCCGACAGTCGCGAAAAATGCGGCGCGATCAACGTGGCCAATGCGGCCGACAATTGCGCGCCCTCGGCGGGATCGAACGCGTCGTCGCGACCGATTCGCACCAGCAGGTCGGTACCCGCTTCGATCGCCTCGCCAATGCGCTCGCGCCACACAGCGCGATCGGCATGCGCCTCACCGGCACGCAGCACGGCAGGCGGCACAATCCATTCGATCACGGCGTTGTCTTCGCACAGGCGCACGCATTGCTGCTGCGACACGGCGGACAAACTGCCAACCAGCGTCAGCACGCGGCCATTCGCGAGGTCGTCCGTCGTCGCGCGCATGTCGCGCATATTGTGCTGCCCGTCGTCCGAATGCTCCGGCGACGCAAACAATGCGGGCAGTTCGGCCAGTTCGCGCGCGAGCCCGCCCGAGCCGACCCAGAAGGTGTCGGTGAGCGCGACGCTCGCGCGTGCGAGCATGGCGAGATCGTCATCCGTCTTCGCATCGACGATCAACGCCGTCACGCCATTGGCGCGCGCTTGCGCGATGACATCGTTCAGTGCCGCATGGACCGTGGCGACATCGCCGCGCAGTACATCGACCGGCACCGTCTGCGTCGTCATGCCGGCAGCCGCCAGCATGGGCGCGAGACGCGCCTCCTGACCGTCATTTTCCAGACGCCACGTGTCCGTCTCGGCGAGCGGCACGCCGCGCACGAAGACTTCTCCGTTCTGCACGATGCGTCCCGTGGCAGGGAATGCGGGCGCAACGATCGCGAGTCCCGCAAGCGGCTGCAACGCCGCGACTTCCGCCACCCAGTTACCGCGCAACGTCGAGTCGATTTTCTTGTACAGACGACGGCCCGGTGCGGCAAGCCGCTGCCATGCTGCAACCGCACGCGCGGCTGCCTCGGCAGGGGAGAGACGACGCGTGTCCGTGTCGATCGCCACCACTTGCGCTGCCGCGTTGAAGCCGTCGACGTCGAGCGACACGACGCTGCGACGGCCGGCATTGGTAAAGCCGATCGCGCAGTCGGCGGCGCCAGACAGGTCGTCGGCGACAATCAGAATGCTCACTGCGCCGCCCCCTTGGCCGCCGCCCCTGCCCCGCGTGCCATCGCACGCTTGGCGACAGCCGCCGTCAGGATCGGCGAGACGATGGCGGTCACCACCACGCAGGCGGCAACGAGCAACGTCGCGCTCTTGGCCGCTTCTTCGTACACCGGGTTCGCAGCCGCAATGAGCGCAGGCACCGCGGCGGCATTACCCGCCGTGTTGGCGGCCGCCGTACCGGCCACGCCCGTGCCTCCCGTGAGACGGTCGACGAGGTACAGCGGAATGCCGGTCACGACGACAACGGCGAAACCGAGCAGAATGCCCAGCAGCCCAGCCTGCCACACCTTGTGCAGATCGAGCCCCGCGCCAAGCGCCAGCGCGAAGAACGGAATCATCACCGGCACGGCGCGGCCCAGAAAGTCGCGCATCTCACGGTCGAGATTGCCCAGCAGCATGCCCACGGCCAGCGGCAGAATGCTGCCGACCAGCGTCGGCCACGGGAAGGCGGACAGACCCGCGACACCCAACGTGACCATCGTCAGGAACGGGCCCGACTCCAGCGACATGATCGTGTAGGCGCCCACGTCTTCCGAGCGACCGTACTGCCCCATGAGCGCCATGTACAGGCCACCGTTGGTGTCGTTCATCGCTGCCACGACCGCCAGCGTGGAAATGCCGGCGAACATGCCCGACGTGACCGGCGCTTCACCCAGGAAGTGACCCAGCACAACGCCGACGACAATGGCCGCGCCCACCTTGGCGCCGAACAACGCACCGCCCTTCTTGATCAGGTACGGGGTTGCCTTGACGTCGATGCTCGCGCCCATGCAGACGTAGAACACCGCAAGAATCGGCAGCGCGCCCGTGAACAGCGCATTGGTAAACGAGCCGAAGAACTTCGGCATACCCGGCATGAACGTCGCAATCAACGAACCGATCAGCAGGGGAACGATCATCATCCCGCCCGGCACGCGCTCGATTGCACGCTTGATACGAATTTGAGCCATTGTTGTCTCCCGACTGGTATAGATTTTGATCAATCGATCATTATTTTGATCGTTTTGAGCAGACGGAAGTCTAATCGCTGCCAGAAAAATGTGCAAACTTTGTGACTAAGGGTTTGTCCTTGGCAGAAATCGGTCAAATTCGCCCCTCAGCGGCTTCGATTTCCATCCAAAATGATTGAATCGATCATTTTTGATGACACCCCACGATCACGGTGCCGCCGAGCGGCGTCGTGACGGCTTATCAAGCGATTTCCGTACACAGCAAGCTACACTATGCGCGCCGCGCGGCGAACACGCTGTCCGCCCGCGAAACGCCACGATTCGTTCTGCTCAGCTTCGATCCATCCATGAAAGTTGCAAACCGCCGCGAGGCGATTTTCAAAGCCGTCCTGTCGGGCATGACGGATGTTGCCGCGCTGTGCGCGCATTTCGGCATGTCGGAAGCCACCGTGCGTCGCGATCTGCGCGCGCTGGCCGACGAGCGCCGTATCGTGCGCACGTACGGCGGCGCCGCCGCGCCCGTGCGCATGCATGAACCCGAGGAATCGCTGGAGTTGCGCCGCGAGAGCTTCCGAGAGCAGAAGGACGCCATCGCGCGCGCTGCCGTGGCACACGTCGACGACGGCGACACGATCTTTCTGGACGGCGGCACCACGACCGAAGCCATGGCGCGCTTTCTTGCCGGGCGCGAGGGTGTGCGAGTCGTGACGAACAACCTGCTCGCCGTAGGGACGCTGGCCGCCAACAAGGTTCCGGTGACGCTCATCGGCGGGGATGTGCGGCCGTCGAGCATGAGTGTGCTCGGGCCGCTGGCGCAACTGGCGCTCTCCCGGGTGTCCGTCGACAAGGCCTTTCTCGGTGCCGACGGCGTGGTGGCCGGACGCGGTCTGTGCGAAGCCTCCGCCGAACAGGCCTGGCTCAAGGAGTGCATCATCCGTCAGTCGGCCAGCGTGTATGTGCTGGTCACCGCCAACAAGCTCGACCGCGCGAGCCAGCAACACTGGACACCGCTGGAGCGCGCCTGGACACTCGTCACCGAGGCGCACCCCGACGATGACGCGCTCGCAGAATTCCGCAAGCACGCCGAGATCACGATCGAGTCGGTGAGCTAACGCCTGTCGCCGCAAGTCGGAACGGGTGTACCTGCCGAGTCTGAGTTTGCCCGTTCATGGGCATCGTCATCGACACCGGGTAATCGACACCGACTAATCGGCGCAGGTGCGAAGCAGGCAATCCCGTAGCCATCGATGTACGGGATCGTTGTCGACCTTCGGATGCCACATCATCGAGACCACCACCGGCGCCAGCGGCACCGGCAACTCGAAGGTGTGCATGCCGACGCGGTCCGAGGCCGTCTGACGAAACGGCACGTTTGCGACGATGCCACCGCGTCGTGCCGCCGCAAGCGCCACCGGAAAGCTCGATACCGTCATGGCAACACGACGTTTGACGCCCTTCGCGTGCAACGCGGCATCGATCGGGCCTTCGCGAAGGCCACGACGCGATACGCTCACGTGTGGATATTGCGCGTAAGCCTCGATACTGACCTTTTCATGGACGGCGAGCGGGTGCGACATCGCGACCACGCCGACAAAACGGTCTCTTAGCAGCGTCTGCAAACGAATCTCCGGGCCGCTGTTGCCCAGCACGCCAACCTCGATATCCGGCTTGTCGTCGCGCAGCGTGGAGGCGTCTTTCTCGGCTTGCATCGAAAAGCGCAAGTGAACCCCTGGCGCTGCCGTCGTGACGATGGCATGCCACATCGACGCCGAACACCTGGGGGACTGGTAATCCGCCACGGACTATTACGGCCGGCTTGACCACGCGTTTCCCTCGCTCCCGGCAGATGTCGGTCATCGGCTTGTGCGGCAGCGCGCGGTATCCGCGCTTGCTTCACATTGAAGCCTGACGACTGAGTCCTGCCGGCACGCTTTGCGCGAACGACGAAGCCCGATCGCCCGTTACGCTGTCATTTGTCGAGACATCTGGGTACCGCAATGCATCGTGAACTTTCGCCGGATTTTCGCTGGATACGGTCATAATTTGCCTCGGGCAGCATTTCCCTCATTGCGCATCTCGCGCGTTTGCCAAGGCAAGGCCCGTATGACGATGAATCGACGCACCCTGCTCGTGGCAACGGGCATGGCCCTGATGGCGGGATCGGCGCCATCATTACGCGCCGCACCGACTGGCGGGGTTGAGCCCGCGTCGCGTCTGCCCTTGTGGCCTGACGTGCCGCCGGGTGGCGGTGGCCCGAGCGGACGACGACCCCATCTCGAACCCCGAGAACACGCGCATCATGCAGCGGGCTTGCGAGCGCGTGGGCGTGCCGGTCGAGCGTCATCCGCTCGCGAGCGGCGGCCATGGGTTCGGCATGGGACGCCCGGGCACGCCAACGGCCGAATGGCCGACCTTTTATGAAGCCTGGTTGCGTGATCGTCAGATGATCGCGTGAGCTCAGAACACAACGGATCCTTACTGCCATGACACTCGACGCTTCTCTCGTTGCCGCCTTCGCGCCGACCGGCGTGCTGCGCGCTTGCATCAATCTGGGCAACCCCATCCTCGCGGGGCTCGACTCGCAGTCCAAACCCTGCGGCATCTCGGTGGATCTGGCGACGGCACTGGCGCAGCGACTCGGCGTGCCGCTCGAACTGATCGCGGTCGATGCGGCGGGGAAATCCGTCGATGTCGTGTCCGCCGGTGACGCCGATGTCGGCTTCTTCGCCATCGACCCGCGACGCGCGGCGACGATTACCTTCACGCCACCGTACGTGCTGATCGAAGGCTATTACCTCGTACCGGAAGCCTCTGCGGTGAAGACCAACGCGGATGTCGACCAGACGGGAACCCGCGTCGTGGTCGGCAAAGGCAGCGCGTACGACCTCTTCCTCACGCGAGAATTGCAGCACGCCGAGATCGTGCGCGCGCCTACGTCGCCGAGCGTCGTGAAAACGTTCCTCGAAGGTGGGTACGAGGTCGCGGCAGGCGTAAAGCAGCAGCTCGAGGCCGATATCGCCGGCACGGCGGGCTACCGGCTGCTGGGCGAGCGCTTCATGGTGATTCGTCAGGCGATGGGGCTGGCGATCGGACGCGGCGCGCAGGCCGATGCGTTTCTGGCAGCGTTCGTCGAAGAGATGAAGACGTCCGGCTTCGTTGCCGAGGCCCTGCGTCGTCATGGTATTTCGGGGGCGGCGGTCGCCCCGTAAGGTAAAACCTGCCGACCCTAACCCCGCCGATCTCTCATAAAGGAAAGCGTAATTTTTTTCGCCTTTGACAAATAAGGGCATATGCCCACATAATCCGGACATCGTCGCAATAACGAGCACTGGCATGAACGAACCGAAGCCACAACCGGGTATCTGCAACAACACGGCACTGCGCAAAGCGGCACGACATGTGACGCGCTTCTACGACGCGTGTCTCGCAGAGACGGGCTTGCGCGGCACACAGTACGCGATTCTCAACTTGCTGGCGTCGCGCGGGCCGTCGACCATCGCGGAACTGGCCGAGGCACTGGTGATGGATCGGGCAACCATGGGGCACAATCTGCGCCCGCTCGAGCGCGACGGGCTCATCGTGATCCGCGTCGGACAACGAGACAGGCGAGAGCGCGAGGTGGCACTGTCTGACCAGGGCGCCGTGCTCGAAGCCGCCGGAAAAGTCGCCTGGGGACGCGCGCAAATGCACTTCGAAGCCGCCTTCGGCAAAGACGACGCGCTGGCCATGCGCCGCATCATGGCCCGCATCTCGGCACTCGATCTGCAAGATACCGACCTCTCGGAAACGCATTAAGCAACCTCTCCGATTCACGCGGACGGCCCGGTCCGCGTAATAGCGAATCAAATATGGGCATATGAGGATATTTATGTGGCATTCCATTCGTTTTCGCGTGCTGGCGCCAGCGCTGGCTTTCACCGTACTTCACTGCACGGCGGCCCTCGCCGCCCCTTGGTCGTCAGCCGACGAGCAAAGTGTCCGGACGTTATTTCTCACGCAAGTCGCTGCTGAAAACGCGCATGACATTGCGACGCTGGATCACGTGCTTGCCGATGTCAGCGGG
>Ga0181519_10004382_pt1 | contig 11445 bp, 10 predicted proteins | sample PEATcosm2014_Bin_26_FD_121102 | JGI IMG/M metagenome (GOLD analysis project Ga0181519, IMG submission 121102) | Peatland microbial communities from MTU Mesocosm Facility, Houghton, MI, USA - PEATcosm2014_Bin02_10_metaG | ecosystem: Environmental > Terrestrial > Soil > Wetlands > Peat | place... | reverse complement strand
CATGGCGGGCATGGTCGACGTCCGGGCCACCTTCTCTCCCGATCCGGTTCGGGCCAAGGTCTACGACCGGCTGTATCCGGAGTTCGTGAACCTCTACAAGCAGACCAAGCAGATCCACAAGCGCCTGAACCACCACTGATCTCCGCACCGAGCGAGGAGTACACACGATGGAAGAATCGGATCTCGACTTCGTGGTCGATGTTCTCGAAGAGGAATTGCGACCGTACCGGACGTCGCACCACACCTACCGGCAGTTGCCCCCCACCGGCCGGCCCCGGGACGAGATCCTGGCCGAGATGCGCGAGCGCGGCGCGCGGGCCGTCGCGCTCGAGGTGTCATCGCATGCGCTGGCGCTCGAGCGCGTCGCCGACGTGCGCTTCGAGGTCGCCGCGCTGACCAACGTGACCCGCGACCATCTCGATTTTCACGGAACGTTCGAAGCGTACGCCGCGGCCAAGCGCGCGCTCTTCGAAGTAGCCGGCTTCGCGGCATTCTGCGCCGACGATCCGCTCGGACTGCGCTGGGCTCGCGAGTTCGCGGCGACGCACGGAGCGCGGCGCGTCACGACCTTCGGCTTCGACCCGAGTGCTCGCGTACGCGCGCACGACCTCGAACTCGCGGCGCGCGGTAGCGCCTTCAGCGTCGACGGCATGCGCTTCACGCTGCCCTTGCCCGGCAGATTCAACGTGAGCAACGCGCTCGCCGCGCTGACCTTGGCCCGCGCTCTGGGCGTCGCCGATGCGACGAGCGCCGCCGCCCTTGCCGTTGCGGCGAACGTGCCGGGACGCATGGAACACCTCGGCGGCGGCGGCATCGACGTGCTGATCGATTACGCGCACACGCCCGATGCCCTGACGGGCGTCCTGCGCGCGGCTCGCGAGACGTCCGAGGGACGCGTCTGGGTCGTCTTCGGCTGCGGCGGCGACCGCGATCGCGGCAAGCGGCCGCAGATGGGCGCGATCGCCGCGGAGTTGGCCGACGCGCTGGTCGTGACCAGCGATAATCCGCGCAGCGAGGATCCGCTGGCCATCCTCGCCGAGATCGTCGCGGGCATTCCCGCCGGCGCGCGCTTCGAGATCGAACCCGAGCGCGGACGCGCGATCGAACGCGCGATCGCCGCCGCGGCGCCGGGCGACGTCGTCGTCATCGCGGGCAAGGGCCACGAGACGTATCAGATCGTCGGCGAACGCACGCTGCATTTCGACGATCGCGAGGCGGCCCGCGCGGCACTCGCCGAACGCGCGGCGCAGGTCGCGCCGGGAGTGAAGGCATGAAGCTTTCGCTCGCCGCGGTGGCCACGGCGCTGGGCCATGCGGGGCCGGCCTGGACCGGCGAGGCGCGCATCAGCACCGATACGCGCGCGCTCGCGCCGGGCGACGTGTTTCTCGCGCTGCGCGGCGAACGCTTCGACGGCCATGCCTTCGCGCGCGAGGCGCTGCAGCGCGGCGCCCGCGCGGTCGTCATCTCCGACGCGGACTGCGTTCCCGCGGACGCGCCGGCGTTGCTCGTCGCGGATACGCTGAGCGCGTATCAGACGCTCGGCGCGCTCGCGCGCGGCCGGCTCGCCGCACGCGTCCTCGCGATCACCGGCAGCGCGGGCAAGACCACCACCAAAGAGTTGACCGCGCAACTCTTGACCGCGGCGGGTCTCGGCCCGGTCGCGGCGACGCCGGCGAATGAGAACAACGAGATCGGCGTGCCCAAACTCTTTCTCGCTTCGAACGGCGACGAACGCGCCGTGGTGGTCGAGATGGGTTGCCGGCAGTACGGCGACATCGCACCGCTGGTTCGGGTCGCGCAACCCGATGTCGCGCTCTTGACCAACGTCGGCGAAGCCCATCTCGAGATCATGGGTTCGCGCGAGCGTTTGGCCGAGACCAAGTTCGGCATCTTCGCGAGCGGCGCCGTGCCCTTGCTCAATTTGGACGACGCGGTTTCGTGCGAACGCGCGGGCAGCCTCGAGCGCGAGCCGGTCTGGTTCGGCGCGCGGCCGCGGGATGCCGCCGGCGTCGCTCACGTTTCGTCGACGGCGCGAGCGCTCGTGCTCGCGGGCCGCGACGAACTCGTCTTGCACGAACTCGGGCAAACCCGCCGCTTTCCGCTGGATTGCCGTTTGCCCGGCGCGCACAATTTGGTCAATCTGGCCGCAGCGCTGGCCGCGGCCTGGGTGCTCGGCGCCGACGCGCAGGTGTTGGCCGGCGCGGTTCCGGCACTGCGCTTGCCGGCGGGACGCTACGAGCGCCGGCGCTTGGCGGGCTTCGATCTGATTTATGATGCCTATAACGCCTCGCCCGGCGGCGTCTTCGCCAGCCTCGCCTCGTTCGCTGCCGAGAGCGCGCCGCGCAAGATCGTCGTGCTCGGCAGCATGGCCGAGGTCGGCGCCGAGGCGCCGCAGATGCATCGCCGTGCCGGCGCGGCCGCGACGGCGACCGGCGCCGAGACGCTGCTCTTCGGCGGCGACTTCGCAGAAGAATTGGCTGCGGGGGCGCGTGGCGCCGGTTTCGCGCCCGATTCGATCGTCGTCTTCGCCGGCAACGCCGCGGCGCTCGACTGGCTGCATGACAATCTGCGCGCCGGCGATTTGGTCTTGCTCAAAGCGGCGCGACGGTATCGTCTCGAGGAAATCTCGAGCGGGCTCGAGGCCGCGCATGTCTGACGGGGTGCTGGTTATCGGACGTCCTTCGCTGGCTCGGCGCGCGCCGTTCGCCGGAGCGGCGCGCGCCGTTCCCGTGCGCACGCGCCTGATCGATCGCGGCGATGACGTCGCCGCGCTCGTCGCTGCGGCGGTCGCGGGCATCGCCGCTCCCGGCGACGTCGTCTGCGTTTCCGAAACGGCCGTGGCAATCGCGCAAGGCCGCGCCATCGCGGCCGAGACCATTCGTCCGAGTCCCTTGGCCTACGCGCTGTCGCGCCGCGCCGGCGCATTGGCCACGATCAATCAACCGGAGTCCTTACAGCTCGTGATCGATCAGGTCGGGGCTTGGAAAGTCGTGTACGCCGCGGCCATGCACGTACTCGGGCGAGTCGCGGGCAAACGCGGCGTCTTCTACTCTATCTTGGGCGAGGCGATCGCGACGATCGACGGCTACACCGGAACGCTACCGCCGTTCGAGCGCACGATCGTGCTCGGTCCCGCCGATCCCGGCGGCGTCGCGCGGGCCATCGCCGAGCGCTGCGGCGCGCACGCCGCGATCGTCGACGCGAACGATCTGGGCATCGCCAAGGTGCTGGGCGCGTCGCAGCGCGTCGCGTCCGCCGCCGTCGCGCGCGCGCTCGGCGCGAACCCGCACGGCAACGGTGACGAACAGACCCCGATCGTCGTCTTGAAGTGGCGCGGCGCCGCGGCCTCCCCGTTGCTGGAGCCGGCGGCGTGAACGCGGCACTGTACCTCGGCGGACTCTTCGCCGCCACCTTCGCCTTGACGCTGCTCGCCGGCGGACCGCTGATCGCCGCGCTCAAACGCGCCTCGCTGCGCCAGCACGCCTACGAAGACGCGCCCAAAACGCACGCCAAGAAGACCGGCACGCCGACGATGGGCGGCCTGCTCTTCGCTTTGGGCCTGCTCTTGGCCGTCGTCTGGCATCCCGATGCGGAGACCGCCGGGCTCGCGCTGCTCGGCGTGCTGTGCGGCGCAATCGGATTGGTCGACGATCTGCGCTCGATCCGCCAAGGTCGCAATCGCGGCCTCGGCGCGCGCGAGAAGTTCGCCCTGACGGGGCTCGTCGGCGCGGTCTATCTCGCCTTGGCGGGCACGCTCGTTCCCGCCGAAGCGCGCGGTGCGCTGCTTTCGTTCGGCACGTGGGCGTGGCACGCGCCCCTCTGGTTGTGGTACGTCCTGTGCCTTGCGGCGATCGTGGCCACCACGCACGCGGTCAACTTGACCGATGGTCTCGACGGCTTGGCCGCGGGCACGATCCTCTCACCGCTGGCCGTTTTCGCATGGCTCGGCTGGCGCGCGGGTAACTTCGGCGTAACCGCCATCGACGTCGCGCTCGGCGCGGCAACGCTGGGCTTTCTGGTGTTCAACCGTCATCCCGCGCGCGTGTTCATGGGCGATACCGGCGCCCTTGCGCTCGGCGCGGTCCTCGCCGGCAGCGCGCTCGCGACCGGCAACGTGCTCCTCCTGCCCCTCGTCGGCGGCGTCTTCGCCGTCGAGACCATCTCGGTGATCTTGCAAGTGGCTTCCTACAAGACGACGCGCCGCCGTATCTTCCGCATGAGTCCGCTACACCATCATTTCGAACTCGGCGGCTGGCCCGAAACCAAAGTCACGCGCCGCTTCTGGACGGCGTCGGCGCTGCTCTCGCTCGCCGGCGCGGCGCTCGCCCGATGAACGGGAACGGCATCGGCGGGTTCGACGCCCGCGAACGCGTGCTGGTCATCGGGCTCGGACGCAGCGGCCTGGCGAGTTGCGCGGTGTTGCGCGCGCGCGGCGCGACGGTCTATGCCACCGACGAAAAGGATCCGGCGGCGCTCGCCGAGGCGCGCGCCGCAATGGAACGCGCGGGCGTGCGCTTCGTCGCGCCGAACGAGCTCGAACGGATCGCGGGAGAGTTGACCTGCGCGGTGCTCTCGCCGGGCATTCCGCTCAACGGAACGCTGGTGCGGCGCGTGCAGGCGGCGCGCGTGCCCGTCTTCAGCGAGATCGAGGTCGCTTACCGCATCTGCAAAGCGCCGATCGTGGCGCTCACCGGCACCAAGGGCAAGACCACGACGACGGCGCTGATCGGCGAACTCTTCCGGCACGCCGGCCGGACGACGCACGTGGGCGGCAACATCGGCAACGCGCTGATCGCCGAGACCGCCATCGCCGGCCCGGACGATTGGGTCATCGCCGAGGTTTCCTCGTTTCAACTCGAGTCGATCCGCTCGTTCAAGCCGCGCATCTCGACGATCCTCAACGTGTCGCCCGATCACTTGGACCGTTATCATTCGATGGACGAGTACGCCGAAGCGAAGTTCCGCATCTTCGCCAATCAGAACGTCGGCGACGCGTTCGTGGGCAACCTCGACGATCCGATCGTGGGGGCGCTGGCCGACCCGGAGGGCGCTAACCGGATTCCCTGCCGGGCCTATTGGTTCGGCTACGCGCCGCGGCGCTCGACCACGCTCTACGTGCGCAACGAGCGCATCACCTATTCGCCGCCGAGCGGCGACCCGCGGCCGGTCGAGGTGATGCCGCTCGCCGAGATCACCTTGCTCGGCGCGCACAACGTGGCCAACGTCATGGCCGCGCTCTTGGTCGGGCTGACCGCCGGCATCGAACCCGACGTGCTCCGCGCGGGCGTGCGCGATTTCCGGGCGCTGCCGCATCGTTTGCAGACGGTCGCCGAGGTCGACGGCGTACGCTACGTCGACGATTCGAAGTCGACCAATCCCGGTTCCGTGATCGCCGCGCTCGAGACGTTTGCGGAACCGATCGTGCTGATTGCGGGCGGACGCGCGAAGGGCACGGACTTCGCCGCGATGGGTGCGGTCGCGAAGAAGCGCGCCAAGGCGGTCATCCTCATCGGCGAAGCCGCGGACGAGATCGCAAGCGTCGTCGATCCGGCGCGGACGGCGCGGGCCGCGTCGATGGAAGAAGCGGTGGCCATCGCGCGAGCGCTCGCGGTCGCGGGCGACATCGTCTTGCTCTCCCCCGGCTGCGCCTCGTTCGATATGTTCGGTTCGGCCGAAGCGCGCGGCGACGCGTTCGCGCGCGCCGCGGTCGAGCCGCTGGGTGCGGCGACGTAATGCTCGAGAGCGACGAGATCGGCATCCGGCCCGGACCCGACGCGACCTTGATCGGCAGCGTCGCGTGCCTGGTTGCGCTGGGCTTGATCATGGTCTTCAGCGCTTCGAGCGCGGAGGCGGTGGCGACGCTGCACGATGGCGCGTACTATTTCAAACGGCAGTTGCTCATGCTGCTCGTGGCGCTGGCGGCAGCCTACGTCGCCTACCGCGTCGATTACCGCCGCTTGCGCCCGCTCGCGCCGGCCGGCCTGGCCCTGAGCCTGCTCTTGCTGACCTTGGTCTGGATACCGCACGTCGGCATCCAGACCTACGGCGCGGCGCGCTGGCTCGGCGTCGGTCCGTTTTCTTTTCAACCCTCGGAGTTTGCCAAACTCGCGCTCATCCTCTATTTGGCCACGGCGCTGGCGAGCAAGGGCGAGCGCATCCGTTCGTTGACGCGCGGCGTCGTGCCGGTGGCAACGGTCAGCGCGCTGTTGGCGGTTTTGGTGCTCAAGGAGCCGGACATGGGCACCGCGAGTTTGTTCGCGCTGACCACCGCGGTCTTGCTCTACGTCGCCGGGGCCCGCTTCGCGCACATCGCGTTGATCGGATTGGTCACCTTGCCCGGCGCGGTCTTTCTGATCGTGCACGATCCCTATAAGCGCGACCGGATCCTGGCCTTCATGCAGCCGTGGAAGCACGCCAAAGCCGAGGGCTTCCAGATCGTGCAGTCGTTGCTCGCGCTGGGCAGCGGCGGCGCATTCGGCCGCGGCATCGGATTCTCGCGCCAGAAAGCCTTTTGGCTCCCCGAAGCGCACACCGACTTCATCGGTTCGATCATCGGTGAGGAACTCGGCTTCGTCGGCATGCTGGCGATCGTCGTGCTCTTCGTCGCGTTTGCTTATCGCGCCGCGCGCATCGCGCTCGGCGCGCCGGACCGTTTCGGATTCTTTCTGGCCCTGGGCTGCATGGCGATGATCGTCATTCAAGCCTTCATCAGCGTCGGCGTCGTGACCGCGTCGTGGCCCGTGACCGGCGTGCCGTTGCCTTTCATCTCGTTCGGAGGCTCGTCGCTCATCGTGTCGCTCGTCGCGGTCGCGCTGGTCGCGAACGTCGGGCGACACCGGCGAACCGCGCGGACCTGAGCGGTTGCGGGTATTGCTGACCGGCGGCGGGACGGGCGGCCACGTCTATCCGGCCTTGGCCATCGCCGAAGCGCTGAGCGAAGATAGCGCGCTACGGCCGCTCGACATCCTGTTCGTGGGCACGCGCGACGGGCTGGAGCGCGAGATCGTGCCCGCGTCGGGCATTGCGTCGGCCTACGTGGAGGCGGCGCCGCTGCCGCGCACGGTCTCGCTCGCGCTTTTCCGCACGCTGTATACGAACGCCGTCGGTTTCGTGCAGTCGTTGGGCGTGCTGCACCGCTTCAAACCCGATGTGGCGATCGCGACCGGGGGCTACGTGACCTTTCCCGTGATCGCGGCGTTGCGCACCGTCGCGGCGCTCGGCCTCTCGCAGGCCAAGATCGCGCTGCTCGAGCCCAATGCCGAACCGGGTTTGACCAATCGTCTTCTGGGCCCGCTGGTCGACGAGATCTGGATGACGCTGACGCCCTCGGGCGCGCCGAAGACGATCACGACCGGCACGCCCGTTCGCGCGACCTTCGCCCGCGAACTCGACCAGAGCGCGGCGCGCGCCGCACTCGGCCTCGACCCGGCTTTCACCACGATCGTCGTCTTCGGAGGCAGCCAGGGCGCGCGTTCGTTGAACGAAACCTTCGTTGCGCTCGCGCGCGAGTTGCCGCCGCAGCGTCAACTGTTGCTCGTGACCGGGTCGCGCGATTATGCCGACGTCGCCGCGCGGCTGGAGGGCGCCGCGCGCGTCCACGTCGTGCGCTATTTGGACGACCCGCGCGCGGCGTACGCGGCGGCCGATCTGGTCGTCGCCCGCGCCGGCGCGTCGACGCTGGCCGAACTCTCGGCTACGGCAACCCCCGCGCTGCTGGTGCCCTACCCGCACGCGACCGGCGATCATCAGGCGCGCAATGCGGACGTCTTCGCCCGGGGCGGCGGGGCGCGCGTGCTCGCCGACCGCGACCTCACCCCCGACCGCCTGCGCGCGGAACTCGATGCCGCCCTGGAGCCCGGCGCCCTCGCCGCGCTACGCACGGGCGCTCGCCTTTCCTCGAAGGGCGACGCCCGCGCCCACGTGGTAGCGCGGGTGAAGGCGCTCTTGCGGCCGAACTACGTGCGCCCGTGAGGCTTCCGTCCGCGGTTCATTTCGTCGGGATCAGTGGGATAGGTATGTCCGCGCTCGCGCGGATCATGCTGCGGCGCGGTTACCGCGTCTCCGGTTCCTCCGATCGCGCCACCAACCTGACCGCCCGGCTCGCTGAAGAGGGCGCGACGGTCGCGATCGGGCACGACGCCCGCAATCTCGGCCTTGCGGGACTCGTCGTGGTCAGCACTGCGATCGAGGCCGCTAATCCCGAACTCGTCGCGGCGCGCGAACGCGGGTTGCCGGTCGTGCATCGCGGTGCGCTGCTCGCCGAACTGATGAAGGGCAAGCGCGGCATCGCAATCGCCGGAACGCACGGCAAGACGACGACGACCGCCATGGTGGCGCGCGTGCTCGAATGCACCGGATTCGATCCGAGCGTGGCGGTCGGCGGCGAGCGCATCGATACGGGCAGCAATGCGCGTCATGGCGACGGCGCGTGGTTCGTCGCCGAGAGCGACGAGTCCGACGGTTCGTTCCTGGCGCTGCGTCCGGAGATCGCGGTCGTGACCAACATCGATAACGATCACGTAGAGTCCGAGGCCCAATTCGCCGCGCTCGCGGGCACGTTCGAAACGTTTTTGGCCGCGCTGCCCGCCGGCGGCGTCGCCTTCGTCGGCGTGGACGAGCCGCGCGCGGCGGCCCTCGCGCGCCGCCCGCGCGCCGCCCGAACGCGTACCTTCGGATTCGGCCCCGCCGACGTGCGCGCGCTCGACGTCCGCTTCGAGGGCTTCGCTTCGTCGTGCACGATCGCCGTCGACGGCGTCGCGCTCGGCGAGTTGCGCCTCAACGTGCCCGGCGCGATCAATCTTCTCGACGCGCTGCCTGCGCTCGCGATCGCGCTTCAGCTCGGCGTGCCCTTCGCGAAAGCGGCGGCGGCACTAGCCGGCTTTCCCGGCGTGCGGCGCCGCTTCGAGATACTCTCGCGCAGCCCGCGCATGCTGCTCGTCGACGATTACGCGCACCATCCCACTGCCGTGGCGGCGACGCTCGCGGCGGCGCGCGCCGCCTTCGACGGTCCGCTCGTGGTCGCGTTTCAGCCCCACCGCTATTCGCGCACCAAACAGTTGGGCGCCGATTTTGCGCGCGCGCTGGCCGGCGCCGACCTGGTCGTGCTGGCGCCTATTTACGCGGCGTCGGAGCCGCCCGAGCCGGGCGTCGACGCGCGCACGATCGGCGAACCGCTCCGCGCGGCGGGCACGCCCGTCGAGTACGTCGACGATCTCGCCGGCCTGCCCGAGGCGCTGCTGGCGTGCGCGCCGCAAGGTGCGATGGTGCTGTGTTTGGGCGCGGGCTCGATCACCGCGGCCGCCGCGCGTTTGGCCGAACGTCTCGAATGCAAACCGGTCGCGCCGTGACCGCGCCGGCCGCCTTGACCGATTCGCTGCTCGGCGCCACCGAACGCGCGGCCTTGAGCGCGATCTTCGCCGAGCGCGTGCGCTTCGACGAGCCGCTCGCCCCGCATACGTCGTGGAAGATCGGCGGACCGGCCGACGCCTTCGCGCTGGTCGAGAACACGGCCGAATTGGCCGCGCTCATGCGCTACGTCTTCAAGCGCAAACTGCCTTGGTTCGTGTTGGGCAGCGGTTCGAATCTGTTGATCGGCGACGGCGGCATCCGCGGCGTCGTGATTCGTCTGGGCGGCGAGTTCGCGCGCATCGAGTTTCTCGAGAGTGCGCCCGGCGAAGTGCTGGCGCGCGCGGGCGCCTCGGCGTCGCTCGCCCTGTTCACCGCACAGGCCGCTTCGCGCGGTGCGGAGGGCGTCGGCTCGATCGCCGGGATTCCCGGCAGCGTCGGTGGGGCGTTGCGCATGAACGCCGGAACCGATCGCGAGATCGGCGAGTTCGTGGTCGAAGTCCGGGTGCAATCGCCCTCGAGACCCGAACCCCGCGCGGTCGGCGTGCAATACTTCTACCGGCACACGAGCTTGGCCCACGACGCGATCGTCGCCGACGTCACGCTGCGTTTCGCCGCCGCCGATCCCGGCGTCGTGCGCGAGGAGATGCAGGCGCGGCTCGTGCGCCGCAAACGCACGCAGCCGTTGCAATTGCCCAACGCCGGCTCGTGTTTCCGCAACCCGCCCAACGATAAGGCGGGGCGGTTGATCGAAGCCGTCGAGGCCAAGGGCTGGCGCGAGGGCGGCGCGGAGGTCTCACCGCTGCACGCCAACTTCATCGTGAACCACGGCACGGCGACCGCGGCCGACGTTGCGACGTTGCTGGCTCGCGTGCGGCGGGCGGTCGCCGAGCGTTTCGGCGTCGAACTCGAACTCGAAGTGCATTTCGTGGGCGTGTTCGCATGAGTCCGGCCGCGGCGAAACCGCGCGTCGCGGTCGTGATGGGCGGCAGCAACTCGGAACGCGAGGTGTCGCTGGTCACCGGCAAGGCGGTGCTGCGCGCGCTCGAAACGCTCGGTCACGAGGCGCGCGCGATCGATTTCGACGACCGCTTCGTCGACGCGTTACGCGGCTTCGAGCCCGACGTCGCCTTCATCGCGCTGCACGGTCCGGGCGGCGAGGATGGCACGGTCCAAGGCGTCCTCGAGTGGCTCGGCGTGCCGTACACCGGCAGCGACGTGCGCTCGAGCGCGCTCGCGATGGACAAACATCTGACCAAGAAACTGCTCTCGGCCGAAGGCCTGCCCACGCCCTCGTGGGACACCTTCGATTTCGCCGGCGGCACGTTGCCCTTGCTGCCGGGTTCGCTCAACCTGCCGCTGGTCGTGAAGCCGCGCAACGAAGGCTCGAGCGCGGGCGTGCGCATGGTGCGCACGCACGAGGAGTGGTCGCGCGCGATGATCGAGTTGTCGGAGCGACGCAGTGCGGTGTTGGCCGAGGAACTGGTCGCGGGCCGGGAGTTCTCCTGCGGCGTGCTCTTCGAACAGGCGTTGCCGGTCATCGAGATCATCCCCGAGGGTCGCGAGTTTTACGATTACGATGCCAAGTATGCGCCCGGCGGCAGCCGTCACGAAGTGCCGGCGAAACTCGACGACGACGTCGCCCACCGTCTGCAGATTCTCGCGCTCTCGACGCACCGGCTCCTCGGCCTGCGCGACTACTCGCGGACCGACATCATCGTCACGCGCGAGGGTAGGCCTTATATTCTCGAGATAAACTCGCTGCCGGGTCTCACGCCGACGAGCCTCTTTCCGGACGAGTGCGCCGCCGCCGGAATAGGCTTCGAGGCGCTGGTCGACCGCCTGATCCGCGCCGCGCTCGACCGCGGCCTCACCCTCGCCGACGTCGGCTGAGCGCGGCCGCACTCTAGCCCGCCTTGCCTGACGACCTCGGCCCGCGCGAGTCCTCGCGCGGACTGCATGGAAACTGCACCTAGTCCCCGAAGCCTCTCGGGCTATGTCTCAGACGATCGTAGACCGTGGCCTCGAAGGCGTCGTCGTCGGGCGCACCGACCTGTCAAACGTCGAAGGCGAGGCGGGCCGGCTGACCTATCGGGGCTT
>Ga0181519_10004380_pt1 | contig 11448 bp, 13 predicted proteins | sample PEATcosm2014_Bin_26_FD_121102 | JGI IMG/M metagenome (GOLD analysis project Ga0181519, IMG submission 121102) | Peatland microbial communities from MTU Mesocosm Facility, Houghton, MI, USA - PEATcosm2014_Bin02_10_metaG | ecosystem: Environmental > Terrestrial > Soil > Wetlands > Peat | place... | reverse complement strand
TCGCCGAGTAGCCAAATCGCTCAGCGACCTGAGCGGAATGGATCCCAATATCCACCACGGAACCGTCGAAGGGGTCATGCGAGAACTCTGCAACGCCTTCGTGCGGCAATCACAGAGCGAACAAGCCTCTGTTTCTCAAATGATGCGCACATACAGAGCGGTTTCAGGGTTGGTTGAAGATATTCAGCGCAGAACCCGTGCGCGAAGTCTATTTGAAGCCGGTGCCTTCCAGCAGATTTACTTCGCTGCCGGAAGAGCTGCGGGCATCCCCCAATCCCACTGAAGCCTGAGGCGGCAAGTTCAAGGCATTTCAATCTCCGCAGAACTTACTTCAACTCCCAGAACAGCACCTTTTGCGCGTGGTTGAAGGGCATCGTCGAGTCGGTGGCGTTCATATTGCTGTTCCAGATATCCAGATGATCGCCGCGGCGGAAGTTCACCGGCAGATTCTTGAGCTGCGGATCGGGTTCTGGACGTCCCGGATGAAGATATGCGTGATCCAGATAGACAATCCCTTTTCTGCCATTGAGATTCTTCGCGGCATCAAGGGAGTCGAACTCCTGTGGCGGCCCCAGCACTGTTTTCAGGCGCTCTGAAAGCTGCTTCGCGTTGGCATAGATCCGCGCTCCGGTTTCCGTATTGGTTCCCGCAACACTTTGTCTGGGGTCGCTCAGGCTTCTTTGCAGGCGCGCTTCCGCGACCAACTGCTTCGTTGTCAGCAATCCGAGAATCAGGTTTTGCTGGCGGTCGGGAAGATCCTTCACGCTCACTTCCCCCGCGCCCGGTTCCAGCCCCAGCGTCATGCTCATCACCACCGCGCAACGCTCATCCTCCGGCATCAATCCCTTGGCGATCGAGCGGTTGTACTCGTAGTAATCCCACAGTTGCTGAAAGGGTGGCCTCTCGCCGCGCGCAATCGCATCCCGCACCGCGCGGGCATTGGCAATCGCCTCACGCCGTTCCTGGGAGCTGTAGGTCTCCTGAGCCCGCACCGGTGGTCCCGTCAAAAACTTCGTCAGCCAATCCATGCGTGCTTCCACTGCCGCCGTGCTCTTATCCACATGGTCGGTTCTCATCGGAGGCATCGGAGGCATAGCGCTGGCGGCTACCAGTCTGGCATCGATATTGGCCAGATTGTTCTTCACCCGCTCCTGCTCCTGCTCAATGGCCCGCTTCTGCGCTTCCTTTTGCTCCCTCTTTTGTTCCTTCTCAGCTGCGCGTTCCTCTGCGCGGCGAATCGCCGCATAGTCCGGCTGGGCTGGCTGCGACGCGCGTTGATTCACACGGTTATCGCGCGCGTTCTGGCTGCCGGGGTTATACGATTGCCGCGAATTGGCCACCATCTGCTGGGCAGCGGCAAAGGCGGCGCTGAGATCCTGCGATATAGCACACGGCACGCACAAAAGAGCAATCAACGGCAGTGGCGATAACGTGCGCATTCTCATTTCGACGCCTCCTGATCCTGCTGCCTGTCCAGCCAGTCCAGCAGATCCTGCGCCCGTTCGTACGATCCCTCATCGGCAAACATCTGCGCCAGCAGGTGGCCGTTGGGCGCAATCTCGTCGCCCTCCCAATATCCCGGCGCAAGCGCAACGGAACGGATCAGCAACTCCTTGGCTTCAATGCGCGCATCAATCGAGCCGGTGGCCAGCAGTGTCTTGGCCAGCATATACGGCGGCCCGGCGGCCTTGGGATCGAGCGCAACCGCGCGCCTTAGCGCCTTGATCGCGCCGTCTGTATCGCCCTTCGACTGAAGCACACGTCCTTCCAGCTCATAGGTGAGCGCATTCTCCGGATCGGCCTTGAGAGCCGCATCAATCGCCGCCAGTGTTGGAGCGAAATCGCGCCCTGCCGGAGCAGGCTTGTCCAGCGCTGTTGCCAGCGCTTGCGCGCGCGCATAGTCGCGCTCATCCGCGGCGGCGCGCGCCCAGGCATAGTAGTCCAGCACCAGTGCATCTTTTGGCCGCAGTGCGCGGGCGCGCTCAAATGCGTCGAACGAGGCTCCGTACTGCTGCCGGTACCACTCGGTAATGCCCAGCAGAAACTCCACCTGCCAGTTATCGTGCTGTTCCTCGGCCGCCTTGCTGAAGAAGTACGCGGCGGTAAACAGATCGCGGTCATGCAGCGCGATCCGTCCCAGCAGGTCGTAGGTCATTCCAATATCCACGGTCTCAGGATAGGTCCTGTTATCCTTCCACATCTGCCACAGGTAAGTATGCGCATCGGCGTAATGCCCCATTGCATAACTGGCCAACCCAGAAAGCCACAGCACATACGGATCGGCGGGAGCAACCTTGCGCGCCTCGCCCATTGCATATTCGCACTCGCCGTAATGTCCGTTTTTGTAGAGCCGCCAGCCAAAGTCCGTCCACGCATCGGCGGACTCCGGATGCACAGCGACGATATGCTTGAGCGTGTCCTCCTGCGCCTGCGCCGCCTCATCGGGGCGCGGAGGATTGGAGAACCGCTCGAAAGGGAAGGGGATATCCTGAGCAAACCCGCAAGCGCTCAGAATGGCCCAGCACAGTAGGACGCGAATCGCCGGCATAAGCCTCCGTTGCGAACTGACAAACAGGCTACTCTGCTTGCAAGAGGCGCACAAGAGGGATTTTCTTAGGCTTTCGTTGCGCTATCGAACCTACACGCACAAGATTGCCAAGACTGCCGCAGGCATAGAAACTTTGGCTATGATTCTGGAGTCTAACCGGGAGAGGATAAACCATGAAAGTCCGATTTTCCCTTTTTCTGCTGTGTGTTTGTATCATCGCGGGAAGCGTACAAGCATCCGGACAGAAACTCTACCCGGTTCAGGGTCCAGCGGCAACACAGACGCCCCCAAAAGTATTCACCGCTAAGATCAAGAAAGGAATGGTGTCAGAGCAGATTTCTGGTTTTGTTACCGATGGCGAGGAGCTTCAAGGGAAGATTGCAACCATCACAGCGTCTGCGATGAATTCCAAAAAACCGGGAGATACTGACAGCTATCCGCCGCAACAGAATCTGGCCTTTGCCTGGGACGCCATCTACGGGCAGGGATTTTATCTTTCTCATGTTCTTGGAGAAGAGATCGGGCAGGGCGTGTTTACAGGAAATCAGGGAACCGTTCTACAAGTCGAGTATGTGGTTGAGAATTTTGGCAAACTCTCACAGGCCTACAAAGCCTACGGCGTGGCGGTGGACAATAAAGGCAACGTATACAAAATGATCTCCCCAATACCGTTTTGACCGCTCACCCATTGCCGTATAGGTTTTAGCGCTGAGGACCAAGGCGGGGTTTATTATCCCAACCGCGCCTTCCACAGCAGGTAAAGCCCCCACGCCGCAAGCGTCGAGCAATCCTGAATCACGCCCTCGCGCATCATCCGCTCAAACTCATCCACCGCGACCGAGTGAATCACCAGGTCGTGCTCTTCCGGGTCCGGCTCTTTCTCCGCCTGCGTCAGTCCAGTCGCCATAAACACATGCTGCCGCTGCCGTGTGAACCCGTAGGCAATCCACATCGGTCCCAGATAAATCATCTGCGCGGCTTCAAGGCCCGTCTCTTCGCGGAGTTCCCCGCGCGCCAGCTCCTCGGGATTGTCGATCTCCATCTCCCAGCCGCCCTGCGGCAGCTCCAGCGCCCGCTCCTGAATCGTGTACCGGTACTGCTCCACCAGCCAAACCCGCCCCTTGTCGATAGGCAGAATGATCGCGCAATCATCCTTTTCGACCACGCCATAGATTCCCTTTTTACCGTTCGAGCGCAGAATCTCATCCTCGCGCAGCCGCATCCACGGGTTGCGATAAACCTCGCGGCTGCTGAGCGTGGTAATCGAAGCTGCCTTGGGATCAGGCGTGTCCGTCATTGCATCTCCTCAAGGGGTTTTCATACATCTCGTAAGGTTTGGGTGCCCCATGTCCCTCGCTTTTGGGGACATGGGAAAGCACGATGATGCACACCGCGATACTGGATGGGATAGCACAACACTACGCCATCGGATAACCATCCATCCCTACGGCTTAAACCCCACACTCGTCCACAGCGGCGCAGGATCATACACCGCCCCCGCAGCTACAGTGCGCCAGACCTTGCGGCTATTATGAATATCAGCCAGCGGATCGGCATCCAGCAGCAGTACATCGCCGCGCTTGCCCGCCTCCAGCGAACCCGATTCCTTCTCTACGCCCAACGCCCGCGCCGCGACAATCGTTGCCGATTGCAAAGCCTCAAGCGGCGTAAAGCCGGCCTGCACATAAATCTCCATCTCCCGATGCAGAGAGTAGCCGGGGATGCACTGGTCGGTCCCGGCCACAATCGGAATCCCTGCCGCGTGCAGCGTACGCAGTGACGAGACCAGCGCCTGCCATTCCGCCGTAGCCACTGCGGCCTTGTCTGCGGCCGCAGGCGGCGAATCCAGCGCCTCATGCAACTGCGGCGCAACATGATCCACTCCGGGTTCAAGCTGATCCAGCGGCACCGTGTTCATGAAGGTCTCAAAGAGCGCCATCGTCGGGTCCAGCACCGTGTGATGCGCCTGCAACGCTGCAATCAGCTCCTTGGCCTTCGGCCCATCCAACTCCACAATCGGCGGCTTGGTGCGGTCCAGCTTGCCATCCGCGCCGGTCGGCTGGTGCGCAAAATACGGGAACTCGTACTGGATGTGGTTGATCTGATCCATCCCGTCGTTGATTCCTTCAATCGCCGTCATCCCCTCGGGAATATGCCCAGTCACAGTCATGCCGCGCTCATGCGCCGCCGCGCTAATCGCCTTCACCACATCCGGCTTCACCGAGCTGTAAATCTTGATCTGCTTCGCCCCGGCGGCCTTGTATTTGGCTACTAAAGCAACCGCTTGCTCCGGCGTATCGGCAGTGACCGCGCCCAGCGAATATTGCCCAATGCCGTCGATGATCCCGGCAAATTCGAGATGTGGCCCAATCGCAGGATTCTGCTTGCGGTCCAATTCCTCATGCAGCGCATGAATGAAATCGAACTCATTGCCCACGTCGCGAACCGAGGTTACTCCGGCGGCCAGATAGATCGGTCCCCACTCCACCTGCTCGTAGTGGGCGTGCATATCCCACAGGCCGGGGATGGCGTATTTGCCGGTCGCATCCAGCACCGTCGCGCCTTTGGGAATCTTCACCGCACTGCGCGGCCCGGCGGCTGCAATCAAGCCATCTTTGATGACGATGACGCTGTCTGCAATCGCCGGTGCGCCGGTCGAGTCCTCCAGCGTAGCGCCAGTAATCGCCAGCAGCTTTGCCGGAGCAGTCCGCGCCGAGTCGCTCAGCTTCGCCAGCGCAGCCAGATTCGAGCGAACAGCGGCAGCTATAAACATGCCCAGATCTGCCTCATACGGCTCGCGCACCGCTTCAAAATGGTCGAACTCGGCATCGGTCGAAACCAGCGCGACCAGATTTTGCGCGTCGTCGATCCACAGCGACTCCTGCCCCCAGATCAGCCCGCTGACGGTAAAGCCATGCACGGCATGACCGTCGATGATCATCGTGTCCCCATGTTCAATATGGACGCTGGCCTGCGAAGGCAACACGGTAAACTGCTCCGGCTTGGCATGTGCAATCCACCAGCGCATCATCTCTTCCTGCATCGCCACCGGCGAGTAGCCGTCGGTGATGAACCACGCGCCCGCAGGCGTCGCCGACTGGCTCTTGCCATCGCGGGTAATGGAGATCTGCCCGCCATTGACGGTCAGCGCGTCGTCCATTCCAGATTGCCGCGAGGCCTGCCCTTTGGCCGTATAGCTCACCGGCTTTAGCCCCGCCGTCTCAAAGGTAAACACCGTCTCCAGCGGAACCTTCGTCCCGCGATCCGTAAAGAGAAAATGCGAGGTCAGCGTGGAGTTCTTATCCTTGCTCTCAATCGAGTAAGTCTCCTTGCCGATGGCTTTGGCAAACTTATGCAGCGTAAACGCACCCGACTGCGCTGGCTGCTGCTGTGCAACAGCGCAGGCCGCAAAGCCTGCAAGCAAAACCGCAATCGCAACCCTGCGGCCATGCCGCCCGCGCAGGAATGAAGAAGATTGAATCGGCAAATGAATTCTCCCATCGGCGCGCAGCGTCCGCGCCCGCTGCTCGGATTCTATCGCCGTCAGCCGCAGTTTTGTATCAGGGCATGACTTTCAGTCATGCCGCAAAACCCGATTAAATAATTTCAGGCTTTAGCCCCGGAGGGATTTTCTATCAAGATGACCGACTACAGATTGTCCATCGATACGCGTTTTATCTCTTCCAACTCCGGCTCTGGCGATTGCTCTTCCAGGCAGTATCTAAATTCTTCTAGAACGGGGCGTTGGACCTCTTTGAACATAGCGATTAAGTCCCTCATCATCCTTGAGAGAATCCAGTCCTTCCACCACTTCCCAGCACCGGGGCGGCCCTCTACTTTTATAGATACAGAGCCAGCATTCCCCACAACGCAATAGGGTGGCCAAATGAACTCGTCATAAAAATCAAACACTCCGCCTACACTTTTTGCCATCGGACACTCCCAATAGCGGTTCGCTAGTACCCACGCATCTATCCAACCATTCATGCGGGTAGCAAGAACAGTCGAGTCATTGGTGACAATAGAAAGCTGCATTTCTATGCAGAACGATCCATCGGGCCGCCGCTTAGGCAACTTCGCTCGCATCATCGCCTCCGGCTCTTGATTTCTTCCAACTCCGGCTCGGTGCCGCCGACCGCCGCGAGCCTCCGCGAAGCTCCCTGATGAATCAGCGCCTTCAACGCTTCGCGGAGCAGGGTCGTTGTCTCTGTCATACCTGACAATTCCTGCGCTTTTCGGACTAATTCGTCATCAAGGACCACGGTAGCTCTCATAGAATGCACCCTTTCATCGAGAATATCGCTGCCTGAAGAATAGATCGACCAGAATCCCAATCTGGACGACACAAAAAATCCCCGTGCGCGGCAACCAGCACACGGGGATTTTTGATCCATTAGACAGGCAGTTCAAACGCTTTGCATTCAAATGGAAGCAGCGAGCCGGGCTTTTCCTGGTCCCTAACCCCTAGTCCCTGCTTTTCAGAACCCCATCACGTTATAGCCGCAATCCACATAGATGGTTTCGCCGGTCACGGCGCTGGCCAGATCGCTGGCCAGATACAACGCCGTCCCGCCGACCTCGATCTGGTCCACGTTGCGACCGAGCGGGGCGCGAGCTGCATGGGCGCGCATCATCTCCGTCAGGTCACCAACGCCGCGCGCGGCCAGCGTCTTAATTGGCCCGGCAGAGATGGCGTTGACGCGAATATTCTTCGATCCCAGGCTCCACGCCAGATAGCGGACCGCGCACTCCAGCCCTGATTTGGCGATGGCCATTACGTTGTAATTGGGGACAACCTTCTCGGCAGCGTAGTAGCTCATCGTCATGATGCTGCCGCCCTCGGTCATCAACGGAACAGCCGCGCGGCTAACGGCAATCAGCGAGTAGACGCTCACGTCCATCGCCGTGCGGAAGCCCTCACGCGTCGTATTGATAAAATCGCCGCGCAGTTCGGAGGCCGGTGCAAAGGCTACGGCGTGGACGAGAATGTCCAGCTTGGTGTACTTCTCTTTGAGCGTGGCGAAGAGCGCATCAATCTCGGCGTCAACGGATACATCGCACTGGAAGCCGCTTGCGCCGGGCAGCTCGGCAATCAGATCCTGCGCCTCGGCCTTCATGCGTTCGTTCTGGTAACAAATGGCCAGGGTTGCTCCGGCCTCGTGCAGTTTTTGGGCGACGCCCCAGGCAATAGAGCGCTTGTTGGCCAGCCCGAAGACCACGGCCGTCTTACCCGCCAAATTGATCATGCTTGCTTTCATCCTCCGTGGCCTGCGCTCCTGCGTGGGATGCGAGGCACAACTGAAATAGTTTATCAGTCAGTAGGAGCCGCCCAGGTATTAACCGCCCAAATCGACCAATTCTACCTTGCCTGTCGGCCGTCCCAGAAAACGCGAACCCAGCCGCTCGAATTTCTCCACCGAATCCGTCGCAAAGCATTTCAACTCCGAAGCGTTCTCGGCTGGAAATGACTGGTAGGTCAGGGCTTCAGCCCTGACGTCAATGCCGGCTAAATCGCTGTGGGCTTTAGCCTCTGAGGAAAGCTTTTCGACGGATTGGCCTGCTTCTTCCTCGGCGATCTGGCCAAAATACCGAGAGGCAGCCTCCGCGGCGGCTTCGGCGGAGTCAATCACCCGCATCCCCGTCGGAACGGCGGCTTCAAAGAGCGGACGCAGCAGCGGGTAGTGGGTGCAGCCCAGCACCAGCGTGTCGGGATTCATCCCCAACGCGGCAGCTTCGGCGGTCAGCTCCTTCAGGTAAATACGAATCACCTCGGCTGTAACTGAATGGTCGATCCAACCCTCTTCCACCAGCGGAACCAGCAGTGGGCAGGCCTTTTCCAGAGTCCGTAGGCCGGCGGCGCGGCAGGCTGTGGCGTAAGCGTGGCTCTGCACGGTCGCGTCGGTGGCAATCACCAGCACGTCTCCGGTGCGCGAGGCGGCCCGCGCAGCCTCCGCACCAGGCTCAATCACTCCCAGCACCGGCACCGCCACAGCCTCTTGAATCGCGTCCAGAGCCAGCGCGCTGGCCGTGTTGCAGGCAATCACCAGGTACTCCGCCCCCTGCTCATTGACCAAAAACTGTGCGCTCTCCGCCGCGTACCGCGCAATCGTCCGCCGGGATTTGGAGCCGTAAGGCAAACGGGCCGTATCGCCCAGAAACGCATAGCGGGCCTGCGGCAGCCGCCGGGTCAGCGCCCGCAGCACCGTCAACCCGCCAAAGCCGGAATCAAATACGCCAATCGTAGGGTTCATTGTTCTCAAGCCGCAGGTCCGGTCAGGCGGGTCAGATCCGCAAGAGTCTTCGCTATCGAACACAACCCCATGAAGACGCTTCTGTCGTACGGATTGCTGGTCCCGTTCTTGTAGAGAATAGCGTTGAGGTTGTTATGAACAAAGCGGTAATTCTCTTGTATTCTTGGCACCGGTGGCATCTGGTCGCGCCAGAATGCATTGCATAGTTCACGCAGAATTCCTTCCGGTGTGCCGTTATGAATGTATGCGTCGGTGCCATTTAGATCGCTGGCTGATCTTTGGATTCGATAGGGATCGGATTCCCAAACGAACCAATCGTGGCGGCTCGGGTGCAAACTGGCCCAAGTAATCGTCATGCCCAATTCCAGAGGCATGTTGAACCGTGGCACAGACGTCGGAGTTACGCTCACTTCTACCCTGGAGAGATCGTGTATCGAGTATCGGCAACTCTGGATGAGTGTGAAGATTCTATTCAGCCTACGCTCCCCACCCGGAATCTCTGAAGCAAGATGAGGGACCAAGCCCAAATGGCAGAGTCCAACGATATAGGCAACATAGAGGTTGGAGAATTCTTCGTCGTAAGGGACGTTCAGGAAAACGCCTTTTGGGTCAGGCAGCCGAGGCACGCTTGCGCCTCTTTTCAGGTTCAGTGGAGTTCACATGCGTCTCGCCTCGGTTGGAGAGAGTAGCTTTGAACTCGTCCACAAGTTCCTGTATCGCTTTCTCACTCGCTTTGGAGATCGGGAAGTGTTTGGTCCACTCTTCACGAGTGGGCCAAGGGGCCGTAATGTGGATAGGCTTGCGCATGTCTACCGCTCCATCATACTGCGAATATGGCGAAATGGGAACAGCCTCACCGGCTCACCGAAATTACTGATTGGGAATAGCATCTCCGGCCAAATATGTCCGCGTCAAATCAGCATGTCCCGCCAGCGTTAGCCGCGTCTGCCCATCCACCAAAAACCGCACCGCTGTCACACGCGGCAGGTTGGCGTGCAGAGTCGCGCAGATGGATTGGATAGTCAGAGTCTCCACTTCGAGTCCCGAAGGATGGCTTGCGGCAAAGCTGCCGGTCAGGTTGACCACGGCCAGCAACGGCTCTTCGCCTTGCATATCGTTTGCTGCAGCCGCGTCTTTGGGTTTCCGCGGCTTCTCGATAGGGTTCCCCGCGGAATCCAGCCGAATAATTTGCCGTCCCGCCTGACTCGGCGCAGGCGTCGCGATGGCAGAAGCTCCAGTAGCCGGCAACAAAAAGACCTGTGCCACCGCCGCCGCACCGCCCGGTACCGGATGTGTGGAACTCGGGTCTGCATACAGATCCAGCAGCTTGCCCAGCACCGCCCGCGCGCGCGATCCTGGGTCGTCGAGTAGTGGCAGCGAGTGAACCTGCGCAATCAGTGAGTCGTCGTCATCGTTGGCCACCAGCAGCGTGGCCTGCTCCTCCGGAGCCACCTGCGGCGCGCGCGTCGGCGCCGAGTCCATGCCTGCAATCATCCGCTGGTGGGCGGTTTCGCGCAGCCTCCACAAGCCGGTGCCCATCGCCACCGAAGCAACCAGTAGAACGATCAGAATCACCGCCTGATAGCGGGGAATCATGAACTGGCGCAGGTTCATGGCTGGTGCGCCTCCGACCGCCAACTCACCAGCGCCGCGGCCAGCGCAGTGGCGATCCGCGCCTGGTAATCCTGGTCGTCCAGCTCCGCTGTCACGCCGTGATTGGCGTCGCGCTCTGGCGCAACCTCAATCGCGATTGCCGGGCAGGTCATGCTGTCAATCGCGGGCAGAGTCGTTCGGCCCAGCGTGACATTAAATCCGGCATGAAGCAGCGCGGAGTTCACCTCGCCGGCAAGCGCCGTGCTGCGTGTTACCCATGCGGCCTGCGCAGTCTTCCACGCGGCCCAGTGTGCAGGCTGCTTGGGTGCAAGCGATGACATAAAAATATGGATGCCCCCGCCGCTCTCCGACGCATGAATACTGAGGCAGGCCTGGGCGTCGGCGTGGTTGGCGATCTCCGCTCTTCGATTCGAATCGATAGCGGCGTCGGATTCGCGCGTCGTCACTACCTGAATTCCCCGCGCCCCGAGCAGCGAACGCAGCCGGACGCTGAGCGCAAGAGTAAGAGCCTTCTCCTGCTTGCCGTTGGCGAGCTGCGCGCCGGTATCATTGCCGCCGTGGGCCGCATCCAGCACCACCACGAAGCGCGCCGAAGGACCAGCGGGAGCGGGCGGGGCCTGCGCGAGTGCGGATTGCAATGGCGTAGTGAAGAATGCAAGAAGAGAGGCAATATAGAAACCCCGAATCGCACACTCACATACTGTGGACCTAGGCCGAGTTAATAGCCCCTCTGACAAAGAAGAACCCCTCCGAGAAGAATCAAGCGGGAGAAAAAGGCCCGATCTTCAAAGAGTATAGGTTGGGCGGCAGGTTTGTCTTTGATCCCGGAAAAGCCTCTGGACGCCGGCGATGTTTATGGATTTTCGTCGCGCACATAGAGCGTTGGGCCGCCGGGATACAGTCCCTGCGAGAGCCGCGCTGCCTCCTTGGCGCTGACCGGCGTCACGGTGATCGGAGCCGCCAGATGAAAATCAATCTCCGCCTCGGCAGGGATCCAGATTCCCGGCCCTGGTGTAGCCGCTGAAACCACCGTCC
>Ga0181519_10004377_pt1 | contig 11456 bp, 4 predicted proteins | sample PEATcosm2014_Bin_26_FD_121102 | JGI IMG/M metagenome (GOLD analysis project Ga0181519, IMG submission 121102) | Peatland microbial communities from MTU Mesocosm Facility, Houghton, MI, USA - PEATcosm2014_Bin02_10_metaG | ecosystem: Environmental > Terrestrial > Soil > Wetlands > Peat | place... | reverse complement strand
TACCACGAATCCGTGCCCGTCGACCTTGGCCACCTGGTCGTCGAGGTCGCGCACCAGGCCCACATAGGCGTCGTCGGTCATACCGTGAGCCGTGGCGAGGTGATAGGAGTGGAACAGGTGCCTAAAGCGGACGAACGGGTTCGGCTCGGGGTCGCCGAGGGGAAACTCGAGTTTGCTCACGTCGAGCTCGCGGCGCAGGACGTGGTCACCACCGTCCCCGGCGCGCGGGCAGCGGAACGGGTACGGCTCGGAGGCGTCGACGACGGTGCCGCAACCGCCGCACACCATCGTGCTGAGCAGCTCGCGTCCCGGGCTGGGTTCCTGGTGTTGCCGGTGCTGCTCGGTGGGGGTCTCCATAGTTGGAGGAAGTCTAGGCCCCTGGCCCCAAACGGCCCCAAAGCGGCCGCCGGTCTGCGCCGGGCCCCGGGTTCAGGACACCGCGACGGTCCCGGTGGCCTCGGCGTGAATCCCACGGAGGAACGCCACCGCCTCTGCCCTGTCCCTGGTCCGTCGCATAGGCGGCAGGGCCTTGACGAGAGCCGGGCCGTAGGAGGCGGTCGCGAGACGCGGGTCGAGCACGGCCACGACGCCCCTGTCGGTGGCCGTTCTGATCAAGCGGCCCGCACCTTGGGCGAGCAAAGTGGCCGCGCGGGGAAGATCGACGACCTGGAACCCGGCGCGGCCGGCCGCCTCGCGCCTGGCGCCCATCAAAGGGTCGGCCGGCCGCGGAAACGGGATCCGGTCTATGACGACGAGGCTGAGCGCCGGTCCCGGCACGTCGACGCCCTGCCAAAAGCTCATCGTCGCGAACAGGCATGCCGCCGACTGTGAGCTGAGGGCTTCGAGGAGCACGGCTTTGGGGAGCTCGCCTTGCACGAGGACGGGCCAGGGGAGCCTGGCGTCGAGAGCCTCGGCGGCAAGGCTCATCGCCCGCCGACTCGTGAACAGGGCAAGGGTGCGACCACCGGCCGCGAGGACGAGCGCCTCGATCTCGTCGTGGATGGCGGCCTCGGCCTCGGGGCGGCGGCGATCGGGAAGGGAGGTGGCGCAGTACAAGAGCCCGTTCTCCTTGTAGGCGAACGGGCTGCCGACGTCGAGCTCGCGCGTGGACCCGCTCGGCGCGCCCACGCGGGCCGCAAGCCCGCGCGGCAGTGTCGCGCTCGTCATGATGACGGGAATCTGCGAGAAGACCTGGGCGGCCATGGTCTGGCTCACATCGAGCGGCGCCGAGTGCATCGCAGGGCGCGAACCTCCGCTCACCCAGACCACCTCGTCGCCACCGGCCGAGAGGCAGGCGGTGAGCTCCTCACGGCAGCGGTCGACCCCGAGGAGCGCCCGCAGGCAGCGCTGCGCGGCCTCGCCGCCGCTTTGGCCTTGCCCGGCGCCGCCCAGTCCTCCTCCGGCCCCGGCGCCGCCGAGTGTCTCGCTGGCGCGGCGCAGCTCGGTACCGAGGCGGTCGAGCCGCTCGAGCACGGTCGTGACCTGTTCGCCCATCTCGCGACCCAGTCCAGGAGGCAGGCGTTGATCCTCCCTTTCGCCAAGGCGCTCCTCGAAATCGGCGGCAGCGGCGAGGACGGACTCGACGGCCCGGGCCGGGGCGGTGTCCTCACCTCGCTGGGCGCGGCGGCCCGCCGCGACGAGGGCGGCACGGGCGGCCGAGGCGAGGGCGCGAAGTCGCCCCGGGCTCACGTCCACCCCGAGGGACGCCGCCAGAACGTCCTCCAGCTCATGGGCCTCGTCGATGACGAGGGCATCGTGCTCCGGCAGCACCTCCCCGCCGAGTCTCAGGTCGGCACCGAGAAGGTGGAGGTTGACGACGATGATGTCGGCGGCGGCCGCCCGCGCCCGCGCCGCCTCGGCGAAGCACTCGCCGCCGGACGGGCAACGGCGCGGCCCGGGGCACTCGTCGGCGGTGACGCTCAGGCTCGACCAGGCCGCGCCCGACGGCTCGAAGCCGAGCTCGGCCCGGTCCCCGCTCACGGTCGACTCAGCCCACTCGGCAAGGCTCCGCACCTCTTCGCCCACGCGCCGGGCCGCCACGGCCCGGGCGGAGCCGCTCTCGCTCCGGGCGCTCCGCGCCCCGACCGGCCCGGAGCCGGTGGCCTCCGGCCCGAGGCCCTCGTCGTCAGCCGCATCCGAGTCGAAGGGCGCGTCCATGCGCTGCTGTTCCCCGAGGCGCTCGAGCTCGATGAGCCGTTGGCGGCACAGGTAGTTCGACCGCCCCTTGAGCACGGCCCACTTGACGGGACGGCCGAGACCTTTCGCCACGAGAGGCAGGTCCTTGTTGGCCAATTGGTCCTGCAGAGCCTTGGTGGCCGTGGCGATCACGACTCGCTTCGCCGAGGCGACGGCGGGCACGAGATAGGCGAGGGACTTGCCGGTGCCCGTGCCGGCGCCCACGGCGACGTTGCCCCCCGAGGCGAGCGCCCTCGCCACCGCCTCGGCCATCTCGAGCTGCCCGGTACGAACCTCACCCGAGGGGAGGGTCGCGACGACCTTTCTCAGCAGGTCGGCGACGCCCGGTTCGGTCACTGTGGCGACGCTACCGGAAGCCAGCGCGCCCGAGGGGTGCCGACAAGTCGGACCCACGGCGCCGGCGCCCGCGGGCGGCGTGGCCGCTCAGGACGAGCCCGACCGACCGGGAGTGGTGCCGACGGCACCGGCGACCGGCTCGGTCTGACGCCGCAGGGCCTCGAGGGCACAGAGCACCTCGGCACGGGGACCGCACACGGCAAGGCGCTCGAGGTTGCGAAGGTGCGAGACCGAGCCCACCTTCCGCCCGGTGAGGTCGTGAATCCCGATCTGCGCGCCCACATAGCGCTTCGAGTCGAACTCGAGCAGCTCGACGTGGCCGCGAGCGGCGCACATCTCGACCAGCTCGTCGCGGCCGAGCCAGGACTCGTCGTTGCAGGACACGACGACGACTGTCGCCTCGATGTTGCTGACGATCTCGCCCAGGGCCGCCGCCATCGTAAGGCGCGAGTTGAACTCGCTGCGGGTGGCGGGGCTCCTCGAGTCGGCGCGCTTGCAGGCGATCCCGTAGTGGTCCGGGGCATCCCACCTGATCAGAGTCTCCCAGACGTGATAGTTGGTGAAGTAGCGGTGCTGGTTGTAGGGCGGGTCGAGGTAGGCGAAGTCGACCGGTCCGATCGATGCGATGGCGTGCCTGGCATCGCCGCGGATCGCCCGACCCGGTCCGGCGAGCAGGTCCGGGACCCTCAACAGGAGGGGATTCCAGGCGCGCGGAGCCCACTTCTTCAGGTAGGCCATCTGCAGCCCGGTCGTCGAGTCGACACGGTCGGCCGCCTCGAGCAGGCTCGTGAGCAGGACCGGGTACAGGTGCTGCGTCCGGTACCGCTCCTCGATCGCGTCCCGGATCGCGTCCACGCGGGCGCCGTTCTCGGGCCGCAGGTAGCGCGACCGCTCGCAGAAGACCTCCGTGAAATAGCCGCTCCGGCCCGGCAGCGCGTTCAGCTCCGCGATCACCTCCGCCAGCTCGGCGTGGTCCAGCGAGGCGGCGTCGGTGCCTATGTAGCACTGGGCCAGCACCTCTGAGTAGGTGGCGGTGTCGACCGCGGTCACGAAGGCCCCGCGTCGCTTCAGCTCCTGGGCGACACGGGTCGTACCTGTGAACAGGTCGGCCGCTGTCGTGGCGCCGCAGCCCGAGGCGAGGGCGGCGATTGCTTGCACGAGGCGCCGTTTCGAGCCGAGGTACTTGATCACAGGGTGCAAGATGCCTGGGCCGTCGCCATCGCTCCAAGGTACCTCCGCGGTCCGAGGTGACCGCGACAGCCGCTCGGTAGTGTTCGGTCGTGCTTCACCTCTCCAGTGCCAGCCGCGCCGGGCCTCTGGCGGCGGCGCTGGCCGAGATCCTGGCCGATCCGCCCGAGGACCCGATGACACCGGAATGGGTCGCCGTGCCGACCATGGCGATGCGCCGGTGGCTGGCTCTCGAGCTCGCGAGGTCCCTCGGCAGCTCCGGGCCTGGAGCCGCCGACGGGGTGGCGGCGAACATCCGGCTGGGCTTTCCAGGAACGCTCCGCCAGGTCGTCCTCGAGGCGGGCAGCGCCGGCGAGTTCGACCCCTGGCAGATCGAGTACCTGGTCTGGGCAGTGCTGGACGTGCTCCGCTCCCACGGCGCCGACGAGCGTCTCGGCCCGCTCACGGAGCTGCCGCAAGGGGCCACCTGGTTCAGTCGGGCGCGGCGCCTCGCCGACATGTTCGACCGGTACTCGATTCGCCGGCCCGAGCTCGTGCTGCACTGGGCGGCAGGCCGCGACGTGGACGGCACCGGCAGGCCCCTCGCGGACCACGACAGGTGGCAGCCCCATCTCTGGCGCCTGGTCCGCGACCGCATCGCGGCTCCGAGCCCGCCCGAGCGCCTGCCCGGACTGCTCGAGGACGTCCGCTCCGGGGCCCTTTCGCTGGAGCTGCCCGCCCGTCTGTGCATCTTCGGCGTCACGACGATTCCGAGCGGTGCGCCCTTCCTCGAGCTGCTCGAGGCCGTCGCCGCTCGTCACGAGTTGCACATGTTGCTGCTCGACCCCTCGCCCGACACGTCCGCGCGGGTGCGGCAGGCGGCGCTGGAAAGGCCGGCGCCTCCGACGCGCCTGCGGGCCGACGACCCGTCTGACGCCGAGGTGCGCATGGTTCACCACCCGCTGCTGCGATCCTGGGGACGTCCCTATCGCGAGCGCACGGTGCTGCTGGCGGCGGCCGAGTCTCGGGGAATCCCGGCGGCGACTCAGGTCGGCGGGCCGGCGGACAGCGACCGCGGGACGGCCGGGACACTGCTCGCCCGGCTCCAGCAGGATCTGCGAGCTGGTCGCGCGCCCGCGGGCGACTTCGTGCTCGGGCCCGACGACCGCTCGATCCAGGTGCACTCCTGCCACGGGCAGGCCCGCCAGGTCCAGGTGCTTCGTGATGCCATCTTGCACCTCCTCGCGCAAGACCCGAGCCTGCGGGAGGACGACATCGCCGTGCTCTCGCCGGCGATCGACCAGTTCGCGCCTTTGGTGCAGGCGGGCTTCGGGGCCTCCGTGGAGGGCGGGGACCCCCCAGACGACGGCACGCCCCGGCTCTCGTACCGCATCACCGACCGCTCCCTTCGCGAGTCGTACCCGGCGCTGGCGGCACTCGACGCGTTGCTCGCGCTCGTCTCGGGCCGGTTCAGCCTCTCCGAAGTCATGGAGTTCGTTTCTCTGCCGGTAGTGAGCAGACGCTTCGACCTCGACGACGACGGGCTGCGGACGATCGCCGCCTGGGTCAGCGAGGGCAACGTGCGCTGGGGGCTCAACGGCCCGCAGCGCACGCCGTGGGGCCTGCCGGCGGAGTTCGCCGCCAACACGTGGCGGCACGCTCTCGACCGCATCCTCATGGGTGTCGCCGTGAGCGACGACGAGGTCGGCCTCGCGCCGGGAGGGATCGCGCCGCTGGCGGTCGAGAGCGGCGACATCGCCGTCGCCGGACGTCTCGCCGATCTTGTCGGCGCCCTGGAGGCGCTGGCCGATGACTTCAAGCGCGACAGGTCCGCCGCCGCCTGGTGCGAAGCCCTCCGGCGTGCGATCGACCGGTTCTTCGCCGTGGAAGAGGCCCAGCAATGGCAGCTCGACAAGCTCAGGCGCCTCGTGGCGGAGATCGAGGAGCAGGCGAACGTCGGCGGCAGCCCCGCAACGGTCGCGCTGTCACTGCGCGACGTCCGGCGCCTGCTCGCCGATCGGCTGCAGGGCTCGCCGCCGCGCTCGGAGTTCTTCCGCGGCGGGATCACCGTGAGCTCGCTGACGCCGCTGCGCTGGCTGCCCTTCCGCGTGATCTGCCTGCTCGGTCTCGACGAGGTCGGCACGAGCGGCGCGGGCGGCGTCGACGGTGACGATCTCGCCGCCGTCGCCCCTCTCGTCGGTGACCACGACCCGCGCTCTGAGGTCCGCCAAGCGCTCCTCGAAGCCCTTCTCGCGGCCACCGACCACCTCGTGGTCACCCGCACCGGCCACAACGTCCGCACAAATCTCGAGGTGCCGGCCGCGACCGTGCTCGCCGAGCTGCGCGACACGATCAGGGCGACGCTCTCGCCTCTCGACCAGGCCGACTACCGGGGCCAGGTCGAGACGGTCCACCCCTGTCAACCTTTCGACGTCCGCTGCTTTCTCCCCGGCGAGCTGAACATGCCCGGGCCGTGGAGCTTCGACAGTGCGGCCTTCGACGGCGCGGTCGCCCGGCGCAGGCGAACTGCCGAGGACCGGCCCTTCCTTCACGGCGTCCTGCCGCCGGCTGCGGACATCGGATCGGTGATCAGCCTCACCGAGCTGAAGAGGTTCTTCAATCACCCCATCAAGGCCTTCCTCAGGCAGAGGCTGCAGCTCCACCTCCTCGGCGAGGACCGTGAGCCGTCCGACGACCTGGCCACCTCGCTCGACGGCCTGGAGCACTGGGGGGTGGAGGACAGGCTGCTTGCGGCTCGCTTCGCCGGGCACAGCAACGCAGAGTGGGAACGCCACGAGCGGGCCATCGGAACTCTGCCCCCCGGCGCGCTCGGCGATTCGGTGCTGAAGGGCATCGAGGAGTCGATCGACGAGGTGCTCGCCGCCGCCGACGCACTGAACATCGACCCGACCCGCGATGACCGGCTTCTCGTCGACGCCGAGCTCCGCGACGGCACCCGCGTCGTGGAGACGGTCGTCGGTCGCTGCGCGGACCTGTCCCCGGGGCCGGCCCTGCTCACCTGCAGCAGGGTCTCGCCGAAGCGCCGGATCGCCGCCTGCCTCGACCTCGTGTCCCTCGTGGCGACGGACCCCGTCACCAACTGGCGAAGCGTTGTCGTGGGCAGGGCCGAGAGGGGCGCCGGGATCGCCACCCTCGAGCTCGTCGCCCGCGGCGAGACGCCCGCCGCCCGGCGTCTCCTTGCCACCGAGGCGCTCGAAGTGGCGGTGGACTGCTACCGCCGCGGCATGCGCGAGCCCATCCCCCTCTTCTCGTCCTTCTCGTACAAGCTCCACAAGGGCACGGCGGGCGAGGGCGACTGGCAACCCTACGAGGGGCACGGCGATGGTGACGACGAGGCGAACAGGCTCGCGCTGGGAGAGCTCACGCTCACCGAGCTTTACGCCCTGCGAGCCCGAGACGAAGACCCGCCCGGCAGTGCCGGAGAGCGGGCGTTGCGATTCGCCCACTACCTGTGGGCTGCGATGGACGCCGGCACCGAGGAGACGGGGTGAGCTCGCACGGCCTGTTCGACCTGTGCGGCACCTTGCCCCGCGGCCGCGTCGCGATCGAGGCGAGCGCCGGGACCGGAAAGACCTACACGCTCGCAGGGCTCGTGCTGCGATACGTGGCCGAGGAGGACGTCCCGGTCGACAGGCTGCTCATCGTCACCTTCACTCGCGCCGCCGCGGCCGAGTTGCGCGACCGCGTGCGCTCCCGGCTGATCGAAGCGGTGGAGGCGCTGCGCGCCAAGCACGCCCCGGACGACGAGCTCCTCGCCTTCGTGGCCCGGACCGACCCCGAGCGGCGCCTCGGGCGCCTGGAGCGGGCGGTCGTCGACTTCGACTCGGCCACGATCACGACGATCCACGGCTTTGCCCAGCAGTTCCTCTCCACCTTGGGCTCGGCGGCCTCGGGCGATCTCGACGCCACCCTCCTCGACGACACCGCAGAGCTCCTCCGGGCCGTCTGTGCCGACGTCCTCGCGGCGGAGTCCCTCGCCCACTCGGAGACCGTCGCGCCGCTGCCAGCTTTGAAGGACCTCTCCGACATGGCCGCCAAGGTGCTCGGCAATCCGGGGATCCGGCTCCTTCCCGACGCCGACGACACCGAGGTGACCCCTGCCGTGGCGCGGCTCCGCCGTCTGGTCGACCGCGCCGTGGAGGAGGTCCACCGGCGGCGTCGCGCAGCGGGCACGGTCTCGTTCGACGACCTGTTGACCGAGCTCCGGGACGCCCTCGACAAGAGCCCGGCGGCGGCGGCTGCTCTGCGCCGGCGGTTCCAGATCGTCCTGATCGACGAGTTCCAGGACACCGACCCGGTGCAGTGGGCCATCTTCTCCGCGCTCTTCGGGCTCCCCGGCGACGACTCGACGCTCGTGATGGTCGCCGACCCCAAGCAGGCGATATACGCCTTCAGGGGGGCGAACGTCCATACCTACCTGGAGGCCGCCCACAAAGCGGGGACGCAACGCTCGACGCTCGGGGTCAACTGGCGCTCCAACGGCGCCCTTCTCGGCGCGCTCGAGCAGACCTTCAAGGGAGCGACCTTCGGAGACCAGAAGATCGAGTTCGTACCCGTAGCGCCGACCTCCGGGCACCGCGACCTCCGCCTCGAGACCGAGGACGGCGCCGCGCTGCCCGCCCTGTGGCTACGCCTGGCTCTCGGAGACGACCTGCCCCGCACCAACAAGGGCCGCGTCCGCACCCAGGATGCCGTGGAGGCGATCGCCGACGACCTTGCCGAGAAGGTCCGGGATCTCTTGGACACAGCCTGGCTCCCTGCCGCGGACGACGGCAGGCCGAGACGTCGTATCCGCCCGAGCGACATTGCGGTTCTCGTCCTCACCCACAGGGATGCCGAGACGATGCAGGCGGCGCTCAGGCAAAGGGACATCCCTGCGGTGGCGATCCGCTCCGACAGCGTCCTCAAGTCCCCGGCCGCCACACATTGGCGGTGGCTGCTCACGGCCATCGCGCGGCCCAACGACCCGACGAGGGCGCGCACGGCAGCGTTGTCCTGGTTCTTCGGATGGTCGGCCGAAAGGCTGGCCGCCGCCGAAGACGAGGAGCTGAGCCGGGTGCAAAGCCAGCTTGCCGCCTGGTCGGACACGCTCGCGAACAAGGGCGCGGTCGAGTTCTGCTCGCGCGTGTGGTCCGAGAGCGCCGTGACCGCCCGCGTGCTCGGGACCGCCGACGGCGACCGCAGCATCACCGACCTCGACCACATCGCCGGCCTGGTCCAGGCGGCCTCCAGCCAAAGGCGGCCGACGCCTGACGGGCTGCTGGCCGTTCTCGAACAGCCCGCCCCGGCGCCCACCGACGACCCGGAGAACGACGTCACGGCGCGCCAAGTCGAGTCCGAAGCCGACGCGGTACGGCTCATGACCATCTTCGTCGCCAAAGGCCTGGAGTTCCCGGTCGTGTGCGTCCCGACCCTTTGGCGTGGGCCCTCCCAGGTTCGCCGGGAGGTCATGTACCAGGACCCGGTGACCGGGCTTCGCACCTTCGACATCGCGAACAACGCCGGGTGGCCGACCGCCTCCGAAGCCAGGCAGCGCAAGGCCCTCGCCAACCGCGAGGTCCTGGGCGAGAACCTCCGTCTCCTCTATGTGGCGCTCACGCGTGCCGAGCACGGCACGCTCTTGTGGTGGAGCCGGACGGAGGGATCCGACATGACGGGGCTGGCCCACGTGCTCTTCGCGAGGCAGCGGGGCGACATAGACGCCGACCTGTTCTCCGAGTACCGGGCGCTGCTGCCCGACGACGCCGATGCGCGCAGCTTCCTGGAGGAGGCCTTCGCCGCGTCCGGAGACGCCGTGGCGGTGAGCCTGACAATTCCGAGACACCGCCGGACAGAGCCCTGGAAAGGCTGGGCCGGCGCCGCTAGAGCCGCGGATGATCTCGAGCTGGCGGTCATGGGCCGCCCTCCCGACCGGAGCAGGCGGAGGTGGTCGTTCAGCGCCATCAGCCGCCAGGCGACCGACGATGAGCTCGACCCGGGGGACGAGACTCTCGGAGATGCGGGGGCGGCCGACGAGAACGCCGACTCGACCGAACCGGCGGCCATCGTCCAGGACATCGACGACGGGACCGGGTCGGATCTGCCCCTCGGAGAGGTGCCGGGCGGGACCCAGTTCGGCACGCTCGTCCACGAAGTGCTCGAGCGGGTCGACTTCGCGGCGGCCGATCTCGACGACGAGCTGCGTGCCCGCGTGGAGGACAGGTTGCGCTGGAACCCTTGGCCCGTGACCGCAGAGACGCTCGTAGCAGGTCTGCGCGCCACCATCGAGACCCCGCTCGGGCCGCTCTTTGACGGCAGGCGCCTCAGGGACCTGGCGAACAGCGAGCGACTCGGTGAGCTGAACTTCGAGCTCCGTCTCGGCGAGAACGGGCGGGCCGCGACCGACCGCGACATCGGAGTCCTCGTCCTCGGCCACCTCGGGGAGGACGACCCGCTGCGGCCCTGGGCACAGCGCCTCGCGTCCGGGCTGTTCAACGTCGAGCTCGCCGGACATCTCACCGGCTCGGTCGACCTGGTGGCGCGCGTGCGCGGGGACGAGGGCGGGGCCGCGCAGAGGGACGACCGCTTCGTGGTCATCGACTACAAGACGAACGTGCTCGGCGCGCTCGGCTCTCTTCCGCAGGCGGCTGACTACCGTCCGAGCCTCCTGCCGGCCGCGATGGCTGAGCACCACTACCCGTTACAGGCATTGCTCTACGAGGTGGCGCTGCACCGCTACCTGCGCTGGCGCGTCCGCGGTTACGAGCCCGCCCGACACCTCGGCGGCATCGCCTACCTGTTCGTGCGGGGCATGGCCGGCGAGGCCACGCCCGTGGTGGACGGGAGCCCCTACGGGGTGTTCGGTTGGAGAGTTCCGCCCGCGCTCGTGAGCTCGCTCAGCAACCTGCTCGACGGCGCCGAGCCGGTGCCGTGAGCGGGGCCGTCCCGCTCTCGGGCGACGACCTGGCGCTTGTACTGCCCTTTGTGCAAGCAGGGGTTCTCGACGCCGCCGACGTCCACGTCGCGAGCCTCATCGCCCGGACCGTGCCCCGCGTGGAGCCCGAGGTGCTGCTCGCGTCCGCCCTTGCCGCCCGGGCCGTCCGCCTCGGACATGTCTGCGTCGTGCTCGCCGGCCTCGCCCGGTCGGTCGTGGTCGAGGAGACGGACGCCGGAGCGACCGGCCCACTCGGATGGCCCGACCCTGCGCGGTGGGGACGCCTCCTCTCCCAGAGCCCGGCCGTCCGCAGTCCGGCCGACCCCGAGGGGGACGTCGTGCTGCCCCTCGTCTGGGACGGGGCCCGCCTCTACCTCGAGCGCTACTGGCGCTTCGAAGAGCGCGTCGCCCACGATCTGCTCCGCCGGGCGGCGGACGCCTCGAGCCCGGCGGACCCCAACGAGCTCGGGGCGATCCTGCGACGGCTCTTCGACGCGAACGCCGGGACCGGGCCGGGCGAGGTCGAGCCGAGACAGCTCGAGGCCGCCATGGCCGCTTTCAGCAGCCGGATCACGGTCATCGCCGGGGGTCCCGGCACGGGCAAGACGCTCACAGTCTCCCGTCTTCTGGGCGCCGCCTACGAGCTTGCCCGCGATCAGCGGCGACAGCTGAGCGTCGCCCTCGCAGCCCCGACGGGCAAGGCCGCAGCCCGCATGGAGGCGGAGGTGCAGAGATCGGCCATCCTGGGCGAGTTCGCGGAGATCTCGGAGCCGATGAGAACGACCCGGGCCCGGACGCTCCACCGCCTGCTCGGGATCGGCAC
>Ga0181519_10004376_pt1 | contig 11456 bp, 10 predicted proteins | sample PEATcosm2014_Bin_26_FD_121102 | JGI IMG/M metagenome (GOLD analysis project Ga0181519, IMG submission 121102) | Peatland microbial communities from MTU Mesocosm Facility, Houghton, MI, USA - PEATcosm2014_Bin02_10_metaG | ecosystem: Environmental > Terrestrial > Soil > Wetlands > Peat | place... | reverse complement strand
GTGCTGCTCCGCCGCGCCAACGATCAGATCGAGGGCTTGGCCGAAGACAAGCGGTCGCTGATCGAAGAGACGCAGGCCGACGCATTGACCGGTTTACACAACCGGCGCGGCTTCGACGAGCGTTTGGCGGCCGCGCTCGAGGAGGCGGCCCAGAAGGACGGCACGGTCGCGCTCGTCGCACTCGACCTCGATCACTTCAAGGCCTACAACGACCACTTCGGACATATCGCCGGAGACGAGGCTCTAAAAAACGTCGGGCGTGCGCTCACCACCGTCGTGACGCGTCAGCGCGACGCGGCGTGCCGCATCGGCGGCGAAGAGTTCGCGGTCATCCTGCCCTTCACCGACGAAGAGGGCGCCATGACCATCGCCGAGCGGATTCGCGCGCAGATCCTGCACATGAACGTTCAGCACGCGCCCGGTTACGACAGGCTGACCGTCAGCGTCGGGCTGGCGGTGGCTCTCGGCGGCCAGATCGACAGCAAGACGCTCTACGGTCGCGCCGACAAGGCGCTCTACCGGGCTAAGCGCACCGGCCGCAACCGCATCCAACGCTACTTGCCCGCGCTCGAGCGAAACGCCGACGAAAGCCTGCGGGCGGGTTGATCCGCCCCGAGGTCAACCGGCCCTGACGCCGACGATTTCTTCGATATAGAGGGTCGTCCCGGTGCCTTGCTCGCGGTGCGCGAGGTACACGGAGATCGAACGGTCGGTCAGCAGTTCGGTGCGAAGCCGGCCCTCGAGTTCCGAGCCGTCGGCCATGCGCACGCGTACCGCGTGCCCGGCCCAGTCTCGCAGTTCCTCGATCTGCATAGAACGTACCACCGTCTTCATCTGTTATTGAGTAGGACGCCCCGGCTGCGCGCCGCGTTCCGGCGAATCCCGGCGCGAGGCGGTGGACCGGCCTCAGCGAAGCCAGCGGCGTGGAGAAAGTTCTTACCGACAAGGCGCCCGCGCCGATCGGACCCTACAACCAGGCGATCCGCGCCGGAGACTACCTGTTCTGCAGCGGACAGATTCCCCTCGACGCGGCAAGCGGCGAGCTGATCGGCGACGATGCGACCTCACAGACCCGCCAAGTCATGCGCAACCTGGCCGCGGTGCTCGAGGCGGCCGGAGCGCGCTTCGAGGACGTCGTGAAGACGACGATCTTCCTCATCGACATGAACGATTTCGCCGCGGTCAACGCGGTCTACGCGGAGTCGTTCGGGGCCGTCGCGCCGGCCCGCTCGACCGTGGCCGTCGCCGCGTTACCCCGAGGAAGCCGCGTCGAAGTCGAAGCGATCGCCTTCATCGGTTGAAGCCGAGCCGCGATACCGGAGGCTATTGCGGGAGCGCGGCCAAATCGCGGCCGGCGGCCGAGGCCACTTCCGGTTCGTTGGAGCCGAGCGCGAGCTTGTACTCGCCGCGGGCGAGCGCGCTCTTCCCCTGCTCGGCGTAGGTCGTTCCGAGCAGGTAATGCAACCGCCCGTCACCCGGCGAGACGCTCAAGCCCTTGATGAAAGCGGCTTCGGCGAGCGCGTACAGATGGTGATCGCGATAGTCGCAGCCCAAGTCGACGTAGGCGTCGCGCGCCAGCGGATCCAGCGCGAGCGCGCGCAGATAGAGCCGCACCGCGCCCTCCCAACTGTGTTCGGAATCTTGGATGTAGCCGAGATCGATCAAAGCTTCCGAGCGGTCGGGACGCACGGTGTTGGCGTGCTCGAACAAGGTGTGCGCGCGATCCAGCGCCCCCTTTTCGACGTAGGCGTCGCCGAGATTGACCAACGCCGGATAATCCTCGGGTGAAATCGAGAGACACCGCTCGAGCAAACCAATGGCCCTGTCGACGCGCCCTAAATCGAGATACGTGCTACCCAGCTCGCTGAGCACCTCGCACGAGCTCGGCGAGAGATCGAGCGCGCGTTCCAGGAAGACTACCGCTTCGAGCGGTTTCCGCTCGTAGCGCAGGACTTGCCCGATGTTGAATTGCGCGGCAGGGTCGAAGGGTTTGGTCGCGGCATCGTGCCGCAGGTCGGATTCCCAAATCGCGAGGTCCCCGCGCCGGATGTGCAAGAGGGTGAGATTCGGATACGCGCCGACGCTGGGGATGCTCTCTTGAAACTGCTCGATCGCCTCGCCGATCCGATCCTGCGTCGCGTAGACGCCGCCCAACCGGTTGTGCGTCTCACGATCGTCGGGCGCGTAACGTAGGATTGCCTGAAAGGTCCGCTCTGCGGCGGCCAGATCGGATTGGCGATAGTACAAATCACCGAGATAGCGAGCGGGCTCGATCTCGTGCGGATGACCGGCAACGTAGAGCGCGAGCGCCTTCACGGCGAGGTCCAAGTGGCCGCCGGCGACCGTCGCGCGTGCCTCGGAGACCGCTTGACCGGGGTTCGACGGCAACACGTCCTGCGAGCGAGCATCGCCGGAGTTCGCGTGGGTGACCGCGGTTTGGGCCCGGGCCGGGGCGGCGCAAGCAAGGGTGACGGCCGCCAGGGCGACCGCCGCGAGGACGCTACCGCGCACGCTCGCCATGATCACACTTCGCACTTCGGCGTTGGACGGCGTCACCCTCGCGGTTTCGGAAACAGCGTCCGGCGGTTTCTTCAGGACGGCATCACCCTCGCTCGCCCCTACGGGTGCGTCATGTCCTTGGGGACGACGAACCGGTCGAAGTCCTCGGGGCTGACGTAGCCCAAAGTCAGGGCGGCCTCGCGTAAGGTCGTGCCGTCGTGGTGCGCGCGCTTGGCCAATTCGGCCGCCTTGTCGTATCCGATGTGCGGCGAGAGCGCGGTAACGGTCATCAACGACTGCGCGAGATAACCGGCGATCTTGGCTTCGTCGGCGCCGAGCCCTTCGATGCAGTGCTCGCGGAACATCGTGCACGCGTCGCGCAAGAGCGTCGTCGAGTGCAAGAAGTTGTAGATCATCACCGGGTTGAAGACGTTGAGTTCGAAGTTGCCCTGCGAGGCTCCGAACGAAATGGCCAAATCGTTTCCGTAGACTTGCACGCAGACCATCGTCACCGCTTCACATTGCGTCGGGTTCACCTTACCCGGCATGATCGAACTACCCGGTTCGTTTTCGGGCAGGATCAGCTCGCCGATGCCCGCGCGTGGCCCGGAGCCGAGCCAGCGAATGTCGTTGGCGATCTTCATTAACGCGGCGGCGAGTTGCTTGAGCGCGCCCGAGGCAAAGACGAAATCGTCGTGCGAGGCCAAGGCCGCGAATTTATTGGGGTGCGAGCGGAAGGGCAAGCCGGTCAGCTCGGCGATCTTGTGCGCCGCGCGCTCCGCGAATTCGGGATGCGCGTTGAGGCCCGTGCCGACCGCGGTGCCGCCGATGGCCAGGTCGTAAATGTGTTCGAGCGCCTCGCGCGAGGCGGTCATGGCGCGGTCGAGTTGATTGACGTAGCCCGAGAACTCCTGGCCGAGCGTCAGCGGCGTCGCGTCTTGTAAATGCGTGCGCCCGACCTTGACGATGCCGGCCCACTGCAGCGCCTTCGCGTCGAGCGCGTCCCGTAATTGCCGGACCGCGGGCAACATCTCGACCATGGCCGCCGCGGCGGCCATGTGCATCGCCGTCGGAAACGTATCGTTCGACGACTGCGACATGTTGACGTGGTCGTTGGGATGGATCGGCTTCTTCGAACCCATCTCGCCGCCGGCCAATTCGATCGCGCGATTCGAGATGACCTCGTTGACGTTCATGTTGGTCTGCGTGCCCGAGCCGGTCTGCCACACGCGCAGCGGGAAGCTCGCATCGAGCGTCCCGGCGATGACCTCGTCGGCCGCGCGCACGATCAAGGCGGTCTTCTCGGCGTCGAGTTTGCCCAAATCGTGATTGACCAGGGCGGCCGCTTTCTTCAACGTCGCCATGGCCTTGACCACGGCCCGCGGCATTTGGTCGCGCGGCGTCGCGCCGTCGCCGATGTCGAAATGGATCAACGAGCGCGCGGACTGCGCGCCGTAGTACTTGTCGGCGGGGACCTCGATCTTGCCCATCGAGTCGCTCTCGACGCGCGTCTTGGCCCCGTTGCCGGAAATCGTCGTGCTCATTCCGGGGCCTTCTCCACCGGGGCGCCCGGTTGCTCTCGGCGGAGGAGTGCGGGGAACAGGCGAAGGTTCGCTCCCATGACACAAGTCGCACGTTCGCTCCGCGCCTCACTTCTGCTCGTGGCGCTCTGGCCCGCCGCGGCCGCAGCCCAAGGCGCCCCGCCGCCGGCCCCCGCCGCCAGCCCCGCGGCCACGCCCACGCCCGTTGCCGAGAGCCCGGCGGTGGACAAGCGGGCCAAGGCCGAGTTCCTGGCCTGGCAGAAAGGCTCGCTCGACAAGTCGCAGTACACGAATCGTTTGAGCGACGTGGCCACCGACGCGGTCGTGACGCAGGTCTCGCCGCAGCTCAAGGCGCTCGGCGACGTCCTGACCGTGCAGTTCACCGCCGGTTGGGTCCTCAAAGCGGTCGACGTGAACGACAACGCCTACCAGTACTTGGTCACCTGCTCGAAGGGCAGCATGATGATGCTCTACGTGCTGACGCCGGAAGGCAAGGTCGACGGGATCAAGTTCAGGCCCGCCACGCCGACACAATGACCGAAGCCGTCGTCGCGCCGGCGCTCAACGTGCGCCGGCTCAGCCCGATCGATTTCCTGGAGCGGACGGCGAGCGTGTTCCGGGACAAGGTCGCGGTCGTCGACGGCGACGTGCAGCGCACGTACCCCGAGATGCTGGCCCGGGTCTATCGCTTCGCGCACGTTTTGCAAGCACTGGGCATTCGAGACGGCGCGCGCGTCGCGGTGCTGGCCAAGAACGAGTCGACGCTGCTCGAAGCGCACTTCGCGGTACCGCTGGCCGGCGGCGTGCTCTGCGCGCTCAACACGCGCTTGGTGGCGAGTGAGATCGAATACATCGCGGCGCATTGCGGGGCCAGCGTCATCGTCTACGACGCCGACTTCGCAACGCTCGTCGCGGACATCGCGCCGCACGTCGCGCGAATCTGCGTGGGCGGCGACGGCAGCGTGCCCGAACTCGGCGCGTTGCTCGCGGCCGCTTCGGCCGAGCCGATCGAGAATCCGGTAAGCGACGAAGACGCGGTTATTTCCATCAATTACACCAGCGGCACGACGGGCAAGCCCAAGGGCGTCATGTACACGCATCGCGGCGCGTACCAGAACGCGTTGGCCGAAATCTTTCACGCCCGGCTGCAACCGGAGAGCGTCTATCTCTGGACTCTGCCCATGTTCCACTGCAACGGCTGGTGTTTTCCGTGGGCGGTCACGGCCGCCGGCGCGACGCACGTCTGTTTGCCCCGCGTCGATCCCGCGCACATCTTCGCCCTGATCGAGCGCGAGGGCGTCACGCACATGTGCGGCGCGCCGACGGTCTTGATCGCGCTGGCCAACCATCCCGAAGCACGGCCTTTCCCGCATCCGATCTCGGTCACGACCGCCGGCGCCCCGCCGGCGCCGACGACGATCGCGCAGATGGAAGCCCTCGGCGCGCGCATCACCCACGTCTACGGGCTCACCGAGACCTACGGACCGGTCACGGTCTGCGCCTGGCAATCCCAGTGGGACGGCTTGCCGCCGGCCGAACGGGCCCGGTTCAAAGCGCGGCAAGGCGTGAGCATGCTGACCGTCGGCGCGAACGACGTGCGCGTGGTCGTGCCGGGCGGCGGCGTGGATGGTCCGCTGGTCGACGTGCCCGACGACGGCCTGACCCCGGGCGAGATCGTCATGCGCGGCAACAACGTCATGAAGGGCTACTACGCGGATCCGGAAGCGACCGCGACGGCTTTCGCAGGCGGCTATTTCCATTCGGGCGACATCGCCGTGCGCCACGCCGACGGCTATATCGAAATTCAAGACCGCGCCAAAGACGTGATCATCAGCGGCGGTGAGAACATCTCGACCGTGCAAGTCGAGAAGACGATCCTCGAACATCCTGCGGTGCTCGAATGCGCCGTGGTCGCCAAGCCCGACGCGAAATGGGGCGAGGTGCCCAAAGCCTTCGTCACGCTCAAAGCGGGTGCGAGCGCGACCGAAGCGGAGATCACCGCGCACTGCCGGGCGCGCCTTCCCGGTTTCAAGACGCCCAAGGCCGTCGAGTTCTGCGAACTGCCGAAGACCTCGACCGGCAAGATACAGAAATTCGTGTTGCGCGAGCGCGAGTGGCGGGGCTTCGGCAAACGGGTCAATTGATCTACGCCGATTACTCGCAGGCCGAGCTCGACCGTCAGTACGATGCGGCCTCGACCGTTCCGTCGTTGCAACCGTTCCTCGAGCGTTGGAGCGACGACAGCGCGCGCACGCGCGCGGAACTGCGTAACGAACGCGTAGCCTATGGGGACGACGGACGCGGGTCGTACGGGGCGCAAGAACGCGAGTGGCTCGACGTCTTTCCCGCGGAGAAGGCCGGCTCGCCGCTATTCGTGTTCATTCACGGCGGTTACTGGCGGCGTTTGGATGCGGGCTACTTTTCGTTCGTCGCGGGACCCGTGGTGCGCGCGGGTGGCGCGTGCGCTTTGCTCAATTATCCGCTTGCGCCGGCGGCTTCGCTCGACGCGATCGTCGATGCGGCGCGACGCGCTTTCCTTTGGCTCGCGGTCAACGCAACGACGCGTTTGAACGCGACGCCGCAACGCGTCGTCGTGGGCGGCCACTCGGCGGGCGGCCAGCTCGCGGGCATGCTCGCGGCGACGGACTGGAGCGCGCGAGGTTTGCCGGAAGCGAGCGTAGGCGGCGTCTTCGGGCTCAGCGGTCTGTACGACTTAGAGCCCGTGCGCCGCTCGAACGTCAACGACTGGCTCCAACTGCGCGATGCCGCCCACGCCGAACGCAATAGCCCGCTGGCGCACCTGCCCCGCTCGCCGATGCCGGTGATCGCCGCCGCCGGCGCGCGCGAGAGCGACGAGTTCCGCCGTCAATCGCGCGTCTACGCCGACGCCTGCCGCGGCGCCGGCGCCTCCGCGAGTTACCTCGAAGCCGCGGAACACAATCACTATACGATCGTCGGCGAATTGGGCGATTCTGGGAGTTCGCTGAGTAAATCGCTCAACACCATGCTCGGGCTCGAGGCGAAACTCTAAAACTCTGAAGTAAAATACGCGAAAGTCGAACACGCGTTCCGAACCGAACAGCCATTTTATCCGCTTCCACGTTCCCCTTAGAGCACGGACAGTCAGGCGAAACTCTAACTCTCGGCGGAATCTCCAATTCTTAGGCTAAACTCTAAATTTTGTAGAGGACTTCGTCCGCATCGCAACAAACGCGCGGAAACTCTTCGCGTCATACACAGGAGGAGGCACGCGCGTTGTTCCTGGCGCTATATACTAAGAGCGACCCGGTCTCCGGTTTCGTCGGAACCGTTTTCGTCTTGGGCTTCTTGGCATTCGTGGTCGCGGCGGCGGTCTGGTTCTTTCGCGGACCCGCGACTGCGTCCGAGAAATACGTCGACGGCCTCGCCCTAACGCTGCAAAACCCGAACGACGCGGCCCTGTTCCGGCAGATCTATCAGACGAAGGGTCCGAAGTCGACCACGCTCGCGTGGCTCCTCTCGCTATTTCTCTCGCCGACCATTTCCTATGTTTATCAGGGAAAGTGGGGGTTGGCCGTCATCTCGTTCCTGACGTTGCAGGGCCTTCTCATCTGGTACTTCGTCGCGCTCTTTACGATGCCGTTCGAAGTCCTCGCCGGCAATAAGAAGCTGGCCGACGAGGCTTTCCAACAAGTGAGTCTACGCGGCTACGGCCCCGGGCAGGGCCAACAGATCATCATCCACCAACAAGCGTACCTGCCGCATCCCGGCTACGCGCCCGCTCCTCCACCGTCAGCCGAGGCGTATCAAAGTGGCCAGCAGGGCTACGCCCCGCCACCCGTTCCGCCGGGACCGCCGATGGTTCAAGACGTGAACGGCACGACGGCACCGCCTCAACCCGGCACGGTTCGCATCATCGCCGACACGCCGGTCTCGGGGCCGCCCGCGACGACGCCGGATCCAACGGTCATGCACCCGCCCGCGACCTAACCGGCGACGCAGCTCAGCGCAAGAAGCGGATCGTGAACGGATAGCGGTAGAGCGTGCCTTGGCTCGTCTTGACCGCCGCCACGATGGTCAGGATCAGGTCGGCCACGATGACCGCCGCCAACATCAGGAAGCCGATGCCGACCCACATCAGCAGTCCCGAGATCAGCATGTAGAGCGACATCGTGATCTGGAAGTTCAGGGCTTCTTTGCCTTCGACATCGACCTGCGGGATCTCGTCCTTCTTCGCCAGCCACACAATCAGGGGTCCAAGGAGATGGCCCAGGCCCGGAACGAGGCCGCCGGCAAGCGCCGAGAGATGGCAGAGCATCACCCAGTTGTTGGCGGTCAGGCCGCCGCTCGGAGCGCCCGCGAAGGCTGCAGCCCCTGACGCGCCGGGTGCGCCCGCTGCGTTGGACGCACCCGCTGCCGGTGACCCGGCCGGCGCGCCGAGCGCCGTGCCGCAGCGTGGACAGAAGTGCGCGCCGGCGTTCGTATCCGCGCCGCAACTCAAGCAAGCCGCCATTTTCCGCTAAAAACTCCCTACGCCGCAGTGGGCGCCGACTGAGTATACGCCGCCTCGATCAGTGCGGCGAACTTCTGCTCCACTACTCGCCGTTTGACTTTTAGTGTCGGCGAGAGTTCGCCGTCCTCGATGGTGAGTTCGCGCGGCAGGAGCGCGACGCGGCGGATCTGTTCGAAGGTCGCCAGGTCCGCGGTCTGGGCCAGAACTTCGCGACGAACGAACTCGAGCACGTCGTGCCGGGTCGAGATCGCCGCGGTGCCGACCTCGTCGGCGATGCCCAACTCGCGGCGGAGCATCGGCCAGTTCGGCGCGACCAAGGCCATCGGAAAGGGCCGGCCGTCGCCGGCGACCAGCACCTGCGCGACGAAGGGCGAGCGTTTGATCGACGCTTCGACGCGGCTCGGCGCGACGTACTTGCCTGCCGACGTCTTGATCAGTTCTTTCTTACGGTCGGTGATATAGAGAAAGCCGTCGTCGTCGAGGCGCCCGATGTCGCCGGTCATGAACCAGCCGTCGTCGTCGAACGGCCGCTCGTTGGGCAAATTGTAGTAGCCCTGCATCACGTTGGGACCCTTGACCAGGATCTCGCCATCGGCCGCGATGCGCACGCGCACGCCGGGAATGGGCTTGCCCACGCTGCCGTAGCGCATCGCGTCGAGACGGTTGACCGAGACGACCGGCGAGGTTTCGGTCAGGCCATAGCCCTCGCAGATCTTCAGCCCGAGGGCCGCAAAGGTGTAGGCGACGTCGCGATGCAACGGCGCGCTGCCGCTGACCAAGAAGAGCGCGCGATCCAAACCGAGCCGCGGCGGGATCTGCGCGAGCACGAGCTTCTTGGCCAGCGCGTAGGCGGCGCGTAAGCGCAGCGACGGTTTTTCGGCGGCCGCCTCACAGGCCACGTATTCGCGCCCGACGCGCAGCGCCCAAGGCACCAGCACCGCTTTGACGCGACCGCCGGCCTTGGCCGTCGCGATCGTGCCGGCCAGCACGCGCTCGAAGATGCGCGGCACGAGCCCCATGGTTCGCGGACGCACGCCGCGCAGGTCTTCGAGGAGAAAATCCGGCTGGGTGACGTGCAGGTCGCAGCCGTACTGAATGTAGCCGAGCATTCCGGTGTGCTCGTAGATGTGCGCGAACGGGAGCACGGAGAGCACCGGGTCGCCGGGAAGAATGCCGGGCAAGGCGTAGTGCGAGGATTCGTACGAGTTGCTCACCAGGTTGCCGTGGCTGAGCATGACGCCCTTGGGGTTGCCGGTCGTTCCCGAAGTGTAAATCAGCACCGCTAAGTCCGCGCCGGTCAGACCGTCGGCGAGCGAGGTCGCCCGCTGCCGATCGGCGTTCAACAACGCCGACCCGCCGCTTTCCAACTGAGCGAGCGAATCCGGCCCAGCACCGTCGAAGTGCACGAAGCGCGGCGGCGAACTGCAGGCCGCACGCAGGCGCGCCGCCTCCGCGGTGCTCGCCACGAAGGCCAGCTTGGCCTCCGAGTCACGGAAGATGAAATCGATCTGATCGAGGGCGAGGGTCGCGAAGACCGGCACGACGACGCAACCGGCCAGCAACGTGCCGAAGTCGGCGGCGATCCAGTCGAGCCGGTTCTCGGCGACGATCGCGACCCGGTCGCCGCGTTCCACGCCCGCCGCTCGCAAGCCGCAGGCGATCGAGAGCGCGCGGTCGAGCATCGCCGTCGAGGTCAGGTAGCGCCACACCGGGGCGCCCAGGCGCTCTCCAAAGGCGCGCTCGCGCGGCGTACCGAGGGCATCCGCGATCACCTGCGGCAACGTCTCCAAGAAAGGCCTCCCTCGTCTGAGTTTCGTCCCGCGCGTTGCGCTAAGGTTATTTCCTATGGAGGGCGCTTTTCCGGAAAGAACATTCGCAGCCTTTCACAAAGCCACGCGAAGAACGCCGCCTCGGCGCGGCCGACCCCACGAAGGATCAACCATGCATTTCAAGCCGGCGGCGGCGGCGGCCGTACTTGCGGCCGCACTCATGCTCTCGCTGCCTCGGCCCTCGGCCGGGCAAGCCGTCGATCCGGCCACCACCTCCGTCTCCGGGAACGCCGGAAATATGTTGCGCGACGCGCTCAACGCGCGCAGGGCTCCCGGCAAGGCTCTCACCGCTGCCGCCGCGGCGACGCCCTCCGCGCCGCCCGCCGCGTCGCCGGCCGGCACGCCGCGTCCGGGCATCCAGCATCCCAGCGTGCCCGGATTCCACTACTCGCTCGACATCTCGAGCGCGTTTCCCGACGGCGATATCGGCTTTCATCGTAATAGTTTGCCTGGCGGCGTCGACGGAGCGCTTTTCTACGGTCCGGACAAGTACACGCGGTTGCAAGCGGGCTTCTACACGCTCTCAGAGTACCCGCTGGGCTTCGATACCGGCACTGTGCCCTCATACGTGCTCAACGGCGCGATCCCGGTGCTCGGACCGCTGCTCGGCCCGGGGCGTCAGAACTGCAACGTCTTGGGCGGTTTGGTCGGAGGGAAAGTACCCAACTGTCCGGCCGACCTGCAGGCCGCACAAGACGACGCGACCGTGCGCAATCGCATCTTCACCTTGGGCATCTCGCGGATGGTGTATATCGGGGGCGTCTTCCCGATCGTGATCACGCCGCAGTACGTCGCGCGTTCGGCGAGCATCGGCGGCAGCGACGACATCTTCGAAGTGTACAACCCCGATACGTTCAGCGCGCAACGCCTGCACCTGCGCACCGCGCAGACCAAATCGTTGCTGGTCACGATTCCGCTGGCGAACTCGCCCAAACTGTTCGCCGCCTTCACGCTGGGGCCGCAGTGGCTCGTGCATACGGCCGGATTGAACCAAGATAACCACGCGCAGATCTTCCAAGAACTCGACGTGCGTTATCTCGCGAGCAACAAGACGACGTTCTTCGTGCAGCCCTCGCTGCTGCAAAACGAGTTGCC
>Ga0181519_10004375_pt1 | contig 11457 bp, 7 predicted proteins | sample PEATcosm2014_Bin_26_FD_121102 | JGI IMG/M metagenome (GOLD analysis project Ga0181519, IMG submission 121102) | Peatland microbial communities from MTU Mesocosm Facility, Houghton, MI, USA - PEATcosm2014_Bin02_10_metaG | ecosystem: Environmental > Terrestrial > Soil > Wetlands > Peat | place... | reverse complement strand
CGATCGGTGTCCGAGCCGAGGACGACGACTGCCGAGGCGTCACGGGACCGGAGCCTCCTCGCCGCCGCGCTGCGCATCCTGCGGGCGACCCACGCGCTGCGCGTCGAGGCCGAGAGCGGGACGGCCGCGGCGTCCGACGAGCAGGTCGGATCGCTCGCAGCCGAGCTCGAGGCGGCGCTCACGGCGCTCGCGGCCGCCGAGGCGGGCCAGACGGCATCCGTCGATCCGGAGCTGCGTGCCTCCTACAACGATGCTGCCGACCGACTGTCGGCGGCGGGAGCCCCCGAGACGATCGGGCTCCACCTCGACGAGCTCGTGAACGCCATCGACACCGCCGCGTTCGTCGCCGGCGCGCAGACCCGGTCCGCGGAGGACTGACAGGCCGAGGGAGGACCCTAGAGCTCGGCGTCCCAGTCGTTGGTCTCGAGGACCTCCTTGACCCTGTGCAGGAACGCCGCCGCGTAGGCCCCGTCGAACGCCCGGTGGTCCCAGCTCAGCACCAGCATGCCAACGGAGTGGATCGCGATGGACTCCGTGCCCAGCGCGTCGGTGACGACAACGGGCTTGCGCGTGACGCCATCGGTCGAGAGGATCGCGACCTGAGGCTGGTTGATCACGGGGGCGACCATGAACGTCCCGAACGGACCCGAGTTTGAGACCGTGAAGGTCCCCCCCAGCAGCTCCTCGGTGCGGAGCTTGCCCTGCCTCGCTCGACCAGCCATGTCCGAGATCTCCCGGGCGATCGCGCCGAGCCGCTTGTCCTGCGCGCTTCTGACGGCCGGCGCGACGAGTCCGTCGAAGTGCAGGTCGATCGCGACACTGATGTCGATCCGGTCGTGCAGGACGAGTCCGCCCTCGGCGACCGATGCGTTGAGGTGCGGGAAGTCCCGGAGCCCCTGGACGAGAGCACGCATGATGAACGGGAGGTACGTGAGGGTGAACCCCTCGTCGCGCCGCCACTGCTCCTGGTGCGTCCGGCGCACGATCTCGATCCGCTCGTAGTCGACCTCGACCGCCGTCATGACGTGCGGGGAGATGGCCTTCGAGGCGACCATGTAGTCGCCGGTGACCCTGCGGGTCTTGTTGAAGGGCACGAAGTTCGCCCCTGCGGGCGCAGGCGGCGCAGCGGCCACCGACGGGCTCGTCGAGCGCGAGGGCCGCGCAGAGGACGCCACGCGGTCGCGACCCGCGACGGAGTGCAGGTGCTCCTCTGAGAACGCGACCTTCTCCGCATCCTTGCGGGTGATCCGTCCGTCTGGACCGGTCCCCGTCACGAGCCCCGCGTCCGGTCCGAGCCCGTTGATGATCCTTCGCACGACGGGCGAGGTCACGAGCCGGTCAGGGATCACCAGTGGCGAGGGGGCAGGCTCTGCCGGTGCAGCCGGAGCCGGTGCAACCGGTGCGGGCGCGGGTGCTTGTGGAGCAGCAGGTTCGGCGTCGGGTGCGGGTGGTGCGGCGGGCTCGGGCGCGGCTGCCTCGGCGGCCTCGGTTCCCGGAGCCGCCGTCGGCCCCCCCGCTGGCCCGTCGCCGTCGATCACGGCGACGACGGTGCCGACCGCCACGGTCTGGCCGACGGCGACACGGATCTCGGTGATCGTGCCGCTCTGCGGCGACGGGACCTCGGCATCGACCTTGTCCGTCGAAACCTCGAAGAGCGCCTCCTGCTCGGTCGCGGTGTCGCCGACCGCCTTGAACCAGTGCGTGACCGTCCCCTCGGTGATCGTCTCTCCCAGCTCGGGCATCCGCACCTCACCCATGTGCATCCTCCTCGATCCCCCGGCACCGGATCGTGCAACCGCGTGCGACGTCCCTCATCGCGTCCTCGGGTCCGCGATGTCCGCGTCGAGCCCGTACTCCTTGATCGCCTTGGCCACGAGCGCGGGCTCGACCTCGCCGAGCTCGCTCAGGGCGCCCAGCGTCGCGACGACGATGTGGGCCTCGTCGGTCTCGAAGAACCTGCGCAGCGCCTCGCGCGTGTCGGATCTGCCGAACCCGTCAGTCCCGAGCGTGACGAACGGGCGGGGTTGCGACGGCGTCGCACCCTTGCGCTTCGCCGTGCCCGCAGGCAGGCCAGGGATGAACCGGGCGATCTGGTCGGGGACTGCCTTCATGAAGTCGGACACCGCGACGACCGGACCGGGTGCGCCCGCAAGCAGCTGGGTCACCGGGGCAACCCTGGGCTCGTCGAGCGGATGCAGCCTGTTGGTGCGCTCAACCGTGAGGGCGTCCTCACGAAGCCGCTTGTAGCTCGTCGCGCTCCAGAGCTCGGCGCCGACGCCGTAGCTTGCGAGCGCAGCCTGCGCGGCGCGCGCGGCCCCCTGCGCGGAACCGGAGAACAGGATTGTGGCCTGCGCCGCGACCCCATCGGGCGCGTCGGCCCACTTGTAGAGGCCCTGGACGATGTCGTCGTCCGACACGCCGTCGGGGCGCGACGGCATCTCATAGTTCTCGTTGTAGAGGGTGAGGTAGTAGAAGACGGAGTCCCCGTGGCCGGCGGTACCCGACTCGTCCACGTCCCCGTACATGCGGTGCAGTCCCTGGCGGACGATGGCCGCGACCTCGTACGCATAGGCGGGGTCGTAGGCCTGACAGGTCGGGACGGTCGACGCCAGCAGGAGGCTGTGGCCGTCCTGATGCTGCAGCCCCTCGCCGAGGAGCGTCGTGCGTCCCGCGGTCGCACCCAGGAGGAAGCCCTTCGCCCGCGCGTCGGCCGCGGCCCAGATGAGGTCCCCCACGCGCTGGAAGCCGAACATCGAGTAGAAGATGTAGAAGGGCACCATCGGCACCCCGCGCGTCGCGTAGGCCGTGCCCGCGGCCGTGAAGCTCCCCATGGAGCCGGCCTCGGTGATGCCCTCCTCGAGCAGCTGACCGTCCTGGGACTCGGTGTAGCTGAGGAGCAGCTGCGCGTCGACGGACTCGTAGCGCTGGCCCTCGGCCGCGTAGATGCCGAACTCGCGGAAGAGCGCGTCCATCCCGAACGTGCGCGCCTCGTCGGGGATGATCGGGACCATCCTCGGCCCGAACCCCTCGGTGCGCGCGAGCGTGCGCAGCAGCCTCGTGAAGCTCATCGTGGTCGACACGCTCGCCCCGTCGGACCCCGCATCGAACTCCTTGAGGGCATCGGGCGGCGGCAGCACAAGCGGCTTGCGAACCCTCGTCGAGCGCATCGGCAGGGACCCGCCCAGGGCGGCGCGGCGCTCGGCGAGGTACCGGTACTCATCGGAGTCGATGGCGGGCCGGTAGTACGGGGGGTTCTCCGCCTCGATCAGGGACTCGTCGACGACGTCCTCCAGATGCAGACGGGACCGCATGTCCGCAAGCTGGGCCATGGTGAGCTTCTTCACCTGGTGGCTCGCGTTGCGTCCCTGGGTCGCGGTGCCCAGCGTCCATCCCTTGATCGTGTGCGCCAGGATCACCGTGGGCGCGCCGCGGTGCTCGGTCGCGGCCCTGTAGGCCGCGTACATCTTGCGGTAGTCATGGCCGCCACGCGGGAGGTTCTTCAGCTCGTCGTCGCTCAGGTGGCTGACGAGCTGGCGCAGCCTCGGGTCCGGGCCGAAGAAGTGCTCCCGGATGTACGCGCCGGACTCGACGGCGTAGCGCTGGAAGTCACCGTCGACAGTCGTGTTCATCTTCTCCAGCAGCACCCCGTCGGGGTCGTTGGCGAGCAGCGCGTCCCAGCCCTCGCCCCAGATGACCTTGATCACGTTCCACCCGGCGCCGCGGAAGTCGGACTCCAGCTCCTGGATGATCTTGCCGTTCCCGCGCACCGGCCCGTCGAGCCGCTGCAGGTTGCAGTTGACGACCCAGGTGAGGTTGTCGAGGTGCTCGCGGCCAGCGAGGGAGATGGAGCCGAGCGTCTCGGGCTCGTCGGTCTCGCCGTCGCCGAGGAAGCACCACACGCGCGACGCGGTCGTGTCATCGATGCGCCGGTTGTGCAGGTACTTGTTGAACCTCGCGTGGTAGATCGAGTTGATCGGGCCGAGCCCCATCGACACGGTCGGGAACTCCCAGAAGTCCTGCATGAGCCACGGGTGCGGGTAGCTCGAGAGCCCCTTGCCCGAGAGCTCGCGACGGAAGTTGTCGAGGTGCTCCTCGTCGAGCCGGTACTCGAGGAAGGCGCGCGCGTACATGCCCGGCGCGGCGTGGCCCTGGAAGTAGACGTGGTCGCCGGGCTGGCCGTGCGCCTTGCCGTGGAAGAAGTGGTTGAAGCCGAGCTCGTAGAGGCCGGACGACGATGCGTACGAGGCGAGGTGGCCGCCGATGCCGTCGGCCCGGTGGTTCGCGTTGACCACCATCACCGCCGCGTTCCAGCGGATGTAGGCGCGGATCCGCTTCTCGACCGCGATGTCCCCGGGGAACCACGCCTGGGACTCCGCGGGGATCGTGTTCACGTACGGCGTCGAGACCTCGACCGGGGTGCCGACGCCCAGGACCCGCGCCCGGTCGGTGAGCTTCGCGAGGACGTAGCGCGCGCGGCGCTCGCCGCCGGCATCGACGAGGGCGTCGAGCGAGTCCGTCCACTCGGACGTCTCCTCGGGATCGACGTCGGGAAGCTGGGTCACGTAGCCGTCGGTCACGGTGTCCTCCTCTCCGGTCCACTCTCGCGCCGCAGGTCCTTACTGTCGAGTCACTCGTCCCGTATAGTGGGACACTCTTCAGGAGGTTCCGTGTGGCGACGTCGCTGTCGAAGGGGCTCGAGGTCCTCGCGTGCGTGGCTGATTCCCCCGAGCCACTGAGCGTCCGCGACCTGGCCGAGCGTACCGGGATCCCAAAGTCGTCGGTCCACCGCGTCGTCGCCGAGCTGCGGGCCGCCGGCCTGCTCGAGGCCGCGACGAGCGGTGTCCGGCTCGGCATGGCCCTCTTCGAGCTCGGCGGCACGGCACTGCAGCAGAACCGCCTCGAAGCCCAGGCCCGCCCGTTCCTCGAGGCGCTCTTCGATCGCACCGGCCAGCTGAGCCAGCTCGGGGTCCTGCAGGGGACCGACCTGCTCTACCTCGCGCGCGTCGGGCGGGGTGGCCACCACCGCGTCGCATCGCCGGTGGGCGGGCGGATCCCCGCCACCTGCACCGCGTCGGGCAAGGCGCTGCTCGCGTTCAACCCGGCGACGCTCGAGCTCGCCATCTCCGAGGGCCTGGCGCACCGCACACGCCGGTCGATCACGGATCCCGAGGTGATCCGCGCCGAGCTCGCCGTGACCCGCGCCACAGGCATCGCCTTCGACTACGAGGAGGCGCGCATGGGCCTCGCCTGTGCGGCGAGCCCCATCGTGGTCGGCGGACGAGCACGCGCGGCCCTCTCCGTCACAATGCCCGTCGACGCCTTCGACGCGGCCCTGATCGGCCCGGCGGTGCGCAGGTCCGCCATGAGCCTCTCGCGGGCGCTCGCGTCGAGCTGACGACCCCGCGATCCCGATCGAGGGACCTTCTCCCCTACGAGCGGGGAGTCGCGCGAGCCACACTGCAGTGTCCGGCGAAGTGCACCGCCGGATCCATTTTCAGGAGTGCCATGGAATGCTGTGGTCGAGCCGCCCGCCCGGGCTTGGGTGCGCACCGACCGGCGCCGTGAGCGCCGGTCCGGGCACCGTTAGGGGCCCATCGGGCACCGAGCTCGGCGGTCCTGCATCTGCGAGCGACCGCCGTCGCTGGGTGATCCTCAGCGTCCTGTGCCTCACGGTCGTCATCATCAACCTCGACAGCACCATCCTCAATGTGGCGCTGCCCACCATCGTTCGCGAACTGCACGCCAACGCGAGCCAGCTGCAGTGGGTCGTGGACTCCTACGTCATCGTCCTCGCCGGACTGCTCCTCCCCATGGGCTCGCTCGGGGACCACGTGGGCCGCAAGTGGGTCTTCGTCGCAGGACTCGCGGCGTTCGCCATCGGATCGGCGACCTGCGCCTTCGCATCGGGCCCCAATGAGCTGATCGCCGCGAGGGCGTTCATGGGGATCGGCGCCGCGGCCATCCTGCCCTCGACGCTCTCGATCCTCACGAACGTGTTCACGGAGCCCGGGGACCGTGCGAAGGCGATCGGGATCTGGTCCGGGACGAGCGGGCTGGGGCTCGCGATCGGCCCGGTCGTCGGCGGGTGGCTGCTGGCGCACTTCTGGTGGGGATCGGTCTTCCTCATCAACGTCCCCATCGCGATCGGCGCCCTCGTCGCCGCCCTGGCCATCGTCCCGGACTCGAGGAACCCCGCGGCCAAGCGCCCCGACCCCGTGGGGGCGGCCTGCTCGCTGGTCGCCATCGCCCTGCTCCTCTGGGGGATCATCGAGGCGCCGACACGTGGGTGGACATCCCCGCCGATCCTGCTCGCGATCGCGGGGTCGATCGTCCTGCTCGTCGGATTCGTCATGTGGGAGCGGCACTCGACGCATCCGATGCTGGAGCTGTCGTTCTTCTCGTCGCGTCGCTTCTCCGTCGCGGTCGGCGGTCTCTGCCTCGTGTTCTTCGCGCTGTCCGGCGGGCTGTTCCTGCTCACCCAGTACCTGCAGTTCTGCCTCGGCTACTCCGCGCTGCAGGCAGGCCTGCGCATCGTGCCCATCGCCGTCGTGCTGCTTGTCGTCGCCTCGCTGTCGAGCTTCATCGTGCGCCGGATCGGCACGAAGGTCACGGTGTTCGCCGGCATGGCGCTCATCGCGATCGGGCTCTGGCTCCTCTCCGGGGTGACGATCGCCACCACGTACGCCGGCGTGCTCCCCGCCTTCTTCCTGCTCGGCATCGGCGCGGGACTCGCCATCGCGCCGTGCACCGAGTCGGTGATGGGCTCGGTCTCCGCCGCGCTCGCCGGCGTCGCCTCGGCGACCAACAGCACCGCGCTGCAGACCGGCAGCGCCCTCGGCGTCGCCGTGCTCGGGAGCCTCTTCAACACCCGGTACCGCACGGACATGCTCGCGGCGCTCGGGCACTTCTCGGTCCCCGCACCCGTGGTCCAGACGACGGTGGGATCGCTCGGGGGCGCCCTGGCGGTGGCGGGCAAGGTCGGCGGCGCGCTGGGCGCCGAGCTCTCGCTCACCGCTCGCCAGGCGTACATCAGCGGGATGGTCTTCGCGGTCTCGGTGGGCGCGGTGATCGCTGCCGTCGCGGCCATCGTCGTGCTGGCACTGCTCCCCGCGCGCGCCGACAGGGATCACGCCTCGGACTAGCGCCGGTCACCGGTCGCGTTCCGAACCGCGTCCGGAGTAGCGGGGATCCCAGCCCCGGAGAGCTGGGATCCCCATGTCCGGAACGCTGGGCTGCATGCACTCGACCGCCTGGTGCGGTCCACCGCTGCAATCGAGATCAGCCGCGCCTGGATCCGATCGCGTGCGGGCCGGGACGGCCATGGCCAAGGCCATGGCCGTGACCGTGACCTCCGGTTGAGACCGTGACGTATGTGAAGTGGTCGGCCGCGCTCGTCGCGCTGGTCCCGAGCGGGGTCGTGACGGTCACGTCGACCGTCCCGGTGCCCGCCGGAGAGGTTGCGAGCACAACGTCACCCGAGAGCACCCTGACCGAGGTCGCCGGTGCGGTGCCGAAGTGGACGGCCGTCGCGCCGGCCACGTTCGTCCCGATGATGAGCACCCTCGTGCCGCCTTCCGTCGAGCCCGAGTGCGGCCGCACGCCTCGCACCGTCGTGACGGCGGCGGCGTAGGTGAAGTGGTCAGCCGCGCTCGTGGCGCTGGTCCCGAGCGGGGTCGTGACGGTCACGTCGACCGTCCCGGTGCCCGCGGGGGACACGGCAGTGACGAGGTGGCTCGACAGCACGTCCACCGACGTGGCAGGCGCTGTGCCGAAGTCGACCGCCGTCGCACCGGTGAGGTTGGTGCCGGTAATGAGGACGTGCGTGCCGCCAGAAAGGAGGCCGGTGTCCGGCCTGACGGCCGTCACGGTCGTCGTCGGGACGACGTAGCTGAAGTGGTCGACCGCGCTCGTGGCGCTGGTCCCGAGCGGAGTCGTGACCGTCACGTCGACCGTTCCGGTGCCCGCCGGGGAGGTGGCGGTCACGAGGTGGCTCGACAGCACGTCGACCGAGGTCGCCGGTGCGGTGCCGAAGTCGACCGCCGTCGCACCGGTGAGGTTGGTGCCTTCGATGACCACCTGGGTGCCGCCTGCGGGGGGACCGGAGTCAGGGTGCACCGCAGTCACGGTCGTCGTCGGGACGACGTAGCTGAAGTGGTCGGCCGCGCTTGTGGCGCTTGTGCCGAGCGGGGTCGTGACCGTCACGTCGACCGTCCCGGTGCCCGCCGGGGCAACCGCAGCCACGAGGTGGCTCGACAACACGTCGACTGACGTCGCCGGTGCCGTGCCGAAGTCGACCGCGGTCGCCCCGGTGAGGTTGGTGCCCTCGATGACGACCTGGGTCCCGCCTGCGGGAGGGCCGGAGTCAGGGTGCACCGCAGTCACGGTCGTGGTCGCCACCGCGTAGGTGAAGTCGTCGGCGGCACTCGTGGCGCTCGTTCCACCGGGCGTGGTGACCGTCACGTCGACGGTGCCGGTGCCTGCAGGGGACACCGCCACAGCCTCGCTGTTTGAGATCACGATCATCTCGGGGGCGGCCGTGGTGCCGAAGTCGATGGCGGTCGCGCCGAGGAGGTTCTCACCGCCGATGAGGACCGGGGTGCCGCCGGTGGGTGCGCCAGAGCTCGGGTGCACTGCGGTCACGACGGGCGCGGGTGTCGCCGCGCTCGCGATGGCGGGTGCGAAGCCGACCGCGAGCCCGACGGGCAGGAGGAGTGCCGCTGCGGCGACAGCGTATCGACGGATGCCTGTCGCCCGAGCTGACGGACCTTTCGAAAGGGACTGCTTCGAGAAACGTGTTGCCATGGTGCACTCCTGTCTGTCGCCGACCTCGAGGGTCTGACGTGTCGGATTCGATCCAGGTGCTTCGGAGGGTCTGCCCGGGTCGCGGACTGCCCCCACGGCGCACAGTACCGACGGTCGTGGCGACAATTCGGTCAGCTTTCAAAGATCTATTTTCTAGAATTGTTGGCTGGAACAGGTCTTTCACTTCCAGCAACGGGACATTTGCGAAGGTCCGGATGACCCGAGGTCAGATGCGCCGCCCGGTTCGAGATGGGACCCCGTCGGCGTGGAATCCCTACGCCCCCCAGGACGGATCCGCGGTGAACTCCAGCGTCAGCCACAGGTCGTGCGGCAGGGCTTCGAGTCGCTCGGAGAGCGCGTGGCGCACGAGGTCCGACTCCCGCACCCGCCAGTCCGGCGAGACGATGAAGTCGATCTCGACGTAGAACTTGCGTCCCACCTTGGTCATGCGCAGGTGGTGGTCGCCGAGCGCGAACTGCGTGCGCACCGCGTCGACCGCATCGCGCACGGGCTCCTGGAGATCCATGTCGGGCGTGCCCTCGACCAGCTCGACGAACGTCGACCGGATCATCCGGATCGGGGGGACGATGAAGAGGGCCGTGGCGATGAGGACGAGCACGGGATCGACGTACCGGGCGGCAGCCGACCAGCTCGTGTCCTGGATGATCCGCGCGAAGAGGAAGGCGACCAGCATCCCGAGCCCGAGCACGGCGCCGGCGAGCCACTGGACGGCCTCGGCGGCGACGAGCTCCGAACCGCTCGTGTCGCGCTTCAGCGCCCAGCCGAGGAGCACCGGGACGACGAAGGAGAACCCGGCGTACGCGATCGCCCAGCCGGTCGGCGGGCGCGAGCCGCCCTCGAGGATCGTGATCACCGCGGTGAACGCCGCGTAGGCGCAGGTCGCGAGCAGCGCGACCGCCTCGAACCCGATGATGAGGGGGGTCAGGGCCTCGCGGCCGAACGGGTACCGCGAGGTCGGGCCGGCCGCCACGATCCGCGACACCCGCAGCGCCATGTAGGACAGCCCGATCCCGAGGAACGTGTAGAAGCCGTCGAACAGGATGATCTGCGACCTCGCGGTGATGCCCACGGCGATGCCGAGCCCCGCCAGCCCGAGGCCGCAGGCGATCGACCAGGCGAGCAGCCGTCGCTCCGAGGCGAACTCGTCCGCCGGGGCGGTGTCCGTGCGGGGGGTCACCCGTGCCTCGCGGCCGACGCCGTGCGCCACGTGCCCATGGATTCGACCGTACCGCTTGGGCGAGCCGATCTCTGGCTTCGTCCCGGCCCACGCTGGCTGCGCCTTGGCGGAGGCGGTCGGCCACGCGAGGGTGTACGTTGAACACAGGATCACGAGGACTCAGACAGGAGCCCTCACGATCATCATTCGTCGCTCCGGACCCTGGTGACAGCACCGTCAAGGAGTCGGCCATGAGCGTCTCGATCCGCCCTCCGTTGCTCACCAGCACCTCGGATCTCGACGAGCCCGAGCCCTGGGTCATGACGGCTGTCCCGGGCGCCGTGCTCGTCGCCCCGATCCGGCTCCTGACCGCCCGGCAGCGCCTGGCAACCTCCCCGGAGGACCTGGTGCTCGGGCTGACCGACCTCGGGTACCTGGGAAGCCCGGGGGCTCCTGCGGCAGCTGCCGGGATCCAGGTGGTGCCTGCACCCTCCGAGCTGGTCCTCGTGCTCCCCGCGGAGCTCCTCGACCACGTGGCCCGGGTCCGGCTCCGGGCACTTCGATTCGGCGTGCAGGTGGCCACCTCCGCGCAGTCCTTCGATCCCGACGCCTGGCTCACCACGTGGCACCACTTCGTGGACTCGACGCAGGGGCTCGCCATGACGCTTCTCGACCAGTCCCGCGAGGCCAACGGCGACCTGCGGCTCCTGCCGTCGGATGCGGGCCGGCGGTACGTGTTCGCGACGCCGCACGACACCGAGCCCGCGCTGTTGCTCGACCGGTTCGGCGGCCTGCGGTCGTTCGCCAACGCCGAACAACTGGATCACCGGCACCCGAGCTTCGCGGCAGATCCCGAGCTGCCCGGGGTGACCGCCGCGGGCCCTCCGCTGGCCATGCAGCCGGATGCACCACTCCACCTGCTGGAGGGATCCGCACCAATCCGGTAAGAGTCGGCACACCACGCTCCCAGAAGTGCCCGGATCCGCTAGAACGTGGGCTCCGAACGATCGAGGAGAACCCTTGCGCGCGCTTACCCACTGGACCGTCCGACACCGCCGCATCGTCGTCCTGGCGTGGGTCGTCCTGCTCGTGGGCATGACGCTGGCCTCGAAGACGGTCGGAACCGCCTACTCCAACTCCTTCTCGCTCCCCGGCACCGATTCCTCCAGGGCGATCGCCCTCATCGAGTCCGTGTCCCCGAAGGCGTCGGGCGACATCGACCAGATCGTGTTCGCGACCTCCAACGGGGCCAAGATCAGCGATCCGGAGATCCAGTCCACCATCGAGGCGACACTGGCGAAGGTGGCCGAGGTCCCCCATGTGGTCTCCATCGTCTCGCCGTATTCGGTCCAGGGCGCCGAGCAGGTCAACGCCGCGAACGACGTCGCGTTCGCCTCGGTGCACTTCGATGAGCAGGCCCAGAACATCTCCACGGCAGACGCGCAGCAGTTCGTCTCGACGGCTCAGACCGCCAAGGG
>Ga0181519_10004374_pt1 | contig 11457 bp, 9 predicted proteins | sample PEATcosm2014_Bin_26_FD_121102 | JGI IMG/M metagenome (GOLD analysis project Ga0181519, IMG submission 121102) | Peatland microbial communities from MTU Mesocosm Facility, Houghton, MI, USA - PEATcosm2014_Bin02_10_metaG | ecosystem: Environmental > Terrestrial > Soil > Wetlands > Peat | place... | reverse complement strand
GGCTTGTCGTCTCTCTTTGTGCGCGGCGGAGAATCGAACTACAACAAAGTGATCGTAGACGGCGTCACTGTGAATGAACCAGGCGGCACTTTCGACTTCGGCACCTTGTCGCTCGGCCAGGGCGACCGCCTCGAATTCGTGCGCGGCGCGCAAAGCACTTTATACGGATCGGACGCGATGACCAGCGTGATCCAGCTTTGGACGCGCACCGGAAGCACCCCCGTTCCCGAACTCCGCTTTCGCGCCGATGGTGGGAACCTCGATACTGCGAGCGGCCATGTGTCGCTAGCGGGAGCCAACGGGCGTTTTGACTACAACCTGTTCGGCGACCAGTTCAACACCAGCGGCTCCGGCATCAATGACGCGTATTCAGACTCGCTCCAGGGAGCGAACGTCGGCGCCGCGCTCAGCAAGGATGTTTCTCTGCGTGTCCGCGTCCGCCACTCCAACAGCCATACCGGCCTGCCCGGAGAATGGAATTTCAACGGCTACGATCCGCTCGTCCCGGCCAACGGATTAACGCAGCCCTTCGTCCCGCTGGCTCCTGATCCGAGCGACGAGTCGCAACTCAACAACGTCCTCGGCAGTGTGGAACTCACCGTAGCCGCGCCCCACGGATGGCAGCATCGCTTCACCGCCTCCGACTACGTCTATCGCTACAACGAGCAGAATCCAAACGGCGATCCCGCGCGCGTCGACGAAGGGGGCAATCTGATCGACTATCCGACGCTGGAAGTCGATCACATCAATCGCCTCGCCTTCGAATATCAGGGAGACTACTCCGAGCGCACCTGGGCGCACACCACCTTCGGATACCGCGTCGAAAATGAAAATGGATTTGTAGGCGATCTCGAGTACGGCCCGCAAAACCACGGCCAGCGCCTCAACCAGGACACCTACGCCCAGCAGCAGTTGACCTTCGGCAGGATCGGCGTCATTGCCGGAGGCCGCTTCGTCCACGACAGCGCCTTCGGCAATACCGGAGTGCCCCGCATCGCGCTGACCTTGCAAGCCCTTCGTGGCAACAATGTGTTCTCCGGCACTCGCCTGCGCTTCTCGTATTCGACAGGTTTCAAAGAGCCGCGCCTGGAAGAAACCTACAATGGGCTGCCCGGCCCTGACCCCTACAACATCCCCAATCCCGGCCTGAAGCCGGAGCGTGTCCGCGCCTTCGAGGCGGGCTTCGCACAGTCGTTCTTCAACGGCAGATATGAATTCAGCGGCACCTACTTCAACAATCTTTTCAAGGATCAGATCAACTATGTGACGTTGAACGATCCTCCCAATTACCCGGGCGAATACGTCAATGTGAATCAGGCGTTCGCGCAGGGCGCCGAATTCGCGCTGCGGGCGAAGCTCATGTCCCGCCTGTTGCTCAACACCGCCTACACCTACACCTCATCGGAGTATCTCGATAACCCCACTCCATACGACGTGGCGTACGACCCCGGCATGCCCCTGCTCCGCCGCCCTAAGCACTCCGCGACGGCCATGCTGTCTTACTTGGGGACGCGCTGGGGTGCCAACCTTGGAGGCAGTTTCGTAGGCCGCCGCGCCGATTCCGATTTTTACGATTTCGGCATCGACCACGCTGCTGGGTACGTCCGCGTCGATGCCGGGGCATGGTATGCCATCGACTCGCGAATCACCGCCTACGTCAACGTGGAGAATGCGCTGAATTCCCACTACAACGAAGTCGTCGGCTACCCAGCCTTGCGCGCAAATTTCCGCGCCGGATTTCGCTTCAGAATTGGAGGGGAATAACGGCGAGCGACAAAATTGAGCGATCGCTACTGGCGAGTGCCAGCGGTTTGTTTCGGCTCGTCGTCGGACTCAAGGTCATCAGATCGAAGACTGTTCGGTTGGAGTTCAACCCCCGCCGCGGGCCGGCGCCCCGCCAGGGAATTGTTGTATCGGTGACGAACCTCGTTGAGCTTCTCGACTTCCTTCTCTCCGAGCGGCTGCTCGTTGCCAAGGAGATGGGTCACGAGCGCGATCTTCGCGAAGTGCTCCACCGTCTCCATTTTCATGTACGCGCTTTCGAGTGAAGACCCGAATGTCACCACCCCGTGATTCGCCATCAATATCGCATCGTGGTGGGGGATCAGCGGCTCCAGCGCATCCGTCAATTCGGGTGTCCCCGGCGTCCCATAACGCGCCAGCGGAATCGAGCCCAGCCCTACCACCACCTCGCACACCAGCGGCCGGTTCAAGCCGAGTCCCGAGGCCGCGAATCCGGTCGCGGTGGGCGGGTGCGCATGCACGATTCCGCGCACATCGGGCCGCATGCGGTAAATCAGCAGATGCATCCCGATCTCGCTCGAAACCCTGCGTTTTCCCGCAATACGCCTGCCCTCGGTATCGACAATGACCAGGTCGGAGGGCCGCATCTTCCCCTTGCGAATACAGGTAGGAGTGACCAGCAGGTGCCTCTCGTCCAGACGCACCGAGAGGTTCCCGTCCGTCGCCGCGACAAATCCGTTCGCGTGCAACAAACCCCCGAATTCCACGATAGCTCGACGGTGCTGGCGGTCGCTGGGCATAAAAACCTTGAGCCGCCATGGTACAGCACGCATCCGAAACGTGACAACAATAACTCCGCCCTTTGCTACACTTTCCCTGCATTGAATGGCGCCTTAATAAGGAGACCTTATGGCCGACGCACCTCAGTCCTACGCCCATCACACCCGCTGGGACCCACCTTTCCATTTTTTCATCGCGCCCGTTTTCCTGATCGCCTTCATTGCCTCGATCGTCCATTTCGTGATGAGCCTCATCCATCACCATCATCCAGTATTTTTCTTCTCGCTGGTCATCCTGTCGCTCGCCGCCCTCATGGCAGTGTTCAAGATTCGCATCAACTCGTTGAAAGTGCAGGATCGCGTCATTCGCCTCGAAGAACGCCTGCGCATGGCCACCGTGCTGCCCGAGGCTCTTCGTCCCCGCATTCCCGAACTGACCGAACGTCAACTCGTTGCCCTGCGTTTTGCCTCCGACGGCGAACTGCCCGCCCTCGTCCAGAGAACGCTGACCGAAAAGCTCTCCCAAGACGACATCAAGAAGTCCATCCAGAACTGGCGTGCCGACAACTGGCGGGTGTGAGGAGGCAATTTAGAAGTAAGAAGGCAGATTGAAGATGCAAAGCCTCTCGCTTCTATCTCCCATGGTGAGTGCGCCGGTTGTAATGTTGCCCGGACCCTAAAGTCTTGCCACGATGCTTGTTTCAGATTTCAATTTTGATCTGCCCGCGGAACTGATCGCGCAGCGGCCTTTGGTGGATCGCTCGGCATCGCGGCTGCTTCATCTTCATCGCCCTAACGCAGAGCCGGAAGATCGCTGGTTCCGCGATTTCCCCGATCTGTTACGCCCCGATGACCTGCTGGTCTTGAATAACACCCGCGTCTTTCCAGCGCGTCTATATGCCCGCCGAAGTGGAGCGCACGCCCAACCCCTGAGCCCGCAAAATCCAGCCGCGCGCGATTTTCTCCGCGGACGAGTCGAGGTTCTCTTGACCCGGCAGCTCAGCGAAGACCCCAATGAATGGGAGTGCCTGGTTCGCCCCGGCCGCAAAATTGGAATCGGGGAGACGCTCTACTTTGGAGCTCCGGAATCCCGCGATCCTCAGCCGCCCGTCGCCTCAAGCGCTCCTCCCGGCCCCCAAGGCCAAGCCGAACTTCAAGCCGAAGTCATCGCTCGCGGAGACTTCGGCAAGCGAACCATCCGTTTCCATCCCGTCCCCGATTTTTTCAGCCGTGTAGAGCGCCTGGGACACGTTCCCTTGCCGCCCTACATTGACCGCGAAGACCAGCCCCATGACCGCGACCGCTACCAGACGGTTTACGCAAGAGCGCGAGGGTCGGTAGCCGCGCCCACCGCCGGCCTGCACTTCACTCCCGAAATTCTCGAGCGCATTCGCCAACGCGGAATCGAAATTGCCGAGATCACCCTGCACGTCGGCCTGGGAACTTTTCAGCCCGTCCGCGTAGAGAACGTCGAAGATCATCAGCTGCACCGCGAGTCCTACGAAATTTCACCAGCCGCCGCCCACTCCATTGACAAGGCAAAAAGCGAGCGTAGGAGAGTGGTAGCCGTAGGTACGACCACCGTTCGCACCCTGGAACACGCCGCCGGCCAGTCGGTCGAAAGGAAAGATTGCACGTCATCAACTCCGGTAGCCCCGGGCCGAGGCGAGGCCGACGCCTTCATCTATCCCGGATACCGCTTTCGCATTGTCGATGCGCTCCTGACCAACTTCCATCTGCCCCAGTCCACGCTGCTCATGCTGGTCTGCGCCCTGGGCGGGCAAGGGCAGGTTCTGCGGGCGTATCGCCATGCCATCAAGGCGGGCTACCGTTTCTATTCCTACGGCGACTGCATGTTCGTGGACTGAGAGCTCACAGCAAGAGCGTGGTGCGGCCTCCTCTGCCCGCCAAACCACCTGCGAGGGAATGTGGCCGAGGATTCACAGCAGACACAAAAACACTACGCAGACGATTGTTCGTGGAGGCAGAAAATCCACCCCCAAAGTCTCAGCCAGAGAATGCCCGTGCCGCCCACGATATATACTCAATAACTTGCCGGGAACCATATGAGCACCTTGACCAAACCATCGCGGGTCCCCGTCCAGAACCTGGTCGCGAAGCTGCGCGCGCTTGCCGAGTCCGCTTTCGACCGCACGGATGTTGTTCAGGCGCTCCTTGCCGAGGCCCCGGTCGACGAGGCCAGCCTTGCGCCTTATTTGACCTGGGACCGCCAGCACTACACCCGCAACCTGATCGACAAAACGGCCCTCTACGAACTTATGGCCATCTGCTGGGAGGTCGGCCAGTCCAGTTCTGTGCACAATCATCGCGACCAGAATTGCTGGATGGCAGCCCCCATCGGAGAGCTGCTCGTCGAAAATTTTCACTTGGAATTTCAGGATATCGACGCGGGAAAGTGCCGCCTCACCGCATCTAACACGGTGGAGTTGAACGCGGCTCACCCCTGCGCGGTCGATCCGCAAGACCCTGTCCATCGCGTGATCAATCCGCGGGAGTCGAACCAGCGCGCTGTGACCTTGCACGTCTATTCGCGCCCCTTCGACACCTGCGTCGTCTATTCGCCCGAGCAGGGAACATGCGGAGATATCCAGCTTCACTACAACACAGTTTTCGGAAAGCCCGTATCCAGTAGCTAATTAGGAGCTGTCAGTCATTCAGTTGTCAGTTCCCGGTTAGCACATTGAGAACGAGAACTGGGAGCTGGGAGCTGTTCTTAAGGAGGAATCGTGAGGAATTGCCTGGGAGTTTGGATCGCTGGCGCGGCTCTATGCGTGATGTCGTGGGCGCAAGCGCCCGCGCCCGCCGCACCGCCGGCTCCAACCCCGCCCTCGTCTTCGTCGTCATCTTCTTCGACTTCGACCCAGGAAGCCACGCTGCCTTCTGCTCCCACCCCCCAGGAGAGCAGTTCCAATCCTCCTATCCCGCCTCGCCCCGTGCCCAAGTTCGCCCGCTTTGAAATGTTCGGCGGCTACACTTACGCGCAAATGGGCCCCTTCAATGCCGGACATTGGGCCGACCTGAACGGATATAACGTCTCGCTCGGCGTAAACGCGGTAAATTGGCTGGCGCTGATCGTGGAAGGCAGCGAGTACTTCGGCAATTCGAAGATTCCCACTACTGTGCAAGCTCCCTTTCCGAATTGCGGCAATCAGGGAGTCTCGTTCTGTCCGCCCGGCCCGCTGTTCAAAGTCGATACTCGCGAGTACAACGTGCTGTTCGGCGCCATGTTTCCCTATCGCAAATACGAGCGATGGGTTCCCTTCGGCGAACTCATGTATGGCCATGGAGGCACGCGCGGCGAGGCCATTGCCAACGGTCTTGACGAGGTGGAAATCAGTTCCGGAAGGGCACTGCTGGCCGGAGGCGGCGCCGACCATGTCATCAGCGAGCGCTTTGCCGTGCGCTTCAAAGCCGATTACCTGGAGACCGCAACATCGTTCGCCACGCTTGGCAAGAAGAAGCAGGATAACCTTCGCTTGTCGGTAGGCATCGTCATCCGCAGCGTCCGCAAAAAGAAGCGCAGACTGGAAGACGAAACCGAAACCGCCCCCTGATCGGCGTTTTGGATTCACGATTGTGCTGCTGTCTATGTGGTGGCGGGGCTTCGCCACGCATACGGCCTACCAGAAAAATCGCAAAATAACCCTGGGCTCTTCAACCGCGAAGGGAAATCCGGACCGCGCAGAAGACGTGGCCCGCCGCCTCTAGGACCGGCGCAGCAAATCGCTAAGCGGCTCAGCCTTCGCCCGCAACTCGTCGGCGAAATCCGAACCCTTCTCGATCGCGTCCTTGAAGCGCCCCCGCGCTTCATCCGTCCAGTCGGAGACTGTGTCCAGAGCGTCGTCATAAGAGCGACGCAGGTCCTTCCGTAACTGTCGGCCCGTCTTGGGAGCCAGCAACATCCCCACCGCCGCCCCTACCCCAAGCCCAATCAGCAGAAAAGCGATTGCCGTTCCCGCCGTGCTTTCCGAACTCTCATATTTTCCAATGCGCATAAGATCCTCCAGTCCCTGCTTCAATTCTAGTCCACAAACGAGCCCTGTCCAGCCCACCAGCGGACCGTCCCTCATCTCGTTGCTGCACTGGATTTTGGGTGGCGCAGCGGTTCACCGCTGGGATTGTCACCCTCTCTTCAGAGATGGCTTCAGCCACCGAGGTCCCGTTGCTGACTGGAAAGACTCTTTCCGCCGCCTGGCAAGCCGCAGGGTATGTGTGGAAATGCCCCAAGCTAGCCAGTGCCCGGATTCCAGGCAACCACGTTCACCCAAGGCCGCGCCCTCAGTTTGCGCCCCGCCCACCGACCAAGTAAGATTTTCTCCACTCCCTTTCGCGGTGCAGAAGAATGCCTGAAGTGATTTCGCCCGAGCCAATAACGTCGCAGCCCGTTTCCTCCTCCGCCCCTTCCGTCGAGGTCTTTGCCGTCTACGGCGTCGAGCCGGAGATCCAGGCCTACGCCATGGCCAAGTATTCGCGCTCTTCACTCTCCATGAAGGAGTCGCTCAAGGAAATCACCCTGCAGAAGGCCGAAAAATTTCTAAACACATTTTATTTCCAGTACGGCCACCGCTCTATCGCCGACCTCGCCCACATTGCTCTCGCCATCGAGCGCCTTTCCATCCTCGCCGCCATCGTGGTCGCGGACGAGCAGCGCTGGGACGGCCAGGAGCGGTCCACCCGCTACCAGGATTTCAAAAAGAGTGGATACCATACTCCGAGTTTCGAGGACGCCGCCTCTAGCTCCCTGTATCGCGACACCATCGACTCCCTTTTCGCCACCTACGAAAAAGTCTCGCGGGCGACCTTTGAATATCTCGCCGGCATCACGCCCCGCCCCTCCGACATGAAGCCGGATGCCTACGAGCGCACTTTGCGAGCCCGCGCCTTCGACGTTTCCCGCTACCTGCTGCCGCTCTCGACCAACACATCGCTGGGGGAGATCGTCAATGCCCGCACTCTGGAAACCCAGGTAGCGCACCTGCTTGCGCAGCCGCATCGCGAGGTGCGCGAACTGGGAGCCTTGCTGAAACGCGCCGCCACTTCTCCCGCCTATAACGCGAATGAAGAATCGCTGCGCGCCCTCATTGCCTCCATCCGCGAAGTGTCGCCGGAAATCGCCGATCGCGCCGAGCGCGAGCTGCTTCGCGAAGTCCGCGTTGCCCCCACGCTCGTTAAGTATGCCGATCCGAATACCTACGAAATAGAAACGCGCCGCGAACTTCAGCAAGCCGCCGCGGAACTGATGCGAGGCGACGCCATCGAACCGGCGCCCTTGGTTGACCTGCTCGAAAGTGACTCGCGCGGCGGCGATCCGCTTGAGATCGAACTGGCCGCCACCCTCGTCTACGGCCAGAGCCATTATTCCTACCGCCAGATTCGGCAGGCGGTCGAGGCCGCAGGCGAAGCTCGCCGCCGCGAGATCATCGACCTCGGCCTGCGCCATCGCGGCCAGCACGACGAACTGCCCCGCCAGTTCTCCGCCGGACAGCAGTTCCGCTTCGACATTCTCATGGATATCGGCGGCTTCCGCGACATGCACCGCCATCGCCGCTGCGTCCAGATCATGCAGGACTTCACCACCGCCCACGGATACGACACGCCGCCCGAAGTCGAGGCCGCCGGGATCCGCGCCGAATACGATGGCGCACTGCAACGCGCCGCCGCTGCCGTGCAGAAGCTGTCCGCATCGGGAGGCGTCGAAGCCCGCGAGAACGCGCAGTACGCCATCCCGCTGGCCTTCCGCAAGCGCACCCTTTTCAAGATGGATTTCGCCGAAGCCGTCTATATCTCCGAACTCCGCACCACGCCGGCCGGACACGCCTCGTATCGCAACGTAGCCTATGCGATGTACGAAGAAGTGGCCAAGAAACATCCGGCCCTCGCAAAGTATTTCCGGGTAGTCGACGTGCGTGAACCGGTCGATCTGCTGAAAAGGTAATGCTGGCGGAGCACCGGCGGTCCGGACTCAACCAGCTTCAGCCTGGAGGCTTGGGAAACATACGCCGGAGGGTTCCCCAATGTTCAGAATTGTCCTCGACTTTTTCATCACATTTTTCCCGTACGCTCATCACAGACTTACACGACCGTCGGCGCTAAGATTGCTCGACCGTAGACCATAGAAAACTGCGCCCGTCTCCAGAGACGAAGCCCTTTCGGATCGCAACCTTTACCTCGCTATTTGACAACTTATGGCCCGAGTCACCATCCCGCAAGTGCACGCCAAATGGCGGGATTCAAGGCTAAGTCCAATATTTTGAATACTTTGGGTGTAACTATATTGCTATCAATCACTTAACTAATTTTGAGGTAGGGGGGGGTACCCCCCCATTTTCTGAAATCAGCCGCTGTCTGCCGCTGGAGGCGCGGTGGCCCTTCGGCGATAAGACGCGATGCAAGTTCGATGCGTGTGGCGCAGCTGAAGCCAGTGCCCCTTCAAGCAGATTCAAATGCCCCCACTACCGGGTCTTCTCGCAAATTGACGCCGCTCAATCGCAAACTCTAGAATCACTCTATCCATGCCCCTCTACGAATATCAGTGCAAGAAATGCAAACACCGTTTCGAAAAAATCCAGAAATTCTCCGATAAGCCCATCACGAAGTGCCCCGAATGCGGAGGCCCGGTCGAGAAACTGATCTCGGCGTCGGCGGTGCAATTCAAAGGATCGGGCTGGTACGTCAGCGACTACGGCCGTAAAGGTTCATCCGGCCAGGCTTCATCCGCCTACGAAAGCGATAAAGCCAAGTCGGAAGGCGACAGCTCCAAGAAAGACTCCAAGGACTCCAAAGAGAGCAGCAAGGACGCCAAAGAAACGAAAGAGACCAAAAAAGAGGAAAAGCCCAAGGCCGAGACTACGTCGAAGAAAGCCAAGAAAGACTAGCAGGCAGCCCCGGAGCGCAGGAACTTCCTGCTATCCAATCCCCCTCTCAGGGTGCAAGGCCACGCCAAAATCACCCCCGACTGTGACCGCCGTCACAAGCCCGCCAGCCCATCTCATGCTATCTATTCGGCTCGACGCGCCCGTCTCTGGCAGCCTCCGTCGAATGGAGCACTACTATGGCGCAAGCCACCAACACCCTCCCGGTTAATCCCAATCCCGGCCGCCCCAAGTTAGCCGTGGTCCACGCCCAATCGGCTCTCTCCCGCGATACGAAGATGGCCATGACCTCGCAGTTCCTGGGCTTCATGCTCGACGCCTATGACATGGCGATGGTCCTGGTAATGGCCCCCATTCTCGTCAAAGTGTTCGCGTCGCCCAAGGGAAGCGCAGCCTGGCAGTACATCACCATCGTCTTCACGTATTCGATCACCATGGCCGCCCGCCCGGTCGGCTCGGCCATCTTCGGACACTACGCCGACAAAATCGGCCGCCGTTACCTTTTGGTCCTCACCATCGGCGGAGTCGGTGTCATGTCGCTGCTGGCCGGCTTTCTGCCCACCTACGCCCAACTCGGCGCCTGGTCGTATGTGATCTTCTGTGTGCTGCGGTTCATGATGGGTGCATTTTTCGGCGGCGAATATGCCGTCGGCCACGCCTTCGCGATCGAGCACGCTCCCCAACCTCGCCGCGGCGCGATTGGCGGATTCATTCAATCCGGATTCCCCCTCGGCTACGTCCTCGCCTCCTTGGTCTTCGCCCTGATCTCATTCCTCGTCAGCAAAGAAGCCATGGCTCAATATGGCTGGCGCATCGCCTTCATGACGGGTGTGGTCCCGGTTTTTCTGGCTCTTTACATCCGCCGCAATTTGCACGAGTCGCCGGAATTTGAGAAGGCGAAAAAAGAGGGCACCATCGAGAAGGCCCCGTTCTTCAGCCTCTTCAAGCCTCCGCAACTGTGGGATTTCCTCCAGGTCTTCTTCTTCATGACCGGACTGTTCCTCACCGATTACTCGGTCTACGGATTCCTCCCGCAAATCCTGACCCTGCGCGGGCGCGGCTTCGACACCACGACCTATAGCCTCATCTACGGCTTTGCGCTCTTCATGGCCTTCCTCGGGTACAACTTCTACGGATGGCTCTCCGACCGCACCGGCCGAAAAGTTCTCACCCAATACTATTGTGTGTTCCTCGTAATCTTCGGAATCCCCGTCTTCTACGTTCTCTACCACGCGGCGCTCGCGCGAAACATCTGGCTGGCCGTGCTCGGCACCTGCATGGCGGCCATGCTCAAACTAGCCTGGGGAATCGTCCCCGCATATCTGTGCGAGCGCTTCCCGACCAGCCGGCGCGCCGCCGGAGTCGGTTTCGGCTACTCCTCCGGCGCCCTGATCGGAGCCTGGTTCGGCGTCTACGTCTGGTGGGCCCACAAGATTCCATTCATCGCGACCATTGAAAAACAGGACCTGTGGCTCTCCCCTGCGGTAGTGTTGACCGTAGGTTCCATCATGACCTTCGTCAGTCTCCTGTATTCTCCGGAGACCAAGCATCTGGAACTGGACCAGGTAGGCGAGATAGAGAAGGCGAAAGCATTGGCGGAGCATCCAGCAGCCGTGTCCGCCGATTAATCCTGACCGGCTGGGGAAAAAGTCTCCGTTTGCGCCGGATCTTGGGTGGCGCAGCGGTTCACCGCTGCGTAACAAATTTCGGTCAGAGATGGCTTCAGCCGCTGCGGTCGTTTTGCGGCGTGGGGAACAGGCTTTTCCGGATTATCGCTCCCCAATCCCCGCCGCGCCGATCATCCGTCCCGTAACGCCCTTCTCCGCGCGATAGCTGAACAGCAACTCCGGATGGCACGCCGTGCACGGCGCGGTCGTATCAATGCTCTTCGCAGATAATCCGGCGTCGAGCAATTGCCGCCGGTTGGCCTCGACCAGGTCGAGAAATAATTTACCCGGCAATTCGCTGTGCCCCGGCGCTCGCGCCGTCAAAAACAGCAGCGGATACTTCTCCCGCACCGGGTCCGACTCCTTCACCTCGCG
>Ga0181519_10004371_pt1 | contig 11458 bp, 6 predicted proteins | sample PEATcosm2014_Bin_26_FD_121102 | JGI IMG/M metagenome (GOLD analysis project Ga0181519, IMG submission 121102) | Peatland microbial communities from MTU Mesocosm Facility, Houghton, MI, USA - PEATcosm2014_Bin02_10_metaG | ecosystem: Environmental > Terrestrial > Soil > Wetlands > Peat | place... | reverse complement strand
GGAAGACCGCCGCCGCCGCGGGCACCTCGGCCGCAACGCCGCCGCTCTCCAACTCACCCTTGGTGCGCTCGAGATACTCGGAACCGGCGGCCTCCGCACCGGCGGCGAGCGTTTCCTGATGCATGCGCGTCGCGACGAACCCGGGTGCGAGCGCGTTAATCTCGATGCCCTCGCCGCGCAACTCCTGAGCGACCGTCTCGACGAAACGAACGACCGCGACCTTCGAACACGCGTACGCCGTGTAATTGGGAAACGGACCCGACGCGCCGCCGCCCGAGAAAGCGACGATGCGTCCGCCGCGGCCGCGCATCAGCCGGGCCGCATGACGGACCACCGCAAAGGTCCCGAAAACGTTGACCTCGAGGTTGGCGCGCCAGGCCGCCGGGTCGACATCGAGCACGTTGCCGATCGGCGCCAGCACCGCCGCCGCATGGATCACGGCATCCAGACCGCCGAACGTTGCGACGGCCCGCGCGCAGACGCGCTCGACGTCGTTTTCGCGAGCCACGTCGCCGGTCTCCATCGTCACGCGTTCTTGCCCGAACTCGCCCGCGAGCAACGCGCGCGCCGCGCGCAGTTCCCCGGCGCCGCGCGCGCACAGCGTCACCGAGGCCCCGGCGCGCAACGCCTCCGCCGCGCAAGCAAAGCCGATGCCGCGGCTGCCTCCGGTCACCAAGACGCTCTTGCCGTTCAACATAAAGGGCTCTTGACGCTCAACACAACAGGGCGGTCTCCGGATCGGCGCTGGTGCGCTCGTAGTCGGCGGGCGAGTCGATCCACCACAGACGTTCGTCCATGCGATACCCTTCGACGCGCCGGCCCGCGGCGAGCGCGGCGGGCAGCACGTCGCGACCGATGTCGCTGGACCCAACGGACGGAATGAATTCGAAGATCTCCGGCGCGAGCACCATCACGCCGGCGCTCACCCAGTGGCTCGGTTCGGTTCCCGGTGCGGGCTTCTCGACGAACGCCGTGATGCGCTCGTGCGCGTCGAGCGCCGCGACGCCGCTCTGCGCGACGTCGGCCCGCTCGAAGAGCGCCACCGTGGCGACGGCATCCGCGGGATGCCGCGCGCGCAGCCGGTCCAACCGGCACGTCGTCAGATTGTCGCCATAGATGAGAAAGAACGGCTCGCGAAAACGGCCCCGAACCGCGTTGAGCGCGCCCGCCGTGCCCAATAATATAGGCTCTTCGGCATAGTCGATGCGCACGCCGAAGCGCGCGCCGTCGCCGAAATGGCCGCGGATGGCGTCGCCACGATGATGGAGATTGATCACCACTTCGTCGACGCCGTAGCGGGCCAGCATACGCACGTTGTGTTCGAGAATCGGCCGCCCGCGAATCGGGATCATGGGTTTGGGAACGTCGTCAGTCAAAGGTCGCAGGCGCGACCCTTCGCCGGCGGCCAAAACGAAAGCTTGCACGTCGAGCGCTCTTCGCAAACGCGTCGCGCGCTCCCGTCGCCGGAAGGCACGGCCCGCCGCCAAGCCTAACCCAAAGGCCCTCCGGCCCCGCCGACTTCAGAGACCGGCAGAGAGTTCAACAGGCGTCAGCGGAGCCGCTTGGGGCGGCGACTTCAGAAGGAATACGATGCAACTAGGACGCACGCCGATTACGCTCGCGCTGGCTTTGGCGTTGGGTGCCTACGTACCGGCTGAGGCCGCGATCGTGATGCCGCCGGTTACGCCCGGGGCGATGGTGCGCAGCATAGCCGGCAACGGAATCGCGGGCAACGTCGACGGCGCGCGCGATAAAGCCGAGTTCATGTTTCCGGTGGCGCTCGCCTACGATGCGAAGTCAGGTGCGATCTACGTCGCCGACTCGGCCGCACAACGGATTCGCGAGATTGCGGCCGACGGGACGGTCACGACGCTCGCCGGTTCCGGCGAGCCGTCCGCAACGGGCCTCGAGGTCGATGGCGGTTTCGCCGACGGACCGGCCGCAAGCGCGCGCTTCAACTTTCCGATGTCGCTCGCGCTCGCGCCCGGCGGCGCGCTCTACGTAGCCGACTCGATGAACCGTTGCATTCGGAAGATCGCAGGCGGCATCGTCTCGACGTACGCGGGCACCTGCGGTCGCGAGGGTTCGAGCGACGGCGCGCGGGCGGTCGCGACCTTCAACGATCCGCGCGGCCTGGCGCTAGCCGAGGACGGCACGCTCTTCGTGGCCGACTTCGGCATCGGCATCCGCGCGATCGCCCCGAACGGCATGGTGCGGACGCTACAGATCCCGGCGCAGTGGGTGCGCACCATCTCAACCGTGGCGCTCTACGAACAGGGCGACAAACGGATGCTGTTCGCCACGGGCAACGCCGGCTTCTTGCGCTACAATCTGGTCTTCAATCGACTCGACGGCGTGCGCTCGTCTTCCGACGTCGACCGCTTGACGCCCTACGGCATCGTGGCTTTGAGCGATCAGTCGGCGATCGTCTCCAGCCCGCGTTGGCACGGCATCTATTTCCTGCACTTCGCGGGCACGTGGCGGCGCGTGGCCGGTCAAGGCGGCCAGGATCCGGGAATCCTCGGCGGCTTCGCCGACGGTCCGCCCGGCGAGGCGAAATTCTACGCGCCGCTGGGCATCGTCGCGGGCCCGAGCGGCGAGATACTCGTCGCCGACGCCGGTAACCGCCGCGTGCGCGCGGTGCCGGACGTCGATCCGCGTTGGACCTTCGCTAACGGAACCGCCACGCCGCCGAAAGAGCCGGGCGTCTATCACGCCTTCTTCGTGAGCAACTCGTTCGCGTTCGAGAACGTGGTCTGGGCCGATTCCATCCCGGGCCTCGTCGAGAAGCGCATCAACGCCGAACGCGTGAAACTCGGGCTGGCCAAGCCCTTGAAATTCGACGTAGGCTATTTCGCCGCGGTACCGCTCGCACCGCAAGCGCAGTACATCGGCGAGTCGCTCGCCGACGGCACGATCGACCTCGTCGTCTGGAATCTCAACGCGCACTTCTTCCATCAGGACTTCACCGACTGGGAAGTCGCCCTGCCCGATTTTACGCCCAGCGCCGAGGCCGGTTGGAAGGCCGCCATCGACGCGACCGTCGCGAAGTTGAAAGCCTCGCACACGCAACTGCTGATCACCGACGAACCGCTGGGCCAGCATCTGGGTCCGGGTGAAGCCTTCGCCTATCGCGAGTTCCTCTCGTACGACAAATCGCAACGCGAGGGCTACGACAAGTGGGGGCAGTTTCCGCGCAAGCCCGGCTACGGGTACGCGACCAACGTCGAGATGGAACGTTTCTTGAGTTCGCTCGGCGTCCCGTACCTTCCAACCTTCGGTCGCTTCGTCGAGTACGAGCGCGGCGCGCACTCACCGCTCTACTCGAACTACGATTTTCACTTCACGCCGGCCGGGGATGCTTTCTTCGCCGATCTGATCGTCAAGTATCTGGAGACCGCGCGGCCATGGACCAAACACTAATGCGCCGCGCCGCCTTCGCGTTCTGGGCCGCCGCCTTCGCCTGCGCGACGTGCCCCCGCGGCGCGACGGCGGCCCCGTTTGCGCCGACCCTCGCAGCCGACGCGCAGGTGCGCACGCTCGCCGGCAACGGCATCGCCGGCAACCTCGACGGTCCGCGCGCGCAGGCCGAGTTCGTGTTCCCCACCGCGGTCGCCGTCGATAAACGCAGCGGCGCAATCTTCGTGGCCGACCCCGGCGGCCAACGCATCCGCAAGATCGCGCCCGACGGGACGGTCACGACGGTAGCGGGCGGCGGGCCGATGTTGCCGTCAGGCCTCGAAGTTGCGGGCGGATACGTCGACGGGCCGGCGGCAGCGGCGCGTTTCAATCGACCCAGCGGCGTCGCCGTCGGTCCCGACGGCGCGCTCTACGTGGCCGATTCGTTCAACCACTGCATCCGCAAGATCGCGGGCGGCTTCGTCACGACCTTTGCAGGGAATCCCAAGAATCCGGGCGGCTCCGACGGTGCGCTGGCCGACGCCACCTTCCTCGAACCGCGCTCGATCGCGGCGGCCTCCGACGGAACGCTGTACGTCGCCGACTTCACGGTCGGCGTGCGGGTCATTGCGCCCTCGGGACTGGTCTCGTCGCTCGGCTTCACCGGTTCGGACCTCTACGGCATCTCGCTCTGGGAAGGTCCGGACTTCTCGGTGATCTACGCGGCGACGAAGTTCACCGTAGCCAGTTACAACACACGCAACAATGGCGGCGGCGGCATGTTCTCGACGCCACAGCGGGCCTCGGGCACGGCGCCCACCGGCGTGGTCGGGCTCGGTCCCGACTCGGCGGCCGTCGCCAGCGCCACCTGGCAGGGCATCTTCTTCGAAAAGTTCTCCGGCGGCTGGAGCCCCTATAACGGCTTCTCCCGGCTGATGCTCGGGCCCGACGAGAAGGACTGGCAACAGAAGGGCGGCTTTAGCGACGGCCCGGTCGCCGCCGCGGAGGTCTACGATCCGCTGGGCATGGCCCTCGACGCGCACGGCGACATCGTTTTGGCCGACGCCGGCAACCGCCGGATCCGGCTCTTGCCCGCGCCCGACGTGCGCTGGGCCCTTTCCGGCGACGACCGCCTGCCGCCCAAGCCCGCGGGCGTCTACCGCATCGCCGTCTTCGGCGACGCGGCCAACTTCTCGAACGCGATGGCCGACGATTCGATCGCCGCGGATCTCGAGCGCCGGCTTACCGCCGACTCGGCCAAGATCGGTCTGGCCGGACGGAAGGTCGAGGTCGAGACCATTAGCCTGGCCGCGGCCGATCTGTCCACGCAGTCGCAGTACCTGGCCACGCGCGTGCCCGAGGGTAGCCTCGATGCCGTGATCTGGTCGCTGGGTTCCAACGCTTTCGATCAGTTTCCACGCGGCGGCACGCTCTTCGAAGACCAGCCCTTCGTCGAAGGCGTCATCAAGCACACGGCGGCGCGCCTCCAGGCCAAGAACATCAGCCTCGTTCTGGCCATGCATCCGATCGCTTCCGAGATGACGGCGGGCGAAGCCACCTATACCATGCTGCTCGGGCCGGGCGGCGCCATCGACCCGGGCTTGCGCAACTTCATGACGACCGAACGCTTCACCGGCTCGCTCGGCCTGCCGGAGATCCCGGTCGCGCAACGTTTCGTCGACGTCGAGCGCGGCCCGCACGTGCCGTTATTCGGCACCGACGACGGGCATCTGACGCCCGCCGGCAATGCGCTCTACGCGCAGATCCTCGGCGACGGCCTGTCGGCGTTGCATCCCTGGGGTGCTCCGGGCGCCGCGCCGGCCGCGCACTGAGGCGCCGCCGGTCCCCCTCGCACGCCGCCCGGTGTGGCTCGCTCGCGTCGCCGAACGGTCCAAATCGAACGGAGATGACCCGGCCGAAACGGGCGCGAAGCGCGCCCGGATGCAGGCCGCCGTTTTCTCCAACCGCGTCGTTTGTCTCGCGGCGCTCCTGGCCATGCCCCTTGCCGGGTGCGGCGGAGCGCACGACGACGCATCGGCGGGCACGATCGACGTGCGCACCGTGGCCGGCACGGGTGCGCCGGGCATCGCGGACGGCGCGGCGTCCTCCGCAACCTTCCTGATGCCCAGCGGCCTGGCCATGGGCAAGGACGGCACGCTCTACATCGCCGACGAGGCCGCGCAGCGCATCCGCACGCTTTCCCGCGGCGGAACCGTACGCACGCTCGCGGGCTCGGGACCCGTCGTCGCGCCGGGACTGTCGGTCAAAGGCGGCTATCGCGACGGTCCGGCCGAGCAAGCTCAGTTCAACCGGCCTGAGGGACTCGCCGTCAGCCCGCGCGGCGTCGTGTACGTGGCGGACGAGTTCAACGCGTGCGTCCGCAAGATCGAAACCGGCAAGGTGAGCACGGTCGCGGGCAAGTGCGGGCAACGCGGCAGCACCGACGGCGGCGCCGAGGGGCGGCTCAACGATCCGCGCTCGCTGGTCCTGGACGGGCGCGGGAATCTGTACATCGCCGATTTCGGCATCGGCATTCGCCGCCTCGGCAGCGACGGCCGGCTGAGCACGGTGCACCTGAAATCGACCGGGGAACCGCAGATCCTGGGGCTCGCCGCTTCGACCGACGCCGCCGGCGGCCCGGTGCTGGTCGCGACCTCGCCCTCGCTGTTCATGGAATACCATCCGGCGATCCCCAGCGACGAAGTGACCAACATTCGCAACTACGCCGAGGGCAACCGGCCCTTCGGCGACCCCTATCAGGCGGTGGGGCGCGACGGCCGCGAATTCTTCTTCAGCGACATTCGCTCGGGCACGCTGCGCTATCTACGTCTGCCGGCGAAGCCCTTCGTCACGACGGTCTTCACGCGCACGATCGCCGGCGGCACGGCGGAGCGCCCGATCGACAACGTCGGCTATCGCGACGGAACGCGCGAGAACGCCCGCTTCAACGCGCCCTCGGGCGTGGCGCTGGCGGGCAACACGCTCTACGTCGCGGACTCCGGCAACCGCCGCATTCGCAGCGTCGAGTTGCCGCCGACGCGGCTCTCGGAGACCGGCGTCGGCACCGGAATAGTGCCCGACGCGCGGCACTACGAAGTGGCCTACGTCGGCGCGTCGTGGGCCTTCTGGGACAGTCTGGGCGACGACTCGATCTGCGCGCACATCGAGACCTCCATGAACGCCTCGCACAAGTTCTCGAAGCCGGTGCGCTGCCACGCAATTCGCATCGACGCGGCCGGACTTCCGCAGATGGAAGACTACGTCAAGAACGTCTTGGCCGACGAACGTTTCGATGCGGTCGTGCTGAACATGACGCCGGGCGCGGCCAACGCTATTTTCCCCAACAACGCGCCGCCCTCGGCCGTCGCCGCCGCGGCCGGGCTGCGCGCCCATCTGGAGTCGATCATCAACGCGCTCAAACCGTCGCACGCGCAACTCTCGATCGCCTGGAGCTTCGAGCCCGACGACGTCTCCGATACGGAGAATCTGTACGAGCGTCAACTCAACTTGAGCCGGCGCGGATTCCCCGGCGACCTGATCGACTTCCGCAAGGACTTCAAGATCTCGTTCGACGGCGTGCGCGCGCTGCCGGTGCGGCAGTACGACGAATACGACGACATCCTCGCCTACGAACGCTCGACGGATCCCGCACCGCTCTACGGAACCGACGACAGCCACATGGACGCTCGCGGCGACGACTTTCTGGCCCGCCGCGTCGCGCGCATGCTCGGCGGTTCCTAGTGTTCCGTTAGGCTTCGACGTGCTCGCACTCTTGCTCCAATGCGGCATCTTCGCGCTGTTTGCGTTCGTGGGTTACGGCATCGCGCTGGCGCTCGTGCCCGAGCGCGACCCGTTGCGCAACGCGCTGCTGGCGCCCGTGCTGGGCGCGGCGGCGTTCACCATCCCGGCCGTGCTGCTCAACCACCTGGGCCTGCCGATCGCGTTCGTGGCTTGGCCGCTGACCCTGGCCCTCATCGCGCTCGCGGGGCTCGCGGTGTGGCGCCGGCCCGCGCGGGCGCGCGTGCCTTGGCGTACCCTGGCGCCGTTTCTCGCGCTGCTGCCGATCGCGTTCGTCTTGACTTGCCGGCCCGCGCTCGAGTTCGGCTTCAACTGGTTGAGCTTCAGCAACGAAGACATGATCAATTACGCTTCGACGGCACAGCGCTTGATCGACTACCCGTTCTATTCGCAACCGCCGGCGATGGACGTCGCGGCGGGCGACCGGTTGAGTCAGGAGAGCTTCTGGTTTCACGACGTCTTGGGCAACGAGCGCGTCGGCGTGGACACGCTCTTGGCGGTCGTCGCGACGCTGGCGCGGGTGCGGCCGTTCAACGCCTTCATGCCCTTCATCGGCGCGGGCTACTTCGCGTTGATCTGGGCTTCGGCGGCGCTGGGTCTCGCGCGCGAACCGCGGCGGCGCCTGGCGCTGTGCATCGGCGCGGCCGTGGTGCTTTCGTCGTTGACCACGCTCGGGCTGCTCTATCAACTGCTGGGCCAGATCTACGGGCTCGCGGGGCTCGCCGCGGCGATCGCCGTGCTGGGCGAGAGCGATCCGGCAATCCTGCGCGCGAATCCGGGCGGACAGATCGCGCTGCGCGTCGCGATCTTCGCCTTCGTGGTGGCGGCGTATCCCGAACTCTTTCCGTTCGTCGTGGTCGCAACGCTCCTGGAGTACGGCGTCGCGCCCTTGCTGGAAGGCCGCCGGCCGAGTTACCTTGCGGGTTCCGCCGCCTTGCTCTCGTGCGGCTTGGCCTTCGTCGTGCTCTGGAATTACGGAACGACGATGGCGCACGTCATCGCGCAACGCTTCAACTCGGCGACCGAACCGGGCCGCGAGTTGCTCTTCCCGTACTTCTTGATCCCCAGCGGCTTGGCCAATTTCTGGGGCCTGGTGAAACTCGCCGACTATCCGCCCGACCCGTACATGTCGATTGCGATCGCCGCGGGGCTCGTGCTGCTCGTGGTCCAGGCCGTCGCTATCCTGATCGCGGTTCGCCGCATCCATCCGGCCGCGCTGACGGCGTTGGTGATGGGGGTTCTCGGCGTGCTGTTCTTCGCGCGTCGCGACGATTTCGCGCTCTTCAAGATGACCATGTACGTGCAGCCGTTCTTCGCGACGGCGCTGGCCCTGGGGGCGTACGCGCTGCTGGGCAGATTCTCCGGAGCGCGGCGGGAGTGGGCCGCGGGCGCCGTGGTCATCGCCTTCGCCGCGATCGGCATCGGCGCGCAGCAAGATTACGTCGAACTGAGCCGCTCGACGCCCGACGCGCCCTCGTATCGCTTTTCGCAATTGCCGATGTCCTCGCCGCGACGATTGCTCGAAGAACTCGACGCGGCCGCGCGTACGGTGGGCGACGCGCCCGTGGCGATCGACGCCCCGCTCCCCGAATACGCGAAACTGGCCCACGCCTATTTAGCCGAGGCGCCCGTCGCCACGCTCTCCGACGATTTCCTCAATCGCTTTCGCATCGATCAGCCGGTGTACGGCGCGCCCGCGGCCGACGACGTCCGCGAGCAGGCCCGCCTCGAGGTTCAGGAGTTTCGTAACCGCGAGCAACTGGCCACCTTGCACGTGCCGCCCTTGCGTCGCAGCGACGGGTCGCCCAACCGTTTCCGCCGCCCGTGGATGCCCGCCGGAAAGCCGCAGTGGTTTCTGGAGCTCGGCGCCGACGCTTCGATCCTCAACCGTTCCGGGGACGCGGCGCCGGGCAGGCTGGTCGCGCTGCGGCGCTGGCACGACGTTCGCGACCATCTCGTCTTGCTGCAAAGCGAGTTGTTCGGCATCGACGGTTGGAGCGGCGCTTGGGAAGACGGCGCGCCGGGGGGCCGCGCGACGCTCTACCGGCCCGAGCGCGATGCGTACGGTCAGCGGACGTTTTCGGGAATGGGGCGCTATCAAGCCTTCGCCGCGGTCAATCCGGCCGGTCCGGTGCGCTTGGTGTTGTGGGCCTCGGCGACGTTGAAGAGCGACGGCAAGAATCGCGTGCCGCACGCTCGCGTGTACGGCGCGAACAGCGTCGCGCTCGGCGGCGTCGGCCGCGGTTCCGCCCGACTGGTCTCGCCCCCCTTCGAACCGGCCTCCGTCGACGGGCTGGACCTGGTCGGACTCGATCTCGGCGAAGAGGGCGTTCGTTTTCGCAAGCACGCGACCGGGTTGATGCGCTGGTACGGAACGAACATCGCGCTCGATCCCCGGCCGCTGGTCGTCTTCGGCCGCGACGTCAGCCTTATTTCGGACGCCGACTATCGCCGCTGGACGTCGCCGAGTTGGATCGTCGACGTGCCCGCCGCGCTCGACGATCCGCACCTGGCCTATTCCGGGATCTACGAAGACAACGGTTGGACCTCGGACGACGCCGAGTTGACGCTATCGAGCGACGCTTCGACGCGCCGCGTGCGCGTCGAAGGGCTCGTGCCGCGCGTCGACTCCGACGGCTTTACCACGACGGTCGCGCTGTCGGTCGACGGCGTTCTGCGCCTCAAACGCAACCTGACGATCGGGACCTTCGCCCTCGAAGCACCGCTGCGGCTCGCGCCCGGCAAACACCGAGTCCGGCTGAGCTTCTCGCGCGCGCAACGCTTTCCCGATCCGGACAACCGTCTGGTCGGAGCCCGCATCGACGCGATCGGCTTTCCGCCGTGACCCGCCGCGCGACGTTTCTGGCGGGCAGCGCCGCGCTTGCGGCGTCCGCGGTCGCGCCGGCCGCGGCGCTGACCGCGTCGCCGGCGAAGGGGTTCCCCACCTTCACTTGGGAGCGCGTGCCCTACGCCGCGCAGATCGGCAAGTTCCGCGGCGACTTCACGCCCGCCGAGGTCGCGTTCATCGCGCGGCACTTCGCCTTCATCGCGCTCGGACCGGGCACCGGGCTCGGGGACAAGCCGGCGGCCGAACGCATTCAGGAGGCCGGCTTCTATCGTAACGCTCGCGCCTTGAAGCGGGCCAATCCGGAATGCAAGGTGCTCTTCTTCTGGGGCGTGCCGGGCAACATCCATAATTACGCGGCGTACGCGAACTACGACGAGTCGTGGCGGCTTCCCAATGCGGCCGGCGGCTGGGGCGGCGACGCCTCGAAGCCCGGCTTTCGCCGCTGGTGGGCGCAGAGCGCCGCGCACATCGTCGCCCACGAAGACGTCGACGGCGTCTTCGTCGATGGAGCGAACCCGGAGGGCGACCACCCGTTCCACACCGCGATGCTGCAGGCGTTGCGCGGCGAACTCGACGCGCTGCCCAAACCCGCGTTACTCCTGATCAACGGCGTGCCCCGGGGCACGGAGCCGGCGGGGCCGGCGGATTCAAAAGAACCGGCGGGGCCGGCGACTTCAAAAGAAGCGGCCGGGGCGACGGATACAAAATTACCGTCAGTCCTCGACGTGTGTGACGGCATCATGATCGAATATTTCGGCATCGTCGGTAAGAAAGATCCCGATAAGCTCAAGCAATACATGCTCGACATCGTGCGCCTGGGGCGCGCGGGTAAGATCGTGATGGCTCGCGCCTTCCCCGGATTCACCTTCTTCGATCCGGAGGTGCGCGACTGGAGCTACGCGCGCAAACTGGCCGAGGCCAAAAAGAACGTCGCCTTCTCACTGGCCACCTATCTCGCGGTCGCGCAACGCTACACGTATTTGCAATACGGCTGGGGCTACGAAAACATCGGCGGCGCCTACGTGCTCGAGGGCGACGGCGTGACGCCCGATCCGGCCTGGTATCCCGAGTTCCTCGCGCCGCTGGGCGAACCGCTCGAAGATCCCGTCGTCGACGGTTACGTCTTCACGCGGCGCTTCCGTCATGCGGCGGTGCGCGTCGACCTCCAGGCCCGCGAGGGCCGGGTCGACTTCACTTCGTGAGCGCGCTCGGCACGGCGAGCTCGGCGTTCTTCGTTCTAGCCCTGCTGGCCGCGGCGGCGCTGACCTGGGTGCGGCCCATCTACGGGCTGGCGCTGCTGATTCTGATCGACCCGTTCGACCTGAGCCGCGCGGCCGGAGCCACGACGATCACGCTGCCCAAGGCGGTCTTGACCGGTTTCTTAGGCGCGTTGGCCCTGCGCCGCACGTCGCT
>Ga0181519_10004369_pt1 | contig 11458 bp, 11 predicted proteins | sample PEATcosm2014_Bin_26_FD_121102 | JGI IMG/M metagenome (GOLD analysis project Ga0181519, IMG submission 121102) | Peatland microbial communities from MTU Mesocosm Facility, Houghton, MI, USA - PEATcosm2014_Bin02_10_metaG | ecosystem: Environmental > Terrestrial > Soil > Wetlands > Peat | place... | reverse complement strand
GTCCACCTTTACGCTTGTCGCCAGCACGCGCTCCACCGTGAAGTCCTCCACCGCGCAGCCGCCGTTCAATACGTTCTCGCACTCTGCCTGCGAGCTGGCCACCCCAGACCCGTACACCTTCACCCCGCCGCCCTCGCGAATCAATCCGAACTCAAAGGTGTACCAGTACAGCCGCCCCATGCGCTCCAGCTTTTCCTCGCCTTCCATGGCGCTGCATACCCGGCCGTACTCCTCCACGGCGTCGGCAAATCCCGGCTCGGCAAACATTGGCAGGTGCCCCAGCGCGTCGTGCAGCATGTCCGGCTCAGGAGTGTAGTCGGCGCTGGCGCGGCTGCGCAGCCAGGTCGTCGCCGGAAACAGCCTGGCCTCGAGCATCCCGAAGAACGCGCGCGACGGCATAAAGCCCGAGACCGGCTGCACCCTCCAGCCCGTGCGCGCCTCCACCCGCCGGCTCACATCCTCCAGCCGCGGAATCCGCTCGCCCGCCATGCCCAGTTGCCGCCAGCCCTCCAGGTATTCGCGGCATGCGCAGCCTTCCAGTTGAGCCATGCGCCGCCCGGCCAGCTCGCTCCAGAGCCGGTGCTCGTCTTCGGAGTACGCCGCGTAGTCCTGCGTAATCCAAAAGGCCTTCGACTCTTCCAGCCCCAATGTCTGCGATTTCTGCATACCCGGCACCTCGCCCCGCGCCGCCCGGCATCATAACTCTTATACACACGGATTTTCCAAGGGTACCTATATTGAATTCACAAGAAAAGCCTCCATGGCGGAGGCTTTAAATCGATGGGTAGGGCCGATGCTTACCTGGTGTACTCCGAATGTGCTTCTTTAGCGGGTGAGGTTTTGCTTGCTTTAATAAACTTCTTCCCTCGCTTACCCAATTGCTTTTCGCCCATTTTTCCATCTAGAACCGTCACCTTGACAACTCGAGGTCGGGACCGAAAGACAGAAAACAACCCGGAGCCTGCGCTAGCCGTGGCCCCAATAGCAGCAACTATAGGCAACCCTGCTTCCGCTCCAGCCAGCACAACACAGAGCCCACCAAAAGCAACTGCACCACATGCGGCGTCAAACTTTGTCTGTCGGCTAAATGTCATACAAGCTCCCTCAGCTTGAGATAGATGAACGCCCCCAAAGATAATGCCCCTAAAGAATTAGCACCAATTCCAAGGGAAAATCCTCGAAGGAATCTCCGCTTTTTAGGATCTTCACCGTTCTGCTCTTCCATATGTTGATGAAGCATCATCACCAAAAGAAGCAGCCCAAATGATGCCACAACAAAAATAGTTGTATACATCATGTGTGGCCCAAAGCTCTTCGACTCCACACCTGAAGAGGCATTGGATCGATATTCCTCGACTACATTAACCATCGCAGTGGCTAGTGCAGAGAGAGCCAAGTCAATACCTAAGTAAAAACTTGACCATTGTAGCCTCATTCGCACTAGAGACCTGCAAAACCCCGCAAAGATTAGAAAAATCGGTGGAATTGATAATGCCCATAATAGAGAGTATTCCATATAGGAACACATTAAACCGCACAATTTAAGTATTCGGCAATACAAAAGAACATATTAACGGCACATCTTTGTGCACGCATACATAAAGAACTGCACATGTAAGGGCACTATCTTCCCACCGCCTCCGGCCCAACCCTCCGCGTGCGCTGGGCCCGCAAACTTGTTACCCTGAGTTTTGGAGGGTGCCATCATGTCCAACTTCCCCGAGCAGCCTGAAATTCACGTCCAAAGCTCTGCCGACTACCGCGAAGGCTACGCCAACAGCGTGCAGATCCGCATGAACGTCTGGGACTTCTTCCTCGCCTTTGGCCGCGTGCAGCCCACCAACGGCCCCGGCATCGAGCTCACCAACTTCCAGGGGATCTTTCTCAGCCCGCAGCAGGCCAAGGCCCTCTCGATGATGCTGCAGCAGAATGTGGAGAACTACGAGCAGACCTTCGGAGAGATCAAGCTCGATCCGCAGATTACCCCCAGCGGCCCCATCCACTAAATTGCAGTCGAGGCCACGATGAGCCACGCTGGGCTACCAGAAATTCCATCCGGAAAGACGCCCGCACCGGCTCCCTCGCCGCGCTCGGCCCCCTCGGCTTACGTCGCCTTTGCCGCCATCTTCTGTGGCCTGTGGATCACCCACCTGCCCTGGCTGCGCCTGCCATTTTTCTGGGACGAAGCCGGCTACTTCATTCCCGCCGCCCGCGACATCCTCCTCACCGGCGACCCCGTTCCCACCACCACGCTCAGCAACGCTCATCCGCCGCTCGTCATGTTCTACCTGGCGGGATTGTGGAAGCTCACCGGCACAGCGCCCAACGCGCTGAATCCGCTGCTGACGCGCTCGGCCATGCTCGTCCTGGCCGCCCTCGGACTCACCGCCCTGTGGCTCATCGCCCGCAGGCTTACCGATCGCGCCACGGCCATCTCGACTGTGCTGCTCACCGCGCTTTCGCCCACGGTCTTTGCCCAGTCGCAGATGACGCAGCTCGACATCGCCGCCTTCTGTCTTTTGCTCTGGACGCTCTACGCGCATGTCGTTGGAGTGGGTTGGGGCCGCCGCTGGCAGGCCGTCCTCTTCGCCGCCATGGCCGCCATGGCCAAGGAGACGACCGTCGCCGTCACCCTCACCCTCTTCGGCTTTGACCTGCTCACCGTGCTCGCCCAGCGTTACCGCCCGCAGCTTGCCGCGCGGCTCCGGCTTCCCCGCCGCACCGTAGCCCAGGCCGCGGCTTACCTGCTTGCCTTGTTGCCCATCATCGGCTGGTACGCCTACCATCACCACCGCACAGGTCACGTCTTCGGCAACCCCGACTACCTGCGCTACAACGTGGGAGCCACGCTCACCCCCCTGCGCATCTTCCTCTCGGGCATCATGCGGCTGTGGCACGCCGTGGGCTACATGAACCTCTTCGTGCTGACGTTTTCCGCCGCTGCCGTCTGGTGGAGCACCCGCGACATTGTTGGCGACATTGTTGGCGACGAGGTTGGCAACAATGTGGCCGCCCAGCGCACCAACGCCGCGCCAGCCCAGTCGAAATCAAACTTCACGCCGGCCATCCGCCTGCTCTTCGTGCTGCTTATTCTGGCGCAGGTCGCGGAGTTCAGTGTCGTCGGCGGAGCCCTGCTCGCCCGCTACATGATTCCCGCCATCCCACTGGTCGTGCTCATCAGCGTGGATGTCATCCGCCGCCGCGCGCCCGCCTGGCCCGTTTGGATCGCCGGATGCGCCCTGGCCTTCATCGCCGCGCTCTTTCTCAACCCTCCGTGGTTCATCTCTCCGGAGGACAACCTGACGTGGACCGACTACGTGCGCATGCACCAGCAGGCCGCACAACTGGTGGAGCAGCGCTACCCGCAGGCGCACATCCTGACCGCGTGGACCGCCAGCGACGAGCTGACCCGTCCCTTCCTCGGCTACGTGCAACGGCCGCTCACCGTCATCAGCCTGGAGAACTTCTCCGCCGAAGAAATTCTCCGCGCCGCCCAGCAGCCGGAGAGCTTCGACGTGGTCCTAGCCTTCAGCACCAAGTACCAGCCACCGCGCGGATTCTTCCAACGCATTCCGGGCTACACCCGCATCCAGACCCGCTACTTTGACTTCCACCAGGACCTGCCGCCCACGACCATCGCGCGCCTTCTGCACGGCCGCATCGTCTGGCAGCGGCACACCCCTGGAGAGTGGATCGCCGTCATCGAGATAGACAAAATCCGCGACGCACAGTTGCGCCTGCCGATCCATCATCAAGACTGACACCCCGATGTCATCCCGAGCGTCATTCATCCAGGCTGCCGTTCTGAGCGTCACCCATCCTGACTGCCCTCCTGAGCGGAGAATCCGTCAGGGCTACTGACGGATTCGCAGTCGAAGGATCCCTATGCCCGCCGCCAACTTCCGCGCCAGCCGCTAGATCATCACCATCATCCCCGCCACAATCCCCTACTTCCAGCATAGCCAGAAACAGGGGGGTGACCCTCAGCCGCCGGAGACTCTCTTTCTGCCGCAGAATCAATCGTTTGCCGCGAAATGGCCGTCCCCGGGGGCTTGACAGGCCTCCCACGTCGCATATTTTGTGTAAAATATTCTTGACATAAAGTATGTAATTTATTACTTTGTGTACAGATCGTTGGACACAGTTATCTGGACACACTTACTGGGACAGGACGATCAAGACACGCCAACCAGGCGACCAAAAAGGAGAACCTCCATGCTGCTTCGCGAAATGTCTTTTCAAGAAAAACGAGCCTGGATTGCGGTGGCTTCCATGGGCCTCATCTATGGGCGCTACTTCTGGTCGCTGACCATGCAGGGCGGGCGCGGCCCCTTCGGCAGTCTGCTGGCCACGGTCATCCAGTTGGTCATTGTGCAGGTCGTGCTCACCACGATTGCCGCCATCCTAAATCCGCGCGACGCCCAGGCGGCCGAGGATGAGCGCGAGCGGATGATCGCCCTTCGAGCGACGCGCGTGGCCTACGCCGGGCTCTCCACTGCGGTCGTCTGCGCCTGCTTCTTCGGAGCCCTGACTCCGCCCATCGTCTTCAAAACCAACTCCCTGCTCTTTGTGCTGGTCACGGCGGAGATGCTGCGCAACATCTGCCAGATTGTGCAGTACCGCCGGGGGGTGTGCGCGTGATCCGCAACGAGATTCGACGGCTGCGCTTTGAGCACGGCGAGATGACGCAACAGGCGCTGGCGGAAAAAATCGGCATGACCCGGCAGACGATCAACGCCATCGAGCAGGGCAAGTATTCACCCTCGCTGGAAGCGGCATTCAAGATCGCCTCAGTCTTCGGACAGCCCCTGGAAGCGGTCTTCCACTACTCGGCCGAGTAACGGGCGAGGGTACACGCTCTCCGCCCGGCGTGTGGTGACGGCCCGGCGCAGACTGCCCTTTTACCAAAGCTCAGTTATTTCGCCATCGGTACGGGCTTAACGCTGCCGCACTCCGGCCCTCTGTACACCGAAGAAGATTCGCTGATCCATTCCACGGCCATGGAACCCTGCTGCCCGGCCTGCATGGTTCCCGTAAAGTGAACCTTGCTGCGCGCGGCGCTGCCGTTGTCCCAGTGCGACTCCAATGTGCCACGGCCATTCATCTGGCCCGTGCACACCATCTCAGCCTTCATACCGTTGGAGCTCAGCGCCACGTTGACGATCTGGCAGTCCTTGGACTGCGAGACCGGCGCGCCGTACTTGTCAATCTGCGCCTGGGTCAGGCAGACCTGGGTGGTGCGTGCCGCGCCGCTGAAAGGCGAATTGGCGGGCATGCTCATTCCGGGCGGCAGTGGAGACTTGATCCAGGTCATCGTCGTGGTGACTTCATACAGTCCCGGGCGGCGGGCCTGTCCGTACAAAGCGGTGGCCAGAAGGCAGCAGGTCAGTGCGATGGCAAACGGTCGGATGCGCATGGTTTCCCTCCGTGAAGGCACCGGCGGCAACCGGCGCGGCCAACACTCTACGCGATTGGGGTTTGGAGGCAAAGCAAAAAACGGAAAAATCTGAAGCACGGTGAGCCCGGCCACAGCATCAGCCTCAGCCCGTTGCCCGCGGAGTTACTTCTCCGCCAACTGCTTGGCGCGGACGAATACCTGCTCAAACATCGCCACCGTCAGTTTGCCTGTAGCGGTGTTCTGGTTGCTGGGGTGGTAGCTGGCTAACAGTTTGATTCCGTTGGGCATCGGGTACTCGGCCAGGTGAGCGAACTTGTAATCCCCTTTGCGGATTGTCTGGCCCTCGGCTGCGGCGTCCATCTGTAAAGCCACCGCCGCAAGATACGCATCGAATGCGAATTTCCCCAGGGCGATGACCACCTGCACGTTTTTCAACGCCGCGAGCTCGCGCAAGGTGAACTGCTGGCAGCACTTCTGTTCCGCAGGCAGAGGCTTGTTGTCCGGAGGTGCGCAACGCACGGCGGCCGTAATCCACAGATCGTGCAGCTTCATGTGGTCGTCGCGGCCCGTGGCCGTAGGTTGGCTGGCGTATCCGGCGCGGAAGAGGATTGGGTACATGAAGTTGCCGCTGGCATCGCCCGTGAAGGGCCGTCCGGTGCGGTTGCTGCCATGGGCTCCGGGGGCAAGGCCAAGGACGAGCACGCGGGCCTTGGGGTCTCCGAAGCCGGGCACGGGCTTGGCCCAGTAGTCGCAGTTGCGGTAGGCGCGGCGCTTTTCCCGTCCAATGCGCTCGCGGTATTCCACCAGGCGGGGACACAGCCGGCAGGCAACCACTTCGGCCTCAAGGACTTCAAGCGCCGTGGGCATCGGGCGTTCTACTTGTTTTCGACCAGTTGGAAGCTATTGTGGAAGCGCACCGCGTCGGGATAATTCGTGCCTTCCGGCGTGACCACCAGAGTCTGGTAGAGATAGCCGCCGACGATGTACAGGCGCTCGAAAAAATGAAGGCGGGTGCCACTGCTTTCGCCATCCCACTCGAACTCAATGCCGTGGTAGCCGCCAAGTGAGATTTTCTTCTCCGAGCCGGGCTGCAGAAGGCCGTGAGTGTTATTGATGGCGCCATTCTCGCCGCCCTGCAAAATCACGTCCTGGTCCTTCCCATCCAACAGTGAGCCGAAGTTGGTGACGCTGACCATGAGGGCGGAGTCGCCCACGGACATGATGTAGTTATGCAGGATGGCCTTGCCCGCGTCGGTGGGCTGGTCCATCTTGCTGAACTGCGGCTGCACCGGACTATCAATGGCGAAGCCGTCCATGGGATAGCTGTAGCTGTGCCAGTCGCCCGCCTGCGCCAGCGCTGCCGGAACCACACACACGAGAATGACTGCGAGCAGGATACGGCGCTGCAAAAGGGCGAACGGGGAGCATTGCATGGGGCGACTGCCTCCGTGGATTCAGGATGCGCGATTATACCCCGCGGCGCGCGCGGAAGCCTCTAGGGCACAAGCTCGTAGTTCAGGTGCGCGATGCCCGAGCGGTAGACCTTGTGGCCCACCAGGCGCAGGCGGCGGTGCTCGTAGGGCCCCGGCATCACTTTGATGCCCTCGCCGAGCAGCACGGGCATTGCGCTGACCTCGACGGCGTCCACGGCATTCAGGTCCAACAGCGCGCGGAAGAGCTGCGCGCCGCCGAAGAGCCAGATGTCCTTGCGGGCGGTCAGGCGAAGCTCCTCCACCAGCTCCCGCGTGGGCTCCCGCACAATGCGGATGGAGGGGTGTTGGGCGGGGTCCATGGTGCGGCTGACGACGACCGTCTTATAGCCAAGGAAGGCCTTTGCGCCCATGCCGGCGACGGCGACTTCGTAGGTCTTGCGGCCCATGAGGAAGGTGTCGTACTTGGTCCAGATGCGGGCAAGATCAACGTCGGCCTCGGGATCCTCTGGAATCCAATCGTATTCTCCGCCGGGTCCGGCGATGTAGCCATCCAGGCTCATGGCCACGCAATAACAGATTTTGCCCATGGGCGGTCCTCCGGGCGCCCGGGGTGCGGCGCCACCAACAGGCTGACGAGGATAGCCGCTTTCCAGCCCGGGTGCCAGTGGAAGGTGGCGGATTGGGCCGAAAGATGAACACGCGCCGGATGCGGAATTCCACAGTGCAAATCAGGCGTTTTCCGCCGAGCGGGTTTGACCATCCCATACCGGGTTTCATACACTAGATTGTTCGCCTTGCGCGCCTATGCGGCGCGGCCGGGGCAGGAACCGCGGCGCGGCCCAAAGGCCGCCCCTAACTTCTCAAGTGACAATGAAGGCTATCCCTTTGACATCCACTGATTTGACGCCCCCTGAAGCAACCGCCGAAGTAACCAAGAACCCCTGCGAACGTGAGGTCTCGGTAGAGATCCCCGCCGACATTGTCAGCGCTGAATGGAACTCGGCGCTCGAGCGCTTCCAGAAGCATGCCCGCATCCCGGGCTTCCGCAAGGGCAAGGTGCCGGCCTCGATTGTGCGCGGCAAGTTCGAGCAGGAGATCAAGACCGAAGTGGTCGAGCATCTGATGCCGGCGGCCTTCCGCGAAGAGACGAAGAAGCAGAACCTGGTGCCGATTGGGCAGCCGCAGGTGCTGGACCTGGAGTTCGAAGAGGGCAAGCCGCTGAAGTTCCGCGCCTCCTTTGAGGTGCTGCCGGAGTTCAGCGTGGAGGGCTACAAGGCGATCAAGGTTGCGGCCGAGCCCCTGGCGGTGGACGAGGACGAGGTGCAGAAGACCCTGGACGGCCTGCGCGAGCGCGGCTCCACTTACGAGAACGTGGACGAAGACCGCGGCCTGGCCGATGGAGACTATGCCAGCGTGGCCTTTAAGAGCACCGGCGCCGGTGAGGGCAGCGAGCCGGTCGAGATGAACGATGTGCTGGTGGACATTGGCGGCGAAAACACGGTGAAGGACTTTACGGAGAACCTGCGCGGCGCCAAGTCCGGTGAGACCAGGAGCTTCGACGTGACCTACGCAGAGGACTTTGGCGACGAGCGTTTGGCCGGCAAGACCCTGCACTACGACGTCGAGGTCAAGGGCATCAAGAAGAAGGTGGTGCCGGAGTTGAACGACGAGTGGGTGAAGGAGCTGGGCCAGGAAGGCCTGAGCACGACCGACGATCTGAAGACCCGCATCCGCGAAGGCATTGAGCACGAGAAGAAGCACCAGGCCGAACACAAGCTGAAGGACGAGATCCTGCACAAGCTGAACGAGCAGTTCCCCATTGACGTGCCTCGCGTACTGGTGGAGAACGCCATTGACCAGCGCCTGGAGCGCGGGTTGCGCCAGCTGGTGAGTCAGGGCCTGCGCGCCGAGGACATCAAGCGCATGGACCTGAGCAAGCTGCGCGAAGGCCAGCGCGAGGGCGCGGTGAAGGACGTGCGTGCCAACCTGCTGCTGGAGAAGATCGCCGGTGAGGAAGGCATCACGGTGAGCGACGAAGACCTGGACAAGGAAATTACGGCGGCGGCCTTGCAGGGACGGCAGAATCCGGCGCTGCTGCGCCAGCAGTTGGAAGAGCGCAACGGCCTGGACGCCTTGCGCAGCCAGTTGCGCTGCGACCGCGCTCTGGATGCCTTGCTGAAACAAAGCGAGTAGCGTCCGCATCTAATCGGTAGCGATGGAAAAAGGGGCCCGGGAAAAGCGGGCGGCAGCGGGGACTCAAGGAGACGGAATCATGCTAGTGCCGATGGTAGTGGAGCAGACCAGCCGTGGTGAACGCGCTTATGACATTTACTCGCGGCTGCTGCGCGACAACATCATCTTTCTGGGCACGCCGATTGACGACAACGTCGCGAACCTGATCATCGCGCAGTTGCTGTTTCTTTCGGCGGAAGATCCGGAAAAGGACATCTCGCTGTACATCAACTCGCCGGGCGGCTCGATTACGGCCGGCATGGCGATTTATGACACGATTCAGTTCATCCGCAACGACGTGGTGACTTACTGCATCGGGCAGGCGGCCTCGATGGGCGCCATGCTGCTGGCGGCCGGCACGACGGGCAAGCGCTTTGCCCTGCCCACCTCGCGCATCCTGATTCACCAGCCGCTGATCATGGGCGGAGGCATCAGCGGCCAGGCCACGGACATTGACATTCACGCCCGCGAGATTCTGCGTATGCGCGAGTTAATGAACCAGTTAATGGCCAAGCACACCGGCCAGGTTCTGGAGAAGGTGGAACGCGACACCGAGCGCGATTTCATCATGAACGCGCAGCAGGCTAAGGAATACGGCATTGTTGACGATGTAATCTACAAGCATAAGTAACCCGGTTGGCGGTGACCGAAGGGCACCTGCCGGTTGTGCAAATAGCTTCCCTGCCCTTGTACCCGGAACGGGAAGAGCGGAGAATAACCGGACTGGAAGAGCACCAGACAGGAGTTGTGCAGTGAGATCGAGGACCGGAACCGACGAGGTATTGCGCTGTTCCTTCTGCCATAAGTCGCAGGACGCGGTGGCGAAGTTGATCTCGTCTCCATCGGATTACCCGCGGGCGTACATCTGCGATGAGTGCGTTGCGGTATGCAACTCCATTCTGGAAGACGATCGCAGTGAAGCTCAGACGGCTGCCAGCCCCAACCACCTGCCCAAGCCGCAGGAGGTCAAGTCCTTCCTGGACGAGTATGTGATTGGCCAGGAAAAGACGAAGAAGAAGCTGGCGGTGGCCGTTTACAACCACTACAAGCGCATCTTCATGAACCGGCAGCGCGGCAGCGAGATCGAGCTTTCGAAGTCGAACATTCTGCTGATTGGGCCGACCGGCACAGGCAAAACCTTGCTGGCGCAGACCCTGGCCAAGATGTTGGACGTGCCGTTCGCCATTGTGGACGCCACCACGCTGACCGAAGCCGGTTACGTGGGCGAGGACGTGGAAAACATCATCCTGAAGCTGCTACAGGCGGCCGACGGTGACGTGGCCCGCGCCCAGACCGGCATCATCTACATTGACGAAATTGACAAGATCGGCCGCAAGGACGAGAACCCCTCCATTACCCGCGATGTGAGCGGCGAAGGCGTGCAGCAGGCGCTGCTGAAGATTCTGGAGGGCACGGTTGCCAACGTGCCGCCGCAGGGCGGACGCAAGCATCCTCACCAGGAGTTCACTCCGGTGGACACGACGAACATCCTGTTCATCGTGGGCGGAGCGTTTGTCGGCCTGGAAAAGGTCATTGAGCGGCGCATGGGCAAGCGCGCCATGGGCTTCAAGACTCCCGATGAGACGGCCACGGACGAACTGCATCCGGTGAAGCGGCGCGACGACGAGCTGCTGCAACTGGCGCAGCCGCAGGACTTGATCAAGTACGGCCTGATTCCGGAGTTCATCGGACGCCTGCCAGTAATCGGCGTGCTGAGCGATCTGGACGAGGCCGCGCTGGTGGAGATCCTGACCCGTCCGCGCAACGCGATTATCAAGCAGTATCAGCGCCTGTTTGAGTTTGAGAACGTGAAGCTGCGCTTCAGCGACGACGCATTGAAGGCCGTGGCCAAAGAGGCTTTGAACCGCAAGGTGGGCGCGCGCGGTTTGCGCATGATTCTGGAAGAGCTGATGCTGGACCTGATGTATTATTTGCCGGACCAGAAGAAGATCAAGGAGTTCGAGGTGACGCGCACCATGGTGGAAGAGCGCAATGTGACCCTTCCCCGGGTGGAGAAGCAGGCCTCGTAATTTTGCACAAGCGTGCAGCGGCGCCCGGCTGCGGCCGGGCGTTTGCTTTTCCGGGCGAGGGCAGGATTCGCAACGCGGGAATGGCTGGATTCGTGCATGATACTGGACGGAAGTGGCCATGGCCGGAGTATTCCGGATTCCCTACTTCCGGCGGTGGGCATCGGTTCCGGCGGTGGGCGTGATGTGTTGAATTTGCACGGGTATGGGCTGAATCCCCGGGTGGTTGCCGCCGATAGGGGGTTATAGTAGGCTCATCACACAACAAGCGCCGAAGGACGCCCGGGTGGGGCCTCGGTTGCGCCGGAGAAGTGAGAAGAAGTGAGTCTTATCAAGGACAAATTCGAGAGCCGTAAACTGCCGATGAT
>Ga0181519_10004367_pt1 | contig 11460 bp, 8 predicted proteins | sample PEATcosm2014_Bin_26_FD_121102 | JGI IMG/M metagenome (GOLD analysis project Ga0181519, IMG submission 121102) | Peatland microbial communities from MTU Mesocosm Facility, Houghton, MI, USA - PEATcosm2014_Bin02_10_metaG | ecosystem: Environmental > Terrestrial > Soil > Wetlands > Peat | place... | reverse complement strand
GAGAACCTGTTCGCCACGCTCCGCACGCGGCAACTGTTGGTGCACGCCGGCTCGGCCCCGTTCAACGACTATTACTACACGCTCACCGACCAGGGGCGCAAGCAGGCCCAGGCCGCGATGGCGTCCTGCGCGTACGTCGGCCCGGCTCCCGTGCCGCTTATGGACTACGTGATCGCCGTCGAGGCCCAGGCCATTTCGGCCGAGAGCGTGCGGCGGCAGCGGTTGGAAGAAGCCGTGGCCGGGATCTCGATCGATCCGAAGTTGTTCGACAGCCTTGGCCCGGCCCTCAACTCGGGCGCGGGAATGTTCTTGTACGGCGCTCCGGGTAACGGCAAGAGCACGCTGGCCCGCCGGATGACGATGTGCTTTGGTCAGAGCATCTGGCTGCCACATGCCCTGTACGAGGACGGCCAGATCATCAAGCTGTTCGATCGCGCGTACCACGTTCCCAGCGAGACCCACTCGAAGAACATCACCAAGACCACGGACCATGACCGCCGCTGGGTCAAGATTCGCCGGCCGACGGTCGTCGTCGGCGGTGAGTTGACGATGGACAATCTCGAGATCCGGCACGATCCTCGCAGCAATACCAGCGAAGCTCCGTTGCAATTGAAGAGCAACTGCGGCTGCCTGCTGATCGACGACTTCGGCCGTCAGCGGATCGCCCCGACCGAGTTGCTCAACCGCTGGATCATTCCGCTCGAAAGCCGGCACGACTTCCTCACCTTGGCGACCGGCAAGAAGATCCAAGTGCCGTTCGAACAGTTGGTCATGTTCTCGACCAACCTCGAACCGAGGAGCCTGGTCGACGAGGCGTTCTTGCGGCGAATTCCCTACAAGATCGAAGTCGGCGATCCGAGCGACGCCGAGTTTCATCGGCTGTTTCAGATCTATTCGAAGAGCTTGGGCTGCGACTACCGCCGCGAAGTGGTCGACGACTTGATCCAGCGTCACTACCGCAAGAAGGAGCGGGCCCTGCGCCGTTGTCATCCGCGCGATCTGTTGCTCCAGGTTCGCAACTACTGCAATTACCACGATCTGCCGTTCCAGATGGGCACGGAGTATCTCGACCGTGCCGTCTCGACCTACTTCACGGTCGTGCTCGGGACGGAATGAGGCTCCGGTCGATTGGGGCCTTTCCGTCGAACTCGAACTCCCGCGCAGACAGTGACCATGAACTCTCCCGCCACGAGCGTCGCCGATCCTCACAACCCGCCGCGCCAGATGCTGGGCTACGAACTGCTCGAACGCATCGGCAGCGGCGGCTACGGCGAAGTGTGGAGGGTCCGCGCGCCAGGCGGCTTGCGCAAGGCCCTCAAGCTGATCTACGGTCGGCTCGACGACGACCGCGCCCGGCGCGAGCAGCGCGCCCTCAACCGCATGACCGAAGTGCGCCACCCATTCGTGCTGTCGATCGAGCGGGTCGAGATCGTCGACGGAACGCTGGTCATCGTCACCGAACTGGCCGACGGAAGCATCAAGCAGCGTTTCGACGAGTGCCGCGCCGCGGGCCTGCGGGGCATTCCTCGCGAGGAGCTGCTCGGCTACATGCGCGACATCGCCGACGCTCTCGACTTCATCTGCCAGCAGCACACGCTCCAGCATCTCGACGTCAAGCCCGAGAATCTTCTGCTGGTGGCGGGGCGGGTGAAGGTCGCCGACTTCGGGCTGGTGCGTTCGATCGGCGATGCGGCTGTTTCGGCCTTCAATGCGCTGACGCCGCTGTATGCTCCGCCCGAGGCGTTCGACGGTCGGCCCGACTCGAATAGCGATCAATACAGTCTGGCGATCGTGTACCAGGAAATGCTGACGGGCGTGCTGCCGTTCTCGGGCCGCACGACGGCACAACTGGCGGCCCAGCATCTTTACGGCCGGCCGATGCTCGCGATGTTGCCGGCCAGCGATCAGCCGACCATCGAACGCGCGCTGGCCAAGGATTCGACGCGCCGCTGGCCAAGCTGCCGGGCGATGGTCGATGCCCTGGACGCGAACCGAACCACGCTCGAGGCACCGGCGGCGGCCTGTGCTCCCACGAGCGAGACGAGCGCGACCGAGGCCTTGCGTTCGACGATGGCCATGCCGGCCGGCGGCGCGGCGCCGAACCTGCGTTCGACACCGTCCTCGCTCACCGGGCCGGCCCTGGCCCGCAGCATGATCTCCGCGAAGCCTGCCCACGGCTCGTCGAACGATGGAGCCCGCGCGCTCGAAGGCAAGGTGATCGACGGGCCCGCGCTGGAATTGCCGCCCGGCAACGATTGGGCTCGGCCGACTCTGATCATCGGGCTGGGCGGGGTAGGGATCAATACGCTCCGTAAGCTGAAGTGCCGGTTGCTCGACCGCTTCGGTCCGCGAACGTCGATCCAGGCCGTGCAACTGTTGGGCGTTGACACGCACCGCCGTACCGTTCATGAAGCCGCCAGCGGCGACGAGGCCTCGGCGCTCGAAACGCGCCAACTGCTGCATCTCCCCTTGCAGTCGTCGTCCGACTACCGCGACAAGTCGCATGAACTGCTCAAGTGGATGAACCGCCGCTGGCTGTATAATGTTCCGCGCTCGCTCGAGACGGAAGGCTTTCGCCCCTTGGGCCGGCTGGCCTTCATCGATCAAGCACAGATCTTCTGGAACCGCGTGGCCAGCGCCTTGAGCACCGCGAGCGACGCCCACGGGCTGATCACGTCGTCGGCCGTGACGGGCCTGAAGTTCAAGGCTGGCAGTCCACGGGTTTTCGTCGTGGCCAGCGCCAATGGTGGCTCGGCGAGCGGGATGGTGCCGGACGTGTTGTTCGGATTGCGGCGGATGCTGGCGGCGCAGGGAATCGACGACGAGCACCTGACGCTGGTGTTGACGCATTCCACCGACCGAAGGGCAGCCACGCGCGACCTGTCGATCGCCAACAGCTACGCCTGCCTGCGCGAATTGCATCACTTCGGCCGGATGCCGTTTGTCGACACCGAGTCGTGTAGCGAATCCGGGAGTTTGGCGGCGGGGTTGCCTCACAGCTATGTGATTCATCTGGGCGATGATCTGAGCGACGAGCAGTTCGAACGCAACACGTCGATGCTGGCCGAGTTCTTGTTTCGCCGGAGCCTGACGCCGGCCGCGGCCTTCTTCGACGCCGCGCAAGCCCACACCGGCATCGGCGGCGAAGGCTTCGAGCCGATGGTCCGCTCGATCGGACTCGGACACTTGGGCAAGTCGAACACCGAAATCCCGCATGGGGTGCTCGACGGTTTGTGTCGCTCGACGCTCGAGACCTGGCTGGGCGAACTCACTGCTTCGAACCGCGGCCAGCCCGTGCGTGAGACTTCGGTCCGCCGCAGCGAACCGACGGAGACCGAAGTCCGCCTCGACGAAGCCCGGGCCAAAGCTCGGACTTTCGTCCAGCAACAGAAGCTTTCGAGCGAGGGAATCATCCGCTCGATCAGCGACCTGGTCGCGAAGGAAGTCGGGCAGGATTTCTTGTCCTGGTTGGAACGAAGCCTGGCGAAGTCGGCTGGCACGGTCGATGGATCCGATGCGTTGGTGATCATCGAACAAGCGCTCGATGAGCTGGCCCAGGCGGTCGAGCCCAGGATCGGCCAGATTTCGGCGGCGTTCGCGGTTTCAGCCGAAGCGTTCGTCGTCAACGTGCTCGAGACGAACACGGCACGGCTCAACTCGGCCCACGCGGCCTGCCAATGGATCGTCGAACATCTCAATCTGCTCAAGCGCGAGCTGGAGCTGCGGATGTTCGAGATCGAAGCCGGTGTCACCAGCCACGCCGGGGGACTCGGGAAGCTCGATCCCAAAAGCGTCATCCGCTTGCTGCGGAGCGAAAAGCGCTCGCAAACGGCGGATACACCGCTGTTGTTGGCGCTGCCGCTGCTGCTCGAAGCGGTGATCCTGCGGCGAGCCAAGCGGCTGGCCGGCGACGCACTCACGACCACGTCGCAGCTCAGTTGGCAACTGAACGAACTGCGGCGCGATCTCAATCAGATCAAGCAGAGCTTCCCGTCGCCGCCCGAAGTCGCCTCGCAAGATCGGCCTTGGCAGCAAGCGACCAACGAACTCGATGCCTTCGTCGTTCGTCACATGACGGCGCTCGTGGCGTGTGTCGAACGCGACCTGGAGAGCCAGCTCCCTGGCTGCCAGGCTGGCCTGCGGCGGATGGTCAAGCTGCCGTCCGACGCGCGCGGCCGGTTGCCCCAGGCGCTGCGATCTGCCGCCCGCGCGGCAATCGTCAACCTCTTCAAGGAAGACCGGACCACGGGCTCGGGCCGCACCGGCTGGTCGGACGAGGCGCTGCGAACGGCTGCCCAGGAGTCGAAGCCTCGGCTCTCGGCCTGCGGCGGCGTGCTGCGCCGGTTGGTCGTGGTTCCGCCGAGCTCGGCAGCCGCGTCCGATCGAGCCGCTGCGGAAGAACTCGCGCCGCGAGTCGCGTCGGCCTTGGGCGGACCGGCCACGGTCATCTTCGACGACCAGGATGAGCCTCTCGTCGGCTACGACTTGGAGCGGATTCCGCTCCGCGAGGTGGCCGCGTATCTGCTCGGCGGTCGCACCGATCTGGTGCAGGTGGCTGACCGGCTCAAGACCCGTATCGACATCCCCTGGCTCAGCATGTCGTAGTCCGCTCGCCGGACCTGGCGCCTTCGCTTGTCAGTCCGGCTGGGCTCGGTTAGAGTGGCCAGCACGTCGGTGTCCTTCGCGATGCCGGCACTGCGAGACCCCCCGGGTCCTCGCCTCTAACGGTCTTCTCGGTCGCAAGCGCCGCGGCGGCGCGGAATCGGGGATTCGGTGTCCAGGCAGCGAGATGCTTTCAATCCGTTCTACCCGCTAATCATCCTAGCGGGCGTGGCCTTCGCCCTCACGGCCTGCGCCTACGGAGCGATGACGGTCGTCAGCCTGCGCGGTGCCGAGCACGGTGAGCGCGTGGCGACGGGCTTCGTTTCCTTCATGAACGCGTACGGCGGAAGCCTGATGGCGATCGAGGTGGGAGTGTTGGCGTTCGTTTCCATCGCGGCCATGACGACCGACGAGTGGTGGCGAGCGCGGGCTAACCGCAGCCGCTCGACCGATCGGCACGATACGACCTCCTGACCGCTTCGTGGAGCGGGTTCGCGCCCATGTCGACCAGTGTCGCCCAGCAGATCGATGAGCTTCGCCGCGAGATTCGTCGCCACGACCAGCTTTACTATGTGCTGGCGCAGCCCGAGATCACGGACCTTGAGTACGACGGGCTGATGAAGCGGCTCGAGCAGCTCGAAGCCGCGCATCCCGAGCTGCGCACGCCGGACAGCCCGACCCAACGGATCGGCGATCAACCGGTCGCGGAGCTGGAGCAAGTCGAGCACCGCTTGCCGATGCTCTCGATCGAGAATACCTACGATCTGGACGGCTTGCGGCAGTATGCGCAGCGCGTCGCCAGGCTACTTCCCGATGAACCGATCGCCTGGGTCGTCGAGTTGAAGATCGACGGTGTGGCCGTCTCGCTGTGGTATGAGAATGGCCAGCTTGTGCGTGGGCTGACGCGCGGGAACGGACGCGTCGGCGACGACATCACGCACAATGTCCGGACGCTGCTGGATGTGCCTCTCGTGCTGGCCTCGGGTGCGCCGCCAGTGCTCGAAGTGCGCGGCGAGGTCTACATGACCAATTCCGATCTCGTGCGGCTCAACGAAGAGCAGGCCCGGCATGACCTTCCGCCCTATGCGAACACGCGCAACGTGACGGCCGGCAGTATTCGGCTGCTCGATCCACGCATTTGTGCCGAGCGGCGGCTGCGGCTGTTCTGCCACGGCGTGGGCTACTGCGAAGGCTTGCAGGTCGCCGATCATATGGGCTTCCTGGCCGAGGTGCGCCGGCTTGGTCTCCCCGCCACGCCGATGGTCGAGCGGTTCGAATCGTTCGAGGCCGCGATCGAGCATTGCCAGCAGCTCATCGAGCGCCTGCACGAGCTCGACTTCGAAATCGATGGCCTGGTGCTCAAGGTCGATCGTTTCGACCAGCGCGAGCGGTTGGGCAGCACGTCGAAGTCGCCACGGTGGGTCATCGCCTATAAGTTCGAGCGCTTCGAAGGAACGACACGGCTGAACGAGATTCGCGTGCAGGTCGGCAAGACCGGCGCGATCACGCCCGTCGCGGAGCTCGAGCCGATCGAATTGGCCGGCACCGTGGTCTCACGCGCCAGCCTGCATAATGCCGAGGAGATCGAACGCAAGGACGTCCGGGTCGGCGACATGGTGGTCGTCGAGAAGGCCGGCAAGGTCATCCCGCACATCGTTCGCGTCGAGAAGCATCTTCGCGAAGGCGATCCGCACAAGTTCCGGTTTCCGACCGAGTGTCCGGAGTGCCACACGCCGGTGGTCAAGGACGAAGGGGGCGTCTACATCCGCTGCCCGAACCCGGCCTGTCCCGCGCAGCTCAAGGAGCGGCTTCGCTACTTCGCCAGCCGCAATGCGATGGACATCGAAGGGCTGGGCGACAAGCTCGTCGAACAGCTCGTCGAGCAGGGCCTGGTGCATGGCTATGGCGATCTGTATCGGCTCACGTTCGAACAATTGAACGACCTGGAGAGGATGGGGCGCAAAAGCTCCGAAAACCTGTTGGCCGGGATCGCAGCCAGTAAGAGCCGCGGGCTGGCCCGACTGCTCAATGCATTGGCGATTCGGCACGTCGGGCAACGCGTGGCGATGGTCTTGGCCGAGCACTTCGGGTCGCTCGATGCGATGACCGCCGCCAGCGTCGAGCAACTGGCCGAAGTCGAGGAGATCGGCCCCATCATCGCCGCCAGCGTCTATGACTTCCTGCACAGCGAAATGGGCCAGCGGATCTGCGGCGAGCTGGCGTCGCTGGGCATCGACATGACGTCGCCCCGCAAGGAGCGCAAGCCGGCCGGTGCATTGGCCGGCAAGACGATCGTCGTCACCGGCACGCTGGTCCGCTATTCACGCGACGAGATCGAAGGCCTGATCACCGAACACGGCGGCCGGGCCGCGTCGAGCGTCTCGAAGAAGACCGACTTCGTCGTGGCCGGCGCCGAGGCCGGCAAGAAGCTCGACAAGGCGCGAGCGCTCGGCGTGCGCATCATCGACGAGGCGGAGTTCGAGCGGATGCTCGACGAAAAGGCGGAAGTCGGGAGGCGGAAGGCGGAATGAAATGAGGCTGCAAGGTTACGGCCTCTACGCGTCTCGGTCCGCCTTCCCCCTGCCCTACAGCCCTAGCTCTTTGACCTTGGCGGCCACGTCTTCGCCGTGGCTCTTTGTCTGCACGGCCTTGTCGATCGCCGCAATCTTGCCTTGCTTGTCGATGTAGAACGTCCAGCGGAGGGCGAAGCCCTTGGGGCCGAGCACTCCAAACGCCTCGGCGTTCTGCTTGGTCGGATCGCTGAGGATCGGGTAATCGAGCTCCAAGCTCTTGGCGAAGTCGGCGTTCTTCTGGGCGTCGTCGACGCTGGCCGTGAAGTAGGCCACGCCGAGCGACTTCAGCAGCTTGTTGTTGTCACGCAGCGATTTGCACTCGGCCGTGCAGCCGCCGGTGAAGGCCTTGGGAAACCAGGCTATGACGACGCCTTGCTTTCCTTGGTAGTCGGCCAGGGCGTGTTCCTTGCCGTCGCTCCCTTGCATCTTGAAATCGGGGGCGGGGTCGCCGACTTGCAACTCGGCAGCTACCAACCGACCGCTCAAGGCTCCCATCATCAACACGGCGCAAACAATCGACGATCGAAGCATGGCAAACGGCTCCCAAGCAGCGAAGACGGATGAAAATCGAAAGTTGCCGAATCAGTAGGCGAATGCGCGGAAGAAGTTCCGCACCGGCTCGCCTGGCACATAGTACGGCCGAGCAATGATCGTCGATCCGTAGACCGGCACCACCGGGCTGTAGGCCGTCGTGACGACCGGAGAATAGGCCGTCGTCACGACTGGCGAGTACGTGGCCATCGGCAAGTACGACGTCACGGGCGCGACCGGCGAGGCGGCCGTATAGGCCGTTACCGGTGAGTAGGTCGTCACTGGAGCATAGGCCGCCACCGTGGGCGTGAGCGGAGCGATCGGTGCGATCACTGGGCTATAGGTTGTGACCGGACTGTAGGTGGTTACCGCGGGGGTATAGGTCGACACGCCAACCACGGGGCGGTACGTGCTCACGACCGTGTTCGTCAGCGTATCGAAACCGCTGACCACCGGGCTGTACGTCTGGTAAACGACTTGGGCCGAAGCCGTCGTCGCGCTGACCAGAAACGCCAGAACGACTGCCGAGGCAAGTAGCATTTTCATGGTGTGTGTCTCCCTTGAAATTCAATATAGCTCGCCGCGTTGCCTCTTGCCCAGCAGTGCAATTCAAAGGCCAACATGTTGTGACATTGGCCGTTGCACCAGCCGCAGAAGGCTGACCTCATTGTCAACCGTTGCGCAGTCGGATTCAACCGCCGAACCGGAAAAATACGCAGGGCTGGCGCCGCAAGCACAGCCTATCCTGCCCGACTTGTTGCCTGGAGAAATCAGGGAGCAACTGATCGCTTGAGAGCCGATCCGAAAACCACGGGCCTCTCACCACCACTCCTCTCCCGCAAGGGGAGAGGGGAGTCTGCGGATAGGATCTAAGGCGATTTGTCGCGCGAGAACGCAGTTTCGGCCGTGACGATCATCTCGGCCACTTGCACCAGCTTCTTGTTTTCGCGGCTGGCTAGCTTCTGGAGCCGGCGGAAGGCATCGTGCTCGTGCAGGGCGCCCAGCCGCATGAGGATTCCCTTGGCTCGCTCGATGATCTTGCGGTCATCCAGAGCCTGGCGCAGGTCCGAGGTTTCCTGCCGCAAAGCTTGGAACTCATCGAAACGCCGGCGGGCCAGGCTGACGGCTACTTCCAAGTCGGCCCGCGTGATTGGTTTCACCAGGTACGACAGGACGTGGTTCTCCTGCGCCCGGGCGATCAGTTCGGCGTCATGGTAGCCGGAGACGAGGATGATCGGCGTGGGGCGGTCCTTATAGATCTTTTCCGTAGCATCAAGGCCATCCATGTCGGGCATCTTGATGTCGGAAATGACCAGATCCGGCTGTAGCTCCTGGCACTTCTGCACCAACTCGGCTCCGCTCTCGGCAGCGTGGAGCACCGTGTGCCCGATGGCTGGCAGCAGGCCCTCATAGAACTCGCGGATCTGCGGATCATCGTCGGCGAAGATAATTCGCATCGGACGATCGGCCCGCGCCTTCGCTCCCGCTCCGTCATGGTTGGCGTTCGTCATCGCGTCTACCCTGCCCGGATCTTGCTGATTGGTTTCGATTTTCGAGAACAGCATTGCCAGGCTAGAAGAGCACGTGTTGTGCCAAAGAGTGTCAATCGGTTCATCAAATGCCCCCTCGCATGGATTAGCTGGCGCGCGGGGGAGCCGGACCGAATGCCTTACCTTGCTTAGTCATAAGCTCTTCGAATCGTTTCCGGGCTTTGGTCCATATGTTTGGCTGAAGCGGAACGTAACAGGCCCCTCGACCCCGGCAGGTGTTTTCGCCGGGCTTATCGCCGCATCCCCCTTGCCCGCGGCAGTCGTTGCCACGATGGCACGTATGCGAGCGGGCTGTCGCGCAAGCGCCCTGACCGGCACAGGCATTCATGAGGCCCTTACCTTTGCCGCGGCACGTGTTGAGTCCACGGCAAACGTGCGGATCGCTCAAGAGAGGGTTCGGCTGCTGGTTCGTATTCGCGGTCTGACCGCTGGCTTGTTCCGCTCCCGCCAGCATCCCTCCGAGGGCCGCCATCGTCCAGTGGTGAAAAGATCGCCGATCGATCTGCTGCATAACGTCACGCTCCCATAAGTCTACGTGGCTATCTCCGAACCTGGGACGATTCGGTCGATTTTCTGGTCGCTACGAAGAAGACTCGTGCCTTGGGCATGAGGGTCAGATCGCCCTGGGGCGGATAGGCTCGGTGCAACTCTTCCGCCAAGCAGCGCTCGAAGACCGACGCCTCGGCCGGTTCGAGGGCCGCCACGATCGGCCGCAAGGCCGTCCCGCGCAGCCAGGCGAGAACCGGTTCTTCGCCCCGCATCACATGCACGTAGGTCGTTTCCCAGGCATTGACGCCGAAGCCCAGGGCGTGGAGCCGCTCGACGTACCAGGTGGCCGGCTGAACCCATTCGCGATCGAGCCCCACGCCGTCGAGCCGGCTGGCCCAGCGGCGGTCGGCCGCCACCTTGCGAATCGCTTCGTGGCTGGGATCGTACCGGTTGATCGGCATCTGCGCGGCGAATGTGCCGCGCGGCGCGACCATTCGCGCCAGGCGTTCGATCAGCGTGGCATGATCCGGCACCCATTGCAGCGCTGCATTGCTGAAAAGCAAGTCGACCGGCTCATCAGTCGACCATTCGATCAGATCGGCTTCGACGAAGTTCAACCGCCGAAAGAGCGTGTGCCGCTGTGCTTGTTCGAGCATCTCGCGGGAACGATCGACGCCCGTCACACGAGCCATCGGCCAGCGCTCGGCGAGGTAGCGGGTCAGATTCCCTGGGCCGCAGCCGAGGTCGACAACCCTCTCGACCTCCAGCAGGCTGATATGATCCAGCAGGTCGAAAAACGGGCGCGAGCGCTCGTTGGAAAACTTCAGATATTCGGCCGGATCCCAGGCAGCGGCGCGGCCCTTGGCGTCGCTCATTGCCCGCGGACCGCCGTGGTGCGCAATGGCGCGACGTCAAGCAGCGTCATCGGCAGTGGGGCCACATTACGCGGCTGCGTGACCAACGCCGAGTTGTAAGGGAATGCGAACGCGCCGAGCTTGCCCGAGCTCATCTCGGCGACGTAGACCACGCTGGGCGCATAGCGAAAGTTGGTGCCCGAACGCAGGAACGCTTCGCCCGTTACCATCGTGTAGCGCGGAGTCTTGCCGACTTCGACCTTCAGATCTTCGCCCACGTTGTGATAGTAAGTCACGCTGAAGTTGTGCGTGGTGGGATTGAGCACGCCGCCGCGCAACTCGCCCGTAAGGAAGTCGAGCATGAAGACCGCTTCGATTCCCTGATCGACGATGCCGGTGGCCATGGCGAACGTGTCCTGTCGATCCGTGGCCACGGCATGCAGTGGCGAGCGCGGCCAGAAGCCAGCGACGGCCAACCCGACGACCAACCCGATCACCATCCCGACCATCAGCTTGTTCGTGCTCACGTGGATTCTCCCGCGCCATGCAATGGATACGACCGGTTCGGCGCGATGTTCCGCCTGGCATCGCGATCAAGGAACGCCACCCCTCCACCATCGGACGATTCGGCCGCCGTGTCAATGACCGACGAGCACGTTCCGTGCCTAGTGGTCTGTCAGGGCACTCAATCGACAGGTTCGACCCGGGGGGGCGGCAATGGCCGGTTGGGGTGTCGCGGGGGACTGCGGGACTGTCTGCTTCCAGGCTTTTAGCCGCCAGGGTCTGTGGTATCCTGGGCGCGTCGAAAGCACCGGGCATTCGGCCCCGGATCGCCTGGGGCAATGCTGCAGCAACGACCAG
>Ga0181519_10004365_pt1 | contig 11466 bp, 7 predicted proteins | sample PEATcosm2014_Bin_26_FD_121102 | JGI IMG/M metagenome (GOLD analysis project Ga0181519, IMG submission 121102) | Peatland microbial communities from MTU Mesocosm Facility, Houghton, MI, USA - PEATcosm2014_Bin02_10_metaG | ecosystem: Environmental > Terrestrial > Soil > Wetlands > Peat | place... | reverse complement strand
GAGCCCGTGCTCGAAGATCCTGAGGCCGAGCTCGGCGTCCTCGGTGATGCACCACTCGGCCCAGCCCTCGAGCTCGACCAGCACCGTGCGCCGCACCATGGTCATCGTGCCGTGCTGGATGATCGCGTTGCGCTCATTGCGCGTGATCATGCCGATGTGGAAGAAGCCGCGGTACTCGGCGTGGCACATCGACTTGAAGGCGCTCTGCTGGTCGTCGCGGTAGTCCTGCGGCGCCTGCACGATCGCGATCCTCGGACTCGAGAAGGTCGGCACGAGGTCGCGCAGCCAGTTCGGCTGCACCACGTAGTCGCTGTCGATGACCGCCACCACCTCGGCCTCGGGCGCGGTGTGCCTGAGCGCGAAGTTGAGGGCGCCCGCCTTGAAGCCGGCGAGCGGGCTCACGTGGAAGAAGCGGAAGCGGGGCCCGAGCGTCCGGCAGTGCGCCTCGACCGGGCGCCACACGGCCTCGTCCCTGGTGTTGTTGTCGATCACCAGCACTTCGAAGTCCGGGTAATCGAGCGCGGCGAGCGCGTCGAGCGTCTCGACCAGCATCTCGGGCGGCTCGTTGTAGGCCGGCACGTGGATCGAGACCTTCGGCCGGTAGCGGTAGTCGCCGCTCTCGGCCGCCGGCCCGATCAGCAGGCGCCGCCTGAGGCGCACCCAGTGCGCCTCGGCCCACTCGTGCGCCTCGGCGAGCAGCACCGCGATGACGCCCAGCATGCCGATGAAGAGCAGCACGCCCACCGCGACGCTGGTCACCGTCATGTACTGCTGCGTGTAGTCGTAGATGACCCAGGTGGTGAGCGCGCTGGTCGCGTAGATGATGATCGCGAGGAAGCTGCGGCCGCGGTTCTTGAGCGTGCCCGAGTGCATGTAGAACCAGAACAGCATCGCCGCCGCGAGCACCACCGACACGGCCGCCAGCATCTGCCACTGCGGCACGCGCACGATGGGCTTCGTGAACTCGAACTTGGGGCGGCGGTCGGCGTCGTACACGCCCCAGTAGGCGCCGACGCCGCCCTCGCTCTGGGCCTTCCACGGCTGGTCGAAGGCCTCCTCGATGTAGTACGGCACGTGCTCCTTCTCGGCCCAGGCGAGGAAGCGCCTGAGGAACAGCGCCTCGTTGGCCTCGCTCGCGACCGCCTTCTCGCGGGTGCGGCCGTTCGAGGGCCAGCCGACCTCGCCGATGATCACGGGCTTCGTCGGGAAGCGCGCCTGCACCTCGTGGAACTTGTCGATCGAGTACTCGACCGCCTTCTCGACGTCGACCCCTTCCCAGTAGGGCAGCAGGTGCACGGTGATGTAGTCGACGTGGTCGGCGAGCTCGGGGTTCTTGATCCACACGTGCCACGGCTCGGCGGTGCTGATCGGCTGCTCGATGGCGGCGCGGGCACGGTCGAGGATCTTCTCGAAGTCCTCGAGCGGCAGGTCGCCGCGCAGTACGGATTCGTTGCCGACGATCACGCGCACGACGTTGCGGTGCTTGGCGGCGAGCTCGATGGCATGGTTGAGCTCCGCCTCGTCGCGCTCGCGGCGCGCGTCGATCCACACGCCGAGCGCGACGTTGAGGCCGCGCTCGGCGGCGAGCTCGGGGATGAGGCCGATGGTGCTCGTGACGTTGTAGGTGCGGATCGCCTGGGTCTTGCCCTTCAGGATGTCGAGGTCGGAGGCGATCTGCTCGCGGGTCGGATACTCCTCCTTCACCGCGTCCTGGCCCGGGTGGTACGGCGACAGCGCGAAGCCCCATACCCGCTTCGGCCACTCGGGCTCGGATTCCGGACGGTTGAGGTACGCCCACGTACCGACCGTGACGAGCGCGAAGGCGAGGGCGATGACAAGCGCCGAGAGGCGCCACTTTGAGGTCGGCATTGGCCGCGCAGGATAACCCGGCCGGGCCCGGCGGTGGCGGGGCGTCGTCGCGGCTGCGGCCCGTCCCCGGGGCGCCCGGCAGGCGCTTTCCCGGCCGGCGGGCTTCCGCTACCGTGGGGCGGGGAGCCGCCGGCCGCGTCGCCGGCGGGGCGCCGCGGGTCGCTGCGACCGGCGCGCCCGGGCGTCCCGCGACCAGCCCGCCGGCCGGCTGGCCCCGAATCGATGGAGGAGGAGCCGCGCCCCCGGGGCGCCGCCGGAACGCACGATGACCGACCGTCACCGACCAGAGCCCGCCCGGGGACCCCGCGCTTGAGCGGCGAGACGATGCTGAGCGTGGCGGGCCTGCGCAAGGTGTACGACGGCCGCGCGGTGGTCAGCGACATCGGTTTCGCGGTCCGCCGCGGCGAGTGCTTCGGGATCCTGGGTCCGAATGGCGCCGGCAAGACGACCACGCTGCGCTGCTGCCTCGGGCTCACGCGTCCCGACGGCGGGAGCCTCGAGCTCGCCGGCCTGCCGGTGCCGCGTGCGGCACGCGAGGCGCGCTACCGCGTCGGCGTCGTGCCGCAGTTCGACAACCTCGATCCCGACTTCACGGTCACCGAGAACCTCGTGATGTTCGCCCGCTACTTCGACATCCCGGCGCGCGTGGCGCGGGCGCGCGTGCCGCGGCTGCTCGAGTTCGCGGGGCTGCAGGACCGCGCCCAGGCGCGCCTCGACACGCTCTCCGGCGGCATGAAGCGGCGCCTGACGCTCGCGCGCGCGCTCGTCAACGACCCGGACATCCTCTTCCTCGACGAGCCGACCACCGGCCTCGACCCGCAGGCGCGCCACCTGATCTGGGACGGCCTCAAGCGCCTCGTCGTCGACGGCAAGACGCTGATCCTGACGACGCACTTCATGGACGAGGCGGAGCGGCTCTGCAACCGGCTGTGCGTGATGGACCGCGGCGCGATCATCGCGCTCGACACGCCGCGCCACCTGATCGAGACGCTGATCGAGCCGGTGGTGCTCGAGGTGTACGGCGACGGCGTCGGCGGCTGGGCCCGGGCGCTGCCGGCGGGCGTCGTCGACCGCCTCGAGGTCACGGGCGAGACGGCCTTCTGCTACACCCGCGACGCCGAGCCGCTGCTCGCGCGGCTCGGGCCCGGCCTCAAGGTGCTGAGGCGCGCGGCCAACCTCGAGGACGTGTTCATCAAGCTCACCGGCCGGGACATACGGGACTGACGATGAACCTGCGCTGCCTGCATCTCGTCAAGCGCAACTTCCTCGTGTGGCGGAAGCTGATGGTGCCGTCCCTGATCGGCAACCTCGCCGATCCCCTCATCTACCTGGTCGGCCTCGGCTTCGGCCTCGGCGCGCTGGTCGGCAGCGTCGACGGCAAGCCGTACGTCACCTTCCTCGCCGGCGGCATGCTCTGCTACTCGACGCTGAACAGCGCCTCGGCCGAGGCGCTCTACTCGGCCTTCTCGCGCCTCAAGATCCAGCGCACCTGGGAAGGCATCCTGCACGCACCGATGACGATCGCCGACGTCGTGATCGGCGAGTGGCTGTGGGCCGGCCTCAAGGCGACGCTGTCGGGCAGCGCGATCCTCGCGGTCATGTACGCGCTCGGCATCGTGCACGGGCCGCGGCCGCTGCTGATCGTGCCGGTGCTGCTCCTGGTCGGGCTCGCCTTCGCCGGCGTCGCGCTCGTCATGACCGCGCTCGCCAGGTCCTACGACCTGTTCACCTACTACTTCACGCTGCTCGTGACGCCGATGGGCTTCGTGTCGGGCGTGTTCTTCCCGCTGCACCAGCTGCCGCCGGTCGCGCAGCGCATCGCCTGGTGCCTGCCGCTCGCGCACGCCGCCTCGCTCGCGCGCGGCATCACGCTCGGCGACCCGATGCCCTGGCCGTGGCTGAGCGCGGGCGTGCTGCTCGCCTACGGCGCGCTCGGGCTCGCGCTCGCCGCCTCGCTCGCGCGCCGGCGCCTGACCAGGTAGCGTCAGTGCGCCGCCGCGGCGCCGAAGTCGAAGAGCGAGGTGAGGTCGCCGATCGCCGGCGGGTTCAGCACGCGGTACGGATCCTGCGGATCCGCGGCCGGGTTCGGCAGGCGGTCGCGGCTGCGCGCCGAGAGCGGCTGCAGGCGCCAGTTGTACTCGATGAACTTGAGGAGCGAGGCGTGGTCGGCGTAGCCATGGTCGACGTGGCCGCGGCGCGCGTAGGGCGAGATGGCGATGAGCGGGATGCGCGGCCCGTCGCCGAAGAAGTCGAGCGGCTGGATGGGACCTGAGTCGAAGTAGCCGCCGCCCTCGTCGGCCGTGACCAGGATCGCGACCGACTGCCAGAGCGCGGGATCCGCGCGCACCGCCGCGATCAGCTCGCGCACGAACGCCTCGTAGCGCGCCGGTGCCGAATAGCCCGGATGGCCGCTGTCGATGTTCTTCGGCACCACGAACGACACCGCCGGCAGCGCGTGCCGCTCGATGGCCGCGTAGAAGGCCTTGAGGCCGCCGAGGTGCTGGCGCTCCTTCGTGCCGATCACGGCCGGGAACGCGGTCAGCGGGTCGCCGAGGTTGTTGTAGACGTACTCCTGGGCCGCGGCGAGCGTCGCGGCGCCGAGCGCGGCCGGCGGCGTGCCGGCGGGCGCCTCGCTCGCCACGCGCCGCGCCGCCACCGCGTAGAGCGGGTCGTCGGCGAGGTCCGCGAGGTCGCGCCCGCCGGTGTACCAGCCCCAGCTCACGCCCGCGGCGCTCAGGTGGCTGCCGATGTTCGGCAGCCGCTGCGGCGGGTAGACCGAGCGCTCCGCATCGAGCGCCACGGGCGTGCCGTCGGCGCGGAACGGCGGGTCGTAGTTGTTGACGAGGTAGTAGTGGCCGGGCTCGCAGTTGGGATCCCTGCCGAGCGCGGCAAGGAACGCGCGGATCGGCGCGACCCCCGGCGCCGCGGGGTCGGCGCAGGCCACGTAGCTGCCGCCCTGGTAGCCGTCGTGCACGTAGAAGTTGAGCGTGCCGGCGGCCGGCGTCGGATCCTCCACCTGGCGCGCGGGCGGCGGCACGGCGCGGCCGTTGTCGTTGTAGACGGCGACGTCGCCGGTCGCGACCGCGAAGAAGTTGGCGCCGGTGCCGCCCATCAGCGCCTGGTGGTAGTTGTCGGCGAGCGCGTACTCGGCGGCGAGCTCGCGGAAGGCGGGGGCATCGCCCGCGGCCATGTTGAAGTAGCCCATGAGCTCGGCGCCCTGCTTCGTGCTGGTCGGCGTCGTGCCGCGCGTGTCGCCGCCGCGGCCGGTCGTGACCGCGACCCAGGTGTAGCGGCCGAGGTCGGCGTTCGCGCCGCCGGTCTGCTGCCACATCTGGAAGAAGCGGTGCACGGGATCGCCGGTCTCCATGCCGAAGGCGTCGCCGTACTTCGCGAAGCGCGTGATCTGGAACGGCCCGTTCGCGGCGAGGCTCGCGAAGCGCGGGTCGGGAATCGCGCCGACCGGCATCAGCGTCCTCGGATCGAACACGCCCGCGAGGCTCGGCGCCGGCAGGCGCCGGTACGCCTCGAGGCGCTCGGGCGCGAGCGTGTACCGCCCCGCGGCGCCGGCATAGGTGTACTGCACGGCGCGCGCGTAGGCGGGCCCGGGGCTGCCGTCGGCGAGCACGATGCCCTCGCTCAGCAGGTTGAGGACGCGCTCGCCGGCGAGCGCCGGGGCGTAGGTCGCATAGAGCGCGTCGAAGGACACGTTCTCGCCGATGACGATGATGAGGTGGCGGATCGGGGTGCGCGGCTGGGCGGCCTGAGCGCCCGCTGCGAAGAGCAGCGCGAGGGCAGCCGCGAGCGCGCGCCCGGCGCGCCGGCCGTCAGTGGCGCTCATCGGGCTCGAGGCCGGGCAGCGGCGGTGCGGCGAGCGTGCGCATCTCCTCGGCCTGCACCTCGCGCGGCAGCTGGTCGAGCGCGACGAGCGGCTCGATGTCCTTCGCGTCGCGGCCGACGTCGAGGTCGCGGAAGCGCCGCGCGGCCGGCAGGACGCGCGACTCGAGCGAGCCGACCGCGTCGTTGTAGGACGCGAGCGCCTTCCTGAGTCCCTGGCCCATGCTGCCCCAGTGGCCGGCCATCACCTGGATGCGCTCGTACAGGTCCTTGCCGAGGCCGGCGATGGCGCGGGCGTTCGCGGCGAGCGACTCCTGGCGCCAGCCGTAGGCGACCGTCCTCAGGAGCGCAATCAGCGTCGTCGGCGTCGCGAGGATCACCTTCCTGCTGATGCCCGCCTCGATGAGGCCGGGGTCCTGCTCGAGCGCGGCGCTGTAGAACACCTCGCCCGGGATGAACAGCACCACGAAGTCGGGCGTGTTCTCGAACTGGTCCCAGTACTGCTTCAGCGACAGCTTCGTGATGTGGTCGCGGATCTGGCGGGCGTGCTCGAGGAGCTTGGCGCTGCGCGCGGTCTCGTCGCTGAGCTCGAGCGACTCGAGGTAGGCCTCGAGCGGCGCCTTGGCGTCGACGATGAGGCTCTTGCCGCCCGGCAGCGTGACGACGAGGTCGGGCCTCAGGTCGCCGGCCTCTCCCGACACCTGCGGCTGCTCGAGGAAGTCGACGTGGTCGAGCATGCCGGCGAGCTCGACCACCCGCTTCAGCTGCACCTCGCCCCAGCGGCCGCGCACGCTCGGGCGCCTGAGGGCGCCGACCAGGTTGCCGGTCTCGCGCCTGAGCTCGGTCTGGCCGAGCGACAGCGTCTCGACCTGCTGCAGCAGCTGGCTGTAGGCGCCGACGCGGTCCTTCTCGATCTCCTGGATGCGCGCCTGCACCTTCTCGAGCGATTCGCGCACCGGCTCGACCAGCTGCTGGAAGCCCTGCTGCCGCCGCTCGAGGTCGCCCTTCGCGGCCTCGCGCAGCGTCTCGAACTGCGACTTGGCGAGGTCCATGAACTGCTGGTTGTTGGCGCGCAGCGTCTCCGCGGCGAGCGCGCGGAAGATGTCGGCGAGCCGGACCTGGGCGGTGTCGAGGAGGTTCTTCTGCTCGGTGAGCGCGCGCTCGCGCGCCTCGAGCTCGGTGACGAGCTGCTGGCGGGCCTCGCCGAGGTCGCGGAGTTCCTGCCGCTGGCGGGCGAGTTCCGCATCGCGCGCGGCGAGCTCGGCCTTCAGCCCGTCGATCTGCCGGGCGGTCGCCTCGGCCGCCGTCCTGAGGCCCGTCTCGGCGAGCAGGCGCTCCTCGAGGACCCGGGCGCGGCGGCTGCCGCCGAGGAGGAAGCCGACGGCCCCGGCGCCGGCGGCGGCGAGGATGGCGACGACGACGAGGGCTGCAACGCTCATGGCGGGAGTGTAAACGGCCCGGCCGCCCGGCGGGCGACCGCCGCCGCTCTCAAGCCGGGCCGCTTCGGGCCGATAACCGGGCTGGACGCCCCGTTGCAGCAGGACCCCGCATGGCCATGGCAGAGACCGCGACGCCCGCCGGGGACCTGGACCCGGGCGGCTTCGTGCGCAAGCTCACGCTCGAGCTCGCGCTCGGCGACGTGCGGCTGCCGTCCTTCCCCGACATCGCCGCCCGCGTCCAGCACGTGCTCGAGGACACCCGCGCTGCGCCCGCGCAGGTCGCGCAGGTGGTGGGCTCCGACGCCGCGCTCGCCGCGCGCGTGCTCAGGCTCGCGAACTCGGCGTTCCTCAACCCGTCCGCCAGGCAGATCACGGACCTGCAGCAGGCCGTGACCCGCCTCGGGCACCAGCTGGTGCGCTGCACGGCGGTGTCCTTTGCGCTGCAGCAGATGAAGCTCGGCGCGGGCGAGGCGGAGCTCCGGCCGCAGCTCAAGGAACTGTGGCGCAAGGGCACGCTGGTCGCCTCGATCGCCTACGTGCTCGCGCGCGAGACGCAGGCCGCGACGCCGGACGAGGCGCTCGTCACCGGCCTCATGCACAACATCGGCCGGCTCTACATCACCGTGAACGCGCCGCGCGCGGCGACGGCCGCGAATCACGAGGCATGGGCCGCGGTCGTCAATGACTGGCACCCGAAGATCGCGAGCTCGATCCTGAAGCACTGGAAATTCCCGCCGGCGATCATCGCCGCCGTCGAGGACCAGAACGCCTGGGACCGCGAGGTGTACGGCGACGAGGGCCTGACCGACGTCCTGATCGCGGCCACCACGCTCGTGCCGTGCGTCTTCTACCGCGAGCTCCTCAGCGAGACGGTCACGGCCGTGCCGCCGTTCGAGCGGCTCGGCCTCAAGGCCGAGGATTGCCAGCGGCTGCTCGCGGCGACCGCGGCGCAGATCAAGTCGCTCCACTCGGCGCTCGCCGGCTGACGCTCAGCGGACCCCGAGCCCGCCGAGCGGCGCCGTCAGCACCACCTCGGTGCCGCCGCCCGCGGCCGCACTGACGCGGAGCGTGCCGCCGATCATCTGCGAGCGGTAGGTCATCGTCCTCAGGCCGAGCCCGGGGGCCTGGCGCGCCGCCGCCGTGATTCCCGCGCCGTTGTCGTGCACCCGGAAGGTGAAGGTCTCGCGCCCGGCGGTCAGTGACATGCGCACGCGCGTCGCGCCGCCGTGGCGGATGGCGTTGGTGATGGCTTCCTGCGCGATCCGGTAGACGTGGGCGCCGGCGTCGTCGCCGAGGTCGAGCCCGGGCCAGCCGCCGCCGTCGAGCTCGACCGCGAGCTCGTCGGTGACCGAGGACTTGGCGGCGAGCGCGCCGAGCGCGGCGATGATGCCGCCGTGATCGGCGCGCACCGGATGGAGGCCACGCGCGAGCGCCCTGGCATCGCGGATCGTGTTGCTGACGTAGTCGACCGCAAGCTCGATGTCGGCCGTGACGTCGCTGCCGGCCGGGGTGCGCCTGAGGCGCGTCGCGATGCTCTTCAGGAGGAGCGCGATCCCCGTCAGCTCCTGGCCGAGGCCGTCGTGCAGCTCCTGGCTCATGCGCTGCTGCTCGCGGTTCGCCGTGTCGACGATCGCCTGCTCGAGCTGCTTGCGCGCCGAGATGTCGCTGGTCGTGCCGGCGATCAGCTGCGGGTGCCCCGCGCCGTCGCGCTCGACGACGCGGCCGCGGTCGCCCACCCACAGCCAGCCGGCCGGCGTCAGCATCCGGTACTCGACCTCCACCGTATCGGTGTGCCCGGCGGCGTGCGCGGCGTAGGCGGCGCTGACCTGGCTCCGGTCCTGCGGATGGATGCGGCGCTGCCACGGATGGCGCTCGGCGTGCCACTCGGCCGGGTCGATGCCGGTGATCTCGAAGAACTGCGGGCTCATCGTCGCGGCGTCGCGCGTGACGTCGAAGCTCCAGAAGCCGGCGCGCGCCCCCCACAGCGCCGCATCGAGCCGCGCCTGGCTCGCCGCGAGCGCGGCCTCCGCCTGCTTGCGCGCGGTGACGTCGCGGCTGTTGATGACAATGCCGCGCACGGCGTCGTGCTCGAGCAGGTTGACGCCGACGACGTGCAGCCAGCACCAGCTGCCGTCGCGGCGCCGCGCGCGCAGTTCCAGCTCGTGCAGCTGGGTCGCGCCGGGATCGGCCAGCATCCGCCGGAACGCGGCCGTGGCGGCCGCGACGTCGTCGGGGTGGATCGTGTCGAAGGCGGAGCGCCCCATGCGCTCCGCGATCGTGTAGCCGAGCATCGGCTCGACGGAGGCGCTCTGGTAGCTGATCGTGCCGTCGGCGCCGACGACCGTGATCAGGTCGCGGGCGAGATCCGCCATGGCGCGGAAGCGGTCCTCGCTCGCCGTGAGGCGCGATTCGGCGGCACGCCGCCCTTCAACGTCGCGCACCGTGATGACGAGGCCGCGGATCGCGGGGTCGGCGAGGCGGTTCGCGACCAGCACCTCGACGCGGCGCCAGCCGCCGTCCGCGAGGGCGGCGCGCACCTCGAGCGAATAGCGCCCGCCACGGTCGGGATCGGCGACGTTGAGCGCGAAGCGCCCGAGCGCGAGTGCGGCATCGAGCGGGTGGATGAAGCGCGCGACCGAGCGGCCGATCACCTGTTCGCGCGTCCAGCCGCCGATTGCGGCGAAGCTGCCGTAGATCTCGCGGATCCGGCCGCGCCGGTCGACGATGCCGATCGTGTCCTGCGTATGTGCCGTCAGCGCCTCGATGAGGCCGCGCCGCGAGGGGGCCTGAGTGGCGTCGGCGCCCGCAACCGGAACATCGGCATCGTGCATCGGCAAAAGTGTACCGGGCAGCCATGGTGATTGCTGCAGTCGCGGGGCCCCGGTGCGCGCCCGTGCTTGCTAGACTGGCGCCCGGGCCTGTAGCTCAACGGTTAGAGCAGGGGACTCATCGACTCGCAATTCGAGAAGGTGCCTTCGCGCCGTAAGGCGCGAAGTGGACGGGATGAATTCAGGGAACCCTGACCCTGCGCGGCAGGCTGGCAACCCTGAGCCAAGCCGGCGGTGAACCGCCGGAAGGTGCAGAGACTACCTGGGGGCTGGGTGGCGCGACCCGAATGCCCTTAATGACAGGCTAGAGCGTCCCGCACCCGACCGGACGGCGACCGCGCCGGACGAGGGTGAAGAGATAGTCCACTCCCGCGGGAAATCGCGGGGACAAGTGAATCCCTTGGTTCTGGGTTCGAATCCCAGCGGGCCCACTGCTTAAGGCTGCGCTGACGCCATGACTGACTCGGCCGAGTCGATCGCAGAGCCCCTCCCGGTCGGCAGTGGCGCCGTGCGCGTCCCGGCCCAGTACGCCGGCATGTCCTACCATCGAGCGCCGCCGCCTGCCGAGGTCGAGTGCGCGCTGACCCGCAACTGGGACGGCGCCGCGGTCGCGGGCCACATCGCCCCGGGCGCCGAACGCTACGAGTGGGCGGCGTTGGATGCATTCGCCCGCGCCGCGGCGGGCCAGCGGATCATCTTCACGCTCGGCTTCGCGCCCGATCACCTCTACAGGCGCGCGCCGCGCGGCAACTGGCCGTATCCGACCTGCCCGCGCGGCAACCTCGTGCCCGACGACCTGGCCGGCTGGGCGCGGCTCGTGACCGCGATCGCGGACCGCTTCAGGGTGCGCCACGGACGCACCGGAATCCTGTGGGAGCTGTGGAACGAGGTCGACGTGCCGGCGATGTTCAGCGACGACATGGCGCGCCTCGGCCCCTACACGCGACTGACCGCGCAGGCCATCCGCGCCGTCGATCCGCAGGCGATCATCCTCTCGCCGTCCTACGTGCAGGACGACCCGAACCTCGCCAACGGCTCGGAGTTCGTGCTGTGGGCAAATGCGCCGGACGGCGCCGGGGGTGCCGCGAAGCACTGGGTGCAGGGGCTCGCGTACCACAGCTACGAGGGCAGCGGCTTTCGACCCGAGAACCTGGTGCGCCACTGGCAGAACCTGCAGTCGGGCGCGGCGCTCGCGGGCCTCAGCCTGCCGACCTACATCACCGAGTCCGGCTACCTGAGCGCCGATCCCACCCAGGCCCGCGACGTCGGGCGCGACCTCCTGCTGCACGCGGCGCTCGGCGCGCAGTGCTACCTCGGCTACTCGTACGACAACGGCAATTCGGGGCTCGCGGGCATCACCGGCGAGTGGAACCGGCTGGTGCGGACGGTCGCCGGCGCGGTCATCGACGAGTGCCACATCGTGCACGGGCAGGTGCACGCGACGCTCGGCGGCCGCAGAATCATCCTCTAGCGGCGTGTGGCCGCGCGGCCGCGCG
>Ga0181519_10004364_pt1 | contig 11472 bp, 8 predicted proteins | sample PEATcosm2014_Bin_26_FD_121102 | JGI IMG/M metagenome (GOLD analysis project Ga0181519, IMG submission 121102) | Peatland microbial communities from MTU Mesocosm Facility, Houghton, MI, USA - PEATcosm2014_Bin02_10_metaG | ecosystem: Environmental > Terrestrial > Soil > Wetlands > Peat | place... | reverse complement strand
GGCCAGCAGCTGCAGAAGGCAATGGCTGCCGACGAACCCTGAACCGCCCGTCGCCAGAACCTTGCTCATTCGTCCCTCCATGGCCGTGGCGCCGAGCAAGAGACCAACCGGCCGAAAATGCAAGGCGCGCCGGCATGGGGCCGTTGTGGTTCTGCGGAAAGTCAGCGGTCCTCGGCTGTTGATGCTACAGTCGAGATGGGAAAGGCTGCTGGATGGCCCCATGCTCGACTCGCCTTCGATCGGCCGCCGCCGCCTGCTGACCGGTTCGGCGGCGCTCATGGGGCTGGGCGGGTGCGCGGGCCTGCGAACGGCGCCGCCGACGGCGGTTTCGGCCGTCTCGAGGCTCGCCCCGGTGCGCGCCGACCTTGATCGGCTGTTCGACACCACCGTGTGCCTGCGGCCGTTTCGCGCCGCCGGGCCGCGTCTCGACGCCGAGACGATCGGCGACACCCTGGTCGTGCACAACTATGGCCACGGGGGCAGCGGCTGGTCGCTGTCGTGGGGTTCGGGAACCCTGGCGGTGGCCAAGGCCATGGCGTCCAGCCCGCGCGAGATCGCCGTGGTCGGCTGTGGCGCGCTTGGCCTCACCGCCGCGATCCTGGCGCAGCAGGCCGGGGCGCGCGTCACCATCTACGCCCGCGAATTCCTGCCGAGGACGCGCTCGGCCCGCGCCACCGGCAGCTGGACGCCGGATTCCCGCATTGCTCTGGCGAACGCCGCCCAACCGGGCTTTCCCGCCCTGTGGGAAGAGATGGCGCGGACTTCTTTCAAGACCTTCCGTAACTATCTTGGCCTGCCGGGCGAGCCGGTCGCGTGGACCGACCGCTATTTCGTGTCGGAGCCCTTGCTGGCCGCCATCTCCGCGCCGGCCGGGCCGTCGCCGTTGAATTTCGCCAGCTATGTCGAACGTATCCGCGATATCGATCCGCAAGCGCGCACGGCGCCGCCCGAGGTCTCGCCGTTCCCCTGGGCGCATGTGCGGCGGACATCGTCTCTGCAGTTCAATATCGCCAACTACGGCCACACCCTGATGGCCGACTTCCTGGCGGCCGGCGGCATCCTTCAGCGTACGGAGTTCCACACGCCCGCCGACGTCGCCGCGTTGAAGGAAAAGGTCGTCATCAATTGCCCCGGCTATGGCGCCCGGGCCCTCTGGCGGGACGAAACGATCGTGCCGGTGCGCGGCCAGATCGCCTGGCTGATCCCGCAGGCGGAGGTGACCTACGGCGTCTTCTACAGGAATGTGGTCATGCTCTCGCGTCCGGACGGGATCGTCGTGCAATCGCTGGAGGGCGGCGACATGCGCGGCTACGGCAGCGATGACGAAACCCCCGACCGCTCCGAGGCCGAACATGCGGTCGCCGTCATCGCCGAACTCTACCGCCGCCGCCCCGGGGCCGGTATGTAGGCTGTCCAGCAAACGGAGGAACAGCATGGCCGGACCTTTCGGCGCCCAGTCCACCACCGACGATGTCCTCCAGGGCGTCGATCTGCGCGGAAAGCGCATTCTCGTCACGGGCGTGTCCGCAGGTCTGGGTCTCGAGACCGCCCGCGCGCTCGCCGCCCACGGCGCGCAGGTCGTCGGCGCCGTGCGCGATTTCGCCAAGGCCGAAACAGCGACCGCCCCGGTGCGCGCGCAGGCGGCCCATGGCGGCGGCCTGGAACTGGTCGCGCTCGATCTCGCCTCGCTCGCCAGCGTGCGGGCCTGCGCCGACGCCCTCAACGCGGCGGCGAAGCCGTTTGACGTCGTCATCGGCAACGCCGGCGTCATGGCTTGCCCGCGCGGGCGGACCGCCGATGGCTTCGAGACGCAGTTCGGGACCAATCACCTCGGCCACTTCGTGCTGGTCAACCGCATCGCCTCGCTGCTTGGGCCCGGCGCGCGCCTGGTGAACCTCTCCTCCGCCGGGCACCGCTTCTCCGACGTCGACATCGAAGACCCGAACTTCGAACACACCGCCTACGATGAGTTCATCGCCTACGGCCGCGCCAAGACCGCCAACGTCCTGTTCGCCGTCGAGTTCGATCGCCGCCACAAAGATCGCGGCATCCGCGCCGCCGCCGTTCACCCCGGCGGCATCCAGACCGAACTCGGCCGCCACATGACGCCGGAGGTCATCCAGCGCCTGATGGCCATGGTCGACATCGACACCACCAAGGGCCAGGAATATCCCTGGAAGAGCGTCCCGCAGGGCGCGGCCACGAGCGTGTGGACCGCCATCGTCGCTCCGGCCGACGCCATCGGCGGCCGCTACTGCGAAGACTGTCACGTCGCTCAGATCGAGAACGACCCCAATGCGCGTCATGGCGTCCGCGCCTACGCCCTCGATCCCGCCCGCGCCGCGGCGCTGTGGGCCAAGAGCGAGGCGATGGTCGGCGAGACGTTCTGACGCGCTCGCCGTCGGCTCAGCCCTCCCGCGCCCACAGCATCGGCGTCAACAACCCGACCCGAGCCTCGATCGCGGCGGCGGCGTCGAGGCACAGGTCCTCGCGGTAACGCGAGGCGATCAGCTGCGCGCCCACCGGCAGGCCCGCGGCCAGGCCCACGGGCGTCACCGCCGAGGGCAGGCCCAGGACATTGATGGCCGAGATGAAGCGGAAGTCGTTCAGGAACATCCGCCGCAGCGCCGCTTCGCCGGCCAGGTCGGTGTTGATCCTGGGCGTCGGCTGGACCGAGACCGGGGCCAGGATGATCGGGGTTTCCTCGAGGAACATCATCCACTCGCGGATCACCCGCGTGCGCTGGGCGATTGCGCGCATATAGCCCTCGCCGTCGAGAATGTTGGCGATGTCGAGCATGCCGTTCAGCGCCTGGAGGAACGGGGCGCTGCCCAACTCGCGCATCTGCGCCATTTGCAGGGTGGCGATCTCGGTGGAGATCAGGTCGCACCACAGGCGCCAGGCGGCCATGAGGTCCGGGATCGGGCCGCGCGTGACGTCATACCCGGCATCGGAGAGATGCCCCGCCGCCTGGTCTATCAGGCCGAGCACCGCCGGGTGCGCCTCCATGTCGTCCGGGATCGGCGCCACCACCACTTTGATCGGCCTCGCCGGCGCGGGGCCGCTCAGCGGGGCGGGGACCCACCATGGGTCGCGCGGGTCACGCCGCGCCATGACCTCCAGCCCCAGGCGCACGTCGGCGACGGTCCGGGCGATCGGACCCTGGGTGGACATGAACTGCGCCATCAGCGGCCGCTCGACGGTGGCGCTGGGATTGAACGCGGGGATGCGCCCCTGCGTCGACTTGATCGTCGAGACCCCGTTGCAGGAGGCTGGCCAGCGCAGCGAGCCGCCGATGTCGTTGCCGTGTGCGATGGCGCCGATGCCCGCCGCGACGGATGCGCCGGCGCCTCCGGACGAGCCGCCGCATGTGAACGCCGGATCCCACGGGCTCAGCGTCGCCCCGTGCAGCGGGTTGTCGGTGAACCACCGCATCGAGAATTCCGGGGTGTTGGTCATGCCCAGGATAATCGCGCCCGCCCCCTTGAGGTTCGAGACGACCGGCGAGTCGCCCGGCGCGATGTTGTCCCTGAGGCCCGCCACGCCGTTCGAATTGGCCTGGCCGGTGACGTCGATGTTGATCTTGACCGTCACCGGCACGCCGTGCAGCGGGCCTAGCGCCTCGCCGGCCGCCTGCGCCCGGTCGGCGGCGCGGGCGGTCTTGAGCGCCTCATCGCTCAGGTCGACGACCACCGCGTTCAGCGCCGGATTGGCGGCATGCAGCCGCGCCGTATGCGCCAGCACGACCTCCTCGGCCGACACCCGGCGCTCGCGGATGGCCTCGGCGGCGTCCACCGCGGAAAGTTGCCAGAGAGGTTTTTGGGTCATGCGAGGCTCCTGCGTGCGGAACCCTAGCCACCTGGGACGGTGCGATAAAGCCCTCGCCCCGCGTGCGGGGGAGAGGGCCTACATGCATCGGGACACATCCGTTGAGGCCCGACTACTCCGCCGATCGCCAGTTACCGTGGAAGCCGAATGGCACGCGGCACGGCAGCTTGGCCACGCCCACGGGGCCGGCGGCGATGTCCTGGGCCTCGAACACCAGGAGGTCGCTGCGGTTCTCCTCGCCGCGCCAGACCACCGAGACCAGCCAGCCGTCGCCCTCGTCGGCGCCGGCCGTGCGCGGCACGAACACCGGCTCGCCGGTGGCGTCGCCTGCAGGCAGGGCGTAGCGCGTCTGGCGGCCGCTCTCGAGGTCGACCTGGGCGATGCTGCTGAAGTTGACATCGCCCCCGCGGTCGGGCGTCGTCGCCGCGTACCAGCCGTGGCGATAGGCGAGGCCGGCGCGCCGCTCGTCGAAGCGGGGGAATTCGCCGGTCCGCTCGTCCAGCCGCTCGCGCTTGACGGTGTTGCCGTTGGCCGCGAGGTCGAACGTCCAACGCGTCAGCCGGGCGCCTTCGTTGCGGGCCATGCTGCCGTCGAGATTGGGAAACAGCGGCGCGGTCGCGTACTCCATGACATCGGCGAAGATCTTGTCGCCCTCTTCCCAGGCGTTCATCGGGTGGAACACGTAGCAGGCGTCGATCTCGAACCAGCGGATCGTGTCGGCCGACGCGTCGCGCATCATCACCCCGACGAAGGCGCCCTTGTCCGGTTCCCACGCGAATGGCGGGCCGCCGGTCATGGCCCGCTGCAGACTGCCGCTCAGCGGCAGGATCGGGAACAGCGCATGGCGTCGCGTGACCAGGAAGTCGTGCACCATGCTGCAATAGGGCGCCTCGAAATCCTCGCGCCGCAGCACCTTGCCGGTCGCGTCGGTGACGCCGTAGGACATCTGTGCATTCAGCGGCATTTGCCCGGTCGAATAACCGAACCAGACCATCTCGCCGGTCTCTGGATCGAGCTTGGGGTGGGCGGTGACCGCCCCGGCGTAGGCGTCGACATAGCCGCGCGAGTCCAGCGTGATCGGATCGAGCTCGAAGGGCTTGTGACCCTCTTCCAGGGCCAGCAGCTTGCCGGCGTGCCAGACGATGTTGGTGTTGGCCAGACCGCTGTCGGTCCCCAGCACCGAGGGGTCGGTGGTCATCGGATTGCCGAACAGGCCGAACAGACGTTTGCCGGCCGCGTTCTCGGCCCGCCACTTGGGCGTGCGCACATAGCGGTTGCGGTAATGCACCTGGCCGTCCTCGACATAGAAGCCGTGGATCATGCCGTCGCCGCCGAACCAGTGGTGCTCCTCGCCGGGGTCGAACTGCGGATTGGGGCCGTTGCGATAGAAGGCGCCGGCCAGGCCCGCGGGGATTTCGCCGATCACCTCGAGGTTGCGATGGTCGACCTCGTCGGCCACCGGCGCGAAATTTCCGGAAAGATAGGGACTGATGCGGGTCGAGCCGTCCATGACAGCCTCCTCCGGACGATTTAAGTTTTACGTTGTAAAATTTAGCTGACTGTCTAGAGTGATGCAAGCCACTTTTTGCCGGCGGGTCGCGCGTGCCTAGAAATCTTTCCGAAAAGGACATCGCCGAGTTCCGCGACCGGCTTTGCGATGTGGCTGAGAGGCAGTTCGCGCAGCACGGTCCCGATTCGGTGACCATCCGTCAACTGGCCGCGGCCTTGGGCGTGAGCCCGATGACGCCCTATCGTTATTTCGCCGACAAGGACGCGATCCTGGCCGCGGTCCGCGCGCGCGCCTTCGATCGGCACGCGGCGGTGCTCGAGCAGGCCTACGCCCGGCCGACCGTCGATGCGACCGCCCGCGCCCGGTCCATTCTGGACGCCTATATCGACTTCGCCATGGACAATCCCGAGGCCTACAAGCTGATGTTCGACATCCATCAGCCGACCGGCCCGCAATATCCCGATCTTGTCCGCGCCGGATCGCGGTCGCGGGCGACGATGACGCTGCAACTGCACGATATGATCGCCGCCGGGCGTCTCAAGGCGGATCCGGAGACGGTCGGGACCATGTTCTGGGCCGGCATCCACGGGGCCCTGATGCTGCACTTCTCGGGCATGCTGTCCAAGCCGCTGAACGCCCGCGCCGTGATTTACGCCTTGGTGGCGGCGCTGGATCGGGCGATATTCCAACCGGCGCCATCCTAGCGCCGTCCGCGACCCTTCCGCGAAGCCCCATCTCCGAGAGGCGACCTCGATGCCCTATGCGCTCCCCAACGTGTCCAACGATCTGACCGGCCGTGTCGCCCTGGTGACCGGCGCCTCGTCGGGGCTGGGCTGGCGCTTCGCCAAGGTGTTGGCCGCCGCCGGGGCCAAGGTCGCCATCACCGCGCGGCGGGTCGAGAGGCTGGAACAACTGGCGGCGGAAATCCGCGCCGACGGCGGCGTCGCCGACCCGTTTGAGCTGGATGTGACCGACGCCGAGGCCTGCATGGCCGTGGTCGGCGCGGCCGAGGAAAAGCTCGGCCTGGTCGATATCCTGGTCAACAACGCCGGCATCCCCGATGCGCAGCGCGCCACCAAGATGCCGCTCACCCTGATCGACGCCGTCCTAGACACCAATCTGCGGGCGCCCTTCGTCCTGTCCTGCGAGGTCGCCCGCCGGCTGATAGCCGCCAAACGGCCAGGACGGATCGTCAACATCGCTTCGGTCGCCGCCTTTCACTACGCCGGCGGCGGCGCGGCCCTCTATTCCATCACCAAGAACGCGGTAGTGCGCATGACCGAGGCGCTCTCGGTCGAGTGGGCCTCGTTCAACATCAACGTCAACGGCATCGCGCCCGGCGCCTTCAGGTCGGAGATGATGGACGGCATGCTGGCCCGGGTCGGCGACATCGCCGCCCGCTTCCCGCGCGGCCGGGTCTGCGATCCCGAGCAGATGGACTCCACGCTGCTCTATCTCGTCTCGCCAGCGTCCGAGGCGGTGACCGGAACCGTGATCCGGATCGACGACGGCCAGGGACCGCGCTGAGAACCACGCAGCATGGCTCGCTACGACTTCGCCTCCGACAATGTCGCCGGCGCCATGCCCGAGGTCATGGACGCCCTGGTCCGGTTCAATGACGGACCCGCCGCGGGCTATGGGGCCGACGCCGTCTGCGCCTGGGCCGCCGACCTGATCCGCGCCCTGCTGGACGCCGACGCGGACGTCCGCTTCGCCGCCTCGGGCACCGCGGCCAACGCGATCGTCCTGGCGGCGCTTGCGGCCCCGCACGAGGCGGTCATCGCCCACGAGTATTCGCACGTCGCCACCGACGAGACCGGCGCGCCGGGCTTCTTCGGCGCGGGCCTGGGCATCATCGGCCTGCCCGGCGCGTCGGGGCGCATCGCGCCCGCTTCCTTGACGGAGGCGCTGGCCCGTCCCGACGAGCCGCACTGGCAATCCGGCGCCGCCCTGTCCGTGACCAACGCCACCGAGTTCGGCGCCGTCTATGACGAGGCGGACCTGTCCCGGCTAATCGGCGCGGCGAAGGACCATGGCCTGAAGGTCCACCTCGATGGGGCGCGCCTCGCCAACGCCGTCGCCGCCGGCTTCGATCCCAGGGCGGTCGCGCGCCTCGGCGTCGACGTCCTGGTCCTGGGCGGCACCAAGGCCGGCTCGACCCCGACCGAGGCCATCGTGTTGCTCGACAAGAGCCTGTCCCGCCGCTTCGGCGCCCGCCTCAAGCACGGCGGCCAGCTGATATCCAAGGCCAGGTTCCTCGCCGCCCCGTGGATCGGCATGCTGGAGACCGGCGCCTGGTCGACGCGCGCCGCCCACGCCAACGCCATGGCCCGCCGTCTCGCCGCCGCCGCGCCCTTCCCCTTGACCCACCCCGTCGAGGCCAACGCCGTCTTCGTCGACATGGACGAGCCCGCCTATCGCCGCCTCCTCAAAGCCGGCTGGTCCGTCTACCGCTTCATCGACGGCTCGGTCCGCTTCATGTGCTCCTGGGCGACGACGCAGGCCGCCGTCGACGAACTGGCCGAGACCCTGAGGTCGATCTACTAACCTCTGCCTCCCCTTCGTATGGACCGGGGAGAAGGTGAACAGGTGTTCGGGGACATAGTGGACACTGGCATGGCGACGCGGCTACGCGGTCACTGTACTTCACCGTTCCCCACCCTGATCGCGCGGTCAGTCGGTCAGATCGCGGGGATCGCCCACGGCGGCGCGGCCGCCTTCGAGCCAGGCGATCAGCCGCGGCGGCAGGCGCGCCTCGATCCTGGCGCGATAGTGATCGAGATCGGCCGGATCGACCTCGCCCTGCCAGCGGCCATTGGTGGCCTTGTGCAGGAAGCTGCGATGGCCGCCCTCGAAGCCGCGCTCCATGCCGGCGAGCAGTGTGTCGCCGTCGCGTTTCATGGCCTCGAACGACGCCGCCTCGACCAGCGACGGCCACACCGCCTCATCGACCGGGACGTCGAGGTAGTCGGAGATCCGCCGCATCTCACCGTCGAGGTCCGCCTTGAGGTCGTTGTAGTGCACGAGCAGCAGGTTCTCCGACCCGCGTCGCCGCCAGTAGCTGTCCTCCAGCGCGAAGAAACCCTCGGCCGTGTGCTCGCCCGGCGCGTTCAGCCAGTGATGGAAGAACGGCGCGGGCGTGCTGGGCGCGCGCGGCATCGGCGCGGCGATGGTCGGATCGCCGAGCCCGATCTCGTCGAACCGCGCCCAGGCCTCCGGCGTGTGGCTGTTGAGATGGTTGAGATAGGACATACAGGCGTCGCGGCCGTCCCGCGCCGTGTGGATGTAGCGCACCTCGTCGTGGATCGGGACGGCGTCCATCGGCAGATGGGTCTTGATGATGCGCCGGTGCGTCTGCGCCTCGAGCATGGCCAGGGTCACCTCGAGCGGCGCGAAAAAGCGCGCGTCGAGCCAGGGCGAGAACTCGAACAGCGGTCGCGGCTCCGGCGACTGAAACACCAGCAGTGCGAGGATGCGCTGCGTCCATGTGGTGCCGACCTTAGCCGCCGTGCCGACGACGATGTCGCCGGCGCGAGGCCGGTAGTCGTCCCAGGCGCGGCTGTCGGAATGATGGTCGCGCACCACGCGCGTCGGCCCCTCTGTCAGCATGGCCGCCATTTTCCCCGATGCGCCGCCTGTCCGGCGGTCGCGCCAGCAGGATGGACCCACAAACCCCACGCGAGTCAATTGCCGCGCTCCTCCCTCCCCTCCCTCCCCTTTATGGGGAGCGAGGCTTCGAGCCCCCGGGTCGCGCGGAGCGCGCGCCCGAGGACAGGCTCCGCGAGAAGACGGGTGGGGAATGGTGAAGCTCAGACAGTCTCGCCCGTCCCGCACCAGCCCCACCCTTGAACCACCGCAGCGGAACCAACGGAACCCAAAGAGGCGAGCCTGCCACAACTACGCCGCGTGACCGTGATCACGTAATCAACGGTGATCAGGCTGTGTCAGGTGCGCGGCGGGGCCAGTGCGGGTGGGGCGGTCGCCGTTCCCGGCATGGCGGGCGACGCCGTGACCGGACTGTTCGACACAAGGCCAGCCATGGCCGCGGCGAGTAGATGGGTTGGCGACGGCGCCATCACCGCACTTGAGGCCGCCACCACCACTCCGCCGAAGCCGTCGCTGAGTGTGGTGAACGTGGTTGTGCGGAAGTCGCCGGCGAGCTGGAGGCGGGCGGTGTGTGTTCCATCCGAGACAGTGAGGATTCCGCCAGCGTTCGTGCCGCTGAACGTCGCTTCATCGGCGGACACGAATGCGATGTCGGTGAGGTCGAGCGAGGTATAGCCGCGCCTGGAGAAGCCGCTGATCGTTCCCGCATAGGCCTGCGACTGGGCCAGCTTCAATCGGCCTCCGCCCCCGGCGAAGGTCACATCCTCGTCGAAGCCGGCGAGGAAGGCGAGCTTGCCGCCTTTGATGACCGCCATGCCCGTCCCGGTCATGTCGCCGACGACGGTCACCAGTCCGCCGAGCACCTCCAACTCGCCGGTGTTGACGACGGGGCCCGCCAACCTCACGCGGCCCGATCCGACGGCGGCGAGCGTGCCGGCGTTGGTCAGGCTTCCCCTCTCGACGAGGACGCCGGCCACGGACAGGCTCTGCCCCGCGGCCAGCTTCGCCCGCCCCTTCAGCGTCCACATCCCCCCGGCGTCGATATCGTAGGATCCAAAGCCGCCGAAGGTCATCGCCGCCGCGCCGAAAAGGACAGCCGCGCCGCCGAGGCGCGTGATGGTCCCGGTCCCGCCGGCCAGTTCGAGCGTCCCGCCGCCGCCTGCGACCTCGCCCAGAAATATTGAACCGGCCTCGACCACCAGTACGTCGCTACCGGAATGGAAGTCGACGGCGTCGGCGGCGTTTCCCGAAATCGTGCCGAAGTTGGTGACCGTCGTCGCCGGACCGCCGTAGTCGGCGACGCCGCCCGCGATCAGCGCCGTCGAGTCGCCGGCCGAGCCATTGGTCACTGTCCCTCCCGACCCCAGGGTGACGCCCAGGTAGTACCGGGATGAGGACATCGACGCGATCGTACCGTAGTTCATGATCGTGGCCGCGCCCGTTCCGCGGTAGGTTTTGACGGCCCAGTACGGGCTCACGATGGTTGCCGTCGTGTCCGTGGTGGAACCGTTGGTAACCAGCGGTTCGCTAAAGGGCAGAATGATGGCGGCCGATCCTCCCCTGATCGTCCCAAAATTCGAGATCGTGCCTGTCGCGTCCTTGACGGTGACGCCCCAGTTGCCATCGATCAGGGCCGAAGTGTCCGCGGCCGATCCGTTGGTCACGGTCCCATTCGCCACCACCACGCCGTAGGCGGGGCCCCGGATCGTCCCGAAATTCGCGACAACGCCGGCGCCCCAGATGTCGATGCCATCCATCAGCGCCGCGGTGTCGACCTCCGAACCGTTCGTGACCATGCCGGCGCCCTCGACAAGCACGCCCAGGGTTCTGCTGCCACCGATGGGATCATGGATTGTCCCGAAGTTGACGACAGTGGTCCCCCCGTATCCGCCCAGAACGCCATAGAAGCCTTCGATCATCGCGGCGTTGTCAGAGGCCGAACCGTTGATCACCGTACCGCCCTTCGTCAGCTCGATGCCTCCCACGATCGTCGCAAAATTGACGGCCGTGCCGAGTGCTTGGAACTGAATTCCCGTGCCAGCGTCGATCAACGCGGTCGTGTCGGCGATCGAGCCGTTGGTCACCGTGCCTCCATCCCCCATGTAGACAGCTGCGAAGCGGGCTTCGAAGGTCTCGATAGTACCGAAATTCGCCACCTCGCCTGCGCGATCGAAGACGACGCCTTCATAGCCGACGATGAGCGCGGTGGTGTCCAGCGCAGACCCGTTGGTGAGGCTGCCGCCATAGCCGAGTGCGACCCCGAAGCCGAAGGACCCCTTACCGCCGTTGATCGTACCAAAATTAGCCACCGTCCCCGCGGCGCCGCCTATGAAGACGCTTTCGAAACCCGACACGAGCGCGTGGGTATTGGTGGACGAACCGTTGGTGACGCTCCCGCCATCCTTGAGTTCGATTCCGAAGTGGTTCTTGGAGTCTATGCTCTTGATTACTCCGTAGTTCTGGATCGAGGCGTTGAAGGATGCGTAGACGCCGGTTCCGCCGACCGACCCCGTCGCTTCGATGACAAG
>Ga0181519_10004363_pt1 | contig 11476 bp, 10 predicted proteins | sample PEATcosm2014_Bin_26_FD_121102 | JGI IMG/M metagenome (GOLD analysis project Ga0181519, IMG submission 121102) | Peatland microbial communities from MTU Mesocosm Facility, Houghton, MI, USA - PEATcosm2014_Bin02_10_metaG | ecosystem: Environmental > Terrestrial > Soil > Wetlands > Peat | place... | reverse complement strand
TCGCCGAACAGCCGGCCGACCACGCCGGTCATGAACAGCAGCGGGATGAACACCGCGATCAGCGACACGGTCAGCGACACGATGGTGAAGCCGATCTGCGCGGCGCCCTTGTAGGCGGCGGCGAGCGGCGACTCGCCCTGCTCGACGTAGCGGACGACGTTCTCGATCATGACGATGGCGTCATCGACCACGAAGCCGGTGGCGACGGTCAGCGCCATCAGCGACAAATTGTCGAGTCCGTAGCCCAGCAGCGCCATCACGCCGAAGGTGCCGATCAGCGACAGCGGCAGCGCGATGGCGGGAATCACGGTGGCCCGCCAGGAGCGCAGAAAAAGATAGATCACCCCCACCACCAGCACGATCGACAAGATCAGGGTGGCCTGCACGTCGGCGACGCTGGCGCGGATGGTTTCGGTGCGGTCGGTGACGATCACGGTGCGGATGGCGGCCGGCATGGCGCGTTGCAGGCTGGGCAGCGCGGCCTTCAGCCGGTCCACGGTCTGCACGATGTTGGCGCCGGGCTGGCGCTGGATGTCGAGCAGCACGGCCGGGTGCCCGGCGCCGCCGCCCGGCGGGTAGTACCAGGCGCCGACACGGTCGTTCTCCACCCCGCCGATGACGCTGCCGACGTCGGACAGGCGCACCGGTGCGCCGTTGCGGAAGGCGATGACGAGATTGGTATAGGCGTCGGCGGAAACCAACTGGTCGTTGGCGCCAAGTGCAAAAGCCTGGCGCGGCCCGTCGAAGCCCCCTTTGCACCGTTGACGTTGGCCGCCGCCACCGCGCTGCGCACGTCTTCCATCGCCAGGCCGTAGGCGGCCAGCCGCGCCGGATCGACGCGCACCCGCACGGCCGGGCGCATGTTGCCCTGCACGGTGACGCGCCCGACCCCGTCGATCTGGCTGAGCTTGGGCTGCAGCAGCGTGTCGGCGGCGTCGCTGACGCGGTCGATGGTGATCGCGTCGGATGCCAGCGCGAGCGTCAGGATGGGGGCGTCGGCCGGGTTCACCTTGGCGTAGACCGGCGGGTAGGGCAGCGTCGCCGGCAGCGTGCCGGCGGCGGCGTTGATGGCGGCCTGCACGTCCTGCGAGGCGCTGTCGATGCTGCGCTGAAGCGAGAATTGCAAGGTGATCTGGCTGGTGCCCTCGGAACTGGTCGAGGTCATCGTGGTGAGGCCCTGGATCTGGCCGAACTGGCGCTCCAGCGAGGCGGTGATCAGGGTGGCGACGGTGTCCGGGTTGGCGCCCGGCAGTTGGGTGGTGACCAGGATGGTGGGGAAATCGACCTGCGGCAGGGCGGAGACGGGCAGCGCCCGGTAGCCCATGACGCCGCCCAGCAGCACCGCGATGGCCAGCAGCCAGGTGGCGATGGGCCGCGCGATGAACGGGGCGGAGATGCTCACGCGGGCGGCGTCAGGTGGCGCCGGGCACGCGGCGGCTGGCGGTCGCCGGCGCACCGGCGGCGGGCTCGGGGGACGCAACGATGGTGACCTTGGCGCCGTTGGTCAGGCGCGAGGCGCCGTCGATCACTACGCGCTCGCCGGGAGCCAGCCCGTCGGTGATCACCGAGGCGAGCGAGTCCTCGTAGCCCACCGTCACCGGGCGGCGCTCGGCCGCCAGCCGGTCGCTCACGACATAGGCATAGGGACCCCGCGGGCCGCGCTGCACCGCCACCGGCGGCACCACGACGGCGTCATGCAGGGTCTGCACCCTGAGCCGCACGGTGACGAAGGCGCCCGGCCACAGCGTCAGGTGCTCGTTGGGGAAGCTGGCCCGCAGCCGGATGGTGCCGGTGGTCGGATCGACCTGATTGTCGAGCACCGTCAGCGTGCCGGCATCCAGCACCGGGCGACGCGGGCCGGCGCCGTCGTCCTGCGGCAACGACAGCACTTCCGGCGGACCGGCCGCCATGGCGGCGGCGACGGCGGGCAGGTCCTGCTGCGGCAGGGTGAACTGCACGGTGATCGGCCGCAGCGTGGTGATGACGACGAGCCCGGTGACATCGACGGCGTGCACGATGTTGCCGCCGTCGATCTGGCGGAAGCCCACCCTGCCGTCGATCGGCGCGGTGATGGTGGTGTAGGAAAGCTGGGTGCGGGCGGTGTCGATCTGCGCCTGATCGGACTGCACCTGCGCTTCCAGTTGCGCCACCTGGGAGCGGGCGGTGTCGTATTGCTGCGCGGACGTGTAGGCGGTGGCGGCGAGCTTGGCGTAGCGCACCACGTCCAGCCGGGCGTTGGCGAGGCTGGCCTCGTCCTGCTTCTTCTTGGCGACCGCCGCATCGAGCGCGGCCTGATAGACGCGCGGGTCGATGCGTGCCAGCACGTCGCCAGCGCGGACATCCTGGCCTTCCTTGAACCGCACTTCCAGCAGCGGGCCATCGACCATCGGCTTGATGGTGACGGTGGCCGAGGCCTGCACCGTGCCGAGGCCCTCCAGGTAGACCGGCACGTCGCGCGTCTCGGCGGGCGCCACCAGCACCGGAATGGCCTCGGCCGGGCCGGGCACGGCCGCCCCGGTGGCGGCGGACGGGCGCAGGTAAAGCCACCAGCCGGCGCCGCCGCCGGCCACCAGCAGACATACCAGCAGGGTCACGACGCGGCGCATGGCACCTCTCGAGCGGGCCGGGGGGTGGTCACAGCATACCCTGGAACAGATGGGTCTCAGGTGGGACGGTGTCGGTCCGGGTCCAACCCCCGCCCAACGCGTTATAGAGGCTGACCAGCGCGACGAAGCGCGATTCCCGCACCTGGGCCAGAATGTCGAGGTCGGTGTACAGGGTGGTCTGCGCCTGCAAGGCGGTCACCATGTCGCTGGTGCCGGCGATCACCTGGGCGCGGGCGATATCGGCGGCGAGTTGGGCCACCGCCACGGCGTCGCGCTCCAGTGCCTCCTGCTCGGTGGCATAGCGATAGGCGGCCAGCGCGTTCTCGACATCGGTGAAGGCCTGCACGATCGACTTGCGGTAGTCCGCGAGCAGTTCGTCGGAGCGGCCGCGCGCCTGGCTGAGGCTGGCCTGCAGGGCGCCGTTGTCGAAGATGGTCTGGCTGGCGCTGGCCGCTGCCTGGACGAACAGCGAGCCGGGGCCGAACAGGGTGCCGAGGGCAAAGGCCTGCCAGCCGCCGGCGGCGGTCAGCTCCACGGTGGGGAAGAAAGCGGCGCGGGCGGCGCGGATGTTGGCGTTGGCGGATTGCAGGCTGGCCTCGGCAAAGGCGACGTCGGGGCGGCGGGCCAGCAGGTCGCTGGGCAGGCCGGGCGCCACCTCGGGCAGCGACAGCGTGTTCAGCGTGCCCGGGCGTACCGTGATCGCTTCCGGCGGCTGGCCGGTCAGGATGCCCAGGCCGTTGACAAACTGCTCCAACTGGCTGCGCAGGGGGGGAATGCCGGCGCGGATGCCCGCCACCAGCGCCGCCTGCTGCGCCACGTCCAGCTGCGAGGCGGTGCCGGCATCGAGCCGGGCCCGGATGGCGCGCAAGATCTCCTCGGAATCGCGCAGGTTGCGTTGTGCCACGTCCAGCCGGTCCTGGGTGGCCAGGGCCTCGAACCAGGTGGTGGCAACGCTGGTGACGGCGGTCAGCGCCACCGTCTGCTGGTCGAAGCGGCTGGCCAGCGCGGTCGCCAGCGCCGCATCGCGGGTGGCGCGCAGCCGGCCCCACAGGTCGATCTGGTAGGAGGCGCTCGGGGTCAGGCTGTACGACCGGATTTCGGTGTCGCGGTTGCTGCGCGAGACGCCGGCGCGGGAGAGCGACTCGCGCGTCCACTGGTTCTCGCCGGTGACGCTGGCGGTGGGCAGCAGCGCCGCGCCCGCGCCGACCAGCGCGGCGTCGGCCTGGCGGATACGGGCGGCGGCGGCGAGAATGTCGAAGTTTTCGCGGCTCGCGCGGGCGATCAGGTCGTTCAGCTCGGGCGAGTTGAAGCCGGTCCACCACGTGTTCGACGGCCAGACGGGCGCACCCTCCGGCGCGCCGGCGCGCCAGGCGGTGGCGAGCACGCCGGCGGTTTCCGCGCCCTGGCTAGCGGGCGCGAGACCGCAGGCCGCGAGCACCGGCAGCACGGTCAGCAGGGCGAGGGCGGGTCGGAACAGAGCGGTCATCCGGGTTGGCGCGGCACTGGATGATCCTCTCGTACGGTGGTGTCGATCGTGGGGCAAGCAGCAGGCGTCGACCTTTTTCGCTCTGGTTCCCCTTGAAACAATCTTGCGGCGAACCGCACTATATGCAAGTCAGGATTGACAGCAACGAGGGGGGCGTCCGGGGTGTCCGATACCATCCTGGAAACGGCGGGTCTGACCAAGGAGTTCCGCGGCTTCGTCGCGGTGAACGATGTGGACCTGCGCGTCCGCCGCGGGACGATCCATGCGCTGATCGGACCGAACGGCGCCGGCAAGACCACCTGCTTCAACCTGCTGACCAAATTCCTGCAGCCGACGCGCGGCGCGATCCGCTTCCAGGGGCACGACATCACGCGCCACAAGCCGGCCGAGGTGGCGCGGCTCGGGCTGGCCCGCAGCTTCCAGATCTCGGCGGTGTTCGCCCACCTGACCGCGCTCGAGAACGTGCGGGTGGCGCTGCAACGCGCGCGCGGCGGCAGCTTCGATTTCTGGCGCAGCGACGAAGTGCTGCATTGCCACGACCGGCGCGCGCGCGAACTGCTGGAAGACGTCGGCCTGGGCGATTGCGCCGACACGCCGGCGGTCAACCTTTCCTATGGCCGGAAACGGGCGTTGGAGATCGCCACCACGCTGGCGCTCGAGCCGGAAATGATGCTGCTGGACGAGCCCACCGCGGGCATGACCCACGAGGACGTCGACCGCGTGGTGGCGCTGATCCGCCGCGTGCGCCAGGGCCGCACCATCCTGATGGTCGAGCACAACCTCTCGGTGGTGGAAGGGCTGTGCGACACCATCACCGTGCTGACCCGCGGGCGGATCCTGGCGGAGGGCGACTATGCCGCGGTGGCGGCCGATGCCGATGTGATCGCGGCCTACCTCGGCAGCGCCGATGCTTGAGGTGAGCGGCCTGAACGCCTGGTACGGCGAGAGCCATATCCTGCACGGCGTGGCGTTCGGCGTGCGCGAGGGCGAGGTGGTGACGCTGCTCGGTCGCAACGGCGCCGGCAAGACCACCACGATGAAAAGCATCATGGGGCTGGTGGGGCGGCGCACCGGCAGCATCCGCTATCGCGACAGCGAGACCATCGCCTTGCGGCCGGACCGGATCGCACGCGCCGGCATCGGCTTCTGCCCCGAGGAGCGCGGCATCTTCGCCGGGCTGAACGTGACCGAAAACCTGATGCTGCCGAAAGTCGTGGCGCCCGGCGGCCTCGATCTGCCGACCATCTACGCGCTGTTTCCCAACCTGCTGGAACGGGCGGGCGGCCCGGGAACCAGGCTGTCCGGCGGCGAGCAGCAGATGCTGGCGATCGCGCGCATCCTGCGCACCGGCTCGCGCCTGCTGCTGCTGGACGAACCCACCGAAGGGCTGGCGCCGGTGATCGTGCAGCAGATCGGCCGCACCATCCGCGAGATCAAGGCGCGCGGCTTCACCGTGCTGCTGGTCGAACAGAACTTCCGCTTCGCCCAGACCGTGGCCGACCGCCACTACATCATGGAACACGGCCGCGTGCTGGATATGATCGGCAACGCGCAACTCGCGGCCAACCTGGACAAGCTGCACGACTACCTGGGGGTTTGATCGCCGCCGCAACAACCGGCACCAAAGCCGGGCCGAGGGAGAACGACCGATGCGACCTTGCCGCCGTGCCTTGCCGGGAACCGCCGCCCCGACCGCCTTGCCGGCGCCAACCGGTCGGGCGCGGTCCCCGCCCGGGTGGGCGACGTGCCCTCGGACCACCAAGCGTGAACGCTACACAGAAGAAACATTGGGGAATGACATGAAACTCAATCGCCGCGCCCTGCTGGGCACCGCCGCCGCCACCGCCGCCCTGCCCCTCGTCACCCGCCGCGCCCGCGCGCAGGCCAACAGCATCAAGATCGGCGTGCTGAACGATATGTCGGGGCCGTACCGCGACACCGGCGGGCCGAGCTCGGTCGCCGCCGTGAAGATGGCGGTGGAGGAGTTCGGCTCGCACGGCTTCGACGTGGAAGTGATCAACGCCGACCACCAGAACAAGCCCGACCTCGGCGCCTCGATCGCGGCGCAATGGTATGACCGTGACGGCGTGGACCTTATCATCGACGTGCCGACTTCCTCGGTGGCGCTGGCGGTGGCCGGCGTGGCCAAGCAGAAGAACAAGCTGCACATCAATGTCGGCGCGGCCACCAGCGAACTGACCGCGGGCGCCTGCTCGCCGAGTCTGATCCACTACACCTACGACACCTACATGCTGGCCAAATCCACCGGCGGCGCCACCGTGAAGGCGGGCGGCGACAGCTGGTACTTCATCACCGCCGACTACGCCTTCGGCAAGCAGTTGCAGTCCGACACGACCAGCTTCGTCACCGCCGCGGGCGGCAAGGTGATGGGCAGCTCGGCCTATCCCTTCCCGGGCACGACCGATTTCTCGTCGTTCCTGGTGCAGGCTCAGGCTTCCGGCGCCAAGGTGCTCGGCTTCTGCAACGCCGGCGCCGACACCGTGAACAGCATCAAGCAGGCCAACGAGTTCGGCATCAACGCCAAGATGCAGATTGCGGCGATGCTGATGTTCATCACCGACGTGCACGCGCTCGGGCTGGACGTGGCCAAGGGACTGCATCTGACCGAAAGCTTCTACTGGGATCTGAACGACCGCACCCGCGCCTTCACCAAGCGCTTCGTGCCGCGCTCGCCGACCAACTGGCCGAACATGATCCATGCCGGCGACTACTCCGGCACGCTGCACTTCCTGAAGGCGGTGGCCGCCATCGGCGTGCCGGCGGCCAAGCAGAGCGGCGCCGCGATCGCCGAGCAGATGAAGGCAATGCCGGTGGATGACGACGCCTTCCAGGGCACGATCCGCCAGGACGGGCGCGGCATGTTCAACTCCCACCTGTTCGAGGTGAAGCAGCCCGCCGAGAGCAAGGCACCGTGGGACCTCTACAAGCTGGTGCAGACCACGCCGGCGGCCGAGGCCTGGCGTCCGCTGGCCGACGGCCATTGCTACTACGTCAAGGCCTGAAACCGCGGTCGGGGATGAATCGCCAGCCATGATCATGATCTTCGGAAAGCCGCTGCTGCTGCTCTACGGGCAGCTCACGCTGGGGCTGATCAACGGCGCCTTCTACGCCCTGCTCTCGCTCGGGCTGGCGATCATCTTCGGCATGCTGAACATCATCAACTTTGCCCACGGCGCGCTGTTCATGCTGGGCGCGTTCGTGGCCTGGGCGCTGCTGAACTACCTGGGCATCGGCTACTGGCCGGCGCTGCTGCTCGCCCCGATCATCGTCGGCATCTTCGGGGTGGTGCTGGAGAGGACGCTGATCAACAAGCTGTACAAGCTCGACCACCTGTATGGCCTGCTGCTGACTTTCGGTTGCGCGCTGATCATCGAGGGGTTGGCGCGCAACGCGTTCGGCTCGTCCGGGATGCCCTATACGATCCCGGCGGTGCTGAGCCGGCCACTCGACCTCGGCTTCATGATGCTGCCGGCCTACCGCGCCTGGGTGGTGGTGGCCGCCGCCGTCGTGTGCCTGGCGACCTGGCTGGTCATCGAGAAGACGCCGCTCGGCTCCACCCTCCGGGCGGCGACCGAAAACGCAGCCCTGGTGCAGGCTTTCGGCGTCAACGTGCCGCGGATGCTCACCCTGACCTACGGCGCCGGCGCGGCGCTGGCCGCCTTCGCCGGTGTGCTGGCGGCACCGATCTATTCGGTGAACCCCAACATGGGGTCCAACTTCATCATCACCGTGTTTGCGGTGGTGGTGATCGGCGGCATGGGTTCCATTCTCGGCTCCATCGTCACCGGCTTCGGGCTGGGCATCATCGAGGGGCTGACCAAAGTGTACTACCCGCAGGCCTCGTCGACGGTGATCTTCGTGGTGATGGCGATCGTGCTGCTGGCACGGCCCGCCGGCCTGTTCGGGCGGGCTTGAGATGCTCGGCTTCAGTCGTGCCCAGGCCGGCGGTTTCGCGGCGATGGTGGCGCTGATCGCGCTGGCGCCCACCGTCCTGTATCCGGTGTTCCTGATGAAGGTGCTGTGCTTTGCGCTGTTCGCCTGCGCCTTCAACCTGCTGATCGGCTACGTGGGCCTGCTGAGTTTCGGCCACGCGGCGTATTTCGGCATGGGCAGCTACGTCGCCGCCTGGGTGGCGAAAAACTGGGGATTGTCGGCGGAACTTTCGATCCTGCTGGGCGGACTGACCGGGGCGGGGCTGGGCGCCGCGTTCGGCTGGCTGGCGATCCGCCGTTCCGGCATCTACTTTTCCATGATCACGCTGGCGCTGGCGCAGATGGTGTATTTCTTCTGCGTGCAGGCGCCGTTCACCGGCGGCGAGGACGGCATCCAGCAGGTGCCCCGGGCGCCCTTGTTCGGCGTCATTCCCATGCGCAGCGACATGGCGATGTACTGGATGGTGGCGGCGGTGTTCCTGCTCGGCTTCCTGCTGATCCACCGGATCGTGCACTCGCCGTTCGGTCAGGTGATGAAGGCGATCCGCGAGAACGAGCCACGCGCCATCTCGTTGGGATATCGCACCGACGACTACAAGTGGATGGCCTTCGTGCTGTCCACCTTCCTGGCCGGCATCGCCGGCGGCACCAAGGCCCTGGTGTTCGGCATCGCCACACTGACCGACGTGGAGTGGACGATGCATGGCCAGGTGGTGCTGATGAGCCTGGTGGGCGGCCTGGGCACGGTGTTCGGCCCGGCGGCAGGGGCGCTGATACTCACCGCGATGGAGAACTACCTGGCGCGGTTCGGCGACTGGGTGACGATAACGCAAGGCACCATCTTCGTTCTTTGCGTGCTGGCATTCCGGCGTGGCCTCGTCGGCGAACTCGGCGGGATGCTGCGGCTGGAACTGTAAGGAAGGCGGGGGCGGAGACCCCAGCGTTCCTTACAATGCCTTCAGCAGTGCCTGCGTGTAGCCGAGCGCATAGGCGAAGAAGCGTTCGCGGCCGACGTCGAGGTCGGACAGTGGTGCGTGGTCGGGGCAGAGGATGCCGTCGTAGCCGGCATCGCGGTAGGTGCGCAGGCAGGCCAGCATGTCGAGCACGCCCTCGTCGGGGAAGCATTCGCGGAAATCCAGGTAGCCGCCGATGATGTTGCGGAAGTGCACCATGAAGATCCGTTTGCGCGCGCCGAATTCGCGGATGGCGGCGAGCACGGTGGCGTTCGGGTCGGTCGCCATTTCGGCCACCGTGCCCTGGCAGAAATTCAGCCCGAGCGACGGGCTCTCGGGAGCCAGGTCCATCAGCCGGCGCATCCCTTCCACGGACCCCACGACGTGGTGCACGCCGTTCAGTCCTTCCGGCGGGTAGGCCGGGTCCTGCGGGTGGATCGCCAGCCGCACGCCGGCGCGTTCGGCGGTGGACAAAATCTGCTCGATCAGGTACTCGATGGCGAACCAGCCCTGCTCGCGGCTGACGCCGCCCGCCTGGGAGGCCAGAACCTGGCCCCCGGCCTCGGGTTTGCTGAGATCGATCGCCGGCGCGTCCGAGCCTTGCTTGCCGCCACCGATATGGCCGACGCCCCAGTACGAGAACTTCTTGTCCGCCTCGGGATCGTAGTCGGCGGCACGGAAGGTGCTGCACTGCACGCCGCCGCGTCCGGTCACCATGCCGGTCCGGGTGATGCCGACCATCGCCAGGACGAATTTCAGGCAATCGATGCCGCCGTCCGCCGCGGCCTGGATGTTGTGGCGCAGTTCCTTGGCTTTGGCGGCGGCGCGGTCGGGCGCGCGCAGGCTGTCGAGCAGGATCGCGCCGACGTCCAGTGCCATGACTTCAAGCTTCATGCCGAAGCCCTCGACCCAGCGGCGCTGGGCGGCGACCTTGGAGGCGTCCCACAGCCCGTCCTCGTTCATCACGCCGGTGTTGGGCCGGGTGTCGATGACGATGCCGCGCGAGCCAAGCTGGGCGGACAGGCGCAGCCGGTTGTCGGACGGATTGATCAGCTGTTCACCGATGTACATGACAGGTCCTCGACTGTTCGCGTGGTGCTGTTAGCGCACCAGGATCATTCGCTTGATTTCGCCGACGATCACCAGATAGCTCACCGCGGCCAGCAGCGCGTTGGCGGCGACGAAGACCAGGGCGCCGTTGAACGATCCGGTGATGTAGACGATGTAGCCGATGGCGATCGGCGTGGTGATCGAGGCGACGTTGCCGCACATGTTGAACACGCTGCCGGCAAGCCCGGTGATTTCGCGCGGTGCGGCATCGCTCATGACCGCCCAGCCCAGTGCGCCGATACCCTTGCCGAAGAACGACAGCGCCATCAGGGCGACCACCACCCATTCCACGCCGGTATAGTTGCAGGCGATCATTGCCATCGACAGCAGCATGCCGAAGACGATCGGGGTCTTGCGCGAGGCGCTGAGCGAGAAGCCGCGGCGCAGCATCCAGTCGGAGAACACGCCGCCGAGGATGCCGCCGAGGAAGCCGCAGATGGCCGGCAGCGAGGCGACGAATCCGGCCCTGAGGATCGACATGCCACGGGCCTGCACCAGATAAACCGGAAACCAGGTGATGAAGAAGTAGGTCAGCGTGCTGATGGCGTACTGGCTGAGGAACATGCCCGCCATCATCCGGTTGGCGAACAACTGGGCGATGTAGTTCCACTTTGCCGCCACCGCGCCGTCCCTGGCGGCGGCCTGGTCCATGTCCACCAGGCCGCCGCCGGCGGCGATGTAGTCGACCTCGGCACGGTTGGCCAGCGGATGGTCCTTGGGGCTGTAGACCAGCTTCATCCAGGCGCCGGCGAGGATGATGCCGAGTCCGCCCATCACGCCGAACACCCAGGGCCAGCCGAAGGAATAGGTGATCCAGCCCATCAGCGGGGCGAAGATGACGGTGGCGAAATACTGGGCGGAATTGAAAATCGCCGCGGCGGTGGCGCGCTCCTGGCGGGGGAACCAGGCGGCGACGACGCGGCTGTTGCCCGGGAAGGACGGCGCCTCGGCCAGCCCGAGCAACAGACGCAGCGTGAACAGCGCCATCATTGCCAGCCCACCAGCCAGGAATCCGACGAAGCCCTGGGCGAGGGTGAACAGCGACCACAGCAGCAGGCTGGCGGCATAGACCGTCTTCGAGCCGTAGCGGTCGAGCAGCCAGCCGCCCGGCAACTGGGCGATGAGGTAGGACCAGCCGAAGGCCGAGAACATGAAGCCCATCTGAACCGCGCTCAGGCCGAGATCCTTCGAGACCACCGGCCCGGCGATGGCGAGCGTGGCGCGGTCGGCGTAGTTCACCGTGGTGATGGCGAACAGCATGGCCAGGACGACCCATCGCACCTGCGTCCGTTTGCCTGATCCGAGGGCGATTTTTCCCATCGTCGTTGCGTCGGCGGACATCTGCGCTCCTCCGTGCGGCGGGTTCCC
>Ga0181519_10004361_pt1 | contig 11477 bp, 13 predicted proteins | sample PEATcosm2014_Bin_26_FD_121102 | JGI IMG/M metagenome (GOLD analysis project Ga0181519, IMG submission 121102) | Peatland microbial communities from MTU Mesocosm Facility, Houghton, MI, USA - PEATcosm2014_Bin02_10_metaG | ecosystem: Environmental > Terrestrial > Soil > Wetlands > Peat | place... | reverse complement strand
CGGCTGATTGGCCGCTCGCGCCATCAGCGGCAGATAGATGGCCCGCGCCGTAGCCGTCAGCCCAGAGACACGCCTGCGCCCCGCAGCAAGGCTCAGGTGCCTGCGTACGCGCTCGAAGCCGGAAGAGTGCTCCAGATCCGCGAAAATCTCGCGAACAAACGGGAGAATCATGCTGCTTCAGTTTAGCAGCGGGCCCCCTTACTTAGTCGAAAGAGCACGGATCTCTGACCAAGTCTTGCCGGACAATGCGTAAGCGAGTTGTTCCGCATCATCAACATTTAAAGGACCGACATCGAAATATTGTTTGCTGTTGTACATCCGTCGAGCGCAATGAGATGATTTTCAAGTTGCTCATTCTGGAACCAATCCCAATTCTTTGTCTCGTGTAAACGCAGACTGAAGGATTAGGCCGTCTGGAACACTCGACCCCTTGTGCTCCTGGTGACGAAAACTCACACCAATTCGTTCGCCCAAATCTTCGCCGACCAATTCACTCATTACCTCTGCGAGAAACTTAGGGTTTTCTTCATATAACATCTTCAAAAGTAGAAGGCAGTAATTTGTCGTTCTGTTTTCGCGTTGGGAATACCCAGAGAAAAGGCTAATTGGCTGACTCATATATTGCATCCTTTCTTGAATTTCCACTTCAACCCAATGTACTCCACAGGATTCAAGTTTGGCCTAATCAAACTGCGATTTGCCCGCGAATGTCTTTCAGCAGCACCAGCATGTGGAGCGAGTCGACCGGGGAGGGAACGAAATCGAATTGTTCGTAATAGCGCCGCGCCGCCTCGTCCTTGGCGTGAACGGCCAGCGCCCGGATGCCGGCGATCTCGGCTGCTTGCAAGGTGCGCAGCATGGCATCCCGCAGCAGCGCGCGTCCTACGCCTTTCTTTTGCCAGTTCTTATCGACGGCCAGACGGGCCAGCAGCATGATCGGAACCAGATGGTGGGCAAGTCCTTTGCGCAAACGTTCCGGCGCGTCTTTGTATTCGATTTGGCCGACGGCCAGACTGTAATAGCCGATGAGAGTATCGCCATCCAGACCGACGTAAGTCTGGGCCGAGCCGGCACCCTGGTTTTGCAAAGCGTGCTTGCGCAACCATTGGTTGAGAGCTTCCTGTCCACAGTCGAAGGAGTCGACCGGATGGTCGCGACGGAGTTTCTCGATCCTGCGCGTCTCAGTCATTTGGCTTGGCTGGAAGAGAAGAATCCCGGTTCATCAAGGAGTGCTTGCAGGCGGGGCAAGGGGCGTGCCGGGGCATCGAGTGCGGTCTGAAAGGCGGTCCACTTCTCCGCATCCAGGCCGAAGACGCGGCGCTCGGCCAGCGTCTCCTCGGCGCGGGAAAGAGCGCTCTCCATTACAAAATCGGCCATCGAGCGATGGGTGGCGGAGGCGGCTGCTTGCAGTTTGGCTTTGGCCGAAGGCGAAACGCGCAGATCCAGTTTCACCGAGCGCCGTTCCGTCAGGATGGGTTGTGTAGCCATGGGGTTCTCCGCTGCTTCCTCGATCATCGTGCCAAATTGTCATGACGATGTCAAGACAATGAGGCAATTTCTCTGAGCGTATCGACAGCGAGATGGGGATTGCGGAGACTTACGTTCACGAGCCGGCACGCGTCGAGCGGTGGCCCGTGTTCGGACCGTCGGCGCTGCGCGGGAACCACGAAGAGGCGCTCATCTCCGGGCCGCCGCGCAGGCTGGCGGAGTAGCGGTAGCCCAGCGCGCGCTGTGCGCCGCCGTGGCCCAGGGCGGCGGAGCGGCGCAGATGCAGCAGGGCCACATCTTCATCGCGGCTGATGCCCAGGCCGACAGAATAGTACTCGGCCAGAATGTAGTTGATCTCGCGATTGTAGGGATCGAGGCGGTAGCCGGCCTGGAAGCATAGGAAGGCGCGTTTCAGCCGCTCCTCGTGGCGCAGCAGGTCGGCACGCTCGCGTTCGCGCTCCTTTTGCACGGCGCGCACCATCGAAGCCGAGGTATCGGGCCAGAAGGAGCGCAGCGTGCGAGCCGTCTCGCGGTCTTCGGCGGTCATATTGAGCGTGTTGCCGGCCTCCTCGGGGTCGCCGCCCTCGGCCACCAGGCGCAGAAATTCGAGGATGGTGCGGAACTGGGCGTGGCGATCGGCCTGGGAGCGGGTGTGGGCCTGCGCCTCGACGACGGCCATCCAGCCGGGATCGTCGAAGGCCGCGGTGTGCAACTCCATGCCCTTGCGCAGCCACTCGATGGCCTCTTCAATGCGCAGCAGGTCCATGCGCCCGCGCGCCGCTAGCCGACGCACTCCGGAGACCGTGAGCGCGGCTACCTGCGCCGGAATCAACTCGATCGCGTTCGCCTGAATCTCGCTCATCTCATCCTCACGGTTGCCGAGCGTTCCTCGAACTCCTCGCGCGCCTGCGCGATCCTCATGCGAATGTTGCGCGCCATATCGGCCATCATCTCACGGCCCTGGTTGGATTCGCCTTGCACTTTGGCCATCAACTTGGCAATCTCCGACGAGGACAACTCGGCGATCTCAATCTCGATGGCCCCCAGGCGGCGGGAGATGCGCTCGATCTGGCGGATAACGCGCTCGCGTTCGGCCGTCGCGCCGCCGCCCTCGACCGCCTCGGGACGACATTTGTATTCTTCCAGAACCTTGCGCAGGGCGCTCGCATCCTGGCGCTTGTAGGCCCCGTTGGCCTCGGCCATCAATCTTTCGCGGATGGCGCGATCTTCATCGGTGACGGCGCGGTCGGGATGCACCTGGTTGCAGACCTCGCGGAAGAGCTTCTTCAGCTCCGGCAGCGGCGCAAACTCTTCGGCTGCGGCGGCCTCGCCGTGCGACGCGGCATAGGATTCTTCAGCCTGAGCGCGGGCCTCGGCGGCGACGGTCTTGGCCTGCGCTGTGCCAGACAACTCCGCGGTCCACTCGGCCAGTTTGGCGGTCCAGTCGTCCAGCTCCGCGTAGAGAGCGCCAATCTGGCGCAGGTAGCGGCCTTCGAAGGCCGCCAGCTCGGCGCGCAGGTTGGCCAGAAAAAGCTCGCGATCCGCCAGCACGACCTCCAGCACCGCCAGCTCTTCGCGCTTGCGGGCCAGTTCGTCTTCTTGCGGCGATAGTTGGCGAACAATCTCGGAGTTCATCGCTTCCTTCAGGCGATCGGAGGGGTTCTATTGGCTGCTTGCATTCCCGCTGCGTGGAAAGGGCGCAGATCGAAGGAGAAACTCTTTTCCGCGACGATGCGGGTGAGCGGGATGCGCACCGCGCCGCTGACCGTCAAACCCATGCCGGCCAGAGCCTCCGCCGCCCAGTTCCTCCCCTTTACATACCCCCGGATGTGCGCCATGGCAGCCGTCAAAGGAGTCCCTCAGGTATACATCGTATCCTTCAAAAGTTTTTTCGCAGATGGGAAGAATCCGCCGGTTAAAAAAGAGATTCTCAGTGTTTCAACATGGGAAAACGAGCTATTCCAGGAGCCCAAAATCGATGCGGTGGTTCCCATGTATCAGTGCGGCCGGCCGGGCAGAACAAAGTGCTCGGCACAGCGCGGCTCGTAGGCGTCGCCGGGCACCTTGACGGGGCTGTCGTAGGCGGCGGGTTGGCCGTCGATCAGGCGCTGCGAGAAGAGCGCGCGGGTCCCACAACTGCAATAGGCCATGCACTCGGTGATGCTGCCGCCGTAAGCGTTCACCAGCCAGCTCAGGTTCAGCATCTCGCCAAAGGGAAGGGCGCGGAAGTCCAGGTCCAGGCCGGCGATCAGCACATCGTGGTGGGCGTCGAGCAGGTACTTGGTGAAGACGAAGAGCTGGTCGACAAACTGGCCTTCGTCGATGGCGATGCACTCGATGCGCTTGCCGATCTCCATCTCCCGCTGGGCGATGGCGTCGAGCACCTCCCAGGGGTTGCTGGACTGGAAGGCCAGGGCTTCCATCCTGCCGTGGCCGTTGGGGTTGCGGCTCTCGATGACGCCGGGGCCTCCCTTGGTGTCGTCGCTGGGCTTGAGCGCCAGCACAAATTGGCCGGCATACTGGCGGCGCATCTCGGCGCGGCGCAGCAGCTCCGCGGTCTTGTTGCTGCGCATCGGCCCCATCATCAGTTCGAGCTTGCCTTTCATCGTGGAGCCTCCAAAATGCTGAAAAATGTTCGCATTTTCATGGTAATTCGGTGGAATGCCGAACGTGAGAGGGCGGAACGCTGTCGGGTGTACATGCGCGCACGATGGGCAGTCGGCTACTGCATCAACTCCGCGAAGGCCTGCTTGAGGCGCTGCCGGCTGATAGCTAGTTCTTCGGGCAGGACGCGGGTTTCGGCGATGGTGGCCATAAAGTTGGTGTCGCCCGCCCAGCGGGGCAGAGCGTGCAGGTGCAGATGGCCGGCCACGCCCGCTCCGGCGGCCTTGCCCAGATTCATGCCCATATTGATGCCGTGCGGCCGGTAGACCCGTTGCAGAGCCTTCTCCGCCAGTTGCGCCAGATCCATCAGTTCGTGCGCGGTGGCCGTCGACAGCAGCGCCAGACGGTCCAGATGGGCGTAGGGCATAACCATAATGTGTCCGGAGTTGTAGGGGTAGGCGTTGAGGCAGACAAAGCAGTACTTGGCGCGAAAGATCAGCCCGCCGGCGTTCTCCGCCTGTTCGGGGTCCATGCCGCTCTCTATGGCAAAATCGATGGCAGCCATCAGGTTGCAGAAGACGCAATGATGGTCGCCGGGCCAGGCGGAGAGGCAGGCGGGAACACCGGGGCGAACGGCCTCGTCGGCTGTGGTGACGTAAGCATAGCGCCAGGGGGTCCAGAGCAAGTCCATGGAGTCTCTCCGCGGGCGGGTCTCGCCGGCATCCCACCAGTATAAGCACCACCTGCGGTGGGGCCAATTGCCTTCGGCTGGTCCGCGCCAATAACAAGGCATGAATCGGGCTCGATGGCAGAAGAAGAAAAATAAACGACAGTACCTCTCCGGCAACATCGCGCCAACTCACCGACTTGTTCTCGCCGTGAAGCGGGGGCTGACTTGCTGTATCGATCTCGATCCTTATCCTGTCATCCCAGCCTTGTTCCGAGTTCTCCTCCGGCGTTTTCGACCCAGGGGACAGGAAACTATAGCGCTAGCCTGCCGGCCGGCTGGATCGTGGTCCTCCCGGTCCACGGTTGTTTCTTGTTAGAAGAACTTTCTCTGCGCGCGGAATGATTGGCCGCAAAGATGAAAAGGCCTCCCGGCCCGCGGCATCTCTTTAGAGAGAGGAACGCTGACCGGAAGGCCTGTCTGTGAACAATACCGGCTTACTTGGCCGGCGGAGTTGCCGGAGCCGGGGCTGACGCCGGGGCAGCGGGAGCGTTGGGCGTCGCGGGCTTGGCCGGTGCAGTTGGAGCAGCAGGAGCGGGAGCGGCCGCGGGAGCAGCAGTCGCGCCGGGCTGAGCCGGAGCCGCCGGTGCACTCGGAGTTGCAGGCGCGCCGGGAGCGCCAGGCTTGGCTCCGGGCATCGAAGGCATGGCGCGTGCGCCAGGCGGCACTCCGCCCATTCCGGGATGGCCGGCAGGCATGGGAGGCATATCGTCCACGGCAACCAGCTCGATGTCGAAGATCAGATCGGTCTTGGCCGGAATCCCAGGATGCTCAGGGTTGTTGGTGGGACGTCCCTTCTCGCCGTAGGCCAGTTGCCAGGGAATGAAGAGCCGGCGCTGGCCGCCCACCTTCATGCCAATGAAGCCCTGATCGAATCCGGGGAAGACTCTTCCCATCCCCTGGGGGAATCTCAGGGGCTGTTCTTCCATGACGGGCTTGCCGTCCGGGCCCAGCACCTGCTTGTGATCGTTGTCCATCTTCGGTGCGAGGTGGTCAGCGGAGGAGTCGAACTTGGTCCCATCGCTGGCTAGCCATCCGGTGTACTTGACGGTGTAAATCTTGTTGGGTTCTGCCTCGGCGCCGGAACCGACAAGAATCTCCTGGTAGCGCAGCGTGAAAGCATCAACCACGGGGCCTTTGACCTCGTGCACGCCGGGAGGCAGGTGGATGGTGTTGGCCGCAGTAGCGGCTTTGGCAGCAGCGGCAGACTTGGCCGCGGCAGCGGACTTCGCGCCCGTCGCCGTCGTCGCCGGCTTGGCGGTTGTGGCGCTTGACGCGGGCTTGACGGCCGGCTTGGCTCCGGTAGTCGCCGTGGCCGGCTTGGCCGTCGTAGCGGGTTTGGCGGTCGCAGTTGGCTTGGCGGTTGCGTCCGGAGTTGCCGGCGTAGCTGTAACTTGAGCGCTTGCGGCAAGAGTGCTTGCCGCCAATAACAAAATCAAAGATGTGGTCTTCATTGCGGTGTCAGACTCCAGCTTGGTTCTCTACGGGAGTTTATCAGGCGAGGTGGGGGCTTTCGTACGGAAATGAAGCAACGCCCGCGGCGCGTGTGCGGCGGAGTGCGCCTATTCGCCCTGAAACAGCCGGGAAACGCGGTGCCGCAGCCTGGTAAAAACCGCCGATTGATTCGTCCTGGGTGAGCGGCTTTCCATTCCTGCGTTGACCAAATCATGAGGTTACGGGACGAGCATCCCAGCCAGCAATGCGGTGCGCGGGGCCAAATGCTCCACCACGACGGACTCGTGCCGGGCGTGCGCGCCCTCGCCCACCGCGCCCATCCCGTCCAGCGTGGGAATGCCCAGCGCCGAGGTGAAATTGCCGTCCGAGGCGCCGCCCGTGGCCGCTTCTTTCAGTTCAATCTCCAACTCCGCGGCCAGGGCGCGGGCGTGATAAAAAAGCTGGACGGTCCCCCGCGTGCGCTCCATCGGCGGGCGGTTCAGGCCCCCGGTAATGTGAATCGAACAGCGTTTGCCGGTTGGCTTCAGCGCGGCGAATTTGCCCGCGATGCGCGCCCCATCGGCTTTGCGGGCAATGCGCACATCGATCTCGGCCCAGGCCTGGGCGGCCACCACGTTGGTCTTCGATCCGCCGCCGATCAGGCCTGCGTTGATCGTCAATCCACGCTTCAGATCGGTCCAACTGCTCACAGTCTCTACCAAGCGCGCCAGTTCGAGGATGGCGCTGGCCCCTTTTTCAAAGTCCACGCCGGAGTGGGCCGCCACCCCCTGCACCTCGACCCGCCAGATGCCGGTTCCCTTGCGGGCGGTCTTGTAGGCCAACCCCTGCGCCGCCTCCAGCACAAAGACAGCGGAGCACTCCGCGGCTAGCCGTTCGGTGATGGGCCGCGAGACGGGACTGCCCACCTCTTCGTCGCTGTTCAGCAGCAGAACGATCTGCCGCCGCCGCAGCCCGGCCTCAGCCAGCGTCTCGATGGCGGTGAAGGCCATGGCCACGCCGGCCTTCATATCCACTGTTCCCGGACCCCACAGACGCCCCTCGCCGAGGCGGCAGGGCATGGTCTGAAGCGTTCCCAGCGGCCAGACCGTGTCCAGGTGGCCGAGGAGCAGAATCGGCTTCTGCGGCGTCGCTGCCTTCTTCGGCTTGGGGCCGAAGCGCGCCTCGAGCAAATCGCCGAAGCCGCGCTGGCGGTGGAGTTTCACCCGCCCGCCCAGCGCCTTGGCTTGAGCAGCAGCCAGCGCCATGCAGGCGTCCACTGCAGCTTTGTCGTCAGAGGGCGACTCGGCCAGCACCAGTTTCCGCGTCAGATCGAGCAGCGCCGCCTGCTTGCGGTGAGCGGCCGCCAGCAGCGCGCGCATGGGGACAACTGCTTCAGCTTCGGTTTTCACCAGCTACTCTTTTCTGCGCTTTTTCTCTGCGCGCGGGTCGGCGATTTTTCGATTTTACGACGGCTGCGAGAGGCTCGCCGGCTGGATTTCCCCGGGAAGGTGTCCCATTTGCAGTATTGTGTGGCTAAAATGCCACAGGACGCGCCTCGTCCCTCCCGTCTACTCTATCGTTGCACTGCAATTGCGCCCGAGGAGACCGCCCGGCTTGGCCCAACCCGTCCATCTGGAACAGACCATCGCCGCGCCGCTGGAGTTTTCGGGCGTAGGGCTGCACTCCGGGGCGCCGGTGACCATGCGGCTTCTGCCCGCGCCGGGCGGTTCGGGGATCGTCTTCCGCCGCACCGATCTGGACAACTTCGAGATTCCCGCCATCGGCCGCAATATCGCTAAGGTCAGCTACGCCACCAGCCTGATGCGCCAGGGCGTTCTGATTTCGACCACCGAGCATCTGCTTTCGGCGCTGATCGGCATGGGCATCGACAATGTGATCGCGGAGTTGGACAACCTCGAATTGCCCATCCTCGACGGCAGCGCCTGGCCCTACGTCGAGGCGTTCCTGCAAGTGGGGATACGCACCCAGAGGCGGCGGCGCGAGGTCATTCGCGTTTTGCGGCCGGTTGAAGTCCGCGAGGGCGAGAAGTTTATCGGCGTCTATCCCGGCTCGGGCTACAGCATTGAATACAGCATCGACTTTCCCGCTCCCATCGGCAAGCAAAGCACCCAGGTCGATCTGGCCACCGAAACCTATGGGGCCACGATTGCCCCGGCGCGTACCTTTGGCTACCAGGCCGACGAGCAAATGCTCCGCAACATGGGTCTGATCCGAGGCGCCGGCCCGGAGAGCGCCATCATCCTCGACGCCCACGGCCCCATCAACGGCCCGCTGCGCTTTGGCGACGAGTATGTCCGCCACAAGGTTCTGGACCTGATCGGCGACCTGGCCCTGGCGGGACGCCGCATCGAGGGCCACGTCGTAGCCGAGCGCGCCGGCCATGCCATGCACACCGCCCTTGTCTCGCGGCTGATGAAGGACCGCTCGACCTGGGAGTTGGCGCATGTTTCGGCCACGGCTGTCGAAGAGCCCATCGCACCACAGCCTGCACGCAGCCACCTCTTGCACCACCCTGCCCTGATCGCCCTTTGATTCCGGCGTTGGCAAAGCGGATCAACCGGCGGAAGCAGGGGGTTACCAGGCCGGTGCGCACCCATAAAAGCACTGTCTCATTTCGATACAAACAGCTAGACTCGTCCTATCACCCACTTTCACATCCCCGTCGTTTCCGGGAAAAGTGAAACCCGAGGAGTGGTTTCATGGGCGTCAGTGCTCAGCCTTCATTGAGATTTCCCCTTTTGCTGTTGGCGGCAGGAAACTTGGCCGCACTCGGACTGCGTCTTTGGCCCTGGCAGGAGGTGCTGAACCTGCCCGGCAACGGCATGGCCGCCTTCGATCTGGGCGTCCTGCTGCTCGGCTATATCGGCTTTGCCTACTGGCTGGGCGGCTCGGTCGCGCAAGGCAAGATGCACAACCCCCTGGCTGCCAGCGCACTTCCCGGAGTGTTGGCCGGGCTGGCGCTGATGGCCATGGTGCTGCTCGAGTCGCCGCAGAGCAACCCGGAGAACGCGCCCTACCCACCGATTCATTGGATTCTTCTGCTCACCGCCTGCCTGCTCTGGGGAGTGGCTGGTCTTCGTGGCCGCCGGGCCACCGGGAGCAGCAGCGGGGCGGCGCTGGCCGGATTCTGGAGCGGCATGGTCGCCGCCGCCATGGCCTGCTCCGCCGTGATGGTCGAAATGCTGAGGGCAACCCCACCGCCCGCGCCCACCGATCCGTGGAAGCAATACGAGAGCCTGGCCATCGCCAACCCGCTAACCCCGGTGCTGCTGCACGCGCTCAGCTCCGCCACCTGGTTTGTGCTGGTCAGCCCCTTCGCCGCCGCAGCGCTGGGCCTCCTCTGCGGTGGATTCGGGGCTGCGGAGAACGCTGCTCCCCCGTCGCCGCCCGCGCTTTTATCGGCCCTCCCCCAAGAGCTGCCGAGCGCCCCGCCCAAGCACGACGCCGCTCCCACCCGGAAAAGGCGTCTCTGCCCCTCGCCGCACCTGGTCCACCCGGACCAGGAGGCAGACTTCTCTTAGCCTCTTGAGCCGGATATCCATTCACAAAAAAGTTGTCATCGCTAAGCGTCCAACACAGTCGAGGGACCCGCTTCATGCGAAGCAGGTGAGAAAGCAGGTCCTTCGACTCGCTGCGCTCGCTCAGGATGACAGCGCTTTTATTGAATTCACCTCTGAGCCACCGCATTCGAGTGCTCAGTTGCGCGCGGGATTTGAGCGCCGCTTCAGAGAAAAAGAATGCACATCGGCGCGGGCGCGGCAAAGCTCTTGCCCTCTTTGGCCAGTTCGCCGCTGTGCGGGTCGCGGGCAAAGACGCTTACCAGGCTCGAATCCTGATTGGCCACCAGCATCCAGCGCTCGGTGGGATCGAGGGTGAAGTTGCGGGGAATCTTGCCTCCGCAGGGCGTTCGCCCGATCGGGGTCAGCGCCCCGGTCTTTTCATCGGCGCGGAAGCTGTAGAGAAAATCGTTGTCGCGATTGGCAAAGTACACCGAGCGTCCGTCGCGGCTGATGACGGTATCGCAGCCCCGGGTGACTCCCTTGTAGCCCGCGGGCAACAACTCGATGCGCGTCACGAACGTCAGGCTGCCGTCGGCAGGACTGTAGACCAGCACGTCCACCGTCGAATCCAGCTCATTCAATGAGTAGGCTGTGCGCCCGTTGGGGTGGAAGTGCAGCGTACGCGGTCCGGCTCCCGCGCGCGCCCGGTACGTCCCTGCCGACGAGAGAACCGCGCTAGCCGCATTCAGCTTGTAGATGTGAATGCAATCGCTGCCCAGGTCGTTGATGTAGGCGAAGCGGTTGTCGGGCGAGAAGGAGGCAAAGTGCGCGTGTGCGGTTTGCTGGCGATCGGCAACCGGGCCGTGGCCGGTGTAGTGCTCGCTCCAGACGACCGGGCTGAGATGGCCCTCGGTGACGAGAAAGCTGGCTGCGCTGCCGCCGCCGAAGTCGGCCGCGAGCAGCACCCGGCCGGTGTGGTCCAGGCCAACTTGGCAAGTACCCGCTGAGGCCGAGTTCTGCGCCGAGAGTGGCGTCAGCCCGCCCCGCTCCACACGAAAGCTGCTCACCTCACCGGTGGGCTTGCCGTTAAAGGAATTCGCCTCGGTGGCGACAAACAAAAACTCATGGTGGGGTGAGAGCGTCATCCAGGTGGCGTTGGGCAACGCAGCGGCTACGCCCGCCGCGGTCAGCTCTCCCGTGGCTCCGTCCCAGTCGTAGGCCAGAATCCCTTTGCCGGTTCCAGATCCAACCAAGACGCGCTGTTTATTCGCTGCAATTGGCGCAGCAATCAAACGAGGTGCAACGGCAGTGGCAAGAGCGGCAGCGGCGACGGAGCGGAGAAAATCGCGGCGATCAAAATTCTTCATGGCTCAACGATTGTCGCCGATCAAAGGCGAAACGCGCCAGAGTCCTCATTTGAAAACAGTCCACTACACTGGAGCCACAGGATTTCGCACGCGAGGGAGTCCGCTATGTCGCATTTCATCTGAATTGTTCGGCAAGCCGATGTGTTGCTGCGCAAGGTTGACGAGGATATTGCTGTTTTGCAATTGGAAGGCGTTCCCGACGGCCCCTTTGGATTTAGAGCATTTCTACTTTTCCTGTAAGGCTGGCGTGGCGTGTTTGAACCATGCCTTGGCGTTGTCTGGAGTGATCATTCTGAGGGCTTCGGTAATGGCTTTGTCGAGGTCCTCCCTGCTTCT
>Ga0181519_10004358_pt1 | contig 11489 bp, 10 predicted proteins | sample PEATcosm2014_Bin_26_FD_121102 | JGI IMG/M metagenome (GOLD analysis project Ga0181519, IMG submission 121102) | Peatland microbial communities from MTU Mesocosm Facility, Houghton, MI, USA - PEATcosm2014_Bin02_10_metaG | ecosystem: Environmental > Terrestrial > Soil > Wetlands > Peat | place... | reverse complement strand
TGCATCATCTACAGCGACCCGCGCGACGACGGCTACGGCGCCGCGGACACCTACCCCGCCGGGCCGGGCCGGCCGGCCGCCGGCCTGCAGCGCGGCTCGGTCGCCGACATGCCGATCTACTCCGGCGACCCGCTGACGCCCGGCATCGGCGCGACCAAGGACGCCCCGCGCCTCGCGATCTCCGCCGCCAAGACCATCCTCAAGATCCCGGTGCTGCCAATCTCCTACCAGGATGCGCGGCCGTTCCTCGAATCGCTCGGTGGCCGCCGCGCGCCGGCGGCCTGGCGCGGCGGACTGCCGTTCACGTACCACATCGGTCCCGGCCCGGCGCGCGCCCACCTGACGATCCTCTCCGACTGGTCGCAGCGCGAGATCTACGACGTCGTCGCCAGGCTCGACGGCAGCGTCTACCCGGATCAGTGGGTGATCCGCGGCAACCACCACGACGGCTGGGTGTTCGGCGCCGACGACCCGCTGTCCGGCAACGTCGCGCTGATGGCGGAGGCGAAGTCGATCGGCGCGCTGGCCGCCACGGGCTGGCGGCCGAAGCGCACGCTCGTCTACGCGAGCTGGGACGGCGAGGAGCCCGGGCTGCTCGGCTCGACCGAATGGGTCGAGACGCACGCCGACGAACTCGCCCGGAAGGCGGTCGCGTACGTCAACTCCGACTCCAACACGCACGGCTTCCTGCAGGCCGGCGGCAGCCAGTCGCTGCAGCGGCTGGTCAACGAGGTGGCCGGCGGCGTGCAGGACCCGGCGATGCCCGCGACGGTGCTGGCGCGGGCACGCGCCGAGGCGATCGTCGGCGACCGCGACGCCGAGCGGCGCGTCGCCAAATCGCTGCTCGAGGGCGGCGACCTGCCGCTGCGGGCGCTCGGCTCGGGCTCGGACTTCACGCCGTTCCTGCAGCACGCCGGCATCGCCTCGCTCGACCTCGGCTTCGGCAACGAGCAGCCGAGCGGCTTCTACCACTCGGTCTACGACAGCTTCGACCACTACATGAAGACCGAGGACCCGGAGTTGCGCTACGGCGTCGCGCTCGCCGAAGTCGCGGGCCACGTGATGCTGCGCCTCGCCGACGCGGACCTCGTGCCGCTGCGGGCGCAGGACTATGCCGCGACGATCGCGCGCTACGTCGACGAGCTCGACCGCTACGCCGACCGCCTCCGGCAGACGACGCTCGAGACGCACAAGATGCTCGACGAGCGGATCTACGAGCTGGCCGCCAGCGCGACCGACCCGGTCGGCCCGCCGGAGCGCGAGGCGGACGTGCCGTTCCTCAATCTCGCTCCGCTCCGGAACGCCGTCACCGCGCTCAGCGCGAGCGCCAAGGCCTTCGACAGCGCCTACGCGGCGGCGCTCGCCGATCCGGCGCGGCTGACCGCGGCGCGCGCGGCGGCCGTCAACGCGACGCTCGGCAGCGCCGAGCAGGCGCTGCTGAGCGAGCGCGGCCTGCCGGGGCGCTCCTGGTACCGCCACATGGTGTTTGCACCGGGGCTCTACACCGGCTACGGCGCCAAGACGCTGCCAGGGGTGCGCGAGGCCATCGAGGAGCGCCACTGGGCAGAGGCCGCCGACTACGTCACGGTGACCGCCGCGGCCATCGATGGCTACCGCCGCGCGCTCGACACCGCGACCGCGGCGCTGCGCTGAGCAAGGGAGAAGACGATGTCAGAGATCCACGTGCCGGTATCGCCCGGCGAGGTCCTCGACAAGATCACGATCCTGCGCATCAAGGCCAAGCGCATGACCGATCCGGTCAAGGTGGCCAACGTGCGCCGCGAGCTCGACCTCCTCGAGCGCACCTGGCGCGACTCGCCGTACGCGCGGCACGACGTCGCCGACGACGAGGCGGCGCTGGAAGCGGTCAACGAGCGGCTGTGGGACATCGAGGACCGGATCCGCGACAAGGAGCGCGCGCAGGCCTTCGATGCCGAGTTCATCGCGCTGGCGCGCTCGGTCTACGTCGAGAACGACGAGCGCGCCGCGATCAAGAAGCGCATCAACGTGGCGCTCGGCTCGCAGATCGTCGAGGAAAAGAGCTACGCCGCCTACCGTTGAGCGGCCCCGGCCGCGCCGCGGTCAGCCCGCGCGGCGCGCGCGCACGAGGTGATACTCCGCGCCGCAGTACGGGCACTTCGCCTCGCCAGTCGCCTCGATCGCCAGGTAGACCCGTGGATGCGAGTTCCACAGGTACATCCCCGGCATCGGGCAGGCGAGCGGCAGGTCCGCGGCCGTCACCTCGTAGCGGTGCTCGGCGTTGGGCTGGATCAGTCGGGGGTCGTTGACGACCGGTGCGGCCATGGGGATTGCGCTCCGTAGAGGGCTGATTATATCGGAGCGGCCGCGAGGATCCGAGCGCCCGGCGCCAGCTCCTCGTCCCCGCCCATGACCGCGTCCCACACGGCGGTGACCCGCGCGCGCACCGCGGCGTGCGGCGCCGCCGGCACGACCGGCCGCGCCTCCTCGAGCGACAGCCGGTGGGTGAGGCTGCGGTAGCCGCGGTAGGCGTCGACGAGCGCATCGACCACGGCGTGGTCGACGAGCGCGGCCGAGCCGACCGACTCGAGCTGGCGGATGGTGTCGGAGAAGGTCACGAGCGGCGGGTACTCGCCGGCCCAGCGCAGCACCCAGTACTGCGCCAGGAACTCGATGTCGGCGACGCCGCCCGGGTCCTGCTTGATGTCGAACTCGCCGGCCGCGGCGCGCGACAGCTCGCGCCGCATCCGGTCGCGCATGTGGCGCACGTCCTCGCGCAGCCGCTCGCGGCGCACGTGGCGGCAGAGCAGCTCGACGCGCAGCCCCTCGAACGCCTGGCGGATCGCCGGCGTGCCGGCGACCGCCCGCGAGTGCAGCAACGCCTGGTGCTCCCAGGTCCACGCGTCGCCGCGCTGGTAGTCGGCGAAGGCGTCGATGTTCGTCATCAGCAGGCCGCCCTTGCCGCTCGGCCTGAGCCGCATGTCCACCTCGTACAGCCGCCCGGCCGCGGAGTGCACCGTCAGGAAGTGCACGATCTTCTGGCCGAGGCGCAGGAAGAACACCGCGTTGTCGATGACTTTCGGTCCCTCGGTCTCCTGCCGCTCGCCGGCCGAGTCGTGCAGGAATACGAGGTCGAGGTCGGAGCCGTAGCCGAGCTCGTGGCCGCCGAGCTTGCCATAGCCGACCGCCGCGACGCCGCAGCGCCGCGGCGCGTCGCGGCTGCCGGCGAGCGGCGCGCCATAGAGCGCCACCATCTCGCGCCAGGCGTGCGCCATCGCGCGATCGAGGATGAGCTCGGCGACATCGGTCAGCCGGTCGGAGACCTGCATCAGCGGCAGCCGGCCGGTGAGGTCAAACAGCGCGACGCGGAACACCGCCGCGCGCTGGAACTGCCGCAGCGCCTCGACCGCACGCTCGGCGTCGTCGGCGCAGTCCGCGGACCTGAGGTCGATCTCGGCCTCGAACTCGGCCCGCCCAGGCGGCTCGTCGAACAGCCGCTGGTCGACCAGCTCGTCGAGCAGCAGCGGAAAGGCGGCGACCTGCTGCGCGAGGAAGCTGCCGAGTGCGCAGATGTCGACCAGCCGGCCGAGCGCCAGCGCATTCTCGTTGAGGAGCGCGAGGTAGGTCGTGCGGCTGCCGATCGCCTCGACGACCGCCAGCGCGCGCTTCACGGTCGCGGCGACGTCCGCATGGCCGGCCGCCGCCGCCAGCAGCCGCGGCAGCAGCGCGTGCAGGCGGCGCCGGCCGGCCTCCTCGAGCCGCCGGTAGTAGCCGCCGCCGCGCAGCTCGATCAGCAGCGCCGCCACCTGCGCCGGATCGTGCAGTCCGAGCGCCGCCAGGCTCGCGTGCAGCTCGCTCGCATCGGCGGCGGCGGTCAGCGCCACGTCGAAGTCGCGCGAGGTCGCAGGCCCCGTACCCTCGCCGGCGAGCACCAGCGCCGCGAAATGGCGCGACACGATCGCGCGCTGCGCCTCGAGCGCGGCGCTGAGCGCCGCCCAGTCGGCGACGCCGAATGCGGTCGCCAGGCGCGCCCGCCGCTCGGCGTCGGTCGGCAGGCTGTGGGTCTGCTCGTCGGCGTACATCTGCAGGCGGTTCTCGAGCCGGCGCAGGCACTCGTAGGCGACTCCGAGCTCGCGCACCTCACCCTCGGCCAGCAGCTTCTGGCCGGCGAGCCGCGGCAGCACCGTCAGCAGCGACGGCGAGCGCAGCCGCGGGTCGCTGCCGCCGCGCACCAGCTGCAGCGCCTGCACGATGAACTCGATCTCGCGGATGCCGCCGCGGCCGAGCTTGATGTGGTCGCTGAGCTCGCGCTTCTCGACCTCGCGGGCGATCATCGCCTTCATCTCGCGCAGCGACTCGAACACGCTGTAGTCGAGGTAGCGGCGGAACACGAACGGCCGCACCACGTCGCGAAACAGCGCCTCGTAGGCCGCGGCACCGGTGATGGCGCGCGCCTTGATCCACGCGTAGCGCTCCCAGTCGCGGCCGTGCTGCTGCAGGTAGTCCTCGAGCGCAGCGAAGCTCGCCACCAGCGGCCCGGAGTCGCCGAACGGCCGCAGGCGCATGTCGACGCGGTAGACGAAGCCATCGGCGGTGGTCGCGCCCAGCAGCCTGATCAGCGCCTGGCCGAGGCGCGTGAAGTACTCGAAGTTGTCGACCGGGCGCGCGCCATCGGTCTCGCCGCCGTCCGGGTACAGGAACACGAGGTCGACGTCGGACGAGAAGTTGAGCTCGCCGCCGCCGAGTTTGCCCATGCCGACGACCACCAGCGGCAGCGCGGTGCCGGCCGCGTCGCGCGGCGTGCCGTAGCGCGGCGCGAGCCCGCGACTCGCGCACTCGAGCGCCGCGGCGATCGCCTGGTCGGCGAGCGCCGACAGCGCCGCCAGCGTCGCGGCCGTGTCGGCGAGCCCGGCGAGGTCGCGCCACGCGATGCGCGCGAGCGCGCGCCGCCGCGCGACGCGCAGTGCGGCCATCGCCGCCGGCTCGTCCGGCGCGGCGCGCGCCAGCGCGAACGGCTCGGCCTCGGCCACGTCCGGAGCGCGGCACAGCTCCGCGTCCGCGAGCAGCGCGGCGGCCACGAAGTCGCTCGAGGCGAGCACGTGCTCGAGCGTCGCGGGGTCCGCCGCCGGCGCCCGCCCGGCCTCGGCGAGTCGCTCGCGCCAGCGCGCGGCGGCCGCGCGGGACAGCGCCGACAGCGGCAACGGGACTCTCAGCAACGATCGACCTCGCGGCGTCGGCGGGCACTTCTGCGGCGGTATACTCTAGCGGAATGCCGATCGCGCGCCGACCCGAATCGCCCACCACGACGCCGCGCGGCCCGCTGGTCGTGCGCCTGTGCAACTGGGTCGGCGAAGTCGTGCTGTCGGTGCCGGCGCTGCGGCGCCTGACGGCGGCGGGCTACGCGCTCGAGCTGGTCGGCAAGTCGTGGGCGCCGGCGCTGCTCGCGGGCAGCGGCTGGCCGGTGCTCGCGCGACGCGGCGGCCTCGTCGCGGCGGCCGGTCAGCTGCGCGCGCTCAGGCGCACGCTCGCCGTGGCGGCCGCGCCGCCACCGCGTGCGCTGTTGATGACCAAGTCGCTGTCCTCGGCGCTCGAGGCGCGGCTCGCCGGCCTGCCGCCGTCGGGTTACGCGCACGACGGCCGCAGTCCGCTGCTGGCCGCGGCCTACCCGCTGCCGCACTTCGCGCACGCCGCGCACGCCTACTGGCACCTCGTCAGCTGCTTCCTCGGCGTCGATGCGCCGTATCCGGCGACGATCGACCTCGAGCCGAGCGCGGCGCAGGATGCCGCGGCGCGCGCGCTGCTCGCGGCGCACGGCCTCAGCGTCGGCGGCTACGCGCTGCTGTGCCCGTTCTCCGGCGCCGACGACCGCGAGCGCCGCAAGGTGTGGCCGGGATTTGCCGAGCTCGCCGCGGCGCTCGACGGCCGGGGCCTGCGGATCGTGGTGTGCCCGGGCCCTGGCGAGGATGCGCTGGCGACCGCGGCGGTGCCGGGCGCGGTGCAGCTCGCCGGCGTCGACCTCGGCGTCTACGCCGCGCTCCTGCGCCTCGCGCGCGGCGTCGTCGCCAACGACACCGGCCCGGGCCATCTCGCCGCCGCGGTCGGCGCGCGCCTCGTCAGCGTCTACGGCCCACAGTCCGTCGCCGCCTGGGCGCCGCTCGGACCGCGCGTCCGGCTGTTTCACGACCCGGCCGGCTGGCCGCCGGTCGCGCCGGTCGCCGCCGCGGTACTCGGCTGACATGACCAGGATCAACGTCGTCGCGTTCGAGAACGGCGTCGGCAACTCGCGCGACCTGGCGCTCGTCACGCGGGCGCTGGCGGCGCTCGGCTGCGAGGTCACCGTGACGAGCGTCAGCGCCGCGGTCCGCCGCCGCCGCCGCTCGCTGCTGGTGCGCGCGCTGGTCGCCGCCCGACTGTGGCTCGGGCGGCGACGCCGCGCGCGCGGCGTGCAACCGCGCTTCGACTTCAACCTGATGCTGGAGCACGTCTGGCCGGAGGCGCTGCACCTCGCCTCGTGCAACGTCGTCGTGCCCAACCCGGAGTGGTTCGACCGCGGCGACCGGCGCCTGCTGCGCTTCGTCGACCGCGTCTGGTCGAAGACCGGCCACTCGCTCGAGGCGTTCGCAGCGCTCGGGCGGCAGCCGACGCTGATCGGCTTCGACAGCGAGGACCGCCACGACGGCGCCGTGCCGCGCGAGGCCAGCTTCTTCCACCTCGCGGGCAAGAGCCGCATGAAGGGCACGGCGCGCCTGGTGCGGCTCTGGGCGCGGCATCCGGAGTGGCCGCCACTGACAGTCGTGCACAGCCGCAAGGCCGTGTTCGACGTGGTGAGGGCGGCCAACATCACCTACGAGACGCGCTACCTCAGCGACGCGGAGCTGCGCGAGCTGCAGAACCGCCACCTGTTTCACCTGTGCCTGTCGGAGACCGAAGGCTGGGGGCACTACATCCCGGAGGCACTGAGCGTCGGCGCGATCGTGCTCACCACCGACGCGCCGCCGATGAACGAGCACGTCACGCCCGAGCGCGGGTTGCTGGTCGCGTGCACCCCGCACGGACGCCAGCACCTGGCGACGACCTATGCCTTCGACGAGGCCGCGCTCGAGCGCGCCGTCGTCGCAGCGCTCGCCCTGGACGAGGCGGCGCGAGACCGGCGCCGCGCCGCCGCGCGGCAGTGGTTCCTCGACAACCAGCGCGCCTTCCCGGTGCAGCTCGGCCGGGCACTCGCCGCGGCCATCGCCGGCCGCTGAGCCACGACCCGGCGGCCGCGACTCGACAAGGCCGCCACCCTCGTCGATGATCGGTCAAGGCGGGCCGCGGGCCCCTCGTCGCCGCGGCGTCACGCGCGGCACGTACCGGCGGAAGGAGGAACGGAACGGTGGATCCCCGGCTGCTGACGCCTGTGCTGTTGGGCGCCGTCCTCGTCTGGGCCGTGTACCGGCGCGTGCGGCGCAATTTCGGGCGCCAGGCCGTCAGCCGCGCACGGCTGCAGTGGCGCGTGGCGCTGCTCGCGGTGGTCGGCGGGCTGATCCTGCTCGGCTCGGCGCGCAACCCCGCGCTCCTCGCCGCGCTCGCCGGCGGCATTGCCGGCGGCGTGGCGCTCGGCTTCGTCGGCTTGCGCCACACCGTGTTCGAGACGACCCCGCAGGGACGCTTCTACACGCCGCACACCTACCTCGGCCTCGCGGTCACGGCGCTGTTCCTGGGGCGGCTGCTATATCGGCTGAGCTCGCTCTACCTGGGCTCCCAGGCGGCCCTGCAGCAGGACCAGGATCCGTTCGCCGCGTACCAGAAGAGCCCGCTGACGCTGGCGATCTTCGGCATCCTGATCGGCTACTACCTCATCTACAACGTCGGCGTGCTGCGCAGGAGCGGCGCCGCGGTACCCGCGCCGGACACGACGCCGTCCTAGCCCGCCCGTGGCGGCGCCCGGGAGTGCACCCGTGACGATCGAAGGCTACCTGACCCCCGAGGACTGGACGACGCTCGCCAGGGCGCGCGACCGGGCGAAGCGCGGCTTGCCACCGTCGATGTCGGCGGCGCAGGCGGAATTGTTCAAGGGCCGCGGCTTCATGGTCCCGGCGCCGCACGGCCGCGGCTGGGTCCTGACCGACGCCGGCCGGCAGGCGGTCACCAACTGGGAACGCAGCCGGCGCTGACGGCGGACGCGGTCGCCGCCCGACGCTCGAACTGCCCGCTGGTTGCGTGGCGGCGCTGGCGGCGACGACTGTGCGGGTCTCGGTTGGGGGTCGCTGGCGGCGGACTCGGCGCGGGCAGCCACCGGGGCCGCGACGGGCACGATGCAGCTCGGAACGCGGCTCAGTGGCACGCGGCATCCGGTCCTCGTGTCGGCACGGGATCGCCGGGCGCTCGCCGCCGTCAGCCTTTCGGTACCTTGCGGGCGAACTTGTAGCCTTCGTAGATCGCGATCGCGCAGAACAGAATGCCCATCCCGTCAAAGGCTTGACTCAGGGCCCGCGCGGCGACGGACGGCGTGAGCACGAGGCCGAGCGCTCCGGCGAGCGAGAGGGGTGTCTGCTGTGCGGCAAAGCCGGCCTGCGCGAACAGGTTGCCGAGCACGCAACCCAGGCCCGCCAGCACCGCGCCCGCGACGCCGAGCACCGGCGCCCCGCTGCGCCCGACCCGTTGCACGGCGATGCCGACGAGCGCGCCGACCGCAATGGCCATGAGACCGAGCTGGTAGTGCGTCGTCACCGTGACGACCGCCCAGGCCGCGGCCGCGGCGATCGCCGCAGCCGTGCCGACGACGATCGCGGCGCCGAGCCGCGTCTCGACCGCTGGGTCCCCCGCCGCCACGCGCGCGGGCGCCGCTGCGACGCTCGCCTCGGCCACGGCCGCGGAATCATTCGACTCGCTCATCGGATGCCCTCCCAGTGTGCGTGTCGGCCGCGGCCGGCCGTGGACCATCGCCGTGATGCTGCGGGAGCTCGGCGTGGAGCTCCGCGCACATGATCGCGAGGAAGCCGGCCAGTGCCAGGTACGCGGCGGCGTAGCCGAGCCGCGTCTCGGCCGGGATCGTGTAGTACGCCTTCTCGGCCTCGGTCTCCTGGCCCTTCCACGCCTTGACGACGTTCGGGAACGCGAGGACCGCCATCATGATGAGCAGCGGGCTCGGCCGGTAGATGAAAAGACCGACGAGCACCGGCACGCCGAAGAACCAGATCTTCGGCGAGATCGCTGCGGTCACCCGGCCGCCGTCGAATGGCGAGATCGGGATCAGGTTGAAGAGGTTGAGAAAGAACCCGGAGTAGGCGAGCGCGAGCAGCATCGTGCTGTGCGTCTCGCGCGCGGCGTAGAAGCATGCGAGCGCCCCGATGCTCCCGACCAGCGGTCCGGCGAGCCCGACGTAGGCCTCGGTCTCGACGTCGTGCGGCAGCTCCTTCAACTGGATCCAGGCGCCGACGAACGGGATGAAGGTCGGCAGCCCGACGTCGAGGCCGCGCTTGCGCGCCGCGATGTAGTGGCCCATCTCGTGGACCAGCAGGAGCGCGACGAAACCGATCGCGTACGGCAGCCCGAAGATCCATGCGTAAATCGCGATCGACAGGAGCATCGACCCCGAGCTGACGAGGATCTTGCCGAACTTGAGGCCCTTGAAGAGGAGGAGCAGCAGCTTCACGCGGGCGCCCCCGGCTCGCGCTTCGCCCGCGACTTGAGCCACTTGCGCACCCCGGCGAAGAAGGCCGCGACCGCGAGCGCGATGAGCTTGGCGAACTTGACGATGGCCGCGCCCGCGAGCGCGAGGAGCCCGAGCTTCTTCACCGCGACACCCGCGACCAGCGCGGCAAGCCCGTAGGCCGCGACCTTGTCGGTCGAGGAGTTGAAGGAGCCGTAGTCCTTGCCCGGGTTGAACGAGACGAGCGACAGCAGCCGGCGGGCCGAGTCCTTGTCGTGCTCGACGTTGGACGCCTGCGTCACGACGTCCATCGAGACGTAGCCCTCGCGGCCGAGCACGTAGGTGTTGTAGTTGACGCCCGGGTCCGTCGCCGCGCCGTTCTTTCGGTTGACTTCGACGGACCAGACGAGGTGGTGCGTGTCCGGGGCGTACGCCGGCGACTCGATCCAGCGCGTGACGACGATCTCCGGAATTCCCATGCTGCGGCGACGCTCGTTGCCGGCCTCGGTGCCGTCCTTGAGCGACTCCAGGAGTTCGTCCGACTTCCAGTGCCGCGCGTCGTCATCCTTGATGTAGCCGGAAGGCTCGTAGGACAGTGTCGCGAACCAGTGCTGCTCGTTCTCGCCGAGCGGCATCACGACGCCGATGAAGCGGTCGCCGATGGAGTTGCCCATCGCCGTGAGCAGGTCCGCCGCCTCCTTCCTCGGGATGTAGCCGTACGCCTCGGGCAGCTCGAGCTTCGCCTGGTCAACGAGCGCGACGGTCGTCGGCCCCTTGATCATCGCCTTCATCGCGGCGGCCTCGGCCGTGTGCATCGCCTGGCTGCGGGCTGCGGCTGTCTGCTGCGCGATGCCGGGCTGCGGGATGAATCCGAAGGCCAGAAGCGCGAGCCGCAGGGCGGCGCGGCCGACGAACGATCGGCTGGTCATGGCTCCCCCTTTTCGGCGCCGATCCTGGCGCCACATCTAGTTATTCGGGCATTCGGCGCCGAGATCTTCAGCCGCGGGCGACCTTCCTGGTCGCAGCGCCGCGGGTTCTGCACATTTATCGTGCCATGCCTGCAACGGCGGATTCAATCTCGACCGCACACCGGCACCGGGCCGGGCGGCGGGGGCGTTCATCGAGGGGCGGTCCCGGCTCACGTGCCGGCGCGCGGCCCGGGTCGTCGCCGCGGCACGGGCCGGGCGCGTGCCGACCTAGGGGGTCGTTCGCGTGGCGGGCCCCAAAAGGGTGTTGCTACGCACCTGACACGCCGGGTCGGAAACGTCCTTATCGGACGTCGCGCCGCAGCGCGGAGGCGACTTTCCGCCAGTGGCGGGTGCCCCAAGGGCGTCCCGCCTCGTGCCCAAGCGCCGCACCAACGCAGTTTGCCGGGGGAACTCCGTACTCAGACAGCCGGCAGGATTATCCGTCGAGAGTGCATCGCGGCGGACGTGGCAACCGCGATCGATCAGCCAAGTCGAAAATCGTACGTCCATTTTCGCTGCTTCGTAACGCGGAACTTCGCAGCATCCGGATGCTGCGGATTCAAGAGCACGTTGTCCTCATCGGGGACGATGATCGACGGCACGACGGCGACGAGGCTTTCCTTCGAGTCGAGCCACGCCGTACCCCAGTTGAGCGATACCAATCCCGCTGGCTCCGCGTCCCAGCCGACGTGGGCCGGGTTCCTGCGGTCGAACGTCCGCCGGGCCTTCCAGGCTGCCTGCGGAATCGAGATCTCGACCAAGTATCGGTTGAGGGGTAGCGGCTCGGAGCCACTCAGGTGGACGAGCGTCTCAAGGCACGCGAGCGCGCGCGACGACGATGCGTAGAGCACGGGGGCGCCTGGCCGGTTCCACCGACCGCCGGTCTTCTCCGCACCTTTCCCAGAGCG
>Ga0181519_10004357_pt1 | contig 11493 bp, 8 predicted proteins | sample PEATcosm2014_Bin_26_FD_121102 | JGI IMG/M metagenome (GOLD analysis project Ga0181519, IMG submission 121102) | Peatland microbial communities from MTU Mesocosm Facility, Houghton, MI, USA - PEATcosm2014_Bin02_10_metaG | ecosystem: Environmental > Terrestrial > Soil > Wetlands > Peat | place... | reverse complement strand
TCGACCGCGCCCGCGCCCACGGCTCCGCGGACAAAATCGGCCAGTTGAACCCGCTGGAGCGTTACGGCGAGCCGCACGAAATAGCCGCCATGGCGCTGTTCCTGGCCAGCGACGATGCCTCCTATGTCAATGGCCAGGCGATCGCCGTCGATGGCGGGTTGTCGAGCACGCTTCCGTTCGCCCGGCCGCGGCGCTGACCGCAGTGCCCGTTCTTGCCGTGATCGGCGTCCCTATCGCGACGGGTCCCGCCGCACGGCATTGACGAGCGCATCCAACTCGCCGAGGAAACGCGAACGGTCCTTGGGTGAAAGCGGCTTCGGCCCTGTCCCGGCGGCCCCGAGTTCGCGGAGATGGGCGGCCAGATCGCGCCCGGCAAGCGCCTCGCCGATATTGACTTGGCTGAACCGCCGGCCGGTCGGACCAAGCGCCCTTGCCTCTTTCTTCAGGCAGCGTGACGCCAGAGGCACATCGTTGGTGATGCAGATGTCGCCGCGGCCGATCTGCTCGGCGATCCAATCATCGGCCGCATCCGATCCGGCCTCGACCAGCACCAGGCGGATCCGAGGATCGCGCGGCACGCGGACATTGCCGCAGGTGACGACGAAGACGGCAAGGCCGTGTCGCTCGGCGACGCGGAAGGCCTCGTCGCGGACCGGGCAGGCATCGGCGTCGATGTAGAGGTCAAGCATCACTGCGCGGGCCCTGACCCACCGACCAGCGCTCCAGCCGGGCGCTACTCCGCCTCGACGACATTGATGCCCGCTCCGGACAGCTTCGTCATCGCGTCCTCGATCTGTTCGGACGATACCTGGTCCGGCGGCAGAGTCACGTTCAGCTCGTCATAGGTGACATAGCCCCGCTCCCGCGGGCTTGCAATATACGAATGCGTCAGGATAACGGATCCGGCCGGCGACTTCGATCTTCAGGGTCGGTCCCACGACGCGGCATGGCTTGCCGCGCAGACCTTCCTTGAGGAGCGCCCGCAATGTCCCACCGATCGTTTCGTGGGCGAGGCTACCGCCTGTCATGGCCACGGGCGCGACCCCGTCGAATTCATAGCGCAGTTCCTGCCGCTCCTCCCAGGCGAGGAACTCGTTGAGCGTCATCGGTCTGCGCGTCGCGACGCTCATTCAGACCGCCTTACGTATCCAAGAAGCTCCGCAGCTTGCGCGACCGGCTCGGGTGTTTCAGCTTGCGCAACGCCTTCGCTTCGATCTGGCGGATGCGTTCGCGCGTGACCGAGAATTGCTGGCCGACTTCTTCGAGCGTATGGTCGGTGTTCATGCCGATGCCGAAACGCATGCGCAGCACACGTTCCTCACGCGCGGTCAGGCTGGCCAGGACCCGCGTCGTCGTTTCGCGCAGATTCGCCTGGATCGCTGCATCCAGCGGCAGGACGGCGTTCTTGTCCTCGATGAAGTCGCCGAGATGGCTGTCCTCTTCGTCGCCGATCGGGGTCTCAAGGCTGATCGGCTCCTTGGCGATCTTCAGGACCTTGCGCACCTTTTCGAGCGGCATCATCAGCTTTTCGGCCAGCTCTTCCGGCGTCGGTTCCCGGCCGATCTCGTGCAGCATCTGGCGCGATGTCCGGACCAGCTTGTTGATCGTCTCGATCATATGCACGGGGATGCGGATGGTGCGCGCCTGATCGGCGATCGAGCGAGTAATTGCCTGGCGGATCCACCACGTCGCATAGGTCGAGAACTTGTAGCCGCGGCGATACTCGAATTTATCGACCGCCTTCATCAGACCGATATTGCCCTCCTGGATCAGATCCAGGAATTGCAGGCCACGATTGGTGTATTTCTTGGCGATTGAGATGACCAGGCGGAGATTGGCCTCGACCATCTCCTTCTTGGCCCGACTTGCCTCCTTTTCGCCGCGCTGCACGGTCGAAACGACGCGGCGGAATTCGGTGATCGGCAGGCCGGTCTCGCTCGCCGTCTCGGAGATCTGGCGCCGCAGATGCGTGATCTCGTCGCTGTGCTTGGCGACGAAATTCTGCCAGCCCTTGCCCGACAGCGTCCGGATCTTATCCAGCCAATTCGGGCTGAGCTCGCTGCCGAAATAGTGATTGAGGAAATCCGGCCGCTTTACGCCCGAACCCTCGGCGACGCGCAGCAGCTTGCCCTCATGCGCCATCATCGCGCGATTGAGGTCGTAAAGCTGCTGGACCAGGGCTTCGATGCGCTGATTGTTGAGACGGATGCCCTGCATCGCCTCGACCATCTCTTCCTTCAGCTTCACATAGCGCTTGTCGGTCGCTTTCGGCAGTTCCTCGCCGCGCTGTGCCGCTTCGACCCGGCCTTCATGCAGCTTGGCCAGTTTCTTGTAGATGTCGGCGATCTTGTCGAACGCGGCGATCACCGTCGGCTTCAACTGTGCTTCCATGGCCGACAGAGAAATCGACGCTTCCTCGCCCTCGCCCTCCGGGTCGCCTTCGAGTTCGGCTTCGATCTCCTCGACCTCGGCTTCTGCAGCCGCGGGCGGCGCCTCGCCTTCGGGCGGCAGCTCGCCTTCGGCCGCGCCCTCCAAAGCATTGCCGCCATAGGTCGCATCGAGATCGACCACGTCGCGCAAAAGAATCTTGCCGTCGTTGAGCGCGTCGCGCCAGCCGATGATCGCCTTCATCGTCAGCGGACTTTCGCAGATGCCGCCGATCATCATCTCGCGCCCGGCTTCGATGCGCTTCGCGATCGCGATTTCGCCTTCGCGCGACAGCAGCTCGACCGAACCCATTTCGCGCAGATACATGCGCACGGGATCATCGGTCCGGCCGATATCCTCGTCGTCGAGATTGCCCGCGCGCGAATCGGCATCGTCTTCGCCGCCGGCGGCAGCGGCAGCCGGCTCCTCCGCCTCCTCGACCTCGACGACGTTGATGCCGGCCTCGGACAGCATCGCCATCGCGTCTTCGATCTGCTCCGACGACACCTGATCCGGCGGCAGGGTCGCGTTCAGCTCGTCATAGGTGACGTAGCCCCGCTCCTTGCCGCGCGTCATCATCTTGCGGAAGGCTTGCGCCATCGTGTCTACAATCAGGCCTTCGGCCGTCTCGTCGCGGGTTTCGTTCACTTCCGCCGTATTCGCCGCTTTGGTCGCCATCTGCGCTCTGTCCCGATCTATGCGGTGCCGCTAGCCGTTACGCCCATAATCGAAAGGCCCGTCTTAACGAGCCGTTGTCAAAGGGCCACCCCGTCACAACTGATATTGCTCATGCCGGCCCGGCCAGCCGCCTGCGCTCCGCCGGACCATCCTGCTCGGCCTCGTCGTTCCGTCTTTGCTCCGCGAGCGGCGGCAGCGCCAAAACGTGAGCCTGATTTCCGTCGCGTGCAAATCGTCCTGCCGCCTCTTCCAGCTCTGCCGCGCCTCTGAGATGGTTTCGCCAATAGTCATACGCCTGTCTCCAGCCGGCCAAGATTTGGTCCCGATCGGCGAACAGGGCGAACTTAGCATGCACCAGCTGATGCGGACTCAACGTCTCCACATCCCGGCCGTAGCCACGGTTGCACAAATGATGTTTCAAACTGTCCGAGTCAAGGCCGGGATCACGAACATGGACGTTTATGATCTCCTGTCGGAGCTTGTCAAGGTCGGGGGCGGCGAAGGCGATACCGGCAAAATCTTCGACGATGTCGTCGAGCAGATCGGGCCGGAAGAGCACCAACGACACCAATACTTCCTGTTTCCGGCGCGGAATAGCAGTCGGATCGGGCACGGCCAGTACCGGTACGGCGAGGACCGGCGCCGCGGAGCGGTCGGATCGACCGTTCCGGCTCCGGCCCCGGCGATCATTCGCACGCCGCGGATTGAGGCGTTCATAGACGCAATTCCGGAAGAAGCCGTGGTACTCGCGCGCCAGCGCTGTGTCGCCGATCTGATCGGCGCGCGCCTTCAGCCTGGCCGTCAGATCGGCACGCCGCTCCGGCGTATCGACCGGCCGCGCGGCCAGCTCCTGCGCCCACAGCACCTCGGCCAAGGGGCGCGCCGCGCCGAGCACGCCCTGCATCGCGGCTCGGCCGAACCGCGCAATCAGAGTATCCGGGTCTTCGCCCTCCGGCAGCGTCGCGAAGCGCAGCGAGCGTCCGGGCTTCAACAGCGGCAGTGCGCGCTCCAGCGCGCGGCCGGCGGCGCGCTGCCCGGCGGCATCGCCATCGAAACACAGGATCGGTTCGGGCGCCAGACGCCAGAGTTCTTCGAGCTGCGCCTCGGTCAGCGCCGTGCCGAGCGGCGCCACTGCGCCCTCGAAGCCGGCGCGATGCAACGCGATCACGTCCATATAGCCTTCGGTGACGATGAGTTCGGCCGCCTTCGCGACGCCGATACGCGCCCAGCTCAAACCGTAGAGCACGCTGCCCTTGTGAAAGATCGGCGTGTCCGGCGAATTCAGATATTTCGGCTTGGCGTCGCCCATGACCCGCCCGCCGAAGGCGATGACGCGCCCCGACCGGTCGAGGATGGGGAACATCACCCGGTCGCGGAAATAGTCGAAAGAATCGCGTTCTTCCTTCTGTCCGAGCAGCCCGGCTTCGAGCAGCATCGCTTCCGGAAACTCACGCTGCAAAACCTGCTTCAACAAGCCGTGACCCGGCGGCGCATAGCCGAGGCGGAACCGTTCGACGGCATCGGCATCCAGGCCGCGCCGGTCGAGATACTCGCGCGCTACCGCCCCGACACCGCTTTTCAGCTGAGCTTGGTAGAAGGCGCAAGCGGCTTCGAGCACCTCGGCCAGCGTCTTCTGCCGGACCGCACGCTCGCGCTCCTGAGGCGTCGCCTTGGGCACTTCGAGCCCGGCTTCGCCGGCCAGCGCCTCGATCGCTTCGAGGAAGCCCAAATTCTGCGACTGCATGACGAAGGTGATGACGTCGCCATGCGCGCCGCAGCCGAAGCAATGGAAGAAGCCCTTTTCCTCATTCACGGTGAAGGAGGGCGATTTCTCATTGTGGAACGGGCAGAGCCCGGAATACTCCCGGCCGCGCTTCACCAGACGCAGCCGCCGGCCGATCAGTTCGGCCAGCGGCACGCGCGCCCGGATCTCGTCGAGGAAGGCCGGGGGAAAGGACATGAGATCAGCCGGCGCCGGTCAGCGCCTCCTTGACCAGGGCGCTCGCCTTGGTGAAATCCATCTGGCCGGCAAAGCGTTCCTTCAGCGCCGCCATGGTCCGGCCCATATCCTTGATCCCGGCGGCGCCGATTTCCGCGATGAGCGCGCGGATCGCGGCCTTGGCCGCCTCGGCATCGAGCTGGGCCGGCAGAAAACGCTCGATCAGCGCGATCTCGGCGGTTTCCTGATCGACCAGATCCTGACGTCCGCCCTGCTTATAGAGTTCGATGCTTTCGCGCCGTTGCTTGATCATGCCTTGGAGCACGGCGAGGACCGCCGTATCGTCGATGCCGTCGTGATTGCCGGTGACCCGCGCCTCGATATCCCGGTCCTTGATCTTGGCCAGCACCGTCCGCAGCGTCGTCGTGGTGTGGGCATCGCGGGCCTTCATGGCCTCCTTGAGCGCGTCGCTCAATTCTTGACGCTTCATGGCGTTCGGCAACTCCGTTTCATGAGATGAGGTATATGTAGTGCGCTGCTGCGCCCGGAGCAAATGCGCTGTGGCTGTCGATTCCGGTGGCCGAAAGGAAATCGCTCGCCTCGGGCGCGCCCCTCGAGCGTGCTCGATCGCGCAGGACTGCCGGGACAGTGCCGCGATATGTTGTGGCTGCACCCTTGCGCTCATCGCACCCCTGCGATCTGTGCCTTGACGCGCGCCCGAGTCCGGCGTTACTCGACAAGCTCACCGGATCGAACAACTTCCCGGTGACCCCGGAAGAGGTCGGTTGGCCGTGCCGAGCGGCGTCGCCCCGCAGCATCGAATGGTGCCGCGGGGTTAGGCGTGCAGGTGCGGATTGCCGCGCCTCGCGCCAAGGAGCCGCCCATGACCGAAACGCCAGCTTCGCCGCCGCGCCCGCCGGGCGCCACCGCCGCCCTGGTGCTGGAGGACGGCCGCGTCTTCTGGGGACACGGCATCGGTGCGCCCGGCATCCGGGTCGGCGAGGTCTGCTTCAACACCTCGATGACCGGCTATCAGGAGATCATGACCGATCCTTCCTATGCCGGTCAGATCATTACCTTCACCTTTCCCCATATCGGCAATGTCGGCGCCAATGCCGAGGACGTCGAGACGTCGAGCCCGGCGGCCCGCGGCCTCGTCGTCCGCGACGACATCACCCAGCCTTCGAATTGGCGGGCGCTGCAGCCCTTCGACGCATGGCTGAGATCGAACGATCTCGTCGGAATTTCCGGCATCGACACGCGCGCGCTCACATCGCGCATCCGCGACGGCGGCGCGCCCGACGGCGCGCTCTGCCATGCGCCGGACGGCGCCATCGACATCGAAGACCTGCTGCAGCGTGCACGCGGCTGGCCCGGCCTCGAAGGCATGGATCTGGCGATCGAGGTCAGCACGCGCCAGAGCTACGACTGGACCGAGACTCTCTGGCGGCCCGGTCTGGGCTTCGGCAGCCGCGGCGGCGCTCGGCGCCATGTCGTCGCCGTCGATTACGGCGCCAAGCGCAATATCCTCCGGCTTCTGGCCGACCATGGCTGCCGGGTCACTGTCGTGCCGGCTACGGCGACGACCAAGGAGATCCTCCGGCACCGGCCCGACGGCGTGTTCCTGGCGAACGGGCCGGGCGATCCGGCGGCAACCGGAAGATATGCCGTGCCGGTGATCCGGGCGCTGATCGAGACCGGTATTCCGATCTTCGGCATCTGTCTCGGCCATCAGTTGCTCGCGCTCGCACTCGGCGGGCGGACCGCAAAAATGCCGCTCGGGCATCGCGGCGCCAACCACCCGGTCAAGGATCTCGAGACCGGCAAGGTCGAGATCACCAGCCAGAATCATGGGTTCCGGGTCGAACCGGAAAGCCTCCCGGACGATGTCGCAGTGACCCATATCTCGCTCTTCGACGGCACGAATGAAGGGTTGCGCGTTCGCGGCAAGCCGGTGTTCTCCGTGCAATACCATCCCGAGGCCTCGCCCGGGCCGCAGGACAGTCATTATCTGTTCGAGCGGTTCATGCGGCTGATCGACGAGAGGACCGGCGGCCATGCCTAAGCGCACCGACATCAAATCGATCCTGATCATCGGTGCCGGTCCGATCATCATCGGTCAGGCGTGCGAATTCGACTATTCCGGCGCCCAGGCCTGCAAGGCGCTGAAGGCCGAAGGTTATCGGATCGTCCTGGTGAATTCCAACCCGGCGACGATCATGACGGACCCGGATCTCGCCGACGCCACCTATATCGAGCCGATCACGCCCGAGATGGTCGCCAAAGTGATCGCGGCCGAGCGGCCCGACGCGCTGCTGCCGACCATGGGGGGACAGACCGCGCTCAACACCGCGCTCGATCTGGCCAAAGATGGCACGCTGGCGAAGTACGGGGTGGAACTGATCGGCGCCCGGCAGGAAGCCATCGAGATGGCGGAGGACCGACTCCAATTCCGCAACGCCATGGACCGGATCGGCCTGGAGAGCCCGCGCTCGCGGCTCGTGCATTCGCTCGAAGAGGCGAAGGCTGCGCTCGATGGCATTGGCTTGCCGGCGATCATCCGGCCGTCCTACACGCTCGCCGGCACGGGCGGCGGCATCGCGTACAATCTCCAGGAGTTCGAGGAGATCGTCACCGGCGGCTTGCGCGTTTCGCCGACCCATGAAGTGCTGATCGAGCAGTCGGTGCTCGGCTGGAAGGAGTACGAGATGGAGGTAGTCCGCGATAATGCGGACAATTGCATCATCATCTGCTCGATCGAGAATATCGATCCGATGGGCGTCCATACCGGCGACAGCATCACCGTGGCACCGGCGCTGACCTTGACCGACAAGGAATATCAGGTGATGCGCAATGCCTCGATCGCGGTGCTGCGCGAGATCGGCGTCGATACCGGCGGCTCCAACGTGCAATTCGCGGTGAACCCGGCAGATGGCCGTCTGCTCGTGATCGAGATGAACCCGCGGGTCAGCCGCTCTTCAGCACTCGCTTCCAAGGCGACCGGGTTCCCGATCGCCAAGATCGCCGCCCTCCTTGCGGTCGGATACACGCTGGACGAACTCAAGAACGAAATCACCCGCGTCACCCCCGCCGCTTTCGAGCCGACGATCGATTACGTCGTCACGAAGATGCCGCGCTTCGCCTTCGAGAAATTTCCGGGCGCGGAGATGCTGCTATCGACGTCGATGAAATCGGTCGGCGAATGCATGGCGATCGGCCGGAGCTTTGCCGAGAGCGTGCAGAAGGCGCTCCGCTCGCTGGAAACCGGTCTCACCGGCTTCAACGAGGTGCCCATCGCGGGCGGCAAGGACGCCGTGCGCGCTGCCCTCACCCAGCCGACGCCTGACCGGCTGCTGGTGATCGCCCAAGCCTTCCGGGAAGGCCTGAACGTCGCCGAGATCCATGCCGCCTGCAAATACGACCCCTGGTTCCTCGCGCAGATCGAGGACATCGTCGCGACTGAAACGCGGCTGAAGGCGAACGGCCTGCCGGACGACGCCGCGGGCCTCCATGCCTTGAAGCGCCAAGGCTTCAGTGATGCGAGGCTCGCCGAACTGACCGGCACCGACGAGTCCGCGGTCGGCCGGCGGCGCCGGGACCTCGCGATCCATCCCGTCTACAAGCGCATCGACACCTGTGCCGGCGAGTTCGCCTCGGCGACACCCTATTTGTACTCGACTTATGAAGGCAACGGGCTCAGCCCCGCCGAAGACGAATCCCGGCCGACCGAGCGCCGCAAGGTTCTGATCCTCGGCGGCGGGCCGAACCGGATCGGCCAGGGCATCGAGTTCGATTATTGCTGCGTCCATGCCGCCTACAGTTTGCGCGAGGCCGGGATCGAGACGATCATGGTCAATTGCAACCCGGAGACCGTCTCGACCGACTACGATACCTCGGATCGGCTCTATTTCGAGCCGCTGACGGCCGAAGACGTGATCGAATTGGTGCGGGTCGAGGCCCAACGCGGAACCGTGCTCGGCCTGATCGTCCAGCTCGGCGGCCAAACGCCGCTGAAGCTCGCGGCGGCGCTCGCAGAAGCCAAGCTGCCAATACTCGGCACCTCGCCCGATGCCATCGATCTCGCCGAGGACCGCCAGCGCTTCCAGAAATTCCTCGGTGATCTCAAACTGCGCCAGCCCGCGAACGGCACGGCGCATTCGCTGGCGGAGGCCGAGGCGGTGGCCGAGACGCTGGGCTTCCCGCTGGTGATCCGGCCCTCTTACGTGCTCGGCGGACGGGCGATGGAAATCGTCCACACCATGGCGGCGTTGCGCCGTTATATGGGCAATGCCGTAAAGGTGTCGGGACCGAGCCCGATCCTGCTCGACCGGTATCTGAGCGATGCGATCGAGGTGGATGTGGATGCCGTGGCGGACGGCAAATCCGTCTACATCGCCGGGATCATGGAACATATCGAGGAGGCGGGCATACATTCGGGCGACAGTGCCTGTTCGCTGCCGCCCTATTCGCTGTCGCCGGAGATCATCGCCGAAATCGAGCAGCAGACGACTGCCATGGCGCTGGCGCTGGGCGTGGTCGGGCTGATGAACGTGCAGTTCGCCGTCAAGGCCGGCGATGTCTATGTCCTCGAAGTCAATCCGCGCGCCAGCCGCACCGTGCCTTTCGTCGCCAAGGCGACGGGAGTCGCGATCGCCAAGATCGCGGCCCGGATCATGGCCGGCGAAGCGCTGGCCGATTTCGGCCCGTTGCGGCGCAAATCGGGCCATGTCGCAGTCAAGGAAGCCGTCTTTCCGTTCAACCGTTTTCCGGGCGTGGATTTGATCCTCGGGCCGGAAATGCGCTCGACCGGCGAGGTCATGGGCCTGGACACCGATTTCGGCCGAGCCTTCGCCAAATCGCAGCTGGGCAGCGGTGTCGGCCTCCCTTTGCGTGGCGCCGTCTTCGTTTCGGTACGCGATGCCGACAAGCCGGCGGTCACGGAGCCGTGCCGGCGCCTGGTCGAGATGGGCTTTGCCCTGGTCGCGACGCGCGGCACGGCCCAGCATCTGCGGGCGGCCGGGTTGCCGGTCGAAACGATCAACAAGGTGCTGGAAGGCCGGCCGCATATCGTCGACCGGATGATGAGCGGCGGGATTCAGCTTGTCTTCAACACGACCGATGGCACCCAGGCCGTGGCCGACAGCTTCTCGATCCGCCGGACGGCGCTCACCCTCACCATCCCCTACTACACCACCGTCGCCGGTGCGCGCGCATCCGTCGAAGCGATTCAAGCTTTGATGAGCGGAAGTCTTGAAGTTGCGGCGCTGCAATCTTATTTTGATAGGCCGCCCGCTTGAGACGGCGGGCGAGATCGCCCGCGGGCGCGTCGCTCGAAGCGGATTGCCGTAATATCAGGTCAGGCTCCACCGTCGATGATCAAAGTTCCCATGACAGAGACCGGTTTCACCCGGATGCAGGACGAACTACGCCGGCTCAAGAGTATCGATCGCCCGGCGGTAATCCGCGCCATCGCGGAAGCGCGTGAGCATGGCGATCTGTCCGAGAACGCCGAATATCACGCGGCGCGCGAACGCCAGTCCTTCATCGAAGGGCGTGTCCTCGAACTGGAGGACAAGATCGCGCGAGCGGAAGTGATCGACGTCAAGAAATTGAACGGCAACGTCGTCAAATTCGGCGCAACCGTCGTCCTCGCCGACGAAGAGACCGACGAGGAGACCCGCTATCAGCTGGTTGGCGAAGACGAAGCCGACATTAAGCAAGGCATGCTGTCGGTGACGTCGCCGCTCGGCCGCGCGCTGATCGGCAAGGCGCTCGGCGAGAGCGTCGAGGTCACGACGCCCCGCGGCGCCAAATCATACGAGATCGTCAAAGTCCTGTTTCAATAGGACGAACCGATTGCGGCGTGCCCGGACGATGCCGGGCGCATCGAGGTTGGCGCGCGCTTAGCCGTGCCCGCCGTTCGGCCGCCTTGCCGACTGGAACCGGGGCGGACTCGAACCGGGGCGGACTGAAATCCAGCTGACCGATTTGGATGTTCGTCTTGAGCGAATCTCAAAAGACTTAATATAAGAGTCGAGCGCATCCGTTTTTCCGTAAAATATCTTGCGGGGACTATTGCGCTCTAAGAACAAATGCGCCGTTCGGAAAATTTTATTCGACAGTCGACGCCTCGGACGTCGCGCGTTATTTGAGTATATATTTCCGCCCATACCCTCATCGTGAAAAAAGCCGATAGCACTTTTGCACTCTTCGAGTGAAAATTTGCTCCTTGGTACACGCCCCCAAACGCCGCCGCCACGGCGCGCTCCGCCCGCCAATGCAATTTTCGATCACATCGACGTCATCTAAGACGACCTACCGTATAGTTTTCTGTTGAAAAACGATATTATACCCAGATTCCATAGGAACCCGGAGAAATCGGAAAGTTGTTGCCTAACGGGCGGCAATCGATTCGAATAGGGCTATGATCGGGCGCGGTTTTTTGAGCG